>Ga0129306_1000595_pt1 | contig 54770 bp, 33 predicted proteins | sample P827metagenome_FD_94438 | JGI IMG/M metagenome (GOLD analysis project Ga0129306, IMG submission 94438) | Capybara group fecal microbial communities from Wisconsin, USA - P827 metagenome | ecosystem: Host-associated > Mammals > Digestive system > Large intestine > Fecal | place: USA: Wisconsin... | reverse complement strand
GGTCTGCTTCTTGCAGTCTTCGAACGCGGCATCGGATTCGGAAACCTTTTCGAGCTTGGTGCCCGCGAAGTAGCCGCCGATGGTGAACGGAATGACGAAGTAACCGTCGGAGAGGCCCTGCATCAAAGCAGAAGCGCCGAGGCGGTTTGCACCGTGGTCGGAGAAGTTGGCTTCACCGAGAACGAAGCAGCCCGGAATCGTGGACATCAGATCGTAGTCAACCCAGAGGCCGCCCATGGTGTAGTGGATGGCCGGGAAGATACGCATCGGGACCTTGTACGGGTCTTCGTCGGTAATCTTTTCGTACATCTGGAAGAGGTTGCCGTACTTGGCAGACACACCGGCAACGCCCATGCGCTGGATAGCGTCGGCGAAGTCGAGGTACACGGCCTGCTTGGTGTTACCCACGCCGAGACCGGCGTCGCAGACCTGCTTGGCGTTACGGGAAGCCACGTCACGCGGGACGAGGTTACCGAAGCTCGGGTACTTCTCTTCGAGGTAGTAGTAACGTTCAGATTCAGGAATCTGGTCCGGGCTGCGAGTGTCGCCAGCCTTGCGCGGAACCCAGATACGACCGTCGTTACGGAGAGATTCGCTCATCAAGGTGAGCTTGGACTGCAGGTCGCCGTGGCGAGGAATGCAAGTCGGGTGAATCTGCGTGTAGCAGGGGTTAGCGAACAGGGCGCCGCGCTTGTAGGCACGGAAAGCAGCCGTGACGTTAGAACCCTGGGCGTTGGTAGAAAGGTAGTAGACGTTACCGTAACCACCGGTGCAGAGACACACAGCGTCACCCACGTGGCTTTCGAGTTCGCCAGTGATGAGGTTACGGACGATGATACCGCGAGCCTTGCCGTCGATCACGACGAGGTCCATCATTTCGCGGCGGGGGAACATCTTGACCTTACCGGCAGCGACCTGGCGCATGAGGGCCTGGTAGGCACCGAGCAAGAGCTGCTGACCCGTCTGACCGCGGGCGTAGAACGTACGGGAAACCTGCGTACCACCGAAGGAACGGTTGTCGAGGAGGCCACCGTATTCACGACCGAACGGAACGCCCTGGGCGACGCACTGGTCGATGATGAGGTTGGAGTTTTCGGCCAAGCGGTGCACGTTTGCTTCGCGAGCGCGGAAGTCACCGCCCTTCACGGTATCGTAGAACAGACGGTAAACGGAGTCGCCATCGTTCTTGTAGTTCTTGGCAGCGTTGATACCACCCTGGGCAGCAATGGAGTGTGCGCGGCGGGGGCTATCCTGGATGCAGAAAGACTTGACATTGTAACCAAGTTCGGCGAGGGATGCGGCAGCGGATGCACCGGCAAGGCCAGTACCCACCACAATCACGGTGAACTTACGCTTGTTGGCGGGGTTCACGAGCTTGAGTTCGAACTTATGCTTGGTCCACTTTTCTTCGATGGAACCACCGGGGATTTTAGAATCAAGAATCATTAGCGGGCTCCTTAAAATTCAGCGTTGAGAGAAACTTGAACTTCACCGACAGAAGGAATCACGAAGCTAGCCTTCTTTTCGGCTTCAGCCTTGGCCTTCTGCTGTTCATACTGCGGCTGGAGAGCGCGGGACTTTTCGATGAGCGCCTGCGTCTCGGGCTTGCCGGACAGGTAGAAGGCACCGGCAGCGAGGATGGCAAAGCCAAGAGCCACGACGACGCTATACACGAGACCGAACTTCTCGATGATCGGAGTCCACTTCTGGTGGGCGATGCCGAGCGTCTGGAAAGCGGAAGCGATGGCGTGGAAGAGGTGCATGCCGAGGACGAACATGGCAATCACGTAGAGAGCGGAAAGCCACGGCTTGGAGAAAGCCATGATGGTCGTGAGCCACATGTCACGGACGATCTTGCCATCCCACACGTCCGGGTTGGAGTACAGGTAGTACTCGCCGAACTTGAGGGTCATCAGGTGCCACACGAGGAAGGCGGCAATGATGAGACCGGTCCAGATCATGGTGAACGAAGCGAAGGACTTCGTTCCCTTGCGTGCGTTGACATCGTAACCGATGGAACCGCGGGCGATCTTGTTTTCGATCTTCAGGGTCACAGCGAGGAAAATGTGCAGGGCAGCAGCGCAAATCATGACGAGTTCGACGCCATAGATGAACGGCTTGTAGCCCGTCAGCAACTGACAGTACGAGTTGTACGAAGCCTGAGCCGCAGCCGGGTCCGGATTAAGCAGCTGGATATTTCCAACCATGTGTCCAAAAACGAACGCAGCGAGCAGAGCTCCCGTGCATCCCATGATCTGCTTCTTACCGATGGACGAGGTAAGATACTTGACGATCCATTGCATTGAGTTGTGTCTCCTTGAGAGGGGTTATTTTTGAAACTAGAGGACGCAGCAGGCCTTGAGAGAAGGCATCTCGTAGGCGTAGCGTTCGTCGGCCTTGAACCAGAAGTCGAGCTCGCGGGCAGCGGACTCGGGGCTGTCGGAGCTGTGAACGACGTTTTCGGTCATGGACGGGGCAAAATCGTAGCGGAGCGTACCGGGTTCCGCCTTGGCAGGATTGGTGGCACCGTTGATGGCGCGGACCTTGGCAATGGCATTTTCGCCACCGAGGGCGAGCATCACGGACGGGCCCTTGGTCATGTAGGCTTCGAGTTCCGGGAAGAAGGGCTTCTCGACGTGCTCGGCATAGAAGCCGCGGGCATCGGCAGAAGTCATCTGGTGCATCTTCACGGCGCAGACGGAGAGGCCTGCACTGATGTAACGGTCAATAATACGGCCCACCAAGCCGGACTTGACGGCGTTGGGCTTAATCATGGCGAATGTCATTTCCATTGGGTATACCACCTTTTATTGTGAGTGAGTCAAATATAAGATTTTAGACGAGAGTCTAGAGGCTAGAGACTAGAATCTAACCCCTATTCTTCGGCCTCGATTTTCTTCATCAAATCATTGGCGAGTTGGCCACCGGACCGGATGTTCTCGATGAGCCAGTCGGCAGACTCGGCGAGTTCGCTCTTCGGGAATTTCTGCTTGAACTCGTTAAGAACCTCGAGGGCAAGAGAATCCTTGTGCATGTTCTCGGTCAGGATAAACCCGCGGCTGAACATGGCCTTCTCGGCATTGGGATCGTCGGGCCACACATTGTAGAACGCACGGTACTCGCGCTGGGAGCGGTCAAAATCGTTGCTCTCGCTCAGGATATGGGCAATTTCGTAAGTCGCCCTTTTCATGATGGTGTCGTTCTCGGGATAGCGGTCACGCAAACCTCTCCAGCCATCTAGCGCCAAGTTCAGTTTCTGTGCGTTGTAGAGCGAGTCCAGTTCCTGAATTGCCTCATCCATCGAATTTTCCTGCGGCGGCAAGCTGATGGAATCCACGTAAAGCGAGACCTTGGCCTTGCCCCATGCTTCCGTTTTGACACGGTCCCAGTACTGGTTGCGGTACGAAGAAATCGTATTGGCGAACAAGTCGACAATGGCGGAATCGTAACTCTTCGGGAGGTAATCCTCCAACTGGTAGTAGTAGATGCGCTTCAGGATACGCCTAGGCATGTCCAACCAGACGGAAAGGTCCTCGCGGGACTGTTCGAAATTGAGAGACGGGTGCGCCGGGTTCCCCATTTTGTCGAACAAGGCCTTGAGAGTATCTTCCGAGTGAGTAATATTGTGCCTTACATTATATTCAAATTGATTGCAGACAAACTCAAGTGCGCTCGTACGAGCCAGCGCCCTGTATTCCCAGGAGTGGTCGACCTTGCGCTTGCGAGCTTCGTTGGCAAAAGCAATGTTGTACATCAACGAATTGACAATGTTGTCATGCGTAACACGGCTTCTCGGCATGAGATTGGCGGCATACACGTCCAACACATCGCTTTCGCGGACAACGGGTTCTCCGTTCATGGTGACAAGGACATGCGTCGAATCCAATTCGTAATTGACTCCGTTCTTGATTTCGTTCTGGATGGCAGCTCGCGCCTGTTCAACCGTCTTCTGACGGGACGGGACCACACTCGCAAGATAGAACACGTGGAACGTCTCGCCCATAAACGTGCGAATCGGAGTAGATATGGTGCCCACCGGCTTATCCTTAAACTGGGCAAACATCGGCCCCATTTCGCCAATGCCGTAAGGCAATACATGCTTTTCTAGCACCTTGCCCACATAACCATCGTTGGCCGCTGTTTCCTTGTTAATGCTGTTATCGCGGGCAATCTTCTTGAACTCGTCAAGATCCATGCTGTCGGTATAAAACAGAGCCGCCAGGGCCAACGAGTCCGCCATCTCGACATGGTAAACCTCGAAGCCGGGCTCAGTCACGAACCAGTCCTTGTGCTTCTCGTAATACTCCTCGACAGTCGGCGGAACAATCGGGACCAACGCCAGGTTATAGACCTTGATCAGGGAATCACTCAACGTTTTGACCAACCTGTCGCGGAATTCGCGAATGAACTGGGCGCTCAAGAACTCGGTAGAAGTATCAACAGCACCTTCGCGGCTCTTGTTCCTTTCGATAAAAGCGGCGAGAGAATCTGCATTCTGCTCAAGGAAATACTTTTCGGCCACGCGGTCGCGGACAACCATGTACTCAGCCGTATCGCCAAACAGGGAACGGTGGGAATCGAAATAGGCACGGAGTTCGCCATCACTGAACATCAGGCGGTCCATTGCGTAGAAGCGCTGGAAAGCAAAAGTCAGGAGGTAATTGTCGACCGTACGGCTACGATTCTTCAGTTCACTCTTGATTTTGGGAAAACGTTCATAGGCCTCGGCATAGAAGGAATTACGACTGAATAGCAATGCAACCGACGCCCTCACCTGTTCCGACTTTGGGCTTTGACCATGCAGGCGCACCAGAAGATCAACGTCCTCCTGGTAGATGGATTCTCCGTTCACACGGCCAATTATGGTATCCTTATCGCCAATGGAATTGCACCCTGTAAACAACATCGCACCAAGTGCGAGGAGCGCCAAAACCTTATTTTTCATTGCAGTCCTCATTATATGAGCCAAGTGGCCCGAAAATGTTCCGATAAGCCCAATATAAAAAAAAGTTCGCACCCCGAAAAAAGCAAAACACGACAAAAGCACGGGATGCGCAAATCGACTAGACTACACCCGAAAATAACGTCATAAGTAGTTATAAAACAACAAGTTACGTAAATTCAAGCCTTATTTTTTTCTATATTCTTGATGCACTTGAAAAAAGTAGCTACGACATTTCTGAGGATCATCCTTTTCCCGATGATCGTTGTGGGCGTTATATCCGCATGCGCCTGGTTGGTTGACTATATCGTTCCGTATTTCCTTTCGAACGAGCGAACCTTCGGATCGACGACAATAACCCCCTACGGATACCACCAAGAGTCCCTACTGGACCACTATTGGGACTCTGTGAAGGTCGATAACGGCACATCGACAATCGTCATGAGAAATGTGGCAATCAATGCGACCCTCTTGAACAAGGATTCCCGAGGGCTATCCTTGGCCACGGGCAGCATGACTGCAAACATCACCCTCCCTCCCGAGGATTCCACGAAAACCAAGGAACCGCTAGAATCCCTAGTTTTCCCGGAAAAAGCCAAATTCTACATCCCCGTGCAGCTCCAGGTCGGCAAGGGAGAAATAAACCTATCCAACGGGAACAGTTGGAGCTTCGAGAACTTCTCCCTCAAGAGCGAAGGCAAAAAGAAGGCCACCCTGGCGGTAAACAACGTCCAGGGCACACAAATTCCCAAGCCCGCCGGGACCAACATCAACGTAGACTTCAGCACTAGCAACGTCAAGGTCCACGGAAAGCTCTACTCGTCCCAGGACACCCTCGATATCCTCGTGATGGCCCCCAAGGACAACATGCTGGACATGGCGTCCAGCGTAGATACAGACGTCGAAAACCTGGATCAATGGCTCCCCTTCGAATGGCCACAGAAAGCTCCGCAAATATCCGGCATCAACGTCAAGGCGAACGTCAAAACAAACATCGGCACAGGAGAAATCTCTTACCAGGGCACCGCTAAGGCGCACATGAGCGAAATCTACCCGCTCATGGCCCTGGATGCAGCCATCGAGTTCGACGGGAACGACAAGGACATCCACGTGAACGCGAAGTTCCGGAACAGAGAAGGCGGTTCCATGGAACTGGACGCCGACATCTGGAAGAACGGCAACATCAACCTTTACGGCAACGTAAAGAACATGAACGCCAAGTTCGGCCCGCAAACGATGCCCCTTGACCTCACCATCCACTCGGCCGAACTCCGCGGCAAAAAGCTTCACGCCATCGTGGAGACACGGCAAGGCTCCAACATCGACGCGAACCTGGACTTTGAGAACGGCTTCAGCCTCACCTACGTAGGCGACATTTCGCCCTACGAGCCCTGGGCGATTGACTGGAGCAAGGGGAACCTCGTGCTGGGCAAGACGACCAAGGTGTACGGTTCGTTCAAGGACGCCCACATGCACGCCCTAGTCAAGTTCGACACCATCCCCTACGCCTACAACATAACCGCCGATTCCATGGTGACCACGCTGGACCTCTACAGGGACCGCATCACATTCTCCGACGGTATCATATACTCGCCCAAGGAAACCTTCGACTTCGCGGGTGAAGTCGTCTGGAACCCCAAGAATCCGCACACATCCTGGAGAATCTCGCAACACCACGGAGGCGTTGCCGAAGCCTACATATACATCATTGATTCCACCGCAATCCAGAGCAAGGCGGACAACGTGGCTTTCGAGACCATTCCCTTCGCCAACTTCAAGTTCAACGAGAACCTGAGCGGAAATGTCACAGGATACTTCAACAAGAATTTTGACACACACGTCGCCAGTCTGGAAGCCACCGTCGACGGGGAATACCAGCCGTTCAAGTTGCAGATGAACGCCAAGGCCAAGCAAAACGGCGACTCCATATTCATCGACAAATTTGAAGCCATTCATAACCACAACAAGGTCGAGGCCGAAGCATCGTTCATCATTCCGAACGACTCGAACCCGGACTTTAAGCCCACAGGCACCTTCCCCATACAAATCATCCACGCCTGGGCGTCCGCCCACGAATTCGGCATTCCACTCCTGCTAGAACCGCTCAACGACACGACATTCTCGTCGGGCCTTATCACCGGCGACATCGCATATAACGAGGGACAAGGGCTTGTAGGCAACATCGACTTTAGGGACCTTGAATTCAGCAACATTCCGAAGCAGCTGTTCTGCATTCACAAGATGAACCTCTTCGCCGAAGCGAGCAAGATAGAGTTGAGTGCCTATCTGGGAATCGGCGGTGGCGGCTGGACCGGCAATACGCAGGTCATCGTAGATAACGTATTTGAGCCAGAAAGACATGTGAGCATTTCGCATAACAGCGACAACGGCGGCAACCTCTGGGCAGAGGGATTCATCGACACGAGCTTCGTGTTCACAGGAAAACTGAACGCCAACGGCTCCTGGTTCATTCCGGGCAGCATCAGCGAAATCAAGCGGACAGACCTGCAGATTCAGGCAAAGGCAAACTTGCGCGAAGGAATCAAGGGCATCACGGCCGACATCAGTCTAGACTCGACGCTATACCAGCCCCCCAAGTTCAACTACAAATTTCCCATCAAGCTTCGCGGGCACATGGAAAACGGTCTGCTGGACGTTACCGAAGTAGAAACGCGGAACGACAGCGGCGAAATCGTTACGGGAAACTTCCAGTTTGATATGGATAGCCTACGCCTCAAGGCGTTCAACTTCCACTCCGACCGCTACACCTTCCAGACATCTCGCCACCAGATCATCGCAGACAACATCAACGGTTCGCTGGAAAGCTACGATGATTCGGTCACCATCATGGCGACGATACCTTCAATCGAGTACAAATTCCACGACGAGACGCTAGGTGATGCAAATGCGCTGGGCAGCAGCAAGTTCAGCCTTCACATTCCGCACAACAAGGACGGCATCATCCAGAACAAGACGCTAAGCGGAGAACTCCTTGTAGACAAACTTGTCTATACCAAGGAACTCGACATCGAGATTACCCCGAACTCGATAGACAAGTTCATCACGATGTTCAACAACGCCATCATCAAGTTGCGCAAGAAGGAAGTGCAGGAAACGAAGATTTCCACGGCAAGCCCAATCAACCTCGCCGTGCACGTTACGGAAACCCAAAAGGACTCCGTCGAAATAATCACACCGTTTGCAGAATTCCCTTTCACGTTTGACATCTGGGTTCTCGGAACAACGAACCGGCCTCTGTTGCGCGGCGACATTGGAAACTCCAACACCGGCTTTATCGGAGTAAAGGACCTCTACCAATTCGACCTGAACTCCTTCAGCATCAGCTGGAACAATGTCCCGTGGCAGCATGGAGTCGTTGACGTTTCGAGCCAACAGGAACTCCCCTACTGCTCGGCCAGCAACGAAACCGAGGAAGAGGACACCTGCCCCGTCAACCTGAACATCCAAGGGACCATCACGAACCCGCAACCCACCCCCAGCAGCAACTGCGGCAACGAAAACTCGGCGGCAGCGATCTATTACAACATCTTCTTGGGCTGCATCGCAGACAACAACGGCGAAACCACGGACTGGAACAAGATTGCAGGCAAGGCTATCGGCAAGGTTCTTTCGACAACGGCAAATCGCACGCTGGGCGGGGACTACATCGGCGACATTGACATGAAGGTGATGCTGTTCGAAAGCAACACCACAAGCGACAGGGACTCGAGCTACTTCAAGATTCCCGTCTCGCTGGACCGCTGGGTCAAGGACCTGAGCCTCATCTTCGGTTACACGCAGGACCAGAGCAACGAAAACCGCACCTACGACCAGGCACTGCAATTCGGCGCCAACTACACGCTACCCTTCTTCAAGGAAAAAGATTATTCGCACAAGAACCATCTATCGCCATCGCTCTCGTTGAACGCCATGCTGATTTCGAAACAGTACATAACCAACACAGGCACCGAAGGCTACGAGAACCGCATTGAAAAGAACATCGGTTTCAACTATGTTTACCGCTACTGGAATCCATGTCTGCTGTACTTGGGAAGCTGTGAAACCATCGAACCGGATAAATTAGAGGACACGAAGAAATGATGAAAAGAATTCTGACATTTCTCGCGTGCCTCATTGGAATATGCCTTGCAGAAGAAGGCGTAAAGCATCCGTGGTACATGGAATTCCGCGGCAACAACGTATTCTCCAAATTCCAGATTGAAGAACAAATTGACATTCCCGACGAGTTCGGCCAGCTGGACACGACCAAGCAAGACTTCCTGATGCGCCTTTCCATCGAGAACCTGAAAGCGCTCTACTATTCTCGCGGTTACTTCAGCCTCGAAATGAGCCTCGACATTCGCAGGGAGTATATCGCACAAGACAGCGTCCAGCGCGGTTACATCATCTTCATCAATGAAGGAGTGCGTTACCAATTTGGCGGAGCAAAGATTATCGCACCGGACTCCAACGCTATCGAGATTAAAGCATCCGATCTTGAAACATCGCAAGACCACTACTATTCCCAGGACGACATCTCGAAGGACATGCAGACCATCATTGACGTGTACCGAAAGGAAGGTTTCCTGCACGCGCAAGTCACATCCATCGAAATGCTGGACACGGCGAACAAGAAAATCTATGTGGAACTCAAGGTAAATCCGGGCGCAAAAGTCATCATGGGAAACATCCGGAGTACGACTGCGCGCGTACAGGACCGAGGCAAGAGAAGCGACACCCCTGAAGAAGGCCTTACCGATACAGCATGGCTGTCATCGCTATGGAGAATTCCCAAAGGTGAGACCATCGACGGAAAACAATACAACTCCTTCAAGAACAAGCTCTTCTCGACGCAGTTTTTCACACAGATTCGCCTGGAAGACTCGCTCCGCACAGACGGACTTTCCGACGTTCACCTCAACGTCACGGAACGCATCCCCGGTGACGCCCGTTACGGATTTTTCTACGAAGAAATCTACGGCTTCGGTGCGCAGGCCTATGCAAAGCACAAAAACTTCTTCGGACGCTTTAACGAATTCTCGACAAACTTCCAGATTGCCCAGAACAAGCAGGAAGTTTCTGCAGGCTATGCAAATCCGCTTCTGTTCGGGACATCGTTCCCGATGATTCCCACGGCCATCCGCTTCGAAGACCGACTGACGTTCAACCACGAAAAGATTCCACCCCCGGCCTACCCGGATAGCATGGAAGAGCGTTACGAAGTCATCAACCGCGGAGACCTCACCTTCGGCATTACGCAGCATATCCGTTTCCGCGGCACGTTTGACACCCGTTACGTCAACAAGAACGACCTCAGGCTCTTCAAGCTCAAGAGCGAAGTCGCGCTCACGTTCGACTTTACCGACGACTACTTCAACCCGACCAAGGGTATCCGTTTTGCACCGACAACGGGTATCGGCACCAACTTGACAGGAAGCCTCGATTCCCCGCGCATGATCGGCCACCCCTACACTTACGCCGAAGCGACAACAAACCTGTACTTTCCGTTATTCTGGACTTTCTACGGAGCACTCAGTGGAAGTTGCGGACGATTCTTCAACGAAGCCATCGAAGACGACGCCCGCGTGTTCTACCAAGGCGGTACTCGTTCCGTACGCGGCTACCGTTTCCGCAGCATCTTCGCCAGCTACACCAGCACGGAAACCACCACCGACAAAGACGGAAACGAAGTCGAAAAAGAAGTCATCAACACGGGCCTGACCCCGCAATACGTGAGATTCAATCAAGAAATCCGCTGGACCATCCCCGTCAAGAGTTGGCGCAAGTGGCAAATCGTGCAGTTCTTCGACTGGGCCAAGATTACCGACGCCGACGCAGACCTGTACGAAGAAGAAGAAGACGCGAGCTTCGGTTTCGGCCTACGTTACCGCTGGCAGTTCCTCACGTTCAGACTTGACTATGCGTTCAAGAAGCACTTCGACGACATGAGTCTAAGCGAACCCTTCGCATTGGGCAGGTTCGCATTCGACTTGTCGCACACGTTCTAGTTGCAGTAAGCCACGACCGATTCGGCAGGGTTCTTGATGAAGCGGAGAGCAACCTTGTTCTGCTTCACGGCTTCCATCTGCACGTTTTCAGACGGCCTAGAAACCAGTTCAATGCAGCGCCAGTCGGTACGGACTGCAGCGAGCTGCATTTCTTCGGTTCGGCACTTGATGCTCAGGCATTCGTAGGCATGGTAGTCCTGCTTGACAGCAGCCTCAAGCATCTTGACCGAAGGACGTTCCACATCCTGGATAATCTGCCAGTCGTGCTCGATTGCCGCAACCAGGGTCGCCTCGCCGGGATGGCGGACGAGCTTGAATGCGTCCATATTCTGGCGCACCGCTTCGGCCCAAAGTTCATCGCTCGCATTGTCAATCTTGCGGATGATTTTCCAATCGGCACAGATGGCGGCACGGAGCAATTCCGGACGGTTCACGAACTTGAGCAAGTTGGGTTCGGCGGCAATCGCCTTGCCGAACGATTCGTCGTCCATGGAATTGAAAGATTCAACGAGCGCGGCACAGGGGCCGCCGTTCACATAGAGAATCGCCTGCACATTCTGCTCAAAAGCAGCCTTCTGCACATTTTCGGTGGGATTCTGGATTAAACTAATAGCATACCAGTTCAATTTGACAGATTCGAGCTGCTGTTCTTCGGTGGGGTTCTCGATTTTCTTAATTTCGGTCCAAGATTGCATAAATCCTCAAAATTTCTCGATAAAAATAATCATTTGTGGACGGTTTCGCGGTAGATTGACGCAAGCGAGCCCTTCTGCGCCGACACATCGCCCACAGAAATTCCCGCAGCCTCCAAGGCGCGGTTCACAGCGGCAACATCGACAGGAGCGGTCAACCTCACGGTAAAATCGGTATTGCGGGAATCGCCCGGCATGGCTTTCCCGGCTTTCAGGATGCGTCCGCCATCGATAATTGCGTAATGCGTGGCGTACTCTTCCATCTCGGCGAGGACGTGCGAACAGACAATCGCCGTGCCGCCCTCTTCGTTGCGCCAGTCCTCTATCATTTTCCAGACACATTCACGCGAGACCGGGTCGAGGTTCGCCACCGGCTCGTCCAGAATCAGGAGTTTCGGGTTCGGCAGGAGAGCGCGCAGCACCTGCACCTTCTGGCGGTTCCCGAGCGAAAGCGTACCCAAGCGGGAATTCAGGTTTGCAAGACCCAACCGCGAAGCGAGCATTTCGGCACGTTCACGCGACGAGCCCCCCGGAAGGCAAGCCCCCTCGCCCATCCCGTAGAAACCGGCAAAGTAGCTCAGGTATTCCTCGATAGAGAGTTTCGGATAAATCCCCGGGTTCTCGAGCAACACGCCACAGCGCATCATGTCGAGAACGCCGCGCCCGGAGCGCAATGGTTCAGCCACATTCACAATGCCGTCAAACTTCGCGAAGCGCCCGCACAAAAGGCGAAGCAACGTTGTCTTCCCCGCCCCGTTCGGGCCAAGGAGCGCAAAGAAGGAACCCTCCGGAATCTCGAGATTCACCGAAGACAACGCTTGCGCGCCGGCACCCGGATAACGGAAGGAAACATCTTGCAAAAGGATTGCAGCCATGGGGAGAAATATAGTAAGAGAGCAATGAGGTCGCGACCTTCGGTCGCTTTGAGCGATGAGGTATGAGGTAGTTGGAAGTAGACAGTAGGAAGTGATTAGTGGTTAGTGGTTGGTGGTTGGTGGTTAGGGAAAACTTGTCATTGCGAATGGCGAAGCCATGAAGCAATCTCCATCAGAGAATCTAGAGGCCGGAACCTCGTGCCTGGAGCCTCGAGCCTCACTGCTCATCGCTCATTGCTCACAGCTCATTGCTCGTACCTCAAGCCTCGTGCCTTTGAAACATGTACAAAAAAAAGCGGTCCGCCAATGCGAACCACTTTTCAATATCTTGCGCCAAAAGCGCCATTATTTTACTCAAAGGACCGAAGGTCCGCGCTCACGCCTCAAAGGGAGCGTAGCGACCGAGCTCATAGCCCAAGTAATTTTGCTCCGCAAAATTACTTGTACAGCGGGTGCATCTTGCAGAGAGCCACGATTTCTTCGCGGATCTTGGCGAGTGCAGCTTCGTCGTCCTTAGCCTGGATGGCGCGGTCGATGATGCGGGCCACTTCACGGGTGTCTTCTTCGTCGAAGCCACGGGTCGTGATAGCAGCAGTGCCAAGACGCACGCCGGACGGGTCCATCGGCTTGCGCGGATCGAACGGGATGGTAGAACGGCTGCAGGAGATGCCGACCTTTTCCATGGCCACTTCAGCTTCCTTACCGGAAACGCCCTTGGAGGTCATGTCGACAACGATGAGGTGGTTGTCGGTGCCATCGCTGATGACCTTGTAGCCGAGCTTCTGCATTTCGGCGCACATAGTCTGAGCGTTCTTGATAACGTTCTTGGCGTAGGTCTGGAATTCCGGCTGCAAAGCTTCGAGGAATGCTACGGCCTTACCGGCGTTGATGTGGTCATGCGGACCACCCTGCATACCCGGGAACACGCCCTTGTCGATTTCCTTGGCGAGGGAAACTTCCTTGAGTTCACCCTTCACCATCTTCTGGATGGTGCGGTCCTTGCACATGATGATAGCGGAACGCGGGCCACGGAGAGTCTTGTGGGTCGTGGTCGTCACGATGTCGAAGTACGGCACCGGGGAATCAATTGCCTTACCGGCGATGAGGCCAGCAACGTGAGAAATGTCGGCCATGGTGAGGGCGCCGACTTCGTCAGCGATTTCCTTGAAGCGCTTCCAGTCGAGGTTACGGCTGTAGGCAGAGAAACCGGCAAGGATCATCTTCGGCTTTTCGCGGAGGGCGATTTCGCGGACCTTGTCCATGTCGATGCGGCCCGTTTCCTTGTCGACTTCGTACTGCACGAAGTTGTAGAGCATGCCGGAGAAGTTCACCGGATGGCCGTGAGAAAGGTGTCCACCGTGATCAAGCTTGAGGCCGAGGACCTTGTCACCCGGTTTGAGAACAGCGAAATAGACAGCAGCGTTGGCCGGAGAACCGGAAAGCGGCTGGATGTTCACGTGGTCGCAGCCAAAGAGCTTCTTGCAGCGTTCAATGGCCAGAGCTTCCATCTTGTCGATGACTTCGTTACCACCGTAGTAGCGCTTGCCCACGTAACCTTCACTGTACTTGTTGGTCAGCACGGAGCCCATGGCTTCCATGACAGCCTTGGAGGTGTAGTTTTCAGAAGCGATGAGTTCGATGCCATATTCCTGGCGTTCGGCTTCTTCCTGAATGATGTTATAGATTTCCGGATCGGTCTGTTGCAGTGTAGATTTGAGCATTTAGCTACTCCTTGATATTGTACGGCGCAAATATAGCTTTTTAGGCAAGTGAATGGGGACCAGGAATTGAATCGAGGGGCCGTTTGCTATCTAGGACCGCTGGATTCCTTCACTCGCCAAGCCAAATCGGCATCGGCACCGTCCACATCGTAGTCATAGTCGGGCTTATAGCCGTGAGCATCGCCCTTCAGGGCCTCGCCACCCGCCGTGAACCAGTTTTCCCGCATCGAGACAAAGCCGACAGTCGTATCGACCGGTGCATCCTTCTTGTCGAAGGCGCTGTATTCCGAAACGGGCTCTTCATCGCTGAAAATGTTGTTTTCGATATAGCACTTCGCCGAATCCCCGCATTCAATGCCGGATTCCCCCATGTCCATGAAGAAGTTGTTGTAGGCGTGGAGTTCGCCGCCATGGGCACGGATACCGTCTGCGGAAAGTCCGGCAAAATAGTTGTGGTGCATGGAGAGGTTCTGGTCCGGCTCCTTGACGATATCGGCCGGCAGACCGAACAGAACACCCGTCTGGGCGTTTTCGAAGCGCGACCAGGAGACGGTCACGTTGTGCGAGCCGCGCTTCACGTCGAGCTGAACCAGCGGGTATTCCTCGAACGTGCAGTGGTCCACCCACACGTGATGCGACCCGTTATGGATGGAAAGCGCGCGCCTAGATGTCGTGTCCAGTGCAGTAATCGCGGGAGCGGTAAAGGTCAGGTTCTCGAAAATTAGGTTACTCGACACGTCGGTCAGCACACCCATACCGGTAATACGGATATCGCGGCCGCGGCCGTCGATCGTCTTATCCGACTTGAGGCGCAGCGGAGCCTGCAAGTTATAGGTTCCGCTCTTCTTGAAAATCACCCACGTCGGGCCTTCGCGGTAGGCACAGTCGCGCAGCGAGCCCGGAGCAATGACAGCAGTCGTCTCGAAGGCTCCCGTCGAATCCACGCTTGTCGTGTCCTCTACGATGATGTAGTCGTCCGTCGTCGTCACCTCGCAGATTTCGCCCTCGGCCTTCGCGATTTTGCCCGTGCTGTCAGTGGACCCAGCAGCCCCAAGCGTCCCGACAGCATAACCATCTATCTGTGCGAGCAAAGCATCATGTTCCTTCCAGTTGCCCTTGGGATACTTGCTCGTCGCATTTTCTTCCGGCTTGACAACCTCGGCACTCGAATCGGAACAAACCACGTATAACGAGTCTCCCGCCGTCGACTGGACCCTGGCGGAACGGGCCTTGGACGGGTCGCCCAGCTGGATATCGAAACTACCCGACGGGAGCGAATCGATAACAAAGTGCCCCGTGCTGTCGGGAACAACGAAACGTTCAAGTCCGGCTACGCGAACCATGAGGGAGGAATCACCAAGCAGCACAAACCCTTCAATAGAGGAAAGCTCGCCCAGCTTGACCGTATCTACCCTGGAGGCGTTCTCGTCGAGAGTGAAACTGTGGACAGCGCCCGCCGCCTCCGAGCGTGTCACGTTGCGGGCCTCGACCGTGTAAACGCCAGGTTCGGCAGGAATTTTCACAAAGCCATCGCCATCCGTTTCGGTCCATTCCGTGACACGCTCGCCATCGGAAAGGAACGTTTCCGGCAACGCGCGGACGCGCGTAAAGGCGGCGGGCGTGCCGTCGGCAAGCTGCATCTGCAAGGCAATCGTCGATTCCGCCTCGGTTCCGCCGGCAACATCCTTGTTGTCCGAACAGCCCGACAGGCAGGCAAGAGCCGTCATCGCCAAAGGAATCCAGCACAGCGATTTACGCATCGGAACCTCCCCCGGTTCCATCCCCGCCGCAGGCATCCACTTCAAAGGCCTTGGCTGCATCGTTCTGTTCCATCCCGCGAATCCGGCGTTTGCGGCCACGACGCTGCGGAGGCGGATACGGGTCAGAAAGCGGGAAAAGCTGCATTCCCAATTGGAAAACGCGGTTCGGCTTTTCGCACTGCGAAACCTTGGCCAGCACCTCGCGGCGGAAACGGCGCACCATTTCCACCAGTTCAGCATACGTCGTCTCGTCGCAGGCGAATGCGAGCGTCGAAAGGTTGCGTTCCGTCTTGTCGAAACGATCCATCGCCGTCTGGGCAACATCCAGGTTCTGCTGGATGTACGAATTGACGGCCGTGCTGTAGGATTCCGAGCCGCTGGAAATCAGCCCCTGCGTCTGCACATAGGTTCCGGTTGTCTCGTCCTTGCGAATCATGGAAAGGCGTTCGAGCAGCGCAATAGAACTCTTCACTTGGCTAGCCGTAATCGGCGGACGCACCATGAGCCCGAGCGCGGCATCGTCCCCCACATACGGATAGAACGTCACCAATTCACGGACAACCGCATGGTACCAATGGTCAAAATACTCGAACTGATCCTTCGCGAGATCCTCGACCTTGCATTCCTTCGTTGCAACAAGCTTTTCCAAGTACTGGCGGCTTTCTGAATGAGTCTTGGCCTGGTTGAACGCGACCATGTCGGCAAAATAGGACTTCTCTCGGGAATCGTTGCAAAAAATGTCGGCAAATTCGGCAACCAAGCGCTCGGTAAGGTTTCTCTTTCCTTGAAGGATCTTATTGAACATAGACGAATCAAAACCTGCACGTTCGGCAATATAGCGGTGGCTGAAGCGCCAATCTCCAGAATGGCGTTCCTCGTAAGCGTCGCGCAGGAATTCACGATAGTTCAAATATTCAAAAAGATTGACCATAAACAAATCAGCGAGAATAGAGACGGTTCATAGGTTGACGGCGAGCCGCATTCGAAGCAGGAACTTCCCGGCCGAGAACATTGAAAGTCCTTGTTTTTGCGGGGAGCACGGGAACAGCTCGAGCGGGAGCAATGCGTGTCGTTTCTTGAGAATCGTTCGCCACCTTTGCAGGCTTGCATCCGGTGCGGTACACGCCCTTGATATCAAAAGCGATCATATCGATATTCGGGCCGCCGTCATTCGTCGTAGAGGCAATCGTCATCTGGAAATCCAGGGCATCCACCCAGACATCCTCTATATAGACCGTATCCCACTTGTCCCAGGAACCCGTTGGCGGGAAGGCGACATCGTAAGAGCCCTTGTCAATCGTGATTTTCATGTCGCGGTTGGACGTTCCGGCAAAAGCATAGCGCACCATGACGCGGGCGTTGGAAGCCGACTGGTCGGAAGTCAGGTTGTAAACCGCCTTGCTTGTCGCGCTGTTCGAAATGTTGTAGAATCCCTGGCCCGTATAGCCCTCGTGATCCTTATCGGTCGAACCGTCGCTCACCTCGGGGCTAGACATGTCAATCGGGGAACGCCAAGCTGTATCGGCCACACCCGTAAAGCAGAGTGCCGTATCAATCGAGGCCGACGAGCCGGGTTCTTCCGAGCTCGAAGAAGTCGGGTTCTCCCCACTGGAGCCTTCCTCGCCATGAGCAATCTTCTGGCATTCCGAACCGCCCTTGAACATCGCCGTGTAGGTGATGTCGCGGGCCTTCGTCTTGAAGCCATAATAAATCTGCTTGGTCGAAATTTCGTTGCAGTCGTCGTCGACCCACTTTTCGAACGTCTGGCCGTTCGGCGTCACGCGGAGGGTCATCGGAGCGCCCGCCGGGAAGTACTGCGTCTGCGTAATCAGACCATTGTAATTCGAAAGGTTCGTCTGCACCTTGATAGTGTAACGCGGCTTGATTGTGGAGACAAGCGTCGTAAGGGCCACCTTCGCCTCGTCGGAAAGGTCCGTATTGTTCTTGAGGTTGTCCTCGAGTTCTTCGCAAATCAGCTGGGCATGGCCCATCGACCCCATTTCCTGGAAGTGCGTCGTCCCGTCGTTCACACCGTCCGGATAATTCGGGTATTCTCCCTTTTCCAGCTTTTTGTAAAGGTAACGCGTCACGTAATCCGGGATATTCTTGTACGTCGTATTGTACAGATTATACGACTTCATGTTCAAATCGACAAAGGGAATCTTGTTGTTCTTCGCAACCGTCTGCATCATGCCGCGGGCATCGTAGTTGTTATTGCCCGTCGAGAATACGTTGCGGCTACCGTTCAAGTTCATGGGGGAAACCAGGATGACATTCACTCCCTTTTGCTTACCGGCATCCACGAACTGCTGGATATATTTCGGAAAGTCCTTGGGATCCACGTAACGGGCTTCCTTGCTGTAATCGCGGTCGTTATGGCCGAACTGTACAAAAAGGTAGTCCCCCTTCTGCGCAGCTTTGAGGATTCCGTCCAGGCGCCCCTCTTCGATGAAGTTCCTGGAACTGCGCCCACCGAGAGCCGCATTGTTCACCTTGACGCGAGCGCCATCAAAGAAATACCCGAGAACCTGCCCCCAACCCGTCTGCGGATAGGCGGAATCCTTGTATGTCTGGACCGTCGAATCACCCGCCACGTGAATAGTGAAACTCGTGGAATCACTCACCGCGACCCCAGCGAAAAAAGCAGAAAGAAGGAGGAATTTCAATACAGACTTCATAAAGAACCTTTTAGCGATGAGGTATGAGCAATGAAGTGTCAGCCTTGAGCGATGAGAATCTTACTCACTGCTCACGGCTCATTGCTGATTGCTCACTGCTATTTCACCTTTGCATACATTCCATTAAACTTCACATTCCCCTGTTTCACGACAACACGGTAGAGACCGGCCGCACCGACTGTGGATGCCAAATCCAGCGTTCCTGACCCGACCATCTTGCGGGCGACAATGCGACCATGCATGTCGAAGATGCTTACCTGGACTTGCCCACTGCCCGCCAGGACCAAGTCGTTCCCGCGCAGGCGAACTGCAGGCTGTCCCGCACCGCCCTGAGCCGCAATCTTCGTAATACCGCTGGAATCTTCGCAAGATTCATCACCCACGCGGCACACGCCGGCGATGCTGAAACCGAACGCGTCGATATTCGGGGCACCGTCGGAAGTCGTCGACATGAACTTGAGTTCCGCCTCGCCCTGCGGCGCGTCGAGCACCACGTAAGCCGTGTCCCAGGTATCCCAGGAACCGGTCGGCGGGGCCTTCAAGTAATAATCGTGGTCCAAATAAGCATTGAACGTACGGTCGGCATTTCCACCGTTCGCATAGCGCACGGCAAGCGTCACATAGCCCGCTGCCGGGAACTTCAGCTTGTAAGAAGCAAACGACGTGTTGGAATTCTCCATGTTGTAGAACCCTTCGCCGATGAATCCGGTCCAGTTGTTCTCGGTATTACCGACACCGCTGTCCGGATTGCTCGCATCGATGAACCTCTTGATATCCTTGTCGACCGGCACCGTCGTCTCTTCACTCCCTTCGGGAGGAGTGTAGGGGACAAAGGTCACATCGTCCAAATTCTTGGGAGTCGTCGTCGGGAATGCCGTCAGTGCGGCCCCGTCACCCGTGTACTTCTCGGCAGTACCGCCCTCGTAAACAGCCGTGTACTGCGTCGAAGCATTCCCCATCTTGAACGTATAGATGTACGGAGACTTCACGGTCGATACCGCCTGGCCGCTGACCTTGTTCCCGTTGCCGTCGTACCAGCCAAGGAATTTTTTTCCATTTTTCGGGATTGTCTTGAGCAAAACAGTCATGCCCTGCGGATAATACGCACTGATAGATGTCGCCTCGGCAGAACCTTCCGGAGAGACCTTCACATCCACCTGGTACATGGGAGCCATGTACTCGCCGAGCTTTTTCACGACCGTATCCGAGTGGGCGCGCATCTGCTCGGTTATGATTCGTCCGTAAGCGTTCGCACCGTTCATCTGCAAATGCACCTGATCGGACTGGTCGGCCCCCAAATTCGAATATTCCGCCTTTGTGGAGAAATTGTAAACAAACTGCTGGGCATATTTTTCGCCCACAGAAATCATGTAGTTCGCCACCATCTCGCTCATGTCGATGAAAGGAACATTCAAGTCTTTGGCTAGTTGCTGGTTAAGCGCCGGGTAGCCACGATAGCTGTTATGGATTTGCGTCGGGGAATCGAAGATACAACGGCGAATCGGGCTCATGATGATAGGATTCGCCCCCTTGGCACGAACATCATCGACCATCTTTTTCATGTTGGACTTGTAAAAATCCTCGGTACTGTAATTGATGTCGTTAATCCCGAACTGGATAACCACGTAATCGCCGGGCTGCAGCTTTTCAGCAACGCAGTTACCGTTGGAACAGCCCTTCTTGAAGAACATGTCGTAGTAGCCGACTGCAGTGCCACCGTTTTTGTCCTTACCGCCACCACCCAGCGACATACCGCCCTGGCCACGGTTTACGACCGCTGCCTTGTTCACGTCAAACCAATAATGAAAATCCTGACCCTGGCCCTGCTTGGGGTAATACCCATCCGCCCAATCCTGCATGGTGGAATCGCCAAGCATATAGATGGTCACCTTCGCCCACACGAGAGGGGTTGCAAGCATCGTAGCGATAACAGCAGGTTGCCAGATTTTATTCAAGAACTTCATAAGGACCAGGGGTTAGTGTTAGTATTTCGGGGTGACGAAGATATTCCTCTGCATCATCTTCCCGTCAAGTTTGACCTTCACGATATACATTCCTTCCGGGAGTACGCCGCGGTCGAGAGCAAGCACGGACTCGCCCGAAGCAACATCACCGGAGACGACTCCACGCATGGTGCCGGAAATATCGTAGAATTGAACTTCAACATATCCGGAAACCGAGGTAAAGAGCCTTCCCGTCGAAGGACTGTAGAAGAAGTTTCCATCGAGACGTGCAACCGGAAGGGCATTCGATTTATCTTCGTAGATTTTCACGCCTGCGATATCAAAGTAGAAGGCATCCACATTGGCGCCGCCATTCTCAGTCGTAGACTTGAGCGTAACCGTATTCTTGCCCTTCTTTAGCTTAATCTTTATGTCAGAGGAACTCCATTTGGTCCATCCTCCCGTCTTTTCCATCTTGACCTTTCCGACTTCTTCGTCGTTAACAACCAAGGTCATATCGCGAGAAGCATCTCCCCCGTTTGCATAACGGATGGACATCGTCGTAGAGGATTTACTGGACGACTTGATCAGCCATGTTGCATAGCTTGACTTTGAATCCTTGAAGTCAAAGTAGCCCTTGCCTGTGTAGCCCTTGTTCTCTTTCTTCGTCGATCCCTTGCCTTCGCTAGGATTGGCAGCATCCACTACGGAGGTGTCAGCCTTCACCACCTTCGAGGAATCCTTCGGCGTTGTTTTGGAAGAATCCTTCGTATCGGTCTTAGACGTATCCGTTTTCGACGTATCCGGCTTGGCGGCTTCCTTCACGACAATTTCGCCCTTGACCGTCACATCTTCCGCCTTGCTGCCCACGGTCGTCACCTTAAACTTGAACGTACCCGACTTCTTCGGCGTGCCCGAAATCTTGACCGTCTGCGCCGCAGAATCGACCTTAGCTGACACTCCCGACGGAAGGCCTTCCACCTTGACTCCGGTGCAGAACAAATATTCGTAACCGAACGACTTTATCGACTCGCCCACAGTAACGGTTTGCTTTTCCTTACCGGACCCCGTCTTGGTGAGAACCGCATCCGGAGATACGACATATTCGTTATCGCCCACCGTATAAATTACAGGCGGTTTCAAGTTTTCCACCATATCCGGCAAGTAGTAACTTGTGTGAGGGGGCTGGTTGTACGCCGTATTCTGCCAAGCGATGGCTTCGCGGTATACAACATCGTGCATGAGCGTATGCAAGCGATACGGAGTCGCCTCCGGAGTAGAAAGAATGTAAATCTTGGACGAATCCCTATTGGAACGGAGAATCAACTCTTCACGCCAGTCACCAAAGAGATCCGCAACAAGACCGGGGTACCTCCTGTTATAGTTGCCTCTCAACCCCAACACGGTAGCTCCGTCAAAATAAGTTCCAATCGTTTTGTCGACCGAATTGAACTTGGCCACATAGGAACTGTCCAAAAGTTCATCCTGCAAATCGCCATCGAAATAGATTCTAAAATTCGTCGGCACCACAGAGCTCATATAGTGGCTCCCGAAAGCATCCGGATCCGGGGTAAGTGACTCATCCAACTTGATTGTGTCTCCCTTGGCCGTATGCATTACGGGAATCACGGCAGACCACATTTCGTAGCCACGATGAGTGGAATCGATATCGGCTGCCATGGCACGGCCATTTTCCTTGGTGCTGGGAGGAGCATCCCCAAAAAGAATTTTTCCATCACCATCGCGAAGTTCTGCAGAATACTTGCCGTCCGTTGGCGAATGAACAGCCCAAAATTCGAGCCCCGGACGATCCGGATCCAAGTCACCCAAATGTCCCGCATACCCATATCCAAGGCCTGTAGAGTAACGCAACGTTCCGTCATGGTTCAATGCTGCCGCGCCATAGATAATTTCGTCCAAGCCATCGCCATCCACGTCACCAACAGAGATATTGAGGTTTCCCTGACTGTAAAGGCCTTTACCCGGAGTCTCGGATTTATGGAACCAGCGTTGCTTCAGGTTCTTGCCGTCAAAATCGTACGCCACCACGTAAGCCGCCGTGTAGTTACCTCGGGCAAAAATTGCACTCGGATGCACACCATCAAGATATGCCGTAGCCCCGAAAAAGCGGGCGCAACGATTCCCGTAGGTATCGCCCCAACCCTCAGAACTTGCATCCATTTTCCGAATACTACGAGGAGGTACGTAGTCGATTGTCGTAATCTCTGCGCCATCAGCCCCGTTAAACACAGTCAAATATTCCGGCCCCGTGACAATGATGCCCGATGTATTACGATAATCCTTGGAGGAATCGCCAATCACATTGCCCTTGCCATCGATAGTTCCATCGGCCGTGTTCACAATCATTTCGGCCTTGCCGTCGCCATCATAGTCATAAACCTGAAATTGTGCATAGTGGGCGCCCGCACGGATATTCCGGCCTAAATTGATGCGCCAAAGTTTAGTGCCGTCCAATTTGTATGCATCGATGAACATCGTTCCCGTGTACGCGCCTTCGCCAGACTGCGCATTATCCTTGAAATTGCTCGGCATCCATTTCACGACCAGCTCGTATTCACCATCGCCATCCAGGTCACCGACGCTGATATCGTCGGGATAATACCCACAGATTTCGCCAGTAGGCATCGTCTGGTTGGCTGGGCGATCCAGCTGGAGCATCTTGTACGGGAAAGACCTCCCGCCAAAAGCTACTGTCGAATCAAAGACAACCGTCGCATTCTTCTTGTCGCCTTCCACGCTGTCCACGACAGCCGAGACCGTGTACTTGGACGTAGTCTTCCCATCCTTGTCCAAGTAGTTGGTCCCGTCCGTCTTACCGATCGTGGCAATTTTCACGCCATCGCGGTAAAGGTTGAATTCCGTATCGGATTTTTCGGTACCGAGGAGTCGCCAGGAAACAAGCATCCCGGATTTACCGACATTCGAGACGAGGAGACCCCGGTCCAATGCTTCCATCTGGCGGGGCAGAGCGAAAGACTGTAGCGGAAGAGCAAGAATAAACGCCCCGATGAACGCAAGAATGCCTAGACAAGATTGTTTTGTCATATTACCTCCTGACATGACAGTTTACTTTCCAAACATCCTTACCATTATACAAAAAAACTACTTACCGGGATTCGTTCCAAAACTTCGATACGGCGGCATTTTTGCCATCAATCCGAACCTTCACGACATACATGCCCTTCGGGAGCATTTTGCGGTCCAGGTTAATCACGTTGGCACCGGCCTTCACACTCCCGGAGACGCCCATACGCATCGCACCGGACATGTCGTAGAAATAAACCTCGGCAAAGCCTGCACGCGGCGTGTAGAGCATGCCGGTCCGCGGGTTGAACGCGACCCCGCTCCTGAACGGAACCATCGGAACAGCCACAGTTGTATCAGGCAACTTCTGCGTACCGTCGTAAATTTCCACGCCGTCAATTCCAAACGTGAACATGTCGAAATTCGGGCCGCCTTCGCTTGTTTCCGAGGTAAATTTCAGCGTGTTCACACCGGCTTTCAGAACCACATCCACCGATGCCTCGGAATATGTCGTCCAGGATTCGCCTGTCGAGGGGAAATCGACCGACCCGGCCGACACGCCGTTCACGCTCAGCGACATGTTGCGGGCTTCCTTGCCGCCGTTGGTAAAGCGGACCGTAAGCTTCGTCGTGGCTGCCGTCGGGGAGAAGATTTCCCAGGTACCGTAGCTCGACGCCGAATTGGTAAAGTTGTAGTAGCCGTTTTTGAGGAAGCCCTCGTTGCTCTTTTCCGTGGCGCCCTCGCCTTCCTTCGGGGTCGAAGCGTCCAGTTCGGACTTCCCGTCGTTCACCACGGGAGCCGAGTCCGTGGGAGTCGGCGTAGGATTAGACGTAGTATCAGGTGCAGGGGCGGGGACCTCACCCACCACGTACATGTCCGGCTGCTTGAGCGACTTTACCGCATCCGGCAAGTAGTAGCCCAAGTGAGGCGGCTGGTTGTAGGCCACGTTCTGCCAGGCAATCGAGACGCGGTAATGCGAATCGTGCATCAGCGTGTAAACGCGGTAGGGCGAAGTAAACGGAGTCGTAAAGATAATGACCTTCGAAGGGTCGGAAGCGGAACGCACGATGAATTCCTCGCGCCAGTCGCCAAAGAGGTCGGCCACGATGCATGGGTTCGCCTTGGTCCAGTTGTTGAGCGAAGCGCCTTCCACGTTGTAGAAACTGAAGAGGCGGTCCAAAGTCTTCTTGCTGGAATTGTACTTTTCGATCTTTCCGCCAGTGGCGCCGCCGTTTTCCACCGTCGGGCTACCGGTACCGTCCATCAATTCGTCCTGCAGGTCTCCATCGAAGTAGATGCGGAAATTCTGCGAAAGGCCCGTCGTGGTGACGACCTTTCCATTAACGGAGCGGGCGCCCTTGCTGGTACCGGACCACATTTCGAAACCGCGATTCGTGGAATCGATATCGGCAGCCATGCCGCGACCGTTGTCCACGTTCCCGGCCTCGGTCTGGGTCGTTCCCCAAATGACCTTGCCGTCCTTGTCGCGGAATTCTTCGCTATACTTGTTCTGCTTGTCCTCATGGACATCGTATAGTTCCAAACCCGGATGGTCCGGATCCATGTCTGAAAGGTGCATGGCGTCGCCGTGACCGAACCCGGTGCGGTAAAGGAGCGTACCGTCGGACTTGAGGGCTGCAGCGCCAAAGACAATCTCGTCCTTTCCGTCGCCGTCGAGGTCGCCCACGGAAAGGTTATGGTTGCCTTCGCCGTAGAGTCCTTGGCCAGACTTGTCGGACGTATGTTTCCAGCGTTCCTTGAGGTTCTTGCCATCAAAATCGTAAGCGACAAGGTAGGCCATCGTGTAATAGCCGCGATTCATGATGACACTTGGATGCACGCCATCGAGGTAAGCCACGGCCGCAAGCATGCGTTCGCTGCGGTTGCCGTAGGTATCGCCCCAGGAATTCGTAATATTGCGCTTGGGCCAGTAGTCAACCGTGGTCACCTCTTCACCCGTGCGCCCGTTGAACACCGTCAAGAATTCGTTGCCGCTCATGATGCGGCCGCCAGACGTCCGGTAATCCTTGCTTGCGTCGCCAATGACTTTGCCCTTGCCGTCGACCGTACCGTCGGAAGTCTTCATCACGATTTCGGCAATTCCGTCGCCATCGAGATCGTAGACCATGAACTGCGTGTAATGCGCACCGGCGCGGATGTTCTTACCGAGGTCGATACGCCACAGGCGCGTGCCGTCAAGCTTCATGCCGTCTACAAAGACCGAGCCCGTATAGCCGTCCTTCGAGTTGTCCTGCGCGTTGCTCGGATCCCACTTGAGGACCAGATCCAGCTGGCCGTCGCCGTCAAGGTCACCCACGCTCATGTCGTTCGGGGTGTAGGTACACGTCGAGCCGTCCGGCATCTTTTGCGACGCAGGGACATCGAGCTTTAAAACCTTGTAAGGGAAGTTGACGCTGCCTTCCTTTTTCGAATCGGTAAAGACAATTTCGGCAGCAGACTTTCCGCCTTCCTTGCCTCCCGACACGGCAGCCACCGTGTACTTGGACGTAGCCTTGCCGTCCTTGTCGAGATAGTTCGTCCCGTCCGTCTTGCCAACGGAGGCAATCTTTTCGCCGTCACGGTACAGGTTGAACTCGACATCAGGGGCATCCGTGCCCAGCAAGCGCCAGCTGACAAGCATTCCGGAACCAACGTTCGCGACAGTAAGACCGCGAGTCAGGTTTTCCATCTGACGTTTTTCGGCAAACGACGGAACGGAAAGGGCAAGCGCCAAGGCAGAACAAACTGCCACCGTTCCAAGACTCTTTTTTCTCTTCATTGCAACTCCAGACATAAAATTTCCCATAGGGCCATACACCTTTCCATGAAAATAACTTTTTTTATAAAAAAAGTCCACACTTATAATTGTTTTTTTTTATTTCAAGGATGATTATTTGAAAAAAAAGAAAAGAGAATTGTCCACATATCAAAAAAAGCTTTCTGGAAGCATTTTGTTATCCGTTTTTTACATTTCGCCCCAAAAAACGCCCCAAATAGACAAATAATTTTCATATAAGAAACACGCCCTCGGACAATCCATGCGATTTACTATCTTTGTGCCTAATGGCGAAGTGGATAAAAAACTTTTCCTGGGAAAACCTATTTGATGGGATTGCGGCAAAATCACCCGATTTTGTTAAAATCGTTGTGGTCGCCGGAAAATCTTTTCTCTACTACCATGGCCTTACCCGTGCAGCGGCACTTACCTACACGACTATCCTCGCCGTCATCCCGCTGCTCATCCTCCTGACCTCAATTACGCTCGCCGTCGGGTTCGGAAACTTCATCTCGGACTACCTGCCCCACCTGCTGGACATGTTCAGCTTGGACTGGCCCACAGAGCCCATAGTCGCGCTTATCGAAAACGCAGAACACGTCCCCATCGGCAAGCTCGGGATTATCGGTGCGGCGGGCTTGTTCATCACGTTCATCCTCGCCTTCGGAAGCCTGGAATCGAACTTCAACGTCGTCTGGGAAAACAAGACCTCCCGAACGCTCTGGAAACAGACCTGCATCTACACGCCGTTCCTCCTCATCCTGGCGGGCTTTATCGGCCTCTACGCCGGGTTCGTGAACCACGTGCAGGAAATCCTTTCCACCATCATCATCGACGGTTTCCACTTCTCGCATTCCTTCCTGACCCTGCTAATCAACGCCTTCTGGTACGTGACCTTCCACGTCATCCTGTTGCTTTTCATCTTCATGATGCTCTACGCGCTCCCGTCCCGACCCGACAAGAAGGGAGTCTACACGAAGCGCAAGCTCTACTGGACGTCCGTACTGGCGACATTCCTCGCCTGGCTTTCCATTTTCATCTATGTCAAGATCCTGATGCTCATCCAGACCGCCATGGTGAACAGGATGTCCATCTTTTATGGCTCTTTGGCCTTCATTCCCCTGGTTCTCTTCTTGCTTTTTGGCATCTGGGTGATTATTTTATGTGGGAACAGCCTCGTCTGGACCATTTGCCACTGGCCCGAGGCGGGTAAAAAAACATGGAACTGGCAAGGAGGCTCGAAAGACCTATGAGATTCGGAAAAATTATTTCTGCAGTTGCACTCGCCCTCGCATTCACCTCCGGCGCACATGCCGAACTGGCCGGGATGAACGACCATGCAACCGATAGCACGAGCAAGAACCGTTCCTGGTCCGGCCTTATAGGAATCAGCGGCGGTAACTCGATGATTGCCCGCGACGGGACTATTTTCATGAGCGTCCGCATCGGTGTGCAGTGGAACGACATCGTCGCGAACGGCGCCTGGGCAACCTTCCTCATGGACGACGTGCAAAATCCGAACGTCAAACATAACGAACTGGTCAACTACAATGCCTTTGGCCTCTTTGCCGAACTTTTCCCGTACCGTAACGGCGCTTTCGCCATTTCCGTCCCGATCGCTGTCGGTGGTGGCGTAGTCAACGCTATCGAAAAAGGCGACGAAGCCTTCTCTCCCGAAGACAAGTTCTTCACGGGTGAAATAGCACTCCACTTCAACTACCGCGTAACACGCATGCTCGAAGTCTCCATCGGCGGCGGTTACCGCATGTTCGCCGGCATTTCCGAGAACAACCTCGACGATATGGACTTCTGCACCCCGTTCGGAGAACTCCGGTTCACGTTTAAGGAATAGGGGTTAGGGGCTAGGATCTAGAGGCTAGGAAGCTGGAGCCTCGAACCTGGAACCTCGAGCCTCATTGCTTTTACCATGGACAAAGTCATTTCCATACGCGGGTGCAGGCTGCACAACCTGAAAAATGTCGACGCCCAGTTCCCTCTGGGCAAGATTACAGTTGTTTGCGGTCCATCGGGCTGCGGAAAGTCGACACTCGTACTCGATACCCTGCACGGGGAATCCAAGCGCCGTTATCTGGAAACACTCTCCCCCTTTGCCGCTGAATTGCTAGGCGGGCGAAGGATTATCCCCATCGATAGCGCCGAAGGGCTGCCCGCAAGCCTCGCCGTTGGGCCGAGCCATGGCGAAGCCCCCGCGAAAGCCTACGCATTGAGCCTTTCGGAATGCGACAGCACTCTGCGCGGGCTGTTCGCGAAGTTTGCAAGCCCCGCTTGCCCCATATGCGGGAAGCCGATGGAATGCCAGAGCCGCGAGGAGATTATCAAAGAAATCGCAGGACTGCCGCAAGGGAGCAAGCTGCAGTTTTTCGCGCATCTCCCCACCAGCCGCACCAGCCTCGACAAGCTGGCCGCTGTATTCTTGGCGCAGGGATTCACCCGCGCCATGGCAGACGGCGTCAGTTATTCACTGGCCGACCTCACCGAAAACGAAAAAGGAATCGTTCCCGAAGAATTCTTCATCGTCGTAGACCGCGTGATTGTCCGCGAGAACACGCGCACCCGCATTGCCGAAGCCGTGGACGGGGTCCTGAAACTCACCCACGGCGAACTCGTCCTCGACATCAACGGCAGCCGAAAGCTCTACAGCACGGCCCCTCGCTGCCCCGACCACGGAGCACAGCAGTCCCGGCCGCTCCAGCCGGAAGACCTGTCCCCCTACTCGCGCACGAGCGCCTGCCCCACCTGCGGCGGCACGGGAATCATCGAAAAAGACGACACCGCCGAGGACTGCCCCGACTGCAAGGGACTCCGGCTCAAGCCAAACCTGCTCCAATCGGTCATCGACGGCTCCACCTGGAAGGACTTGCTCGAAACTCCGTTCGCCAAGCTCGGGCAGAAACTGCACCAGCTGTTCGACAGCCGCCTGAACGCGAACCAGAAGCCCGCCTTCAACGCGCTCCTCGACCGCATCGAGGCGATTAACGAACTCGGCATCGGCTACCTGACCGGCGGCCGCAGCGCGACCACGCTTTCGGGCGGCGAGATCCAGCGTTTACGCCTTTCAAGCCTCAGTACCGGGCACCTGAACAACCTTCTGATTGTCCTTGACGAACCCGCCAGCGGGCTCCACCAGTGCGATGTGGAAGCGCTCTGGAAAGTCCTCAAGAAGGTCCAGTCCCGAGGGAACACGCTCGTGCTCATCGAGCACAACCCGGGCATCATCAAAAAGGCCGACTGGATTATTGAAATGGGACCGGGAGCCGGCGAAAAAGGCGGAGAAATCTTGTTCCAGGGAACAGCAAAAGAGGTGCTGGAAAATCCGCAGTCGCCGACAGCCGCGTGGATTAAGAGTTTAGACGAACGACGAAAGACGAACGACGAAAGACGAGAGACGAAAGACGAAAGAAAAAAGGAAAAAAGCGAAAGGAAAAAGATTGTCATTGCGAGCAACGCGAAGCAATCCCACAAAGATTCCATCGACATCAAGAACTTTGCGATGTTCGACATGAAGCCGGTGTCGGCGGAATTCCCAGTACAAAAGTTCAGCGTCATCACGGGCGCAAGCGGCAGCGGCAAGTCAACGCTCCTGTTCAAGAACCTCGCCCCCCGCGCCAGTCAGGGCGAATTCGAAGACCTCGGCATCCAGGCGCTCTCCGTCCTTTCGACAGGCGACTTCCACGGGAACCGCCGCAGTACGGTCGCCTCGGCCATCAGCCTGAACACGATGCTCCGTGATTTGTTCGCAAAACTCCCCGAAAGCAAGGTACGCGGCTACACTGCATCTAAGTTCGCAACGCACGCCCCCGGCGGCCGCTGCGAAAACTGCAAGGGCGAAGGCGTGCTTTACGACCCCGCCGGCTACGAGGAAACCGAATGCCCCGTCTGCCTCGGCAAGCGATTCAAGGACGAAATCCTCGAAGTCCGCTTCAAGTCACTATCCATCGCCGACGTCCTCGATTTAGAAATCGGCGAAGCCTACAAGCTCTTTATCAACCTCAAGCCATTTGCAGACAAACTAAAACCATTGGTCGATACGGGTCTCGACTACCTGAAACTCGGGCAAACCACCGCCCACCTTTCCGGCGGCGAACGCGCCAGGCTCCGCCTTTCCATCGCGCTTGCCCGTGCCAAGGCACCCAACACGCTGTTCCTTTTCGACGAACCCGCCCGCGGGCTCCACCAGAAGGACATCCAGCATTTACTCGACCTTATCCGCGGCCTCACCGAAGCGGGCCATACCGTCATCGCCATCGAGCATGCGCAGGATTTCGTGAATGCGGCAGATTACGCCATAGAACTGAGCCGATAAAAATCCGCCCCGATAGGCAAAAAGTTTTATAGATTTTAAATGGATGCCATAAAACGGGAGGGTCTCCATGCATAAAATCCGCTATTTTGCAACCGCAATGATTTCGGCGCTATGCCTTTTTGCATGTTCGCAAACCGTAGAAGCCCCTTCCCAAGACGAAGAAGACGCAACCGCATACTCTTCGTCCTCCTCCAAAAGCAAAAAACAAGACTCTTCTTCGAAAAACAACCAAACTAAGAAATCTTCGAGCTCGGTATCTTTCGATTGGGATGATGAAGATGACATCGGAGGCTTTGTTATCGACACGGCTCAAATCACACGGTCCCCCATCGAGTTCACAGGAGAAACGAAGGATTGCGATTTTTCCGTTGACGATTCCGTATGGACCATCGAGCAAGTTGACTCAAATTCCTCATCCATTTCATACATCACCTTCGACGAAAAAACGATGGAAATAAAAATGGATGTCGAAGCCAAAAACGATCCCGACAAGACCTGCGAAGAATCGCTTGGCATCTGGACATTCACGATAATTCTTGTCGGCGGCAAAGATGTCGACGGCAACTGTACCGATGACGGCTTTGCAGCAACGGGAACCCTTGTCGACTCTACCCGCACAATACGGGACAAGAAAGACGTCTACAAGGAAATCTGCAAGTAAAAATGTATATTGGGGAAAAAATAAAGAGTTTGGGTATTATGAAAAAAGTTTTCTTAATTCTAGCTTCTGCCTGCGCCATATTCTTCGCTGCCTGTGGTGACGATGGTTCTTCTGCGTCTTTTGAAGATACCGAAAAAAGCCTATCCTCCTCGTATACCGACGACAGCTCCGACAGTAAGGATATAAGTTCCAGCAGCAAGAGCAAAAGTTCAAAGAAACAAGATATTGATTCCGACAATGAAACCGAGAACTCCGACAGCAAGGACAAAGGTTCAAAAAAACAAGATGAAAGCTCTAGTAGCAAGGGTAAAAGTTCCAAAAAACAAGATGCTAGTTCCGACAGCAAATCAGGAAACTCCGACAGCAAAAAATGGAGTTCCAATGGAATTGACCCAAGAAACATCGTGGTTTTCACAGAAGGCTATTTGAACAAAGGGAAATCCAGAAACCAATTCTTGCTTAGCACGCCCAATACGGGAGAGTGCAAATTAAACGAGACCAAGACAGAAAAGTCTGTTTCTTGGGAACCCGTAGATAGAGCGTATGAAATGAACATAGAGCTGGAGGGCGACAAAATTTTCTTCCACCTGGACTCGGGCGTCACTTGTGTACTTGTTGGCGGTTCTGCCGAAAATATGGACGGAACATGGACTACGGATTCCGTTATAATTACTCAAGAAAGCAGTTATTCCACCTGGATAAAGCAACTCGATTGCATTCTCGAGATTTCCAATAACGAATTCGCCTTGACTTTGGCTTGGAAAGAAGACTCTACAAATGTTGCGGATTCTTCAGAAATTGAATTTCAAAAGACCCGCATGAAACAGAACTTTTTCACTTCAGACCTTATGTATTATATCTGCCTGGTCTTGAACGGGGAATCAAATATATCGCTCTACATAGACGATTTATTTACAGGCTCAATTGGATATTCCGCTCTCGTTTCGGGAAATTCGAAAAAATTCGACATAACCTATGGCAAAATCGAAAACGACATTCAGACATTTACCTTTAATGGCACGACATACACAGCAACCTTAGACAGTTGCATAAATAAAGAATACCAAGGGAGAGAAATCTTCGTGACCGTGACGAGGGACGACACGATTTGCAAGTGGCACCAGGTTGAAAGATATGTGACCCGAGAATATTGCAATAACAGGAACATTGAGCACCTGAATACAGATAAGCTCATTTATTCCCAAGGCGAAAGAGTCGTAACCAAGTACTGGGAAGGCAACAAAGACGAGTTTGAGGAATGCCTCAAAAACATAGCCACGCCGCCTGCCGACTCCTTGTAAAGCATCTCACTGGATCCATGCAATTCCAGCGAGAACTTATTTTTCACATTATTCCAACGTTGCACGCGCCGCGATAGTATAAATCGCAGTCACGTCCTTCGCCTTGAGCGGCACGAATCCCCAGCCGTCGCCCGGATTCAGTTTTTCCACGAGCGTCGGGATGTCCTCTTCCTTTGCGCCGAGTTCGGCGAAGTTAATCGGCATGCCGATGAAATGCAGGAACTTGCGGAAAGCCTTGATGCCCTCAAGGGCGGTCGCCTTCGGGTTTTCGAAATTCATCTGGCAACCGAAAACGCGCGTCGCCATCTGCGCAAAACGCATCACGTTATGGTCCACCACGTATTCCATCCACGCCGGCATAATCACCGCGAGGCCCGCGCCATGGGCGCAGTCGTAGAGTCCCGAAAGTTCGTGCTCGATGGCGTGACTGTTCCAGTCCTGACTGCGCCCACAGCCCACAAGACCATTGTGGGCTACCGTACCCGCCCACATAATGTTCGCACGAGCCTCGTAATTGGCGGGTTCGGCCATGGCGCGCGGACCTTCCTTGAGCATCGTGATGAGCAACGCCTCGCAAAGGCGGTCCGTCGTCTCGACCTCGAGCGTGTTCGTGAAGTATCGTTCAAAAACGTGGGCCATGATGTCGGTGATGCCGCAGGCCGTCTGGTAAGGCGGCAAAGTGCACAACAATGCCGGATTCTGCACCGCAAACCTCGGGCGAATCACATCGCTACCGATATCGCGCTTGAGCATTCCCTCTTCCTTGGTCACGACGGAGTCGCCGCTGCCTTCGGAACCGGCAGCAGCAATCGTCTGCACCACGCCAATCGGGAGCGCCTTCGTGACCGGGAGTTTATGCGCATAAAAATCCCAGAAATCACCATCGTAAAGAGCGCCCACAGCAATTCCCTTGGAACTATCAATTACAGAGCCGCCACCGACGGCAAGGATGAAATCGACACCGTTCACACGCACCATCTCGATGCCCTTGTAAATCAAGGTATCGCGCGGGTTCGGCTTCACGCCACCGAGTTCCACAAACGAAACTCCCGCGGCGTCGAGCGAGGCCTTGACGCGGTCAATCAAGCCGGAGCGCACCGCGGAACCGCCGCCGTAATGAATCAGCACCTTCGTACCGCCGTACTTCTTGACGAGTTCGCCGCATTCGTTTTCGCGGTCCTTGCCAAATACAAATTCCGTGGGGCTGTAGAAATTGAAGTTGTCCATGTTCCATCCTTTCGTTTTTGCTAAAAAAATACAAGAATTTATGCATAAAAAACGACATTTACCCGCATTTTTCTGTGTACAGGAGGAAACAGCAATCAAGTTGGCAACAGGAAGGAACGAATTTACGGAGGATTTCTACTTAATTCTGTCACCGCAAAAATCCTGGCGGCCGCATTTTTGGCAGTGCGATCCCATCCAGAGCGTATCAAACTGTTCAATAGCGGGTTCAACGATCGCCGGGTCGTTCGTGAGGATACCCGCCTCGAAGTTACGCCGCAAGGAGCTCTTCATGCCAATACCCGCACCTGTTAGATTTGCCGACCCGATATATGCCGTTTCCAAATCGAAAATCATCATCTTGAAATGCACCCGCGGGCACATCACTCGTTCAAGATCGGTTGCAAGAAATTTGCCCCAACAGAGGAATCGCATCGCCATCCTGCTTCACATAGACATCCTTGATATCGGCGGTACCAATCCACAACGTATTACGAACTTTTGCGATTCGCGAGATGACTTCGGAGTAATGCTCCTCGTTCTGGATGTATTTTGTGAATGTGGGCATGGAGGGAAATATAGTATAACCGCGCAACAACTAATGTCGCGGGCCTAGATTCCCCCCACAACCAGGCAAAACTATGCCACGATATCCATCAGGTCGTAGTACATGAGACGCGTATGCGGGTCGTCATCCTCGGCGTTCATGAAGCGGAAACCATTCTTTTCATAGAACGGCACAGCATTCAAGTAGGCATCCACAGTCAGGAAGCGACAAGGTGTACTCCCGGATTGTCATTGCGAGCCTCGTAGAGGCGAAGCAATCCCAATCTAAATTCATAATTCATTCTCAAACATGTCATTCCATTTGGGATTTTGCGACTCAATTAGCTCTATCTTCTTTTTCCGATTGCCAGCCTTTATCTGCTTTTCTCGCAATATGGCATCCCTTATATCTTGAAAATACTCACAATGCCCTAATTTTGTCACATTATACTTGGCAGTAAATCCATGAAGCCTTTGCTTATGTTCAACCATTCTTCTATACAAATCATTGGTAACACCTGTATAGAGAACACCACGTGGTTTATTGAAAAGTATATATACCGCCGGTTTCATAATATGCATGACGGAGATTGCTTCGGCCCCTAAAGGGCCTCGCAATGACAAATAAACCTAAATTTCTTTATCGCCTTAGTCGAACGCAGTCTGACAAAATCTAAGCGGTTCTTGTCTATACATGCTTGAACCACGGGTCAATACCTCCGTTGGCCGCTTCACGGGCACGCTGTTCTGCCATACGGGCCAAAAACCGGCGAGCATCCTCGCCGAACATAATCGGGGTTTCTCAAGCGAAGTTACTGCGCAGGAAATTCCTCGAACGCCTTGCTATTCGCCTGCAAGTCGTTGCCTTTCCAGTCAAAGAGCGCGGGGCCCCAGGCGCCGCTGAGCGTCGGTTCCCAGAAGAACGTACCTATCCAGCGGTTCATACCCTTTATCATCTCGTTCGTGCGCTTGCGCGAGCCGTCGTAATTGTAGTGGTTGTCCGAATCGCCGCCGTTGTATTCCACGACCATGAATTCCAGGTCCGGATAACTCGAGGTGACCGTCTGGAAGAGCGATTTCCAATCATCGGGAGCCTTGTCGCCATACGCCGTGTAGGCGGAGAATCCCATTATATCGGCGGGAACTTTCTGGTTCTTGAAGATTTCCGTCATCCACCAGGTGACCGTATTGGCCTGACGGATGCGTTCGATGTGCAGCACGGTCTTTGTGGAGGGCGAAACTTCCTTGACCGCCTTGATGCCCGCCTTGAAGTACTTCGCCGCGTTCGCCTTGCCGCTCGCAGTACCCATGTCACCGTTGATTGCGGTAGAAGCCTTGTCCACGCCGTTACCCCAGCAGTCCGTGCTGCTGTTCGGCACATGGACAAGGATTCCGGGCGTCGTCTCGTTGCCAATCTGCACCATCTCGGGAACCGCATTCACCTGCTTGAGGGCTTTCATCAAATCGAGAGTGTAGGCATAGACGGAATCGGCAAGGGCATCGGAGCTGCCGACCTTGCGCCAGCGCTCGGGAATAATCTGCTTGCCAGGATCAGCCCAGTTATCGCTGTAGTGGATATCGAGCAAGAAGGCCATGCCGGCGGCCTTGATCTTTTGCGCATAAGCGACGATATGGTCCTTGTCGGCGTAGGCCTCGGCCTCGTGACCGCAACCCGACGCGGCATAACCGTACTTCGCCTTGGGATCCACGAAGGTCTTCAGGCGGATGGCATTGAAGCCGTGGTTCTTGAGCACCGTGAAAATGTCCGACGCCGTTCCATCCACGTCGTAGACCTTGGTCTTGTTGCGCTCGTATTCCTGCACGGTCGAGATGTCGGCGCCCATGTAAAAGTCGAAATTGAAAAACTGCTCGGAAGCGGTTGACGGCGGAGGTTCCGAACCTGAAGATTGCGGAGGAAGCGAACCGGAAGACGTTGAAACGGACGACGAAGCCGGAGTCGCCGACGAGGACGGGCCGGCAGACGATTCGGCCGGGCCATCGCCAGAAGAAGGCTCAGACCCCGAAGATACCGCTTTTTCTCCTGATGACGCGGGGTTATCCGCAGAAGACACCGATTCGCCGGAAACAGACGAGCCCGCCGATTCCGGCCGAGAGCCCGAACTGCCCGAAGCAGCCGACAATCCTTCCGCAACCGAGGACGATGACTGCAAAGCCGAGCCATCCCCTACCGCTTCGTTACCGGGACCTGCCGAATTTTCATCGGAATCACCGGAGCACCCCGCCAAGGCAATCGCGGCACATGCAAAAAAAGCTGAGAGAAAAAAACTCCTAAAACCCATGCCCTTAATATATATCCAAAAGCCGCCTAAGTGACGGCTCTTTCCAAGGATTTTGACCGTTTGTCGGCGACAAGTTCCTTTTCTGCCCTGGAAATGAAATCGGGAATGGAATCACCGGACTTGTTCCAAATGGTATAGCCAATGCTCAACCGCAAAGGGAACTTCAGGTGCTCACCGTTCTTCGTCAAAATCATAAGGATGTTTCTGCGCAGGTAAAGGGCATCAGAAAAATCGTTCAGTTCTGCAACGACAACAAACTCATCAGCAGCATAGCGAGCGATAAAGTGGCCAAGATGCCCGCACACGCTCTTTAAAGCGTTCCCCACTATCTGCAAAACAATATCCCCCTGAAGGCGGCCGAAGTTATCGTTAATGTCCCTGAACTTGTCGATATCGAGCATGAACAGGAACAGTTGCCTATTCTTGCGCAAATTCTGGACTTTATGGTCAAGGAAGCGATTCAGGTGGTTACGGTTGTTTAACCCGGTGAGCGAATCGATGGAAATCCGCTGGGACTGCATGTTGACAAAGATAATCAGGACCGAAATCGTAAGCCCGATGGAAATGGACGGCGTTCCCGGAAGAAAGTGCATCTGCAAGAACATTACCAGAAGCGGCAAGACGACAATGGAAGAAAAGGCCATGTTTATGCTGCGGTCGGAATAGAACCGCTTCATAAAAATTCTGATAAACGAAATGGTACTCGGAATCAGCAAGTAGAGACCGCACACGACCATCTGGAGGAAGAAGTAGGGGCCTCTGCAGTAGAAGCCGTTTTCATCAAGGCTGAACAGCCACCCCGTCCAGAAGGAACAGGCAATCGCAATCAGAATCGCCACCAGCGGAACTATGGAAACCCAGCGGAGCCACCTGCCGTTCCACAACAAATTGCACAGCGTGCTCATCGCATACTGATACCACGAGAACGTGAGCATAAGCCCCACGACAAAATACACCGAGTTCAGGAAAAGGTTCAGGACAGGATAGCTAGACTCGAAAAAGACGAAACAAAGGCAGTCGACCATGTTCAAGATTGCCGCATGAGCCATGATGCTCGCCAGCAAAGTGGAGTTGACGTTATAGTCGACCTCCGATTTTACCTTTAAAAGTAAAATTACGCAAATAATCGAGCAAAAAGCAAGTAACTCTACAAATAAGGGTTCCGTCATACAATCCCCAGAATCAATCCAACCTTAAGGAAAGGTAATAAAAAAAAGAAGAAAGTGCACCTCTATCGAAAAAATTATTATTTACAGCATGAGTGACCAAAAAGAAATCGATTTTTCCCGTTATTTTGAACTGAAGAAGCAACTTGAAGAAGCTAGCCGCCTATATTACAAGGACGGCTTTTCGCCGATGAGCGACCAGGACTTTGACTTCGGGCTCAAAGAACTTGAAAAACTGGAAAAAGCCTATCCGGAATTGCGCGGGAAGGCCACACTCACACAGCAGGTCGGCAGCGACCTCATGAACGATTTCGCCAAAGTGGCCCATGCCGTGCCGATGCTCAGCATCGCGAACGTGTACAGCGCCGAAGAAATGGCTGAATTTGTACGGGCTGCGGAGGACGGAATAGAATCTATCGTCCCTGCGGGGCTCCAGAATGACGTGCCTCGTGCCTCGGGCCTCGAGCCTCATACCTGGATCTGCGAGCGCAAGATTGACGGCGTGAGCCTTGCCGTCATCTACGAAAACGGTCGTCTGAAACAGGCCGTCACACGTGGCGACGGTGTTCAGGGCGACGAGGTTACCTTGAACGCACTCACCATCGCGGACATTCCCGAAACTTTGGATGCAAAGAAATTGAAAATCGATCCCAGCGAAATCCCGCAGGGCACATTCGAGGTTCGTGGCGAAGTCTATATGGAACGAGATGCCTTTGAACGCCTAAACGAGCGGTTCATTTTAGAGGGCAAGAAGATTTTCCAGAACCCGCGCAATACAGTTTCGGGTTCGCTCAAGCTCAAGAGCGTGGCCGAATGCAAGACTCGCCCGATGCGCTTCTTCGCCTACCACATTCCGCAGAGCAACAACAGGACGCACGAAGAAAACCTGCTGCAGCTGAAGAAACTCGGATTCCATACAAATGAATACTGGAAAGCCGACACCGTCGACGAAATCATGAAGATTTCGGAGCAGATTGGCGCAAGCCGCGACAACCTCCCCTTCGACATTGACGGCATGGTCGTCAAGCTGAACGATTTGCAGATGCAGCGCGAGCTCGGTTCCACGAGCAAGAGCCCTCGCTGGGCCATCGCCTACAAGTTCAAGGCAGAGCGAGCCTATACCCCGCTCCTCTCCGTAGAATTCCAGGTCGGCCGCACCGGTGCGGTCACGCCGGTGGCGAACCTCGCACCCGTGCGCCTCGCGGGCACCACGGTCAAGCGCGCCACCCTCCACAACTTCGACGAAGTCGCCCGACTGGACCTCCACTTCGGCGACACCGTCGGCGTCGAGAAGGGCGGCGAAATCATCCCGAAAATCACCGACGTCAAGAAAGAACTCCGCCCGGCCGGGGCACTCCCCGTGACCGCCCCCGACAAATGCCCTGTCTGCGGGGAACCGCTCACACATGTGGACGGCGAAGTGATTCTCCGCTGCGAAAACATGCACTGTGCGGCGCAGGTGCAATGCCTATTCGAACATTTCGTGAGCCGCGAGGCCATGAACATCGAGAACCTCGGCCCCGCCCTCATCGCAAGCCTAATTGCCACAGGCAAAATCAAGCGCATTCCGGACCTTTACCGCCTCACGATCGAGGATCTCGAATCGCAGGAACGCATGGCCAAGAAGAGCGCGAAGAACGTCTTCGACGCCATCGCCGCATCGAAGGAACGTAGCCTCGAGAACCTGCTGCACGGCCTCGGCATCCGCTTCGTAGGCCGCACCAGCGCCCGAAACCTCGCGAAGCACTTCCGTACGCTCGAGGCCATCCGCACCGCGACAGTCGAAGATTTGCAGAACGTGAACGACGTCGGCGAACGCATCGGGAAATCCGTTTACGAATTCTTCCACACGCCGCTCTACACGAACGAAATTGACGAGCTCGTGGCCCTCGGGCTGCCCACCGAATTCAAGGGAGTCGTGAAGACGCTATTCCAGGGGCAGACCGCGGTTATCACCGGGACGCTCCCGAACATGGACCGCGATGAGGCGCGCAAGCTCATCGAAGAGAACGGCGGCAAGGTCAGCGGTTCCGTAAGCAAGAAGACGAGCTGGGTGCTCGCAGGCGAAGCTGCCGGAAGCAAGCTCACCAAGGCGAACGAACTCGGCATTCCCGTGCACGACGAGGCCTGGCTTTTAGAGCAAATCAACAATACAAATACAGAAAGGCCCGCCGCAAGCGGCGAGCCCGAGCAAACCAGCCTATTCTAGGCTATTCTGTTACCGGAGCCGGGTCTGTTATAGGAGCCGGATCTGTGGCCGGAATCGAATCCGTTGCAGGCGCAGGATCTGTTGCTGACGTCGAATCTGTGGCCGGAGCAGGATCTGTTACCGACGTTGAATCTGTTGCAGGCTCAGGATCCGTTGCAGGAGTCGGGTCCGGTGCAACTATAGACGGATTTTCAAAGTCAGCATCGCTCATCCCGTAGAAGCGAACGTCATCCAACCAGATTTCGAGTTCCTCGTCGACGACCTGGCCGTAAGAGGATCCGTTGCTGAACTGGAGATTGCGGACATCGTCGTTATGTTCGAGCCACTCGGCACCGAGACCTTCCAGTTCGGACCACGGGCTGGGAGTCCACTGATCAAACCAGATTGTGTACTGTTTCCACTCCGACGTCAGTTCAATTTCGGTGCTGAACGTACCCCAGTTCTGCTTGCAACACTTTTCAGCATAGTCGGTCACCCAGGAGACCTTGAACTCACCCTTACCCTTGGCCCAGAAGGTCAGGGCCTTGAGGTTTGCGAAGTTGGCGCGCTTTTCACTGGTATAGAACCCGGCTCCGAAGCCTGCCCACGGATAGGAATCACCCAAGAGGTGCAGCTTGAAGTACAGACCGCGACCTTCATGACCTTCGCTCGTAATCAGTTTCTCGAAGTTCGTCGCCGTGTAATTGTTAGTCGTGTCGTCAACCATGACCGAGGTAACAAGCGTATCGCCGCCGGCCATAGTGACCGTACTCGTAAAGTCGCAGTAGGCGTACCAGCGGCCAGCGGCGCTGTCCACCGGGTTCCCTTCAGCGAGAGTCAGCTTGGCGGAAAGAGCCGTGACGTTGATGTTCGCGCCCTCGTTCTGGTCGAAATCGTCCAGAAGCACATACTTGAGCGTGTCAAGGCTCGGGTATTCCGCTTCCTCAAACGTCATCACGGGATGGAGCAAGGCCCGCATCAGAGGCGCGTTCCACTTTCCAGTAGTTTCGTCATACACACCGAAACCGCTGCAGAATTCCCAGTAGGCCCAGCCGAATCCCATCTTATTGGCAAGATCAGCCATGAAGGTCGTCCAGGTTTCGCGGGAAACGCTGTCCGCAGCCTCGTAAGCACCGAATTCACCCAGGTAAACCGGCAGTCCCTTCGCATCGGCCCAGTCCTTGAGATTGGAGAACACCTTCTTGATTGCGCGCATTTCGCCGAAGGAGGCCTTCCATTCCTTGCCTGTCGGGTATTGCGGACTGACGAAGGTGGCACCCTGGTGGGTAAACGAGAACGGTTCGTAATAGTGGAAAGTAATAATCAAGTTCGTTGCATCGCTCGGCAACTTGAGCTGCGATGCAGCCGCGGCGTTGTTGTAGTTGTGCGTACCCACCATCACCACACGCTGCGGGTCGGCCGTCCTAACAATGTTCACGATGGAATCCACAAGCACGTTCCACTTAGCCGATGTCAGCTTACCGCGGGGTTCGTTGAGCGTTTCCACAATCAAGGAATCATGGGAATACTTCACAACTTCCGTCATCATCTGGCGGTAGACTTCCAGCAAGCACGGGGTTTCCGTATCCGGATTGGAGTCATACATGGCATTCCAGTGATGCGCATTCAAAATGACCACCATCTTGTTCTTTATCGCAAGGTCGACAGCCCAGAACACCTGCTTCATCCAAGGTTCGTCCACAACGCACTTGCCATTCTTTTCTTCGACGTGCTCTTCCCAACTCACGGGAATGCGCATGTTCCTGAAGCCCGAATCACCCAAGGCCTTGAAATCGTCGGGAACAATAGTCTCGCCCCATGTGCTGGTGAACTGATTTTCGTCGAACTTAGAAAAACCGTTATTTTCCGCCTCGAAAACGTTGCCCAGGTTAATGCCGGGGCCCATGTTCGCGACCAGGCGCTTGGCAAGTCCCGGGTCGACCGTAATAGCTACAGGGGTTCCGCTGGAACTGGAGCCGCCATTAAGATTGGGATCCTGTATATCCGAAGAAGATTCGGCTACCGGAATACCGGGGTCAGCCGGCTCCGGCTTCGTGGACGAGTCGTCCGAACAAGCCAGCAGGACCAAAACAGCTCCGGAAAGGAGCGACATTCCCATTTTTTTCAGATAATTCATATTACCTCACCTTTTATTTCCAACATATAGTATAGAAACATAAACGGCCAAAAGTTCCATTTTTCGGGCACTTTTTGGTTACACTGGGAAACAACGCCCCCAAAAACAAAGAAATCCGCCACAGCCATGCACTGTAGCGGAATTTTAAAGTTTATAAACTGAAAGTAGGCAAAAAGTCGGAATTATTCCCCGACTTATTCGCCAGTCCTGTAGTTCGGGGCTTCCTTCGTAATCGTCACATCGTGCGGGTGAGATTCGCGGAGGCCGGCGCCCGTAATGCGGACGAACGTCGCCTTCTTGTAGAGTTCTTCGAGGTTAGCAGCACCGGCATAACCCATGGCAGAGTGGATACCGCCAATCAGCTGGTAAACGGTGTCGCGGAGCGGTCCCTTGTACGGAACGCGGCCTTCGATGCCTTCGGGAACGAACTTGCGCGGTTCCTGAACGCCACCCTGGAAGTAACGGTCGGCAGAACCGGCCTTCATCGCACCGAGAGAACCCATGCCGCGGTAGCTCTTGTAGCTACGGCCATCGGCGAGAATGACTTCGCCCGGAGCTTCTTCGGTACCGGCAAACAGGGAGCCCACCATCACGGCGTGACCGCCGGCAGCGAGAGCCTTCACGATGTCGCCCGAGAACTTGAGACCACCGTCGGCAATGATCTTCACGCCAACCTTGCGGGCCATCTTGCCGCATTCAACGACAGCAGAGAACTGCGGGTAACCGACACCGGCAACAATACGCGTGGTGCAGATGGAACCCGGACCGATACCCACCTTCACGATGTTCGCGCCGCACTTGGCAAGTTCCGCAACCGCTTCCGGAGTGCAGACGTTGCCTGCGCAAATCGTGAGCTTCGGGTATTTTTTGCGGACGGTCTTCACCATGTTGCGCACACCGATGTGGTGGCCGTGAGCCGTATCGATAATGAGCAGGTCGACGCCGGCGTCCACGAGGGCGGCGACGCGTTCAAGAGTGTTGGCAGAAGTACTGACAGCGGCACCCACGAGCAACTGGCCGTTCTTGTCGAGGCTAGCGTTCGGGTTGTTTTCGCGCTTCAAGATGTCAGTCATCGTGATGAGGCCCTTCAGTGCACCGGAGGCGTCCACCAGCGGGAGCTTCTCGATGCGCTTTTCGGCGAGGATTTCCTTCGCCTTCGCGAGGCTCACCTTCGGGCTAGCCGTCACCGGGTTCTTCGTCATCACGGAACTGATCTTCACGTTCATGTCGCTCACGGTGCGCAGGTCGCGGCTCGTGAGCATACCCACAAGTTTACCCTTCGAGAGAATCGGGAAACCGCTCACCTTGTTGCGGGCGCGGAGTTCAAAAGCGGCAGAAACCGGCTGGTCCGCATCGAGGGTCACCGGGTTCACAACGATACCGGACTGCCACCGCTTGACCTTGCGGACTTCTTCGGCCTGTTCTTCGACGCTCATGTTTTTGTGGATGATGCCAAGACCACCCTGCAGGGCGAGCGAAATAGCCAAGGGAGCCGTCGTCACGGTATCCATGGCGGCACTGATGATAGGAATGTTCAGCTTGATATTCGGAGCGAGCTGTGTGCTCACGTCGGTCTGGGCCGGCAAGACAGAAGATTCAGCGGGAACAAGGAGGACGTCGTCAAACGTCAAAGCTTCTGGCAAAAGTTTCATAATGTACCTCTTTTGCGTATAGAATATAGTAAAAAATCACTTTCCGTTGTAGCGTTCCATGCACTTTTCGATGCCAAATTTGAAGTAGCATTCCACAAGTGCTGGGACCTTGGCGATGGCCTCGTCAAATACGGGGCGGTCTTCGGGCGGGAACTTGGCTAACACCCAGTTGCTCAGGTCAAATTTCGGAGGGCACTTACCCACACCAAAACGGATGCGCGGGAACTTGTCGCCCACGTGCTCGATGATGTTCCGAAGTCCGTTCTGCCCGCCGTGACTGCCGTCCTTGCGGCAACGGATGCGCCCCACGTCCAAATTAACGTCGTCGCTGAAGACAAGCAAGTGGTCGGTTTTCACCTTGTACCAAGTCATCAGAGCCTGCACGGCCTCGCCCGAGAGGTTCATGAATGTCTGCGGTTTTGCAAGCAGGCATTCCTCCCCCGCGATGTTCACCTTCATGGTGAGCGCCTTGTGTTCGCTTTTCCAGTCCTTGTTCGGGTCAGCGAGTTTTTCAACCGCCATGAAGCCCGCGTTGTGGTGGGTGTTGGAATATTGAGTACCAGGATTTCCGAGACCGACGATGATGTACATAACAGGTATGAGGTCGCGCCATAGGCGCTTTGAGGTGTGAGCTATGAGGTAATATAGAAAAAGCTATGAGGTATGAGGAACTCACCGCTCACCGCTCACCGCTCATCGCTCATTGCTCATGGCTCGTCCCTCGCGTCTCATCGCAAAAAAAGAACCTGCCTGCACAGAGCAGACAGGTTCAATTTCGATTGCTTAAAGCAATTACTTGGCTTCAGCAGCCGGAGCAGCAGCTGCAGCAGGAGCGGCAGCGGCATCAGCAGCATCGTCCTTCTTCTTGGACTTGGACGTAATCGTGAAGATCACGGTACGCGGACCAGAAGCGAGTTCCACGCCTTCCGGGAGCTTGAAGTCCTTGGCGTAGAAGGTGACGTTGGTGCCGAATTCGGAGATGTCCATTTCGAGGATGGTCGGAATGCAAGCCGGCTTGGCAGCGAGCATCAGGTAGCGGGTTTCCTGAGAGAAAAGACCGCCCTGAGCCTTCACACCAATCGGAAGACCGGACAGCTTGACCGGAACGCGAACCTTGACCATGGAATCCTCAGCAATCTTGAGGAAGTCGATGTGGATGATCTTCTGAGAGATGGCATCCTTCTGGTAGTTGTAGATGACGGCCGGGTTACCAGCCTTGCCATCGATTTCGAGGTCAAGAAGCGTGTAACGCTTGCCCGGAGCGAGAACCTTGCGCAAGTCGATATCGCTTACGGTGATGTTCAGCGCTTCCATACCCTTACCATAATAGACGGCCGGAATCTGACCAGCCTTGCGCAAACGGGCGTTATCGCGGTTTGCAACTAGCACTCTCGAGGTAGCTTTGAGCGTTGTGAGTTCCATTTTATTTATCTCCATTTGGATTAAGAAAAAATTTCATTGGGGTAGCTGGATTCGAACCAACGAATAACGGAATCAAAATCCGTTGTCTTACCACTTGACGATACCCCAATGGTGGGGGCAAATATAGCAAAATTTGGGATTTTTTAAAGGGGAGAGGAATCTTTTGAGGGATTAAACAGCTTTCCTTGTTATAAAATTTATGCGGGAGGGGCCCCTGCTCAAAGAAAACTACTTATGCCAAAACTTAGTGAGGGCGAGGTAGCGGGTGTCGGGTTTGAGGGCACTAGCAGCGGCTTCTGCCGTTGCCTTGTCCGCAAAAATCCCGAATACAGACGCACCGGAACCACTCATGAGGGCGACCCGCGCACCGAGGTCGAGGATTTTGTCCTTCATCGTAGCAACAAGCGGGTGCTTCGGGAACACGGACACCTCGAAGGCGTTGAAGAAAGAACCCGAATCAAGCAGATGGCAACCGAAGGCTTTTTCCGCATCGGTCCCGCCAGCCCAAGCGGACTTGTACGCCTCCCAGCGGTCCGGTCCGGACTTGGGAACGCCCGCATAGGCATCCTTGGTCGGGACAGCATCGTGCGGGGTCGCAATCAGCAGGACCTCCCCTGCCGGAAGGTCAAGCGGAGAAATAAAGTTCAATCGTTCGCCGATGCCCTCGGCGAAAGCCGAGCCGCCTCTGACCAGGAAGGGCACGTCGGCACCGAGTTTCGCCCCGATTTCTTCCAAAACCGAGTCCTCGAAATTCAAATTCCAGAGGCGGTTCAGCAACCGGAGGGTTGCTGCGGCATCGGCACTCCCCCCGCCCAAACCGGCACCGAGAGGCATCACCTTTTCCAAGAACAGGTCTGCGCCGAGCCCGGCCACGCGAGATTTTTCGCTTTCCGCAACACCGGAACCGGACGCAGCCACCTCGGCATAGTCTTTCAAGGCGAGCGCCGCCCTGTACACGAGGTCGGATTCCTTCGGATAATCCTGCGGCACGCTGTACTCAAGCGTCACTACGCCGTCGTCCCTGACCTCGGCCGAAACCGTGTCGCCGACATCCACCGTCTGGAAAAGCGTACCCAAGTCGTGATAGCCGTCCTCGCGCTTGCGAATAACATCAAGAAAAAGATTGATTTTCGAAGGAGCGTATTCTTTCATAGTCATTATCTAAATGCGCCGGAGCGTTCGAGTTGCATGAGCTGGTCCATGTCGATAAGCATTGCGCGGGGTTTGGAGTTGCCCGTACTGCGAGCGCACAGCCCCATGCCGTAAAGTTGGTCCACAATCTTGCCCGCGCGGCTGTAGCCCACGCTAAAGTGGCGCTGCACCGCCGAGGTCGAAAGGCCGTTGCCGCATTCGATAGCCCACTTGGCGACTTCGAAAAGCAGTTTGTCCTTCTTCTCGTTCATGGCAGCATTGCCGTCTTCTTCGTCTCCGGCACCTTCTTCCACCACATCAAAACTTTCGAGCTGCGGATAGCAGACGTTCTGGTTACTGCAGGCGTCGGCAAGCTTTTCGGCTTCTTCGTCGCTAAGGAAGGCGCCGTGCAAGCGAATCGGATCCGGTGCGTTCACGGCCTTGTACAGCATGTCGCCACGGCCCAGCAACTTTTCGGCACCGGCATGGTCCATCACCGTGCGGGCGTCCACCTGCGAAGCCACCTTGAAACTGATACGCGTCGGCAAGTTCGCCTTGATGTTACCGGTAATCACCTTCACCGACGGACGCTGCGTCGCAAGCACCAGATGGATTCCCACGGCACGAGCCTTTGCAGCAAGACGGCTCACGTTCTTCTCGATTTCCTTGCCCGCGACCATCATCAAATCGGCCATTTCGTCGATAATCACGACGATGAACGCCATGCGGTGGCTGCGATCCTCTTCGGGAACATCATCCGGCAACTCGCCGGCATCGAATTTTTCGTTGAAACCATTGAGGTTGCGCACCTTCGCCTTCGCAAGCACCTCGGTACGGCGGTCCATCTCGTAGCACAGCCACTGCAGCGCCTGGATAGCGACTTCCGGCTTGGTAATCACGGGAGCCAACAGGTGCGGGATATTCTCGTACATCTTGAGTTCCACCGCCTTCGGGTCCACAAGAATCATGCGGAGCTCGTCGGGAGTCTTGCTCAGCAGCATGCTCGCCATGAGCGCGTTGATACAGACCGACTTACCGGAACCCGTCTGGCCAGCAATCATCAAGTGCGGGGCCTTCGCCAAGTCCATCGCAAACGGCTCGCCCGAAATATCCTTGCCAAGCGCCATCACGATCTTGTCGGGACTCGGCTTGAACGCAGCGCTTTCAAAGATGTCGCGCCCGTAAATCGTCTGCGTCTTGCGGTTCGGGATTTCGATACCCACAGCGCCCTTGCCCGGAATCGGCGTCAAAATGCGGATGGAAGTCGCCTTCAGGGCCATCGCAAGGTCGTCCTGCAGCGAACTGAACTGGTTCACCTTCACGCCCGGACCCGGTTCCACTTCGAAGCGCGTAATCACGGGGCCAGTCTCGCAACCGACCACCTTGCCCTTCACCTTGAAGTTCTCGAGCTTTTCCTCGAGCATGCGGCCGATCTCGTTCAGTTCTTCTTCAGTGTAGTCGGCAGGCTGCGGGTCGTGCGTATCCAAAATTTCGTCGACCGTAGGAACCCTGTATTCGTCGTAATGCTGCGTCGGGTCGGGCTGAGGGATGCCCGTCGACTCGGCTGTCCCTATCCTGTTAGGCGGCACGTAAGTCGGGTCGCGCCCCACCTCGTCGGCACTCACAACCTCCGGGTAGAACGTCTCGTCATCGTCAGCGACGGGTTCATCAAAGCGGGTTCCATCGCTTCCCATCAAATCTTCACCAAGCAACGTCGGAGCAACCGTCGGGTCGTTCTCGAAATCGGGTTTGCCAGCGACAACCGTCTGCGCTTCGGTCACATGCGGTGGCACCGGCGGCACCTCCACGGTATCCACCTCGCGGGTGTTCGAGCCTCCGCGCACGGCACCCTTCACCACGATCTTGTTCTGGTGAGCCTTCTCCCAGTTCAGCAAGTCGCGGGCGCGCCTGATCTCGGCAATCTTGTCGCGAATTTCCTTTATCTGCAGAGCGTTCATGCGCCCTTCGTTGCGGCGGAGCTCTTCCTCGAGGCGGGCGATTTCCGGATCTTCGCCGTCACCGGCCGCAGGGGATTCCGCAACCGGCGGCGTATTCAGCGTATTCTCGTCCGGCACCGGGCGTGCATCCTGGGCCATAGCAAATTCGGCCGGAGCCGGTGCGGTAAAGTCCGACTCGCCCTCAAGCCAGTTGTTGCGTCCGCTGAAGGGCTTAATCTTGTTCTTGCGCAAAATCTTGTAGTCGTTCACGTTGCCAAGCATCGTCTCGTCACTCATCATCGAGACGCCGCGGCGGTTCACCACAGAATCCTCGTCGTCGGAATCGCCTTCTTCGCCTTCTGCGTCAGTCTCCGGATTAGCGGGCTTACGGCCGAACAGCGCGGCAATTCCACGCAGCAACTGGAGCACAAAACGGAAATGCCTGGGGCGCAGTCCAAAGGAGAACACCAAAATAAGAGCAAGCCCTGCCAGCAACAAGATAAGAGGCGCTACAATGGATACGTTTCCAAACACGGGCAGCATAACGTACTGGCTAAAGAAATGCCCAACCGCACCGCCGGCCATCGAAAGGGCCTCTTTAGACGGCAGGGCTTCCCCGTAATTCTTCAAGGACATCAGGAAGCTCAAGTCAAAAGTGAGGAGCGTGCAGCCGACCGCAATGCGAAGCAGTTTCTCGCGGGCCGACGTAAGCGCGATACAGACGCCCCAGAACAGGAGCGACGAAGAAAGGACAATCACGGCGAGGCGACCAAAAAGGTACGTCGAGAATTCGGGCAGCAGTTTTCCGAGATAGGGGCCGAGCCAGTTCTCGTTGCCACCACTACAAACGGAGGAAATACCTCCCAGCAGGATTAAGGCGCCGAAAGCAGCCAAAAACCAGCCGACCACGATCCAGAAGAACGGAGCATCCGCTCCCCCCCTGACCACTTCATCGGACTTGGATTTGGACTTGGCAGAATTTCTTGAGCTTTTTTTCTTTTGGGTAGCCAAACAGGCCTCCTTGTCGTCTACGGCATAATATAATTATTAATCCTTGTCACGTTGTGACAATCTACGACTTTTTTTTATAAATTGAAAAGGTCTAAGAATGGGGAAACATGCGCACGAAACTTTCAAAAGGAACTAAGAAACTCATCGCGGGAATCATCAGCGCGACGACCCTCACTATCGCCATATTCCTGTTTGCAAGCTCGCAGAACAACATGTTCAACATCACGCACAGCGGTGCAGACACGATGGAGAACATCTTCTACGACCTTTTCTTCAAGGCCGTAACGCGTATCGACGAAGAAAAATACATCTCGAACGAAAAAGTTTCCGTATCCAAGGGTTACGACCCCAATATTCTCATCGTCGATATCGACGAGCCCTCGCTTGCCAAGCTCGGCAACTACAATGAATGGGACCGTTCCATCCACGCAAACGTGGTGCGCAACCTGACCGCCGGAGGCGCCGCCGCCATCGGCTTCGATATTCTCTTCAAGAACGCGGACTTCGGTCAGCAAAAGGCAAACCAGACGCTAGGCGTGCTCAAGCGCCTCTACCCCGAAAGTTCGTGGGACACGCTCTATTCCACCATCAAGGCAAGTTTTGACTACGACTCGATGCTCGTGAACGCAGTCAAGGAAAGCGGCAATTCCATTTCGTGCCTGATGTTCGACGACAGCAAGTCCTACAAGCACGAAACGCAGTGGAGGCCCATCAGCACAACCGAACGCGCAGACAAGCTGGGCTACACCTCCACGTTCACCCTCGACCAGGCGGACTCGGCCAACAACATCGAGGCCAAGGACCTGCTCGACAACATCTTCCCGGAACTTGCAAGGGCTTCTGCGCAGATTGGCTCCGTCAACGCCTACCCCGACGAAGACGGCGTCGTACGCCGCGTATCGCTCTTGTATCGTTTCCCCAACCCCGACATTTATCCCGACGCCACGCCGCACATCTATTCGACCATGTCGCTCATGACAGTTCTCCACCTATTCCACCAGAAAGCGGAAAACGTCGTCATCAAGATGGGCAAGTACATCGAACTCGGCAAGCCCTTTGGCATCTACAGAGACGACCGGGGCAACTTCCACACGACATACCCGGGATTTACCTACCCGATGTTTCTCTCCCTGCGCAACAAGCTGAAAAACATCCAGGACATCGAAAACGACGAAGCAAAATTCATTGACATTTCCTCGAAAATCATCGTCACCAAGCATGCCCAGAACGAATTCACCTTCGAAATTTTCGAGGGACAGATTCTCACGCCCAAGCTCTCGAAAATGTTGATGAAAATAAGCATCGAAACCCTGAAGAGTCTCGGGAAAGACGAGGAGCGCGACCTCGGCGCAGACATCACGATTAAACACGATGACGAAATCGACGGAAGGTACATCCTCCACGACAACGAGGAAGACGAGGACGCCGTCATATCTCCCTACATCTTAAGCACGGTCCATTTCTTCCGCGACTCCATCACTCACATGCCGCTAGAACAACCGGCGCACCTTTCCATGGACCTAGACATCCGCTTTGACAACAACACGAAAAAATGGTATTCCAACAACATCATCCTCTCCGACAACGTTATCCGTGACATCCTAGCCACGCCCGACAGCACCATCAACAAAATCAAGGCCGGCGAGGAGCTGAGATTCGGCAACGTGAAGCGCGTGCCTATCGACAAATACGGCAGGTTCCTGGTCAACTACCAAGGCCGCTACAACACGGCGGAATTCAACCGGGCTTTCCAGCACCTCTCCTACTACGATGTCACCAAGAACCGTCTCGATCCCGGATTTTACCAAGGCAAGATATTCATTCTCGGGTCGGCGGCACCCGCCCTGTTCGACTTTGTGCCAGGCCCTCACGAAGAAAACAACCCCGCAGTGCTCATCCACGCCACCATCATCAAGAACATCCTGAACGACAGCTACATGGTCATGCTCGGAGAACGCTACCAGAAGGTCATCATCGCCCTGCTCGCTATCATCTGCATGCTGCTCGGGATCTACCTCAAGAGCTACTGGTCCATCGGCATTTCCGTCCTTATCGCCACGATATACACCCTCGTGGCCTACCTGTACTTCGAAGACGGTCTCTATATCGGCGTGGTAAGGCAGCTCTTCGCCATCCTCGCGACAAACGTCATGGCGCTTATCGTGCAATTCTACTACGAATCCCGCGAAAAGAGGTTCCTCGACAACGCGTTCAAGCAGTACATCTCGCCGGAACTGATTGACGAAATGGTGAACAACGAAATCATGCCGACTCTCGGTGGCGAAAAGTCAAACATTACCGCCTACTTCACCGACATTGCACGGTTCTCCACATTCTCCGAAAAAATCGGCGACCCGAGCCGACTCGTGGAACTGCTCAACGAATACCTGACCGCCATGACCGACACCCTGCTTGCCAACAAGGGAACGCTCGACAAGTACGAAGGCGACGCCATCATCGCGTTCTTCGGCGCGCCCATGCCGCTCGAAAACCACGCACAGAGCGCCTGCGAGACCGCAGTGGACATGCAGCAGAAACTGGGCGAATTGCGCCAAAAATGGAAAAACGAGGGCGAAAAATGGCCGACCGTCGTCCACAACATGCACATGCGCATCGGCATCAACTCGGGCGACATCGTTACCGGCAACATGGGTTCCACCATGCGCAAGAACTACACCATGATGGGTGACGCCGTGAACCTCGCCGCCCGCCTGGAAAGCGCCGCCAAGCAGTACGGCGCCTACATCCAGATCAGCGAAGATACGCAGAGGCTGCTCAAGCCGGGATTCTTCATCTACCGTTCGCTCGATACCATCCGAGTCATGGGCAAAAGCTGGCCTGTAAAAACATTCGAGTTGCTCGGCAAGGTCGGCGATGCGGACGAAGAGAAGCTCACCGAGCTGGTCGACAAGTGGGAAAAGGCCCGCAAGCTCTACCTCGCGATGGAATGGGACGAAGCCATCAAGATGTTCACGCTCTGCCTAGACCTGGAGCCGCACCACCCCGACCGCGATCCCGGCAGCAAGACCACCCCCTCGCACGTCTATATCCAACGCTGCGAACAGTACAAGGCCAACCCGCCCGTCGCCGAAGGCGAAGTCTGGGACGGCGTGTTCACCGCTACCGAAAAGTAGACCTCGCACAGCAGGGCAATTACTCCCCTACTTCGAAGAAATCAACGCCAGACCTAGCGTTCCCGGCGGCATCATAGCATATTACGTACAGATGCCACCTTCCGTTTGCCCGTCCAATCGCCCAATCTTTAACAGGTATCGAGAATCTGTAATCATTGGCCGTTGCGGCAGCAGAATCCGTGCGCACAAAAGTCCATGCGAACGTAGAATCCGGGGTATCGAGCCGCCTTTTGCAGGAAATCGCAGAAATATTCCGCACATTGTCCGTCGCCTGCGAAATAATGGCCGTAGCATCGCCGACTGTGGAATCACTTTTGTACATGAGCCCGGTATGGAGATCCACCGCCGGAGAGATTCTATCAAACACAACCGTATCGGCCACACGTTCCGAGAAGACATTACCAATAAAATCCTCCACTTCCACAGTCAAAGAATACATTCCATCCCTAATCAAGCTCGTTGGCGGTTCATCAAATTCATACCGTCCCGTCAAGCCGTCCCATTCAAGAGAATCTTTAAAAACACGTTCATAATTAGTCGCCGAATCCGAAAAAACAAGACGGATTTTCGCCTGGTTTTTAGGCATATCCAAGATGGAATCGCTAAATTCAAAAGAAAGAGAAAGACGGTTGCACGCATTGTATACAGGATACCCTGCAAGTGTTAGCTCCGCCGAATCAATACAGGCGCCAGGCATAGTGTCGGGAACGGAACGAAAATCCAGCGACCCATCTACAATGGAGGGTGGAGTACTTTTTACCCAAATAGTATCGGACAACGTTACACCATTGATTCCCGGAACAAACGAGCCGGTAGAATCAAGCACTTCATCCCATGACGTTCGCCCTGAATCTGATCCAACTCTTTCTAGAGCGCTCCTAACATCCATGTCAGGGTCCGCATAGTCATAAGCCTGCACGACAACCGCATAGCGGCCTTCGGCCATGGGCACATGCTCCGGATTCCAGCGAAGATCCTGAAACTCTGCATTTATGTGCGCCTTGTAGAACAGGGTATCGGCATCACCCGTAGTCAGGTCGACGACATAGGCGCGGATAGCGCGCAAGGCTCCATCGCGAAGCGTGTCACGTACGTTCGCCCAATTAGCATCCGCAAGGGTTCCGCGGACATAGTGACTGGGAACCTGGAGCAAAAGACCAGGAAGAGTGCCATCCAATCGCGATTTGGACATAGCATAATGATGGGATTCCCTGATTTCGTCGTCAACGTACGATTCCAACACGAAATCCCACTCAAAAAGGTAATCCCCATTTGCAAACGGCAAGGCTTCGCCCCAAACCGTATCTAAACGGACAGATGCGTCCCCACCAAAATAGAGCTTTCTTGGAGAATGATTGTCCCTGACAAATACGGCCGGAACGGAATCACTTTTCCCGGTAGACAGCTGGGTCACCTTCAGCCCCACCGATTTTAGCGATACAGAGTCACAAGTCGTATAGTCTAGGGTCGCATAAGCCAAGCCGGAAGCAGAGGCATCATAATATTGAGCAGGCCACAAAGCCTTCACGTTCATCGTGCTCTGGAACGGGTACGCTTTCGAATAGCATTCCGCACGATCAGGGTCAATCTCATCCTCTCCTTCAACGGAATTTTGATCTGGCTCCGTATTTTTTCCTGAAGAATCTTCGGAGCACGAATCTGTCGCATCACAATGCACCAAGTCGTCATCATCAGACGAGCACGACATGAGTACCAATGCTGCAACAAGAAAAAAGAATTTTTTTATTTCAACACTCATTTTACCCCCTCACAACAAAACTAATAATCACGGAACAAAAAAAGAGAACCCCGCTCAAGCGAGCGGGGTTTCTTTGTAAAAGTTTCAAGCGGAAGTGCGGAAATCTAGTTGCCCGAGGGCTGTTGCGTCCGCACCACTAGCGCTTATCCGAAATCAATTACTTGGTGATGACGCGGGCCATTTCGCAAACCTTGTTGCTGTAGCCCCATTCGTTATCGTACCAGGCGCAAACCTTCACGAAGGTCGGGTCGAGCTGGATACCAGCCTTGACGTCGAAGATGGAAGTGCGAGCGTCGTTGCGGAAGTCGGTAGAGACGAGAGCTTCGTCGGTGTAACCGAGGATGCCCTTGAGTTCGCCTTCAGAAGCTTCCTTCATGGCCTTGCAGATTTCTTCGTAGGTAGCCGGCTTTTCGAGTTCGGCAGTGAGGTCAACGAAG
>Ga0129306_1000592_pt1 | contig 54867 bp, 37 predicted proteins | sample P827metagenome_FD_94438 | JGI IMG/M metagenome (GOLD analysis project Ga0129306, IMG submission 94438) | Capybara group fecal microbial communities from Wisconsin, USA - P827 metagenome | ecosystem: Host-associated > Mammals > Digestive system > Large intestine > Fecal | place: USA: Wisconsin... | reverse complement strand
GTAGCTGTCCTTAAGCTTTGCGTAGTTCTCGCCTTTTGAAAGGTTGTCCATGTCGATGACGCTCTGGTAGTATCTTGCCCGCTTGGGAAGATTTTTCGTGTCGGTGGTCTGGATTTCAATGTCGAAAATCTGCCGGTCATTCTTGGTGTACACGTCAAAGCGCACGCTTTTTGCCTCGATTGTTTCCTGCATGGTCTTTTCAGCCTGGGGAACTTCCAGATGGTCGATTTCAATGTGAAGAAGAAGCTCCAGCAGCTGGCGGCAAATCTCCGGCTCTGACTCAAGTATTTTGCAGAAAAGAAAATTGTCTGCGAAAGTCAGTTCGTCCCATGATTTCGTTTTTCTTGTGCTTTCGGTCATAAAAAATTCTCCTTGCAGGAAATCCAATTCTTTCCTGCATATATTTATTTGGAAAATTTTTCTGTTTTCGGCAATGCAAATAAAAAAATTTGAAAAAAAAATCGCCACACGGATGTGGCGGTACAGGAAAGCGAGAATTTTGCCTGCAAAATTCTCGGCAGGAATCCGAAAATCCATGGATTCGGATTTTCGGTTCCACGTTTTCGGTCATAAATGACTCCTTTTGAAAATAAATTTTGAGAGAATGGAAAATCGGCCCGGCAGTTTTATGTTCGCTTCGACTCCGCTCAGCGAACGGCCTTTTCGTCATTCCCTGTATATTTATTGCAAAAGAAATTCGATTTTGGGCAATGTAAATAAAAAATTTTGAAAAAAAAATCTCCACATGCTCACTGTCTGTCGCTTCGACTTCGCTAAACGTTCGGGATGCTGCTGTCAGCGTCCGGGCGTATTAATCACTCTCTTGCATAAATATACGAAAATTCTGTATAATTATTTGAAAATTGTGGGACGATGACGTAAATCACGTATGTCGTCCCTTTATCATTTTACGAGGTTATATATGAAAAAAATTATTTTTGCTTTTGCCGTATTGGCTTGTGCGCTTTCTTTTTCTGCCTGCAACAAAAAGGTTGAGGCCGGTGAATTCACAGTAGAAAAGGGTAAGTTCAAGGTTGGAATGGAAATCGGCTATCCTCCAATGGAATATTATGACGCAGACGGTAAAACTCCGGTTGGCTTTGACATTGAGCTTGGCAAGGCTGTTTCTGCAAAACTCGGACTTGAAGTTGAGTTCGTTGACACTGCATGGGACGGAATCTTTGCAGGCCTTGAAACTCAGAAATATGATGTTGTTATGTCTGCCGCAACAATTACTCCAGAGCGCCTTCAGTCTATGGAATTTTCTAAGCCTTACGTAGGCAACGGTCAGACAATCGTAGTTAAATCTGATTCCGGATTCAAGCCGGCTTCTCCAAAAGATCTGGAAGGCAAAATCGTTGCCTATCAGGCAGAAACAACTTCAGACATCTTCATGGAAAAGCAGGCTCAGGCCGGTCTTAAATTCACTCCTGCCGAATTCGACAAGGTAATCAATGCTTACGATGAGCTTAAACTTGGCCGCTGTGACGCCGTTGTTTCAGACGCTCTTGTATATGCAAATTATGCAAACGATCCTGCTTTCACTTCCACATGGGTTGGCGAAGCAGACGAGTTCTTTGGCGTTGCAATCCGCAAGGGAAACAGCGTTCTTCTTGAAAAAGTAAATGCAGCCCTGGATGAAATGATTGCTGACGGCACAATGAAGGCTCTTTACCTTAAAGTTTTCGGTTCTGATTTGAGCGATACAATTAAATAGAATATTTGGAGCTAAAATGACTTCTCTGCAGAAAATTATCGGCTGGATTCCTGCCCTTCTGGAAGGTGCCAAAATTACGATTCTTCTTACGCTTACGTCTGTTGCGGCGGGAATCGTAATCGGTCTTTTCCTTTCACTTGGAAAAATGTCAAAAAAACAGATACTCAAAAAACTTTGCGGGGCTTACATTTTCTTCTTCCGAGGCACTCCTCTTTTGATGCAGCTGTATTTTCTGTATTTCGGTCTGCCAAAGATTTTCCCCATGCTCACTTTAAGGAGCAAATTCCTTGCGGCTTTCATTGCTTTTTCTTTGAATTCCGGGGCTTACATGGCCGAGTACATCCGTGCGGCGATTCAGTCTATCGACAAAGGTCAAAAGGAAGCAAGTCACGCATTGGGATTCAATTACTGGCAGACCATGGGCCTGATTATCGTTCCTCAGTCAATCCGCAGGCTTATTCCTTCAATCGGAAACGAGTTCATCATGATTTTGAAGGATGCTTCCCTTGTCTCTCTGATTGCTCTGGAAGACATTACAAAGGTTACCCGAAGTATCGCTTCTTCTTCAGGAAACGAACTTGTTTACATTCCTGCCATGATTTTGTATCTGATTATCACCGCCGTCTTCTCTGTGGTATTCAATCGTACAGAAAAGAAATTCAGCGTTTATGAGTAATCTGGGGGTGTGGTAATGAGCATAATTAAAACAGAAAATATCGATGTTTCTTTTGGTGACTTGCATGTTCTCAAGGGCGTTTCCCTTACAGTTGAGCCAAAGGAAGTTGTCTGCATTATCGGACCTTCGGGAGCCGGAAAGTCAACTTTTTTGCGCACTCTGAATCATCTTGAAAAGATTGATACGGGCAAAATTTTTGTTGATGACAAGCTCCTCGATGACTATGAGAATGGCAAAATCAATTTCAAGGTTACCAAAAAAGAAAGAGCTAAAATTCTGCTTGAAATGGGCATGGTTTTTCAGCGCTTCAATCTTTTCCCTCATAAAACGGTTCTTGAAAATGTCATGATTGCTCCTGTTCATGTCAAAAAGCAGTCAAAAGAAGAAGCAAAAAAGCGGGCTTTGGATCTGCTTGAGAGGGTCGGGCTCAAAGACAAGGCAAACGAGTATCCGAACAGGCTTTCTGGTGGTCAGCAGCAGCGCGTCGCCATAGCGCGGGCTCTTGCCATGGAACCTAAAATCATGCTTTTTGACGAGCCGACTAGCGCCCTTGACCCGGAACTTGTAGGTGAAGTCCTTAACGTAATGAAGGGGCTTGCAAAAGACGGCATGACCATGATTGTGGTTACCCACGAAATGGCTTTTGCCCGGGAAGTTGCCAACCGAGTCCTGTTTATGGAAAGCGGGGCAATCGTTGAGGAAGGCAGCCCGGAAGAAATCTTTACAAAGCCAAAAAGTGAGCGTCTGCAGCAGTTCTTAAAAAGCGTACTGTAGGGGCGGATTGCTTCCCTGTGTTTTTTGTGCTGAAAATTACGATTTATGTCGATAATTTAAAGAAAATTTAATATAATTTTAACAGGATATTGAATTGGACGCAGCACAAAAACCTTTGAATTACGGGGATTTTCTTCCCGCAAAAAAAACAAGGCTTTCTCAAAAAATCGATCAGTCACAGGGAAAATTTCTTCGCGTAAAGCCCAGACAGGCTAAAGCCCAGCAGAATCTTTCCGTTATCGATGAAATTTCGGCTCTTTCTGTGCCTGATTCGGTTTCTGACTGTGATTTTGTGCTTGAAGAGCCGGCAGCTTATATTCCCACCCGAAGCAGCGAAATCAAAAAATTCCTTGCGGATGACAGAAAATCCCTCAAAATGGAAAAAGAAGCAATCCGTCTGCTCAAAAAATACGAAAGCAAAGAGCATGCTCTGGTTGAGCGTTCCCTGAAGGTAAAGAATCCTATCGGCGTCAAACTTGTTGTAATCATTTCCATGCTTCTTGTGTTTGCAGTGGGTGGCGTAACCTGTGCCGTATCTTATTTTGTCACCCAGGACACGCGTTCCAATGCCGAAGAAAACAATCTGGCAATCAATTCCCGCACTGCAAGCGATACTGAAAATCGAATCAATTCCGCCCTTTCTTCAGTGACCATGTTCCTTGACCTTGAATCTGGACTGGCCAAAAATGAAGGCGACAAGGCCGGTATTGAAAAAATGTTCTTTGACCGGAACAAGGATATTGTGGCCGTCTATTATGCTCAGGGCGGGGAAGATTTTCTTTTTGGAAGCGAAACTTTCCTTGTTTCCCATGAAATCGAAGAGTCTTCCGTACTTTCATACATGCAGCAGGAGCATGACAGCGCCGAAAGGGCAAAAACCGGTGGCTTTGAGTTCCTTAATGCCACGCCTTTCTTCAATATTCCAATGATTGCCGTTTTCTGCCCGGCTTCCACTTCTTCTGGTGAAGGATTTGTTGCCTTTCTCTATTCAACTTCTGAAATTGGTGAAAGTTTTGCTTCTGGAAGCGTAAATCAGTCTTTCTTTGTGAACAATGACGGAATCGTGCTTGTCCACAGTGATTTTGAAAAAATGAATTCCGGCGCCGACTTAAGTTCACTCAAAATTGTTGAAGAAATGAATGCCAGTCCAGTGGGTAACGGTCAGATTCCTTACACTGACGAAAATGGTGACGAATATATCGGGGCCTTCCGCAAACTGGGAATCGGAAACGGAGGCGTAATTACTGTAGTCAAAACTTCCGTGATTCTTGAAGGCGTAAAAAGAATAACTTACCGCAACATCTGCATTATGTTTGCTGTCCTTGCACTTGCGATTCTTGTTATCTATTTCTTTGCAAAATCCCTGAGCAAACCGTTAAAGGCTTTGACTGACGTTGTCAACGAAGTTAACCGGGGCAATTTTAACACTGAACTCTTTGACGGACTTAAGCTCAAGCGCAAGGATGAAATCGGTGTTCTGGAGCGAAGTACCAAAAACGAGCGGGAAATTCTCAACATGGTTTCGCGCCTTACCAACAAGGGCGTTACAAAGGCCGTAATCACCAAAAAAATCGACTTCGATCCACATCTAAAGGACATTACAATCTTTTTCAGCGACATCCGAGGCTTTACGGCAATTTCCGACGGTTTCAAAAAAAGGTTCGGTGAGCACAGCGCCGCAGAAATAATCGGTTTTTTGAACGACTACATGAGCCGCATGGTCACCTGCATCAACAAAACAGGTGGTATCGTTGATAAATTTGAAGGGGACGCAATCATGGCGGTCTGGGGCGTTTTGAGGACCGAAAGTCTGGATTGGGAAAAAATGAGCGAAACTTCCGTCACACGCATTCTTATGGAAGAAAGGCATGCTGAATATGTCAAGGCGGATGCCCTTAGCGCCATAACCTGCTGCATTGCCATGCGTTATTCCCTCATGAAATACAACAAGGATGCGGCTGCCTTTACCGAGGAGCACAAAAATGACCCGCTTGCAAAATACAAGCCCCACATTCGCATTGGAGCCGGCTTGAATTCCGGCCGGGCCACTGTAGGCTTTATGGGCTCCTTCGACAAAATGGAATTTACTTCAATCGGTGACTCCGTAAACTTTGCCAGCCGTGCGGAAGCAAGTAACAAGCCCTGTGGAACTGACATTCTGATTACTCAGGACACATACGACATCCTCAAAAAAGACTATATCCGTTGCGAGGAAAATAATTTCATCATCAAGCCGGCCAATATTTACAATGAAATTATCGTGGAACGGATTCCCGTTGAATTTGAAGTAAAAGGCAAGGGAAAGCAGCATTTTTATGGCGTGGTGAACATGCCTAATTTTGATATTGGTAAATTCTTCTCTTCTGACGGTGAAGAATATGAAGTTGACAGAGATTGCGAGAGAGCGGTTGGACCTGCAGGGCCCAAGACTTTAAAGGAAGTCCGGGATTTGCTGGGAATAGATACGCCTGATTTTGAAAAGGTAAATCTGGATGCAGAAGAAAATAAGATTCAAGTCGCTGCTCCGTGATTTTTTTGTAGTCATTTTCTGCCTTTCACTCGCAGGATTTTTTGCCCATCTTTTCTGGCAGGATTTGAACTCATTTACAGTCCGAGGCGACAAACAGGAAATCGGAACAATCTCATTCAAGCACAATGTGGCTCAGCGTAAATTTGACGACCGCGTTGTGTGGGAACGCATAGCCAGCGGAACAAAACTTTATTTTGGCGATACAATCCGGACTTCAGATTTGGCCGAAGCAGTTTTGACTTTGAACGATGGAACTGTGGTTGACCTTGGCGAAAACACCATGATTCAGGTGGGCACTTATGCCGGCGGCGGAATTCAAATTTCCATTTCTGGCGGTGACATTCAGGTTGATTCCACGACGGCTTCTTCAAGCGTGTCCCTGAGGCTGGATGACGGTTCACTTGTAAACGTGGGGGCTGGAAGTTCTCTTTTTGCAAAATCTGACTCAGAAAACGGCATACACAATGTTGAAGTCAAAAGCGGTTCTGCCCAGATTACCACCGAAAGCGGACAGACTGCTGAACTTGCTTACGGGGAATCCGTCAATGTGGAGAATGGCAGCGAAATCAAAAAAAATGCCGTCACTGTTATTTATCCGCCAAAAGAACTTAAAATCCTAAATACAGGCGAAAATTTCATTCCCGTGCGTTTTGAATGGAAGTCAGCGGAAGCGGAAGGCGTTACGATACAGACTTCGTATTCCCGGGATTTTACGAAGATTGTTACCAGCCGGGAAATTTCAAATTCTTCAAGTGCTGAAATGCGTGTCGCAAACGGAATAGTCTTCTGGCGCGTTTTTACGCCAAAATCAAAAGATTCAGCCGTGACTGGCCGGATTACAGTTGAAAAGCTGTCTGCTGCAAAGGGACTTTCTCCGTCTGAGTCGGCTGTTTTCAGCTACCGAAGTTCCCTTCCCAAAATTTCTTTTCGCTGGGAAGGTAATGAATTTGCTCAGCGCTACCGGCTTTTGATTTCTTCTACACCCGACATGCGAAAGGTCGCCTATGATTCTGAAGTCAGCGGAAATTTCGTGACTGTGGATTCTCTTGCGGCCGGGGATTACTGGTGGCAGGTCACGCCTTTTTATGCGGTGAATAATCTTGGATATGCTGCCGGAAGTGAGGCAATTCCATTCAAAGTCATAAAAAGTCAGGAAGTAAGGCGACCTGAACTTACGGTTCCTGCCGACAACACTCAGATTATCCATAAAGAAAATATTTCCACGAATTTTATCTGGAAATCAGAAATCAGGGACGCAAGTTACGAGCTTTCAATTGCAAAAGATTTCGATTTCAACAACATAGTCTATTCCGTCACCACTGACCAGACCCGCCATGCCAGGGAATTTTTGCCTTCAGAAATGAGGGACGGCACTTATTACTGGAAAATCCTGCGCAAATCTTCTGACCCGGATGATAAGACTCCGGAATCAGAAATCCGTGCATTCCGCGTGACCCGCTACATTCCAGAAGACAACAAACTCCTCTATCCGCCGGAAAACACCTTGATTGAAGGTGAAAAATTTTCTGCTACGGCCTTCATGTGGAAACTTTCTGACGAAAACTTGAAAAAATCCTATCCCTCTGTACTGCAAATTTCTTCAACCCAGAATTTTTCGAAAATCAATATTGAGCGTACTACAAACGCTTCGGTTCTGGACAACATGGAGCTTCCTGCAGGTGTTTACTGGTGGAGGGTAGGCGTAAGGGACGAAAGCGGCGCCTTAAAGGACGTAACTTCAGCAAGGGCCTTTACCGTGCTTTCTGACCTTGCTTCCCCGGAAATTCTTGCCCCGGCTCAAAATCAGGAACTCATGATTTATAATTATGCTCCTGTTGCCGTTTCATGGAAGGAAGTGCCGGATGCAGAATATTATTCTGTAAAAATCGTCAATGGAAAGGGCGAACTTGTAAAGCAGAAAAATTCTGTCCGCGACAATTCGGTTAACTTTGTTCTTGATGAAGGCGTTTACACATGCAGCGTTCAGGCTGTTGCCAGTGAAACAAGAATGTCGGCCATAAACGAAAGGTCTTTTTCTGTACGCGCTCCATCTAATATCCTTGCCCAGTCACCTTCTGACGGCACAAGAATTTCAGGCCTCACAGCCCTGAGAAATCCTGTTATTTTCAACTGGGTTGCCGGAAAGGACAAGGCAAGTGGCTACAAATTCATTCTTTCTAAACTCCAGAGGGACGGAAGCACAAAAATTGTAAATTCTGTTGAAACCACAAAAAACACGATTTCACTAAACAGACTTACGGAAGGCACTTATTACTGGAAGATTGTCGCAAGCACCATGACGGGAATTCCAATCGACTCAAAGACACTTTCTTTTACTGTCGGAAATACTCCTGCCCTTGAAACTCCACGTCTTGAAGTTCCTGCCCAGAACTTTGTTGTGGACGGCTCTTACCTCAAAAAGAACCGGGCCCTGGAATTCTCATGGAAGGAAGTTACGGGCGCCACTTCATATACTTTTGTCCTCTACAAAAAAGATTCTTCTGGCGGGCGAAAACTCGTCTACAGCGAAAAAAATACAAAGGCATCCAGCGTAAGAATCAAAAATCTTTCCATTCTCGACGTGGGAACTTTTGAATGGACCGTAACTCCCTATTCTTACGCAAAGGACGGCTATTTTGAGCAGCGCGGTGAAAGTGCCGTGCGTGTATTTAAAATTGATTTTGCTTCTCCCACAAAGGTTGAAGGTGTAAAGCCGGGTAAAATGTATGGAAATTAATAAAAAAATTACCGGCTTTAAATCCTTCAAGAAATTCATGCTCATTTTTCTCTTTGTTTTTCTGCTTTTGCCACTTTTTGCCCAGGAATCTTTTCCGCAGAAAATCGAATGGAAGTCCAATGCAAATGCCCTGGAATACAAGGTTGAGGTGCAGAATCTGACAAGCGGCAAGGTTCAGACGATTACGACTGAAAAAACGTCCGCCGAGCTTTCCCTTGCTCCTGACCGTTACCGCTACAGGGTTCATGCCTACGATTTTTTGGGCAAGGAAGCAAGTGTTTCTGCATGGACGAATTTTGAAGTCTTTAAGGCGGGCAAACCAAAAATCAACTTGATTGAAAATAGTGCCCGAAAAGAAAAAGATGGTTCTGTGGAAATCCAGGTTGAAATTTCTGACATAAATGAAAATTCAAAATTTGAGCTTGTAAATGAATCGCTGAACGGCACAATTTCTTCACAAGACAGGCTCAAAATGAAAAATTCTGCGTCTGAGACAGAAAATATTTCTCATCTTGATTTTAAGAATGTTCCTCCTGGAAAATGGCGGCTTCGGGTCACAAATCCCAGCGGACTTTCCACACTTTCGGATGTGATTAGCGTTGAAGGCGACAAAACTTATTCTTCTGAAGAACTTGAGAAAATCAAATTTGAACTTGAAGAAAATATCCGCTCTGAGCTGCAGGAAAAATTCGAAGCAGAAAAAAGTGCCGAAATCGAAAAACTGTATGCCCAGTGGGAACTTGAAAAAGAACAGGAAGAAGCAAACCTCCTTGCTGACGAAGAAGCTGAGAAAGAAAGGCAGAGGCTTCTTGCTGAAGAAGAAGAAAGGCTGAGACTTGAGCAGGAAGAAGCGGAAAGACTTGCAAAGGAAGCTGAAAAAAGGCGGCTAAAAGAAGAGCGCAAAAAATTTGGATATCAATGGAAGGATTTCATAATTGAAGGCGGTCTTGGGGCGTCCTTAAATCTTTATGACGAGGACTTTAAGAATGCCTATGACGAAAAATATGCTCCTTCCCTGAATGCAAGGATCATGTTCCTTCCTGTAAAAAGGTCTTCCAGTAAATTCGGGCTGGAAGTGTGCTACATCGGACAGAAACTCAAGCATGAAACAAAATTCCTTAATGCCGAGTTGATTTCTAATGTGTTTGATGCGAAAATTGTATGGCAGCATGAAATGGTAAAAACACTGCATTTACAGGTAAAAGGCGGTGGCGGGGTCGATCTTCTCCAAAAAAGCATAGAATATTCTTCTGACTATCTTTCGCGGGCAGCTTCCGATGACGCAAAATACTGCTATCCTGTTATTGCGGGCAATTTATCAATATTCTGCAATACGTTAAAATTCGTCGTTATGGAAGCCGGAGTTGAGTTTACGCATGTCTTTACCAATTCTTCTTTTATGGGAATGGTGCTTCCTTATGCATGCGTTGGAATAAGGTTCTAAGGGGCGTGGGCAGAAAATGAGTATTATCAGGCACTCCTACAATTCACTTTTCTCGCTTTTTTTGATTCTTGCGGCTCTGATTTTTTCTGCCTGCGAAAATTCTTCTGACTTTTCCCAGGACTTAAAAGATGATTATTCCGCTAAATTTACTTTTTATTCGGAAAATCCTGAGTCTTCTGAGAATTTTTTCAGCGTGAATTATTCCTTTCCAATCGGCAAGACGGTTTATGCCCAAAAAGATTTCCCCGGCAACAGCACAAAAGACTTTGCGGCAAGAAAACCCGGCTACAAAATGAACGGCTGGGTATTTTATAAAAATCCTCTGAGCTTCCACAAAAATGCGGAAGAAGCCGCAGAACCACAAAATTTACAAGATTCAGAAGATTCACAAAATTCACAGGAAAACTCTGAGTCCCAAAATCGTGAAAAATCACTGGATTCCTACATTGAATTCAATTCGGATGGCACTGTCAACAAAGTCCTTGTGGTGTCTTTTCCGGCTTCTTTTTACGTCAACAAATGGGAACCTGTTTCCTATTCAGTCACTTTTTTTGGCAACGGCGGGCAGGACAGTGAGGGAAACAGCCAGCAGACCCAGTCCGATTTTATTTATGACGAGTTTACTTCCTTGAACGCAAATCCTTTTTCAAATGGGGCATATTATTTCAATGGCTGGGGATTGAGTGAAAATCAAGATCCTTCTTTTCCCACTTATACCGATGGTGCCAGTGTAAAGAACCTGGCTGTAAACGAAGGCGAAAATATAAAGCTTTATGCTCTTTGGATTCAGGAAAAAATAACAGTTTCATTTGATGCAGGTGAAGGAAGCGGAAGTCTTGAAAGCATCAGCGTTTCAGTGGGCGATTCACTCCCAGATTATGAGCAGACTTTAGCCGCTTTAACGGCTCCGGAAGGCAGAAAGTTTTCTCACTGGGAAGCCAAAATACTGGACTCCAATGGTAATCTGCTGGGAACAAGGCAGTATCATCCGGGCATGAAGTTTGATTCATATAATTATCCCGGACGTGACGTAACTCTTGTGGCTCAATGGCAGCCAAAGGGCTCTATAGAAGGAAGCCTGCCTGCAAACATAGAAATCGAATACTCTGACGAAGGCATAACTTTCAGGGCAATCACTGCCGGCACATATTCTTCAATCCAGTGGCTTGTTGACGGTACAACGGCACAAAATTCTTTGGAGACGACCTTTTCGATTTCATATTCAGATCCGGCTTACTCAGACGGAAAACGTCATACTGTTGTGGTAATTGGCAACCCGGCCGACATTGAGACTGATGTCTTTACCGCCGGATTTAAATTCAAGGTTCAGAACTAGCAGGGGGGCATTATGCGTGTAAAAAAAATTTGCGTCATGCTCGGACTTTTGCTGGTTGTAGCCTGCGGGGCTTGGGGCGGGGGCTCTCAAAATGGGGATTACAGGTGGACAGCTTCTTCAGATGGAGAATGGGGAACACCTTCAAACTGGCAGAGAAGGTCCGGGGCTGGAAGCGGTACCTGGGGAACTTCTGATTATGTTCCAAATGATCCGAATCAAAGCGTATTCATAACTGTAAGTTCTGACATAACGATAAATATTTCTTCAAATATTTCCATAAAAGACCTGAGAATAGAGGCATCAAACGGTGCAAAAGTCACTTTGAATATAGCTTCTGGCGTGACCCTTAATTTGGCGGGCGGAATTTACATAGGAAACACGGATACCCCCGATGAAACTGCAAAACTTGTAATCAGTGGAAACGGACTGGTTTCTGCTGATTCAATACAACATGTCAGCAATACTTCAGAATCCTCCATAAGCCTTGAAAACAATGGCAGCCTTACGGTCAGGCGAAGCGTGAACAATATTTCTGCAGGCCAGCATGGAAGTTTTTCCATAACTGGTGACGGAACGGGAACTTTTGATTATCAGGGCAGCGCAAATGTCGATTCGTTCATGAATGTTGACACAAGCGCCCTTGCAAATTCCAGCGGAAATTTTTTCGTAGCTACAAATGAATTTCGCTGGACCGGTGCAGTTGATTCTGACTGGGCAAAAGCCGCGAACTGGGAACAGAAAGGAACTATTGGAAGTACAGTAAGCTATTCTGCTGCCACTCGCTATCCAGGCTCACAAGGCGGAGACACGGCCGATTTTACAGCTGCTACAAATGAAGTTAATGTTACAAATTTTATTATTGATGATTCTGAATATGCTTTGACAATAAAAGCAGCGCCCGACAATGGAAAACGCCTGATAATTAATGGCGCTGATACTTCAAACGGAAAGATTACTATTGACGGCTATGTCCTTGTGTCAAGATGCTTGAACCTTGGAGATGTAACAGTTAATTCGGGAACTTTACAAACATGGACAGATATTGATGCTCCGCTTACCATAAATAGTCTTACCGTGAACAATTCAGGAAACGTTTGGTCGCTGGGAGATTTCGTTGTTGAAGGCGCTGTAACGAACAAGGGAAAACTGAATCTTGCTGACAGCTCTGTTACATTTAAGGGTGGAGTCACTGACACTGGAAATACAGTTTTGAAAACAGGCAGCATTACCTATGATTCGACTGCGCGAAGTGAACTTTATAACCTTTCTCTTACAGACACCGGTACGGTCAAAAATCTTTCTTCTTCTCCTGTTTATTTTGAAAAAATCGATTGCGGCACAGAAGACGTAAGGTTCGAAGGAAATTTTGAGGCGGCTGAAGCTTTTAATTTCAAGGCTTCTTCTGCCGGAACTTATTTTGTCAACGGAAACGTGGATTTTTCACAAGCATTGGGTAATACAAGCTTTAACGCGAGTGTCGGCACAATCTACTTCTATCAGACAGAAGGTGACAGTGTGGCAAAGCGAACTTTTTCCACAAAATCTGACACGGCCTTCAATGACGTATATTTTGGTGGAAATGTTGAAATCGTAATGAATGGGGCTGTAACGGCAAAAAATGTGAAGCGGGAAGCAGTTACCAATGACTATAAGTTTACAAACAGTACAGAATCAAAGATTACGGGAACAGGCCAGTTGACCGTAGCAGAGAATTTTGAAATTTCGAGAGTTACGGACTCTGATATTGATACATTTATTCTTGATGAAAAAACGGAACTAAATGGAAGCAGCAGTTATTTTGTCCATCATTCAGGAATGATTTTTGAAATTGCCGCAGGCAAAAGCTTAACCATACCGTCTGATTATCGTGGATTTGGTGATGCAGATGGCGCTAAAAATGAAATTATCGTGAACGGCACTTTAAATGTAGGTACTGATTTTGGTGCTGGTGTTGCTAATCAGGCTTTAGTTACTGTGAATGATGGCGGAAAACTCACCGTCGGCGGTAATATTGCCTATGCGTCAAAATTCACCAACAAGGGCACTGTGGAAGTAACAGGCTCCATTACAGGGGTAACGTCTCTTGAAAACCAGGCGGGAACAGTCACTGTCGTGGATTCAATTTCCGGTATGGTCAGTCTTCAAAACGGGAATGGGGCGGAGCTTGCCGTAACAAAATCAACAGCCGCAACGGATATTTTCAATAGGGGAATTTTAAAAACTGCAAGCCTTTCATCCAGCGGAACCCTTAACTCGTGTACGGATAATACTACATCTTTAATTGAATTCACGGATAGCGGTACGCTTTCATTAAATCCTATGAATTCAAATACGTTGACAAATATAAAAGTCGATGCTGGAAAAACTCTCACTCTTGAAAGTCCAGTCAGCATCACTGGTAATGTAGAGAACAATGGTACAATCCTGGCTAATTCTGGGAATCTTTATTTGTCTGGCACAGTCGGAAATCTTTCCCAGATTACAGGAACCGGCACCTTCATCGTGGCGAAGGATAATTTTTCTGGCGAATATCTTTCAATCGGAGACAGTGTCACCATAAAAGAGCCGGCTACGGCTGGCGTGGTTTATGGTTCGCACAAAGCATACGCTGCTCCTGACAAAACCAGTCTTCCTGCCGTTTCCACAAGTCCTGAGCAGAACGCTTACATTTCGCTTTTCAAAAACGGCTGGGATTTAGGCTATGAATTCACTTATATATGGAAGGGAAGCAATGAGGCCTGGTCCACGGCTACAAACTGGGAGCCTGAGCTTGTGCCTGGAATCTCAGCAAACAACACGGCCGGGGCCAAAGTCCTGATTCCTGACGGATGTGATGCCTGGCCGCAGATTTATACTGCGCAGATAAATCTCAGTTCCCTTACAATCGGCACTTCAACTTCTTCTTCTCATGACGCAAAAATCATCATCAATGTGGACGGAAGCGGCTCTTCTGGTGGCGGTAGTCTGAATATCGAAAATACTGATGCAATGCTTCCTTTGCTCACAAACTACGGTACAATCGAATACAAGGGAGTAAGTAGAATCACAAATGGCACAGACCCGCTCAATGATGCCCTTCATGGCGGTACCGTGGAATATTCCGGCACAAATCAGACCGTCACTCAGTTTTCTTTAACAGGTCCAAGCTACGCAAATCTCACAATTTCTGGAACAGGAGCACAGATTGACTCTGACCTGGAGCTTGCAGGTCTTTTGACTGTAGAGGCTGGGAAAGACGTTGCTCTTGCCGCAGATAAAACTCTTTCTTTGGGCGGAAATCTTCTTGTAAACGGTTCCCTTTCTTGTGGGGACGGAAGTACCGTGCTTTTTAACGGTGCCGCGTCGCCACAGACCGTTACGGCTTCATCGGCGGCTTCGGCTTCACTTCAATTTGCAAACGTTGAAATTGATCCTTCTTCTTCGGTGACTACAGCAAGTTCCTTTACGGTCACAGAAAACTGGACTAACGGCAATGCTGCAGGAAACGGATTCACTGCAACTCTCGGCTCAATCACATTTCCCGGAGATGCGGTGGTGAGCGGGCAAAACACATTTTATGAAGCGACTTTCTCAAAAGCAGGCGGAAACATTGAAATTTCTGAATCAAACACATTCAATTCTCTCAATTTTACAGGAAGCGGACTGACTGCAAAATTTGCCGCCGGTAAAACTCAGACTGTAACTTCATCCATTTCCTCAAAAGGTGCTGACGGCTCTGAAATCACGCTCACGACAGCTTCTTCTTCACCAAGCGAAAGTGACAGGACAAGCTGGTGGATTTTGGACCTTCCTTCCGGCGTGGGCACGGCAATTCTTGCTGACGATTTTAAATACACAAAGATTTCTTATTCTGAATCCAAAAATGTGATTGCTCATGCATGGGCAGATTCTGTTGCCGAGGACGTAGCTGATTCTACCATAAACTGGTTTATTTCGGATTATTACTGGCTGGGCGGAACAGATTCTTCATGGGCAAGTGCCGGTAACTGGTCATTTAAAATTTCGGGCTCTTATGTCGCGGCCGGGAAAGCTCCAAACTACACAAACGGAAGAAATTCAATCTTTATTGACACGGCGGCCGGCGGAAACAATCTTATTCTTGAAAATGACATTTTCGTAAAGTCAATTTCTGTCCTTAACGGCAAAACAATTGACTTAAAGGGCTTTACCGTAACTTGTGACGACTCTGATTCTTCCACAAATGATTTTGAAAATAACGGAACTGTAAGGCTTTTGGGCGTCGCTTCCCAGATAAGTTCCAGCGTTTTAAACGGAAGTGACAGTACTGTCGAATATTACAATGACTCTGGATCTCCGGCGCCCCTTACTCTTTCCTGGGGACAATCTTACGAAAACCTGATTTTTGCTGACGGAGCGGGCGGAGCCATAACAGCGCCGGTCACAGTTTCTGACAATCTAAAAATCCTTAACGGAAGCGGGAATGAACTTTCACTTACTGGAGCAAATTCTTTTGCAAATCCTGTAACAATCGGCGATTCGGCCAATTCCCTTTCCGGGGGCAAAATCACCCTCAATAGTGATGGAAATTTGCAGCTTGCAGAAGTTACTTGTGATTCTATTGAAGTGCAGTCTTCCGTTGAATTTACGCAGGATGTAGACTCAAAAATCAAATTTTCTGGCGATAATGCCTCAATAAATGGAAACGGAAAAATTTTCAGTGAAGCAGTCCTTTTTTCCGGGGCTCAGGCAAGCCTTTTGGGCGACAACAGCTTCACTTCTTCCGTAGAATTCAGGGCGGACACAAAAATTTTGGGTGAAAACTCATTCGCTGACTTTATCTGTAAAACTGCGGCAACTCATCTTGTATTCGCTGGCGGAAAAACTCAGGGCGTTTCCGGCAACTTTGTGCTGAAAGGCCAGGCTTCAAGTCATATTATTATTGAAAGTGACGCTGCTGCTTCTGAATGGAACATAAGTCCTTCAGATGTTGAAAAATTCTCTCTTTCCTATGTAACTGTCAGAGACTCAAAAAATACTGCTGCAGACCCAATTATCATCTATGCAAAGGACGGCTACAATACTGACGGAACCGGCAACACTAACTGGATTTTTGCAGGCCAGGAATATGTCTGGACAGGCCTTGATTTGCTCAGTCCGACGGAATGGGAAAAGCCTTCCAACTGGAATCCTGCTTCTGTTCCGGGGCGGTATGCAGAAGTAAAAATCAATGAGCTTTCTTCCAAAAAATATCCCGTACTTGTTGTCGACATAAATCTGGACAAGGGTGAAAAAACTTTTGCCCTGGATGACGACGGTGACGGCATTACAGACCACACTGAAAAGGCTGCTGGCTCAGTTTCAATCGGCGATAATGTAGTTTTTGACTTCAACGGCTTTAATTTAACGGCAAACAGCCTTACAAATTCCGGCCGCATCCGTGTAAAAGGCTCAGAAACCATAGCTTCTTCGGGCACCTCGGGAATCGAAAATCTGCCGCTGGACGCAAATTCTTTCCTTACGGGAACTTACGAGTATTACGGAAATTTTGGCTCTGCCTTGAACTGGGGCACAAGCTTCAATCAGCTGGAATTTACTGAGGGTGCTTCAGGCTCAGAAATCAGGGCTTTATCTGTACGCGAAAGGCTTCTGGTTTCAAACGGAAGCGGAAACGACCTTTCTCTCACAGGAAATAATGTTTTTGCGGACGGAGTCAAAATTACTTCTGCAGGCTCAGTGACTCTTTCAGGCGCCGCCGACTCTCTGCCTTCTCCTGCTCCATTTTCAATTTTCGGGGAATCAGGAAGAGTCACTTGTGACAGCCTTACAATTAATTCACGGGCAAAATTTGAGTCAGATATAATTCTTGACGTTCCTTCAGTTTCTTTTGGTGAAGACGTGAGCGGAAGCGGATTTGTCAATTTTAAGGGAAATCTTTCTTCCTTTGGAGATGTGGCCATTGCGGCTTCCTATGTGCTTTTTGACGGAAATTCTGACCGTTCTGTCTCCGTTTCATCTTCCGGCAAGCTTGTTTTTGACTGCGATACCTTTGTCGACATGGCTTTGGCTACGCTGACTCTGGCTTCTGACCTGGAATGGACAAAAAATTTCTGCCTTTATTCGGGAAACATTTCTATGGGCTCTGTAAATATTTCAGGCAAAAATTTTCTGGCTTTTGGCTCGGCCTACAATGCTGACGATCCCCGCTATTCAGGAAGTGACACAAGGTTTGCCCTCTGGGATTATGCTTCCCTTCCATATCATCCTGTTTCCGGGGCTGCAGGATTTAACGCAATCCTTGCTTCAAACTCAGGAAAAATCACTTTGTCCGGGAACTTTTACGCAAACGGTCTTGATTTGTCCGGCCTAAATCTTTCACTGCCGGATTCTTCTGCTTCCCGTCCGCTTTTCAACAATTCTTCTTCCGTAACGGAAAGACAGTGGGGCCTTCCTTATGCCGTTGTCTTCAATTCAGAAATCTCGGGCTGCTCTGCCTCTGCTTCTTCCGGCTCTGCTTTTGTTGCTGCTTCAAGGCATCAGAATGTAGTGGATTCTTCTGCAGGTTCTGGAAATCCGGGCTTTCAGTTTGCCCTGCCACAAATCAGCGAGGCTTATTCTGTTTCTGATTCAGCGGTCTGCATAAAATTTGACATGGCCCTGGAAAATTCCGCTTCAGAAGTTTCAGAAACTGTTGCCCTTATTTCTTCACTTGAGCAGGGCGGAATTTTTTACAATGGAAAAAGCCTTGCCTTTGACGGTAAATTCTACACGGAATTCGACGGCGAAAACTGCCTTCTTCCTCTTGCAGACTCTAGTCTGGCTTCCACCGACATTCCAGAACTCACGCCTCTTTATCTCAAAGTGTCTTCTGCAGGAAATAAATGGAACACGGATGCGACTGCAGTTCTTGCCGGAAGCGACGAAAGCACTGACAGAAGCGGCACCCACAGAAACGTCACTACGGATTTGTCTTTCTTTGAGGGACTTTTTTATGCTGCCCAGGGAAAAACAATGTGCCGCAATTACGGAATCGGCCTTTGGAAGGAAGAATCTGCCACTGCCTATGAAGAAAGTGAAATTTTTGCCACCAAAGATATGGCCCGGCCTGTTCTTGTAGATTTCTTTGCAGGCCAGGAACTTCATGCAACGAATACAGGACTGGCTGAATCTCAGAAATTCTACGATTCCCACAACTTTATCGAGCTCCGTTATTCAGAGCCGGTTGATATCGGAGATTTAAGTGCCGGCTCGGAGAATTCAAACCGTCAGGCTGAAAGTGAATTTGACTCAGCTTTAAAGCACGGAGGTGCAATCCTGAATAATTCTGGCGAAAGCGGCGGGTTTACGGTTGCAGGCTTTGTTTCAGTCGAAAAAGGCCAGGTTACCGCAGGCTATAAATCAGGAAACGGGCGCAGCTTTACCGGTGAAATTGATTCTGCCCGTCCCCATGCACTTTACCGTAAATTTTCTTTAAAAGCGGGAAGTGAAGAAGAAAATTTTGCCTGCCGTGTAAGAATAGCCGTTGCAGGTTATGTTGATGAGGCAAATCCTGTACAGGCTGGCGGAAATAGCTTCCATAACTGGCGGGGCTACATTGAATCAAGTTCCAGCCCTTCAGGCTCTGTAATTCCTCTGGCAAATGCCTTCATCACTGACCTTGCAGAAGACGGCGACGGAAACAGGCTTTACAATGTCTTTGACGAGAACAATTCTTCCCGAAGCATTTTAGTGAATGACCGGGCGCCAGCTGCGGAAGATTCCCTTTACGGCGAATGGGACTGTCTGCACCCTGTTTTTGCTCCCTACGTTACGAATTTTGACGATTCTGAGCCGGGAACCAGCTGGAACAGTGGCGACAGCGCAAATCGTCAGTATGAAATGCTTGGAACCGTAGACTCAAACACGAACGCATACATAGATAAAATCGAACTTCACCTTTTTGACAACAAGCCGGCATATTCTGCTGAAGACTCTTACAAGTGGGCTTCAGGAAAAGGCTGGATGGACGCAAGCGGAAGTCTTCTTCCTGGATTTACGGCTCCTGAAAATTCAGGTGGAAGCAGGGCAATTCCTGCCTCAAGCGCAATGACTCTGGGCGGAATCCGCCGAAGTTCCCTTGAAGCTGCGGACTCTGCTTTCTCTTACACTTACAGTCTGGATTCTTTTGAGTCAGAAAAGCGCTCCTTTGCAGAAAGTGAAATTTCCCAGCACGTAAAAAGCTCCATGTTCCGAATCGAGGAACTTTCCGAAACTTTCACAGAAGATGATGGTCCTTATCTTGGAATTTCGATTAACCCGGAGGATTCAAGGCTTCCAATCAGGACTTCATTTACAGTTACATATAATCCGGATTCCTCATTCATCACGGATCTTGCCGGAAACAGGCTGCTTCAAAGGGATGCTGGCTCAGGCGTAAAAGTTCTGCATACAATCGACATTACGCCGCCTTCATTCTCCATGACGATTTCACCGGTGGGCGAGAATAAAATTTATGCTGTCTTTACAAAGCCTCTCGCCTACAAGGGAACCTATCTCCATGAACTTGGAGGTGAACTCGATTCTGTTCTGAGTAAAATCGTATCCAACATTGAATTTGTTTATTCTGAAGAAGACAATGTCGATACAAGAAGCGTCCCAGAAGGAGAATCGGCAATTTCCGTGCTTTCAGCAGAGCTTGTTTCAAAGACCAATGATTTTACAGCCCTGCTTTTTACCCTCAGCCGAAAAGTTTCCCTTGATGATGTTGAAAAAATCTGGCTGAGGGTAAATGACTTAGGTGAAGCAACGGAGTCCCTGTTCGGAAACATTACGGCTTCCTTCATTCAGGACAAATTCGGCAATCCGGTTCCTGCCCACACCTGCCATGCTCTGAGCGATTTTGCCGTCAATGCCGTCAACGTGCTTTATGCCTACGCTGATTCTTTTGAAGACGACGACTGGTCTGAAGAAAGCATTTACGGCGAGGAACTTGCACCTTTGGCTCAGGATTATGCGCTCCATGAATTTACCGAGGACGGACAAAATTATAATCTCCTTCGTTCTGGAAGAGACATTGTCTTCCAGCTGGAATTTGTAAATTTTGATGACGGAAGCGTAAAGAGTGGGGCAGTAAATGGAGAATCCCTTGCCCTTGTCTATGACGAAAAATCCCGGATCCGCCAGGAATGGAAGAGCAACAAGTTTAATCTTTTCACTGGCAGCGAATGGCGGCTTTGGCTGGACAATAATCTGGACGCACTTTCAACAAGCTTCAATTCTGAGCCTCTTTCTGCATCCCTGCCGGCTCTTTCTCCTGCCTTTGAGAATGTAGGGGAATCTGAAATTTTAAAGAATATGCGCTGGCAGAATGATGCCTTTAATCTTTCTGCAGGCAAAGAATACCAGTTCTTCTTTAAGATTCTTGATGCTTCCGGAAATATAATCAGAATCAACCATGACGGAGACAAAACGACTGGCAGAATTCCTCTTTATGCATTCAGAATGCCCAAAGAGCGGATTGCGGCCGGTGATTTTTCTTTCATAGATTTATGGTCATTCCGCACAAAGGACATTGCAAGGCAGAGGGGCGGAGTTTCAATCCTGAACAATGTAATAAACGCTTCGGTCGGCGAAAAAACAGCCATTGAAGTAAACATGAAATCCGATGGAAACCTGAACGTCTTTGTCATGACTCTGGACGGAAACATTGTCAGAAGACTTTCAAAAGGAACTGTTAAGGCCGGAACTCACTATTTCTACTGGGACGGAAAAAACAACGCTGGAAAGCCTGTTGCCCGGGGACTTTATTTTGTGCGGGTTTCTGGCAAGGATATCGATGAGACCCGAAAAGTCATGGTAATAAAGAAATAAATTCGCTATACTTACAGCATGAAAAAAAACAGGAAAGCTGAGCGTTTTGATGATTTTGCCAGGGTTATTTGCAGCGAGCTTTGCATTGTAAGCGGTGTCCTGACTGACATAAGCGAGGACGGTTTCAAGGCAGAATTCAATGCGCCCTGTAATGTTGACAGCGAAAAAGAATATAGCGTTCAGCTCCGGCTTTCAAGGGTAAATGCCGAGCCACTGGAACTTCTAGTCCGTCCCATGTGGTCAAAATTTTCAGACGGCAAAACTTCAATCGGTTTCTATATCCTCCACTCCAAGGATACTTCCCGGCTCGAAAAATACATAAAAATGCTTAAGGATGACAAAATATCAGAAAACGAGCGGAACATAATTTCATACGACACTGAATCCCTGTTTATTTAAAATCTCATCAGACAAGGCTGGTTAAAATGGCAAAAATCGAAAAATTGCAGGGAGCAGCTTTTCTGGCTTTCCCTGAAATGAAGAATCTTCTCGCTTCGGAACTTTCTGAACGTTTTGGATACGGAAAAATGCTGGAATCCGCTACAATCGGCGGCGTGTCATTTGTTTCCTCCGGCTCCTCAACCTGGTACGGGGATCTTCTTTACTGCCCGGACTTCAACACAGAATCCATGGCGCAGGAAAAGAATTCCCTTCCTTATTGGGCACGCACGGTCATGACTGAGCCTTTTCTCCTTCATTTTGACTCTATCGGCGAGGCTGCTTCTGAGCTCAAAAATATTCAGCGGAACTGGGCACCCTATCAGTTTCAGCTTTTCAGACGCGCCTCATTGATTCAGGAAAAACTTCCCTATATAAATCTAAAAGTACGAAAGTTTCCAGTCAATATTCCGTCTACGCCCATCGGCCTTTATACCCTTCTCAATGACAAAACGATTCTTGCCTCGGCCACTACAAATTCTCCGCTTCCCGCAGGAACAATTCAGTTTGAAGAAGACCACGAAAATCCGCCAAGCAGGGCATACCTTAAAATTCAGGAAAGCCTTTCCCTGTATCATTCATTCTTTGGCGTGGATTTTCCCAAAGAAGGCGAAAAATGTTTTGAGGCTGGTGCATGTCCCGGCGGCTGGACCTGGGTTTTGCGTCAGCTGGGGGCGGACGTACTTGCCGTTGACAGGGCAGAACTGGCCCCAAGCCTTATGACTGACCCTCATGTAAAATTCATGGCTCATGATGCCTTTACCTTAAAGCCTGAAGAAGTCTGTGCCAGCCTTGACTGCCAGAAAATCGACTGGCTTTTAAGCGACGTAATCTGTTATCCGGAGCGTCTTTTAGAGTGGATTCAAATGTGGCTTGAGTCGGGCCGCGCAAAAAATATAATCTGTACAATCAAAATGCAGGGCGCCGTTAACTGGCCCCTTATAGGTGAATTTGCGGCGATTCCAAATTCCAAAATCGTGCACTTAAACTACAACAAGCACGAACTGACGATTTTAGCCAGGAATTCTTGATAATCAAGAAATCTGCCGCACGGATGCGGCATAAAGCAAATTGACCGCGAGTTTTTGCTTGTCAAAAACTCGTCACGACATGGATGTCGCTAAATCGAAAGGCGTTTCCTGATAAACGTAATAATTGAGCCAGTTTGAATAAAATAAATGGGCTGTGCTTCGCCAGTTGCTTGACGGCTGTTTTGTGGGGTCGTCCTTGGGAAAGTAATTTTGCGGAATTTCAATGGAAAGCCCTTTGTTTTTGTCGCGCCAATACTCGTGGGACAGAGTTTCCGTGTCGTATTCCAGGTGCCCCATCATGAAAATCGAGCGGTTGTCCCGTGATTTTGAAAGGGTTACTTCACCGTCCATATTTTCGGCCAGGATAATCAGTTCCTTTTCGTTTTCGATGAATTTGCGGTCTACTGTAGTGTGACGGCTTGTGGGAACAGGAAAAATATCGTCAAAGCCACGCATGAGTGGATCCGACTTTACGGTGCGGCGGTTTGGAAGTACGCCGAAAAGCTTTTGTGGAAGCCCCTGTTTTTGAATTCCGTAGTTGTGGTAAAGGCCTGCCTGTGCTCCCCAGCATATGAAAAGGGTAGAAAAGACGTTTTGCTTGGCATAATCCATGATTTTGCAGAGTTCGTCCCAATAGTCCACCTGCTCAAAGGGCATTTGTTCTACAGGGGCCCCGGTTATGATGAGACCGTCGTATTTATGCTTGAAAAGTTCGCTGGAAGGAATGTAGAATCTGTCCAGATGTTCGCCTGAAACGTGAGTTGATTCGTGATCTTCCATGCGGACCAAAGAAATGTCGATTTGAAGCGGTGTGTTGCCCAAAAGGCGAAGAAGCTGGGTTTCTGTTGCTTCTTTTGTGGGCATAAGGTTGACTATTGCTATTTTTAGCGGGCGAATGTCTTGTGTGGCTGCCCGTTTTTCGGTCATTACAAATATATTTTCGTTTTCGAGTATGGATCTTGCTGGCAAATCTGACTGAATTCTTATTGGCATGGCATTAGTGTAGCAAGTTTTTCCATTTTTTACTATACTTATTGCATGAGTAATGATCGAAGAAGTGCCGTAAAAAAGCTTAAAAATCTGTATCTTTCTCCCAAAATCGACATCAATGATTTCCGTACTCGGATTGACGGAGCTTTTTCTTCAGTTTTTTTGCCTAACAATGTTGAACTTGAAGAAAAGTCTTTCCGCTCAATAAAGTGTGACGTCATTTCTCCAGAAATATATGCCTCAAACCGAATCCTTCTTTATGTCCACGGCGGAAGTTTTGTTGCCGGTTCCAGAGCCGCTTACAGGCCTTTTGTCGCTGCCCTTGCCAATGCTACTTCAAGCCGGGCTTACCTGCCAGAATTCAGGCTTGCTCCTGCCCATCCTTTTCCTGCCAGTCTTGAAGACGTTCAGCAGGTTTATCAGTCACTTTTTATTGAAGTAGAAACGGCCCTTGCCATGCACACAGACAGCGAAGAAGTTTCCAAAGTTCCGGAAATACTGATTATGGCAGACACCAGCGGAGCTTCAATTGCCCTGGCCCTGCTCTTTGGCCTTCAGGGAAAGTTCCGTCAGGCCGTGCGTCATGTGGTTCTTTTTAGCCCATGGCTTGATTTTTCCGAAAAAAACGACATGTTTACCAGCAAAAAGGTGGCCGATGAGATTTTTACGGCAGATTCAGTCCGTCTTGCCAGCGAGCATTACACTTATCAGGAAAACTGGAACAGTCCTTTGGTTTCGCCCCTTAAGGCCACAAAAGAACAGCTCGAAAATTTCCCGCCGGTCTTTATTCAGATGGGCGAAAAAGAAATTTTCTACGACGATGCCGTTATGTTCCGCGATATGCTTAAAAACTTTGGCTGCACTTGCAAGCTTGACATATGGAAGAAAATGATGCCCATGTTTCAGATGGCCGATGAATATCTGTATCTTGCGCATCTTGCCATAGAAAGAATCGGTCAGCTCATTACTTTAAAAGACCACTCCCAGGAGAGTGTCAGAGAAATTCAGCTTGAACTTGAAAGGAGTCTGTAAATGGAATTAGTCTGTCCTGCTGGTAATATCGATAAACTCGGCTATGCCTATGCTTATGGAGCCGACACGGCATATATCGGCCTCAAAAGATTTTCCCTTCGTATCAAGGCCGACAATTTTTATGAGGACGAATATAAGCGTGTAATTGAACTAAAGAAAAAATATCCTCAAAAAAGGCTTTTCTGTGCATTGAACATTGCCTTCCACAACCATGACATCAAAATGTTCATGCAGAATCTTGACTATTTCAAGCAGTATCCGATTGATGCTTTTATCGTACAGGATTTAGGCATGCTTCCTATTCTGCAAAAGGAATTTCCCGGAACTCACCTGCATCTTTCCACACAGGCTTCCTGCATGAACAAAGAAGCCGTCAAAATGTATCATTCCCTGGGCTTTAAGCGCGTCGTTCTTGGCCGTGAAGTTTCCCTGGACGAAATCCGCGAAATCAAAGACGCATGCCCCGAAATGGAACTTGAATGTTTTGCCCACGGAGCCATGTGCATTGCCTATTCCGGCCGCTGTCTCATGAGCGCATATCTTACAGGCCGCTCGGCTCAGTCAGGATTTTGCTCACACACCTGCCGCTGGGAATACGATTTGGGAATCGAAGGCAAAAACTTAAAAATTGAAAATCCAGAAAAACTTACGCCTGCCGATGCAAAGGCGATTGCTCAGTCTGGAATTCTTCGCCTTCAGGAACGTCAGCGGCCGGGCGAACTTTTTCCGGTTTTTGAGGGCGACGACTTTACGGCAATTCTTTCATCAAAAGATTTGTGTATGATTGATCACCTTGCAGACATGAAAAAAGCCGGGGTGGACGCAATCAAGGTTGAAGGCCGCATGAAAAGCACTTATTACGTTGCCATGGTTTCCCGCGCCTACCGAAAGGCTCTTGACGCCCTGGAAGGCAAAATCACAGCAGAAGAAGCTGCTCCTTTCGTTGCTTCCCTTGAAGACGTTGCCCATCGTGAGGCAACTACGGGCTTTTATTACAACCGCGGTGATGCTGACAAAACTACAATCGGAGCCAGTGACTCGCCATATCTTCTGGCAGCTTCTATCGGCCTTCCATATTCAGATTCCGAATGCGAAAATATTTTTGCAGCCGGTGCAAGCCTGCTTGCTGCAAGAAAAGCTGAGCTTGATGCAATGCATCCAAAAGCTCGTGAAGCGGTTGAGCGGGATCTGGAACAGCACCCCGAAAAGCAAATCAGGCTTGTTTCAAAAAAGAGCGGCTGGAAGGTTTATCCTTACAATGCCTTGAACCGTGTTGATTCTGGCAGTGAGCTTGAATTTGTTTCTCCTTCCGTGCTTGCCCGTAAGGTTTGTGGACAGGATTACGAATTCATAAATCCCAAAACCGGCGAAAAACTTGACTGGGTTAATGCGGATCACGACTGTGCAATTTACACGGCCATTCCAATCGAAGAAAACACCTTTGTCCGCATTAAAGATCCTGAATATCAGCCGGGTACGATTCGTGACCGTGGCAGATAAAACCCGCTCCGCTATGGAGTGGTGACGGCCTTCGCCGGCAGTGCCCTGGCACCGAGCGTGAGTGAGCCACGGAACAGCGGCAGCCAGTTGATTTTGCGCAAAAAATGAAAAAAACATTGCTTTTATTTTTGTCTGTTTTTGCACTTTCTCATCTTTCCGCTGAATTCAACGATGGCAAACTTACAAAATTCCTTGAGCTCAATCTTGCTTCCACCACCACGCGGGGAATCGAAGGCTATAATACGCTTTTTTCCATTCAGGGCGGCCTGGAATCTCACTGGTTTGAAGGAATTTCCGGTTTACAGGCTTACAGGGATTCCTTTGACTTTACAATTAGCGGCAAGGCCTGGCTTCCTTTTGCCAACTGGTATTTTGACACGGCCAGAATTGCCCTGGGCTTGGGTGGCATTTATCATTTTCAGCGTTACAAGGACATTTCTTTTGAGCACGATTATATTTTGAACAGTCTTTTTCGCTATCAGAGTAAATCCGGAACTACAATCACTTTTTTTGGCGGCTATGCGGGCAAGGCGACAAAACTTGACGCTTTATCTTCCTGTGTTTCCACAATTTACGATGATTATCCTGACGCCGGTTTTCTGGTTGATAAAATCTTTGAGAACGGGCTGGAAGTTTATTTTGAGCATGCCTTGAACGACCTGTACCGTTATCCGCTTTTTGCAACTCCCCATTATCTTTTGGGCGGGGCCGTCAATCTGGATTCAGGCCTGCGTTTTTCCGGTGACATTTCAGTGGGAATTGCAGACGGTTATGCGGCTTCTCCTTATATTAACAGTCTTGTTTTAAAATTCGGGATGAGGTGTACGTTTTGAAAAAAAATCGTTTTAAGGCTGCAAAAATAATATTTTTCTTCTTTCTGACTTTTCAGGCTTTTTTTAGCATTTCTTGTTCGGCTTACGGTTTTTTCTGGGGGCAGTTCGGTGAAAATGACGTGGACGAGCGTTCCCCCTGTCTTGCTGACTTTGGAAAATTCGATTTGTCGGCTCAGAAAGTGCCTCTTTCTGCAAGCTACAGTTTTCTTGTGGTGACAGACCTGCATTTTGGTTCTGAGCGCGAGGAACTAAACGAAGGCGACTTTATTTTCTGGCTGGATTCACATTTCAAAAAATATTCAGAAGGAACTTCCAGGGACTTTACGAAACTTCCCCGCTTTGTGATTAATCTTGGTGATACGGCTGACGGCGGCAGGGAAGGGCAGTTTAAAGATTTCCTTGCCTTTGAGGGCAAAATTAAAAAAGTGGCAGGCAAATATCTTTATGGCGAAAGTGAAGACACGAAGGATTCTGAACGTAAGTACAAAGTCTGGTCGATTCTTGGTAATCACGATTTATATCACAATGGTTCGGTTCACTTTGAAAAATTAGTGTTTCCATATAAATCCAGTTATTTTTTCAATGTTGATGCCGGAGATTCTGGCTCTGGATTTGCATTTTATTTTCTTGATACGGCCAACGGTACTCTGGGCACAAAGCAGCTGAAAGACTTTAAGAAAAAAATTGAAGCTGACTTGCGGCCAAAAATCGTGCTGACTCATTATCCTGTTTATGCCGGCGGAAGCGACATGTTCATGATCATTCAGGACACAATGGAGCGGAATACAATCCTGACATATTTTGCAAAAAACAATGTCAGACAGGTTTATGAAGGTCATGCCCACAAAAACTACGGATTCGACTTTAAAAACTTCCGTGAAGACGTAATCGGCTCACTGAGATTTTCTGCCCGCTCCAAAAAACAATGCGCGCTGGTGACTGTGAATGAAGAAACACAGTCCGTCAGCACTAAAATCATTGAATTTTGAAAAAGCTAATTTGCCGGCTCTTTTTTGGGCTTTCTGCCGCAGCATTTTGCCTCGGTGCAGAATCCTGTCACGTCACATTTCGGCACAAAAAGATTTTCGCAAATCCACTTCCATTCTTCTGAATACTCGCTCAGCTCTTTTTTGATTTCGTTTGCCAAGGCGCGGATTTCAACGTAAGCTCTGGTGCAGAGCCGCTGGTTCATAAGGTTTATCATGTTGCGAAGATTGCGTTTGTCTACGATTTTGGTCATCATGCCCAGCGGAAGGATGTTGGCGGCGTCTTCCTTTGAAACTCCGGCATCCATGAGGGCGGCATAGCTTTTTCGAATCTGTTCCATGCAGTCTTCATAGGCTTTTTTTGCTTCGGGTGACTTTGCGGCCGTGGGCGGAAGATAGTAGTCAAATTTCTCGCAGTTTACGTAGCGGGTGCTTTCCTGAAGGCGAGTGGGGCCACCGCCAATGTGGGTGTAATACTCGCGGATTGCCCGGGCTGAGTAGCCTGCAATGCAAAGCTCAATGTCCACGTATTCAAGGACGCGGCCGTGTCCGCTGGTGATGCAGTCCTTGGCCCGCTTTATGTTCTTTTCTGCTGAGTCAATGGGGCTGTTCCAGCAGACACCGGCCATCTTGCCGATTTTCTGCAGGGGATATTTGTCAGTAGTGTCGAAGATTTGAATCATGAATCTTATCCTTTTTTTGACGCGGATTAACGCAGATGAACGCGGATTTTATTTTTTGTCAGTTGAAAATCGTCTGTTAAATATGAAAGATTTTCATGTATGAAATATTTATCTGTGTTTATCTGCGTGTATCTGCGTCTAATTTTTATTTTTTGCTTCCGGGAGGTTTACTATTGCTCCGCTGGCTGTGAGGGGAACGTATTCAGGAACCTGACGGCCGTCCCATTTCTTTGCCTTTTCAAGCTCGATTTCAAGTTCCTTGAGCTTGATTTCAACCTGATAGTTCTGTGCAACCTTTGCGTTGTAGTAGGCGAGGGCGTCGGCTTCGACACGCTTGGCTTCCGCTGCCTTCTGTGCCTTAATCAGCTCACCTTCGGCCGTCTGCTCGGCGGCCTTTTTCTGAGCTTCGGCTTCGGCAACCTGCTTCTGGGCGTTTGTCTCGGCCAGTTTTAAATCCTGCTCGGCCTGGCGAACCTGCTGCGTGCGGTTCATTGTTTCCTTGATGTTTTTGTCAAAGTCTTCGCTCCAGTCCCAGTTTGAGATTGTGAGTTGTGTTACTTCAATCGGGTAGTCGGAAAGTTTGTCTTTGAGGGCTGCCGTTACGTCGCTTGTGATTTTGTCCTGGTTTTCGACCAACTCATAGATTGAGTATTTGCCCACTGATTCCTTTACGCTGGCAACCAGGCTGCGGGTGATTGCGTTTTCAAGGATAGACTCGTTGTATTTCTTTACTGCGTCCATGATTTTGGCACCGTCATAGCGGTAGAAAACAGTGACCTGTGAGCCGACTGTCTGCATGTCTTTGGTGATGGCACCGTCTTTACCAACGGAGAAATTGACGTTCATTCCTTTTGGGACGATAGAATATTTTTTGATTACGCTTACGAAAGGCGGGTGAAAGTGCATTCCCGGTTCCAGGACATCGCCGGTTACTTCGCCCAGCATGACCTGAACGCCACGCTCGTTTGGTGCGACAACCGAAACTGATTCAAAAGCGGCGACCGCGATTATGGCAAGCACAATAAGTGTTACCAGAGATTTTGTTGCGATTTTTTTCATAAAAGTCTCCTGAAAAAAGTGATATTATAAATATAGTGAAGATTGAGGAAAAAGCAAAGATGAATTAAAATGAATCTATGTATCACTTCATTGTAAATGTTCATGGAAGCAGCGGAAAGGCTTTTCTCAAATGGAATAAAATTCGAGCCCTTTTAAAGGCAAAAAAAATAGAATTCAAGGTGCATGTGCCTCAGCGGGTTGGGCATGCCATGCAGATTGCAAAAGAAGTTTCTTCCCTAAATGAAAGTGACATCAAAATCGTGGTTGTGGGTGGCGACGGTACGATAAACGAAGTCCTTAACGGAATCACAGATTTTTCCCGGGTCAAAATGGGGCTTATTCCAACCGGAAGCGGCAATGACTTTACCCGCGGCATGAAGCTGCCCCGGCACAATCCCAAAAAGGCCCTGAACATAATTTTAAACTCAAAAGGCGACAAAAAAATTGATCTCGGACGTTCCACCGTTCTTTCGACAAACGATTCCCGTATCTTTGGAATCAGTTCCGGCTTTGGTCTGGACGCAATTGTGGGCACCGGAATCAACGAGTCAAAAATCAAGAAAATCCTTAATTACGTCCATCTTGGAAAGCTCAGTTATGCCCTGCTTACCGTACAAACTCTTTTTACAATGCGGACTTATTCTGTTTCCCTCAAATTTGACGATGACCAGCCCGTTCAGTTTAACAAGCTGATTTTCCTTGCGGCCATGAATTTTAAGGCAGAGGGGGGCGGTGTTCCCATGTGTCCAAAGGCAAAAGGGGACGACGGACAGCTTTCAATCTGCCTTGCGGCGGGCGTGCCCAAAATCCTCACCTTCTTTAAGTTTCCTCTTTTGTGTCTTGGCCTGCATGGTCGTTCAAAGGGCTTTTATCTTCGCAACTGCACAAGCCTTCTTCTCCAGTCAAACGAAAAAAGCATACTTCATACGGACGGTGAGCTTGTTGGCAATGTGGACAGCGTAAAATTTGAAGTTCTTCCGCAAAAACTGACTATGCTGGTTTAATCAATCTGTTCAACTATGCAGCCTGAATGGCAGGTTTTGATTTATCTGTCAAGGTTAAAACTCGACATAAAGACTATATTCACATTTTATGCAAAAATATTGAAAATAATGACGCTTTTTCGCATATTTATGCATATTTTTGATTGACACTGAATATTTCTATCAATAAAATATTTTCATCATGTTAAATCCATTGGCACAAGAATTGAACGACACTCTCCGCGGCACTGTCGCAGGGGAACTTCTTTCAGATTTGGGAACTCGCATTTTCTTCCCGCGAGGCATTATTTCTCAGGGCGGCGAGGCAAAACAGTTTGGCAAAGTCGCGAACGCAACAATCGGCACCACGATGATTGAGGGCAAACCAGCCGCTCTTCCGTCTGTCAAGAAATTCGCACCTGAGCTTACCAACGGCGAACTTGTTGCATACACACCAACAGCCGGCAACCCTGACTTGCGCAAAAAATGGAAAGAGCTCATGCTCAAAAAAAATCCGGGCCTGGCTGGCAAAGCAACATCAAACCCGGTCGTAGTACCAGGTCTCACAGCCGGAATCTCATATCTTTCTGACCTTTTCGTGGATTCAAATCATCCGCTTCTGGTGGCAAATCCTTCTTGGGACAATTACGCCCTTGTCGTAGAGACTCGCCGTGGAGCCGAGCTTCACACATTCAATATGTTCGCAAACGGCGGATTCGACATCGATTCATTCAAAAAAGCAATGGAAGAAGAGGCAAAATCAGGCTCAGTCCGTGTTTTGCTCAACTTTCCTCAGAATCCAAGCGGCTACTCACCAACGAACGCCGAGGCAAAAGAGATTGTTCAGGTCGTAAAAAGCCTTGCTGAAAAAGGCACAAAAATCATCGTTTGGGATGACGACGCATATTTCGGCCTCAACTATGAAGAAGACATCTATCCGCAGTCACTTTTCGCAGAATTCGCAGACTTGCACGAAAATGTCCTTGCCGTAAAAGTTGACGGACCAACAAAAGAAGATTTCGTCTGGGGATTCCGCTGCGGCTTCCTCACATTCGCAGGCAAAGGTATCAGCGACGAGCAGTACCTTGCACTTGAAAAAAAACTCATGGGCCTTATCCGCTCATCAGTCAGCTGCTCTTCAAGCCCAAGCCAGTCGATTTCACTTCACGCATTCAGCGATCCAAAAATCGAAGAAGAAAAGAAGATTTTCCGTGACATGCTCTGTGCACGCTACAAAAAAGTCCGCGCATTCGTTGACACACACAAATCAAGCGTCCTGGAAGCCCTGCCATTCAACTCAGGCTACTTCATGAGCTTCCACACAAAATGCAACGCCGAAGAATTGCGCCTTAAAATCCTGCACGAAAAGCAGATCGGCACAATCTCAATCGACGAAAGCACTTTGCGCGTAGCATTCAGCTCAGTAGACGAGTCAAAAATCGACCAGGTTTACTCAGCGATTTACGCCGCAGCAGAAGAGATGAAATAAATAAAAAGCTGAAATCACATGGACTTGCTCCGTGTGATTTTTTTTTCGAAAAACAAGTTTCCGCGTGTCTTTATAAAATACTTGTCGTTTTTGCTTAGATAGTGTACTATACATCTTGTAGGGGATGCTTGCATCTGCGGCGGCTTGCCTCCGATTTCTCATGAATGAAGGAGGCCGTCTGTATGACGTTTTATGAAATTGTAATGCTTGTCATTACACTCATTTCACTGATTATAGACCTGCTCTCTTTCCTGTTAAAATAGGTTAGAAGCATAAAAAAGCCCGCCCTGTAGCTGACAACTTTCGGACGGGTTTTAACAACTTGCTACGGAGGCGGTCGCTCATTTGCAAGCGTCCCCGCTTTCTTTTACTATACACTGCTATTGCAGTTTCGTCAACTTTTTGGACTTTCTGCACACTTCATGTGAGTCTTTCTATATTATTTCCCGAAATATCCCTGGAGTTTATTTTTTCAATAAATCCTTCATTATGGCAAAAATATGATTGGCTTGCGTTTGGGGAAGCTGTTTATAAATAGAAAGAAATGTTTCTGAGTTGAAATCTGTCGTATGAATGTTCTCATTGAAAAAATCAGACGGAGTTATTGAAAGAAAATCACAGATATTGAAAAAAGCTGACATCGAAACAGAACGCTGACAAGTTTCAATTTTGTTGATGTAGGATTCATTTTGACCAAGTGCAAGACTCATTTCTCGTGCTGAAATATTTCGCTCGTTTCGTAAGAAGCGCAGTCGGTCTGCAAAGAAATTTTCTGTCATAATTTGCCCTTAATTTTATTATAGGCTAGATTTTTGTTGACATATTGCCTTTTAGGGTGATACTATTTTCTTTATATAGTCTTGTAGGCTATATAAATCTTTTGAAAAAGCCTTTAAGACCTTGAAACCCAGGTAAAAAATGAAACGAATCACAATTTTTCTAGTATCAATATCGATCTTTTTGATTTCGGGGCTGTCTGCATTTGCGGAAGATTTTCTTAATAATCCATCATATATCGCTCAAACAGGTTACGGTGCGACAAAAGAGTCTGCTGAGAATGCCGCTCTTGCTGCAATTTCAAAGTTCTTTCAGATGAACATAGAAGTCAAGGCTGAGGAACGAACGACAGTCACAAGTGCCGGTGCAAACAGCACAATGACCGAAGAAGTTTTTGTCAATTCTCAGACTGAACTTTTTGCGGTTCATTATACGAAGCCAAGGTTTGACAAAAAGCAAAAACAATACGAAGTGACGGCATACATTGACCGTGAGGAAGCGTGGCGGATTTATGAGCCGAAAATTGAGGATTCCGTGCAGAGTTTTGAGCAATTTTATTCGAATGCAATTTCTCAATCGGACAACCTTTCTAAAATCATCGGACTTTCGAGGGCTTCAAAAGAAGCAAAACAAAGCGAACTGATTAAAAAACTAGATTTTGCAATGATTTTGAATTCTGACCGTGCTGAAAAATATGGTGGAACTCGTAACAAAATCTCTGACATTGAGGCTGCAATCCGAAAAATAGCAAAAAGTTCTTCTGTTTCTGTAAAAGTTTCTTCGGATTACGAGGATCGGGTTTCAAAATCTGTCAAAGAAATTTTCTCAAAAATTGGAATAAAAACTCTAAATGAAAACGCAGAATATCTTTGTTCTGTAGAAATCTCTGAGAACACACAAACTCTCCCTGCTGGAATATTCTTCACGCCATCTTTTGCGATTCAAATTGAAAAGGCTGGCGAAGTGATTTATTCGGTAAGCAGGCAGCTTAAAAAAATCGGTGCAAAGAACGAAGCTGTTGCAAAACAACGGGCTTTTTCTGCAGTTGCAGAAGAGATTCAAAAATCTTTACAAAGTGAACTAGCCTTTTAACGGCATAAAATATTTTGGAGGAAAATATGAAAAAAATTTTGATTGGATTTGCTGCGATTGCGGCACTTATGGCGACAAGCTGCGGAAGCACAAGCGGCGTGAGTTCAAATGCAAGTACAAAGCCTGCGTCAAACTCTGGCGTAACTGTTGCGGGAAAAGAGACTGTCGTTGTTGACTGGGACGGACGAACTCTCGGAACTGAAGCAACCCCGGCCTGGCTTGCTCCTGCTGTTCGAGGTGATTTTTCTTCGTATATTTCTGCTTTCAAAAAGAAGGACGGCGATGTTTACCGTCGTTCAACTGGAACTGGTGCGGATGTTCGCTCTGCAACAATGCGCGCGGATATGGCTTATGCCCGAACAATTGCACGAGAACTTCAGCAGTCGGTCAATGTCTATGCGGCTGAACAAGCTCGCTCTGGTAATTTGAGTGATGCAACCCGACAGGCGATTGAGGAAGTCACAAAAACTCAGTCAAATGCAGAGATAACAGGTCATCAGAAAGCAACAGAATATTGGCAGCAGGTTGTTGAAGTTGACCCTGTTTCTGGTGAGAAAAAGACAAGCTATATTGTTTATCAGATTTACCAGATTCCAGCAAATACATGGGCACAGACAACTGCGAAATATGTCAAACAGGTTTTGGGTGGCGTTGCTGACGAACTCAGTCCTGAGCAGGATTTTGTAAAAGGTTTGGTAAGCGAGATGATGCATGATGCCCGATTCCCGACTGTTATGAGTCAGGAAGAGGCAAAACAGAAAGCTGAAATCAATAAGCAGATGGCTGATGTTCAGGCTTCACTTGCACCGGCACAGCAGAAAGCTGCCGCTGAGCAGGAACTTGCAAAAATCATGCAGAACGCAAAGACAGAACGCACAAAAATTGCAGCTGATGCCAGCGTAAAAAAGACGGAAGCTGTAGCAGATGCGACAAAAGCAGCTTACCTTTCTGGTAGCCCTGTTTACCAGTCTGCGGCAACTGTAACTGGTGCTGATAAAGAATGGGCTGATGCCGAGGCTCTTGCAGCAGAAATCTTGTTCAACTAGGAGAATAAAATGAAAAAAATCATCGTCACATTATTTTCTGTAATGATGATTTTTTTGTCTGCGTGTGGTTCAACTGCGGAAGTAAGTGAGGCTGCTCCAACGACAGAAAAATCATCATCTGTAAAAGAAACGAAATCAGACAAAAATTTATACAAAGGTGCAGGTCTTGTGATTGCCGTCACAGCCCCGGAAGTACGAAATGGCGGAAAAGCTGAAAGCTGGATGCCACAGTTCTTTCAGGATTCAATCACTGGAAATCTTGCAAAATATTCAAAAATGACCGTTCTTGACCGTGCCAATGAGGATTTGACAAAGGCTGAGCAGGAACTTGGTGAGACTGGCTTTTACACAGAAGAAAATGCCGTTCAACTCGGACAGATGACTAACGCACAGTATGCAGTCTTTGGTTCAATCACGGCACTTTCGTCTTCCTATGAGCTAAACTTCCGTGCAATAGACATCACCACGAATGAAATCAAGGCTGCTTACAACGACAGGGCTGGTTCAAAAGAAATTGAGGACGGAACAAGTGTTCGAGCAATTGTAACAGAATTATTGGATGGACTCGGAATTGGTTTGTCTGAAAAAGAAAAAGCTCAGCTTGCTAAAACCGATAAAAAATCCTTGAACGCAACAAAATCCTTCGCAAAAGGTGCCTCCGCAGAAAAAGCAGACAATCTGATTGAAGCACTGGCATTCTATGCGGAAGCACAAGAAAACGGAGCGACAAAAAAAGAAGCGAGTGCAGGAATCAATAGCATTTTAGGAACGAACGGCACTGTTTCTGGAAATGCGATTGCAAATCTGAAGGCACAACTTATTTGGGAAAAAGAGCAAGAAGAAAAGTGGAATAAAATTTTCAGGGATTTGTATTCATACCTTGTAACTAAAGGATTCATTTGCGTTTATGATTTTTCAAGCATAAAAAACTTTCCTAGTCCTAGTGGTAAAAATGTAAGCTTTGAAGTTACACCTGGCGCAAAAATTGTTCCTGTAAGAAAAGCCTTTATTACTGCAAACAAGATCCTTAATGAGTGGGATAAAGTAAAATCGACTCCTGATAATGAAAGATGGGTAAAAAAAGTTAATTTGGGTAAAATTGGTTGGAATTACTCGTATAGTAGATATGAAGTAAGTATTACCAGGTATTACAATTTGAAATTCGGGCTTTTTGATGAAACCGACTATTGCATAAAAGATGGAACTCTCGATACTCAATATAATCCTAATCAAAACCTTTCCAACATAATGCCTCAGAAAATGTATTTTACAGAACGGGATTACGGAAAAGGTAAAATTGAATATGTTGATTTAGAGAAGATTCCAAATGATAGAGATTTGCTGTTTAAGCCGATTGAAATGACTAATGCAGGCCAAAAAACTGCTGATATACCAATAATCATGTCAATCGAAGAATACAACGAGTGGGCAAAAGACCAGTAACAACAAAATCCGCCGTGCCATTTGGCATGGCGGGGTGTCGGGGAGAGTTAATTTTTGCGTGAGGAGATGATTATGGAAAAAGCACCGTTTGATACTATTTATGGATTGTTTAATTGCGTGCCCTTAGAAAAATTATTTACTCTTTTGAATGAAGAGTATGATTGCAAAAAAATATCTAAATACAGCAACTATAAGACAGACGAAAAACAACAGTTTCCACATAAATTTTATATTTTCGATTTTGAAACTAAAACCGGAAAAATCTGGGATATTACTGCAAATAATATAAGGCTTTTTATCGAAGAAAAAGTAAGTCTGCTTGATTCTCGTCTGAGTTTTGTTGAATTTTATTCAAAGAACTTTGATGATAAAACATTTTCAGAAATAAAAAGTTCATTTAGTAAATATATTGATAAAATGAACGGCGAGAATTCTTTTTTTGTGGAACTATACGGTTACGAAGTCTTGAAGAAAAAAAGTAATAAGAAAAAGGGGATTATTGTTAGTCTATATGATGAGGGAAATTTTCCAATAGATTTCACTAAAATTGATGAAAACGAGATTGAAGAAATTGATATGAACGAAAAAGAAAAAATATTAAAAGAATTGGGAATACAAGTGAAATCATAATTGGATTTTGTCCCCCCCCCTCGGCTTAGGGATTGTAGTGGCGGCGAAGCCGTTGCGGGCTTGCCCACAATGGAGTGCGAAAGCACGGAACCACGGAAAGCCCGACCGGATGCCGCATGGCAGACGGTAAGCCCCCCTCCCTTACGCAATTTCCTGTAAGGGGTCGGCTATTTCGATTCCTTCATTATAGAGAACATAAGGATCCAGATCTAAGCAATTGGAAGAATCGTATTTGCCATCGAGTGTCCATGCCAGAGTATGATTTAGCACGGTGCAATTGTTTTTATAAAAATCAATATCTTCGAGGCACTTAAAAACCCCCTGCCCGACAAGGTGAGAAACATTGTATTTTTTGATTTTTCCGTCAACAAAATAAAGAACGACATCGTAATTGTCCTGTGGGTAAACCTGTACAATTTCCATAGACTACTCCAAAGGTTTGATTTTTTCAGGCATTTTATTATTTTTTGCCTTTTCCCATCTGTCTAAAAGCTCAGATTTGTGAATTTCCGCCCATGCCAAAATAAGTTTTAATTTATTTGCTGGAAATACCCCTTTTAGAACAGAAACTGAGTTTATATCTACAAGAATGTCTGCCCCATTGTACTCAGCATGAAAGTGCGGTGGCATATGGTCGTTCCAATAGACATAAATTTTTATTCCGTTAAATTCACTCAGTAATGGCATTTTCTTACCTCACCTTTATTTTATTATAGAAGTTTTTATTTGTCAGTAAGTATTCTATAAAAATATCCTAAGACAAGATGTTTTTATTTTTCCCACCTACACTTCCTCCAGAATAAAGGGCAACATCCAAACCGGCTTGAAGAGCAAATTATCCTCCTGAGCGACATCTTTCTGCGACAGTAAAAAAGCGTGTGAAATAAACTTTGCATATTTCTGGTTGAATGCATCTATTGACTCGTGTGTTTTTCTTGAAGAAGATTTTACCTCGAACGGAACTATTTTTTTGCCTGACTGAATCAGGAAATCAACTTCATAAGAATGGGTGCTCCCTTCCTTGTTCCAGGTGTGATAATAAAGCTCCCGGCCTGTTGTCCTCATTATCTGGGCGACCATATTTTCGTACAGATAGCCCAGGTCGGCGGGAAGTTTGTCTCCAAGCAGTTTGCTGTAAATATTCTCTCCTGTTTTCGGCTCCGAATCAAACAGCATTGTCGTGAACAAGCCGACATCCGATAGGTACAATTTGAATGTATCTTCATCTTTTGTGAGGGAAAGTGTAATGCTGGGATTCAATGTGTTGTAACAGGGAATGACGGTTTTTGAATCAAGCAAATCCGAGAGCCGTTCCAGATCTTTGGCGACTTTTCGTTTTTGAGTTGCCTGCGAAATGACATATCTTTTTTTGTGTGTTGCAAGCTGACTTGGAATCGACTTGTACATTTTTCCTATCAGGCCTGATGAATCTATCTTTTTGAAATCATCGATATAGAGATTTATGATTTCTCTTTTTACTGAATCAATCTGAGAAAAGTTTTTGCCGTCAACATAGGCTTTTACGGCCTGTGGCATCCCTCCGACCGCCATGTATGTTCGGAAATCTTTCATGAGTTTGCGGTTCGTGCCGTTGCCGACTTCTTCATTAAGGGTGTATAAGTCTCTTAAACTGTTGTATGTGTCGTTCCCTGTCGCCCACATAAATTCTTCATAATCCATAGGATAGACTGGGATTTTATGTTCTTCTGATGGAATGACTATATCTTTTACATTTTTCTTTATACTGATTAGCGAGCCGGTTTCTATGTAATCATATCTTCCGTCGGCGACCAGATATTTTATTGCTTGGCGGACTTTCGGGTAAAGTTGTATTTCATCAAAAATGATGAGTGATTCCCGCTGATATAAAGTGACACCGCTGACTGTTTGTAATCGCAAAAAAAAACGGTCGAGGCTTGCGATATCCTTGAAAACATCTTCGAGTTCTGTTGTGATATTTGCAAAATCGATTTTTATATAGGAACGATAATTTGATTTTGCGAATTCTTCTGCAATGGTAGATTTTCCAACGCGCCTTGCACCTTCAAGAATAGCCGCATAGTTTGGAGCAAGATTTTCTTTCCAGTTTTTAAGAGCATCCTCTGCTTTTCTCTTGAACATGCGAACCTCCATTTAGTGCAGTTATTTCAGAATTTTATACACAAAATAGTGCACTTTTTTCAAAATTATTTTAGTTAAATAGTGCAGTTTTTTCAAGATTTTTAAAACAAAATAGTGCAGTTTTTTCACTATTTTAAATGCCAAAAAGTGCAGTTTTTTCAAGATTTTTACACTCTATGATACCCCAGCTTTTTATGCTATAATTCCCCCATAAAAAGGACTATCAAAATTGAAAAAAATATTTCGTTTTGCAATCAAAAATATTTTCATTTTCCTCTTTCCACTTTCCGTTTTCAGTTTTCTTTCTTGCGGTAATTCTTCCCCTGTCGTAATCTGGACTGACCGGCCGGAAATCGTTTCTTATGTGGAATTTTTTAACGTCGCCCAGAATAAGGCCAAGGCTGTTGTCGTTTACAAAGAAAAGCTTGCGTCAGCTCTGCCTCCCGCAAAGGACGAGCAGAATCCTGACCTTGTAATCGGCTCGTTTTTGCGTAATTCGCGCATCAAAAAGAATTTTTCTTCCCTTGAACGTGTTTTCGGTCGCAGCAAGATAAATCCTTCTTCGATTTATGCGCCGCTTCTTGAATACGGAAAAGTTGGCGGCACTCAATATTTGATTCCGGTCAGCTTCAATATTCCCACGATGATTTTTGCCCAAAAGAATCATGACTTGATTTCCGAGAACATGCTGATTGATTCCGATACAATCCGTGATTCTGCGGCGGGGTTCAACCAAAAGTCAGAGCATGAAGTGTTTGTCAAAATGGGCTATGCTCCTTCCTGGAATGCAAATTTCTTGTTCCATGTGGCCAAAATGAACGGAATTGAATTCACTGAAAAAGGAAATATTTTTTCCTGGAACACTGATTCTTTGAATTCCACGATTGCTTACATCAAAAACTGGTCTCGGAATAAAAACGGCGGAACTGCTGCTGAGCAGGACTTTTCTTTCAAATATCTTTATGCTCCTGCCCATAAGCTCGTAAATTCAGACCGCTGTTTGTTCGCTTACATTAAAAGCGATGATTTTTTCAATATTCCAGGCGAGCAGACCGAAAATATTGCTTTCCACTGGCTTGGCAAAGACGGCAAAATCTTTGTGAACGATGATATGACTTCACTGGGGCTTTACCGTAAGTCAAAAAACACTCGGGCAGCCTGTGATTTTGTCACCTGGTTTTTCTCGGAATCAACTCAAAAGAATCTGATTGACCGTGCCATGCGAATGAACCTCGACACCCAGACTTTCGGAATTTGCAGCGGATTTTCTTCAATTAAAAGCGTGAATGAGCGGGTTTTTCCTTCTTCATATAAAATCCTGCTTGGAAAAATGCCGGAAGAATCTTCTCTGGTTGCGCCGCTTCCGCTTCCTTCCCGTTGGGAAAGTCTCAAAGAGCGCGTGATTATTCCCTATCTTTCCGAAGCTACAGATACTGACAGCACAACTGCAATAAAGTCGATTGATGAACGAATTGCCACCTGGAGAAATCAATTTAATTAATTTTTTCTAATCTCTTCCTCGTATTTTCCGATAATCAAAATAGAAAAAAGTTTTGGTGGGAGATTGTGAGGTGAGATTATGGTAAACGGAATTTCATTAAACGCAAGCAATTTTAATTACTCGGGAATCGTTTCGTCAAGCGGACACGGAAAACTCTATGTTCCTGTGGCTCAGCAGAATGTTATTTACGCTCACTTTGATCATGTTACTGGAGTTGCCGCAAAGCCCAATCAGCAGGGCGTTTCAATTTCAAAGATTCAGATTCTTAATTCACTTTTGAATCAGCTTATTTCCATGAAGAATCAGCCGAAAATAAATGTTGCTCCAGAAAATATGGATGATTCGCAGCTGGATGCGCTGATTCAGAGCACTCAGTCAAAAATTCAGACAAATATTCAGGTTGCGCAGGCAACCGGCTACGGGCTTGCAGGTGCTGCACCAGAAGCCGGTGCGGTATTTTCACTTGATGTATAGCTAGACGCGGATGCACGCAGATAAACGCGGATTTTAGTATTGTATCTGTGTCCATCTGCGTTAATCTGCGTCAAAATTTATGCCCACAAAAGCCACAGAACGATTGCTGCCGCTGCGGTTGTAATCAGCGTGAAAGTGCCGCCCAGTTTGAGCCATTTTGCAAAGCTCATCGGGTGGCCTTCTTTTTTTACGATACCCATTGCAACGACATTCGCACTCGCACCGAAAGGAGTGAGGTTTCCGCCCAGACAAGATCCAATCAAAAGCGCGAAAAGGAACAGTTCGCGGTTGATTCCCATGCTTTCTGCCATATTGCCCGCAACAGGGAGCATTACGATGATGTAAGGAACATTGTCAACGAAGCCTGAAATGAAAATAGAAACAGCAAGAATCAGGATAAAGCCAGCAAGTTTGCTCCCGCCCGTGAGCTTTGCAAGAAAATCCGCAAAATCTTTTAAGAGACCTGTCTCACTGATTGCACCGACGACGACGAAAATTCCAATCAAAAATGCGATTGTCTCCCAGTCCAGGCCTTTGATGAGTTCCCAGGTTTCGCTACCAGATTTTTTCTGCGAGAAAATGTACCAGAGAATGCCTGCTAAGCCCAGAACCATCACGAAACCGCCGGAAAGGAAAGGCACTTCATTCGGAATAAAAGAAATTGCTGCCAGACCAAAAATCAAGCCAAGCAGAAGAATTGCCGGTACGATAGAAATAACCGGCTCGCCCTCAACCTCAGTTTTTTCTTTGAGACGCGCGAACACTGCGTAGAAGAAAATACAACCCGCAAGCAAACCGCTCTGTACGACGAAGAAAATCGAGAGCCGGCCCGCATGAACAAAGAAGTCGTTGAAAGTGTAGCCCGCATAACTTGCAAAAATCATGCTCGGCGGGTCTCCAACCAAAGTTGCAGTTCCTTCAAGATTTGACATTACGGCAAGTCCGACCATGAACATCGTTGGGTTCATCTTGAGTTTTTTGCAGAGCGAAAGCGCAATCGGAGCCATTACAAGCACTGTCGCGACATTCTCGACGAAAATCGAAATAATTCCCGTCATTGCGAGAATAAGAACAATCGCAAGGCCTGTGGAAGGGCTGACCTTAACCAGAAAATCCGCAATCTTTGCAGGAACTTTTGAATACAAAAAAAGAGCCGCAATCGTCATGCTGCCCACGTAAATCATGAGCACGTTCCAGTTGACGAGAGATGAAAAAGCATGTGTGAGCGCGTAAAATCGCCCGCTTCCGCTTGTAAAAATTGCCCCTGGAAAAGCAATCCCAAGCCCAATCACCAAAAGCGCCGCAACGCTCGTAAAAATTACCTTTTTGTCCTGCTTTGCAATTACAAGCGCATACATCGCCACAGCAAGAGCAAGCACCAGCCATTTTAAGTTTACCATGAAAGCTAGTATATCTGATTTCCCGCCCCCTCTCAACAGAAATAGAAAATTGTATGTTAAATCTGTGTTAAATCGTCTTTCCTTACCCTTTTATTTTGCCGATAATCTCAATATGAAAAAAAAGTTTCGTGTCACTTATAATGCCCCGGTAACTCTGACCTTCGCAATCATGTGCGTCGTAATCCTTTTGCTGAATGATTTTTTGCTCGGAAAACACTTGATTCCCGCGATTTTCACAGCTCCTGGCCGAATCGGCTCAAACGGCGGCTTCAATTACAAGAGCGGACTCGATTATTTCAGACTTTTTCTTCATATTCTCGGGCACACCGACTGGAACCATCTTTTAGGCAACTTTGCTTTCATTTTGCTGCTCGGTCCTCTCATGGAAGAACGTTACGGTTCAAAAATGGTTTTGCTGATGTTTGTCGTCACGGCCTTTGTCACGGGCGTCATAAATGTCTGCCTTATACCGCGTCCTTTGCTCGGTGCGAGCGGTGTTGTTTTCATGCTGATAATTCTTGCCTCAATCACAACTCTCGATAAAAATGTGATTCCGCTGACTTTTATTTTTGTGGTCGCGATTTATCTCGGCCGTGAATTGATTAACGCTCCAAAAGCAGAGAATATTTCAACGGTTGCCCACATTGCAGGCGGTTTGTGCGGCTCAATGTTCGGATTTTTAGTGGCTCCCAAGGCAAAAAAATCATCTAAAAAGGATTCAGAAAAGAAAAACGGTGAAAAATCCACTGTGTCCGAAAAAGACTCAACGGTAATCGGCACTCTTGAGATTTAAGATTTTATGGCGTTCAAATAACGCCAAGAACGATGGGCGTTAAAAGTAACGCCGACAACGTATGGCGTTACCGCCTTGCAGGCGGTCGCGTCTTTCGCTGTTCCGCTATTCGCTCCATTGCTTCATTCTTTCGCTGCGCTACATCATTCCACAACGGCTTACGCCGCAGCTACACCCGCTAACGCTCTGCTTTTTATACGTTGAACTTGAAGAAAATACAATCTCCGTCCTGAACGACATATTCCTTGCCTTCCTGACGGTATTTTCCGTGTGCTTTAATTTCAGCTTCGCTTCCGTACTGCCTTAAATCTTCGACAGAATAAACTTCGGCCTTGATAAAGCCTTTCTCAAAGTCAGTGTGGATTACGCCCGCTGCCTTTGGAGCCGTGTCGCCGTTCTTGATTGTCCAGGCACGGCATTCATCCGGGCCTCCTGTAAAGAAGGTTCGCAAGCCCATGAGGTGGTAAGCCGCCTTTGCAAGAACCGAAAGACCGCTTTCTTTGAGACCGACGCTTTCCATAAAGTCCTTGCGGTCAGCTTCATCGGTAATGTCGGCAAGGTCTGCCTCGAATTTACCGCAGATTACGATAACTTCGCTCTTTTCTTCGGCAGCAATCTTTTTGACCTGCTCAACGTATTTGTTTGTGCCCTCGGCGATTGTGTCTTCGTCGATGTTGCAGACAAAAAGCTGGGGTTTGATTGTAAGAAGGTGAAGATCGTAGATTCCTTCCATTTCTTCTTCGGTCAAGTCAGCCTGGCGGGCGCATTTTCCTTCCTGAAGCAAAGGCAGAATTTTATCGACTGCACTTCGGTAGCCGGCGAATTTCTTTTCTTCGGCTTTACCCATTGCGCGAATCTGTCGGGTGACTTTGTCTTCGCGTTTGGTGATTGTGTCTATGTCAGCCTGGCAAAGCTCATAGTTAATAGTAAGAATATCGCTCTCAGGATCAATTGAAGCGTCTGTCTTTGCGTCTTCACGAACGTGCTGGATGTCAGGATTGTCAAAGCATCGTACAACGTGAGCGATTACGCTTGTTTCGCGGATGTTTGCAAGAAACTGGTTTCCAAGTCCTTCACCTTTTGAAGCTCCCTTAATCAGGCCTGCAATATCAACAAAGTCAACGGTTGCGGCAATTTTCTTTTTGGGCTGGAAAACGCTTGCCATAAAATCAAGCCGTTCATCAGGAAGCTCTACAACGCCTACATTTGGGTCAATCGTACAGAAAGGATAATTCTCAGCAGGAGCCGGAGATTTAGTTAAAGCAGAAAAAATTGTAGATTTTCCGACGTTTGGAAGGCCAACGATACCGCAAGTTAATTTCATTTCAATTCCTCGATAAATGCACGCGCGGGCATGTAAGCCCTTTAGTTGCCGCACGCAGTGCGGTAATGAGCGTTAGCGAAGGCTGGAACGCCCGTAGGACAAAAAGTCGCGCTGATATAGATATAATAGAAAGATTCTAGCACAAATCAAAAGTTGCTACAATGAGCAAAAAAAAATCCCGCATTTCCTAAAAGAAACGCAGGATTTTGTAAATAACTCACAGAGGACACAGAGTTCACAGAGAGATTTCAGATTCAAGAAAAATGCTCAATCTGAAGAAAGCTCTCTGTGGTCTCTTTAGCTCTGTGAGGAATTTTATTTATGCTTTTGTGATAAGCAATGTCTTGGTGTCCAGCTTGAGGCCGGAATCAAGGTTCTTTTTATCGTGAATCTTTAGAACGTCAACGCACACTGCATCTGTTTTCTGGTTCAAGTTGACAACTGCGGCAAAGTAACCTTCGAGATTTGCAGGAACTGAATCAGAAAGTTTGTTTCCTTCTGATGTTGAAGCGCCCCAGACCGTTACATTCTCTTTTTTAGCGTAGTCAGCTACAGCCTTGATGTCATCTTCTGAAACTTTTGCAAAGTCGATACCGTCAAGAATGACTTCTGCGACTGCAATTCCGCCTGCCTTAAGGGCATTGAGAGTGTTTACAACCTTTGAAAGAGAGAAGTTGTCGAGGGAGAAGTTAAGGATTGTGCGTTTTGAAACAATTGACTCCTTAAGCTCTGCTGCGTTGCCGACATTCTTCTTTTTTGCAAGTTCTGAGAAGATTCCATCGTACCATGAGATTACGTTTGAAGAGTGAAGGTCGAAAGTTACATGGACAAGCTGCTTGTCCTGCAAAAGTGTGTCCATTCCGAACTGAACGAGAACGGAAGTTTTTCCCAAGCCTTTCTTTGATGTTACAAGGCCCAGTTCTCCTGCCTTCAAACCGCCTTCTGTTGCTGCATCAAAAAGACGAATTGTACTTTTATCGAATAAATCCTGTTTAACCATAATTAACTCCTTAAAAAATCTGTGTTGGAAAAATGTTGTATAAAGACAACTGAATCATTGGTTTCTGCCAACGGCAAAAACTGAACGCGATAAAATAACGTAGGATTAGTTTTTGACATTCCTCCTGCTTAAACTCTCTTTAGTATTATTATAACACGACTTTAAAAAAAAAGGAAACTGATTTTTCAGTTTCCTTTCGCCATTGAAAGCAAATTAATTTTGTTGCAAGGATGCGAGACAAAGAGTGAGTTTTCTGAAAGAAAACTCATCGGAATAACAAGCACTTCGTTTGAACGGAGTGCTTGTTATAACTTATTTCTGTGCAGCCTTTCGCTCTTCCTGATATTTCTTGATGAGCTCGTCAGCAACATTATTTGGAACTCGACCATATTTGAGGAATTCCATTGTAAATTCTGCTTTACCCTGTGTAGAAGAACGCAAGATTGTAGAGAATCCGAACATTTCTGAAAGCGGAACCTCTGCGTTTACTGTTGACATGTTGTTTTCATCAGTAGACTCAAGAATTACACCACGGCGCTGGTTGATAAGACCGAACATGTTACCCTGGAACTCTGTAGGTCCTTCAATAGAAACCTTCATGATTGGTTCAAGGATAACCGGCTTAGCCTTTTCGTAAGCTTCGCGGAATGCACCGATAGCTGCAGTCTGGAATGCGATGTCTGAAGAGTCAACCGGGTGATACTGACCATCGTTGATTGTACATTTTACGCCAACGATTGGAGCTCCGATAAGTGAACCCTTTTCCATTGCACGTTTGAAACCTTTGTCACAAGATGGAATGTATTCGTTAGGAATAGCACCACCCTTGATTGCGTCTACGAACTCGTAGTCTTTGTCAGCCAATGGCTCCATGAAGCCGGCAACACGACCGTACTGACCAGAACCACCAGTCTGCTTTTTGTGTGTGTAGTTGAACGAAGCCTGTGCTGTGATAGACTCGCGGTAAGCTACTTTTGGTGGAGTAACTTCAACTTCACATTTGTATTCACGCTTCATGCGTTCAACGTATACGGCAAGGTGAAGCTCACCCATACCTTTGATGATTGTCTCGTTAGACTCTGGATCAAGTTCTGTCTGGAATGTCGGGTCTTCTTTTGTGAAGCGGTTGAGGGCTTTTGCAAAGTTTGCAGCCATTGACTTGTCCTTTGGTTTAACAGCCTGTGAGATTACAGGTGTTGGAACGAACATTGAAGTCATGGCAACGTTGATGCCTTCGCCACAGAATGTATCGCCAGAAGCACAGTCAACACCGAAGAGAGCACAAATGTCTCCTGGTTCGCCGACTGAAATATCTTCCATTGCAGCTGAGTTCATGCGGACAAGACGGCCGACCTTGAAGCGTTTCTTTGTGCGGACGTTTGTAAGCTCGGCACCTTTTGGAAGGCGGCCCTGATAGATACGGATGTATGTGAGCTGACCGAACTGACCGTCGTCAAGTTTGAATGCAAGTGCAACACATGGCTTGTCCGGAACGTTAAAGAGCTCAACCTGCTCCTCGTTTTTGTCAAGGTCAAGACCGTAGTTGTGAACTTCTGTTGGGTTTGGCAAATATCGCTCAACACCGTCGAGAAGTGGCTGAATACCCTTGTTTACGTGAGCTGAACCACAGAATACGCCGACGAACTGCTCTGCCAAAGTACCTGCGCGGATAGCTTTGATGATCTGCTCTTCTGTAGGCTCTTTTTCTTCGAGCAATGTTTCCATAAGTTCGTCATCGAAGTTAGAAACAGCGTCCAAAAGCTCTGCACGATATTCTGCAGCCTGATCCTTCAAGTTTGCAGGAATTTCTGCGATGCGGAGGTTTTCACCGTTCTCACCGTCGAAATAGATGGCTTTCATGCCGACCAAATCAACAACGCCTTCGAGTTTGTCCTCAAGACCGATTGGGAGCTCAACCATGTGAGAGTTGAGACCGAGCTTGTCGCGGAGCTGATGACATACGCGGATTGGGTTTGCACCCTGGCGGTCACATTTGTTTACGAAAGCAATTCGAGGTACATGGTAACGCTTGAGCTGGCGGTCAACTGTGATTGACTGAGACTGAACGCCTGCAACAGCACAAAGAATCATGATAGCACCGTCAAGAACGCGGAGTGAGCGCTCTACTTCGACTGTGAAGTCAACGTGTCCCGGTGTGTCGATAAGGTTGATGGTGATGTCCTTCCACTGAACCTGAGTAGCTGCTGACTGAATTGTGATACCGCGTTCGCGCTCCAATTCCATGTTGTCCATTACAGCACCAACACCGTCCTTACCACGAACTTCGTGAATCGCATGAATCTTGTTACAATAGAACAAGATGCGTTCTGATGTGGTAGTCTTACCAGAGTCAATGTGGGCACTGATACCGATATTACGTACTTTAGTAATATCAAAAGCCATATTGTTTACCTCTCAAAAAAAAATTTCCAATAATTGAAGAATTATAAAAATATACAGGAAAAAGACATGTTGTTCAATAGTTTTAGAAAGGGACTTTCAATTCTGCGGAAAAGACAGCCCTCAAAAATCTTTTCCGGAAAGAAAATCCTGCTCCAGCCGTGAATTCTCCGCCACAACGTTCTCCGTCCTTTAGCGTCAGGCTTACTCCTCCATTCCCGGTGAGTGAAGCCTGCGTCAGGGCGATTTTAATGTCAGCGGAATAAACTTCTTTCATCGGAGCCTTTTCATATGTCGGCGGATAATTCGTGTAGTTTCCGGAAAGTGAAAATTTCGCCTTCTTTCCTGCCAGTGAAGATGAAAAACCCAAAGTTATATATTCCTCGGGCCTTGCAGACTTTACGGGGGCTTCTCCTGAAAGCAGAATGTTTGCATGGGTCCAGTCGAGCCGGAACTCAAGGAATCGGTTTTCATAGCTTGCCGCCGCCCTCATTTTTGCAGTATTCAGCTGAACCGGAGTGTTTGTGGCCGTCACTTTCCAGCTTTCAAGTGCTGAAAAACCAATCCTCAGTGAAGAAGCATTCTTGTCGTCAAAAAGAAAAAGGATCTGTGGATTCAGGTCTGCCTGCTCAACAAGCCTGCAGATTGAAGCAGAGGCTCCGATTAGCGGTGCTGCCTTCGGAGAATCCTTTGTCGTTGGAATTGCAAAATATGAAAAGTTAAGCATGAAGAATCTGAATGTAGTTCTTCCGTCAATTCTGAACCAGACCGGGTTTGCTTCATAAGGACTTTCCTGAATTCCAGAATAGCAGTTGAGTTTCAGAAGAGGGGAGTGAAAGCAGAATTCTCCAAGTCCTGAATAAAAGTAGTCCGCCTCAAAATCAGCATTGTTTTTCTTCAAAACGGTAGATTTTCCTTCAATTTTAAACCTTCCCGCAGAAAAAGCCTGCTGCATGAATATGCTTCTGCCCAGATTGTATCTCACCGTAAAAAAAGCCGCGCTGTTTCTGTCTTCTGTCACAAAAGTTTCTGCCTCAAATTGCAGGGGAAAATTTTCTTTTCCGCTTTTTAAATTCAGCGAGCAGGAAAGAGGCTGTCTGCCGGAAGACATTGACGGAAGTGAGGCTCCTGTTCCCGGTGAAAAAGAAAATGATTTTGACAGCGGATTAATCACGGACGATGGAGAAGGATTTTTCATCTTTGAAATGGATTTTGAATAAGAATTATGACCTATTTTAATGGACAGGGGTAAAGTCTTTTTGAACAGAAAAATTCCGGCACCAAGTTCGGCTTCTTCCCAGATTTTTGAATTTTCAGAAAAGCTGCCGTACCCTCGAAAGTCTGCGCTGCTGAAAGAAAGCCTTAAGCCGCTCTTCCCGCTGACTTCATTTTTCTCATCATTGGCCGCATGCCTTACATTTGACTTTAGCCTGTATTCTGCAAAATTAAAAAATTCTTCCCCGTGAATAAAACCTGCCTGAAGAATAAGAATTGCAGCCAGCGACATGCAGAAAACAGCCCTGCGACCTGGGAAAAAAATCCCCAAAATATCCGATGTTTTTCTCATGCCTATTTATTGGTTTTAAAAATCGATTTTCGGCAATGTAAGTTGAAAAAAACAAAAAAAATGCAAAAAAAATCCGCCAAAGCCTAAGCCCTGACGGATTCTGCCTTTTCAGAAGGATTTTTAATTTATCGCGGTATTGACGATTACGCTTTTTGATGATGCAAACTTGTCAATCATACCGATTCGTGTCTGCCAGTATTCGGCCTCGCTTTTTGTAACGTAAGGACCAACCCGAACGCGGTAAAAAGTTTTTCCGTTTGAATCTGTGAAAGTGAACACCTCGCTTGGAATCTTGTTTGATTCAAGTGTGGTGCGTGCTTCGTCTGCATTTCGCTTGCTTGTGTAAGCTGCTGCCTGAACCCAGAATGAATCCGGAACTTTCTTTGCGGCTGCCGCTACTTTTTTTGCAGTGGCTGCTTTTGCAGGAGCTTGTGATTTTGCAACTGAAGAACTTTTTGCCGGTGCAGCCTTTGCTTTTGGTGCTTCTGTCTTTGCCACAGATTTTTTTGCTGCTGGAGCCGGAGCATAATAGTTTTCAGACACAGGAGCCTCGTCCTCGTAATATTTTTTTTCAGCCTGACGGTTTGTGTTGATTTGATTTGCGGTCATCTCATTTTTTGCCACGATGCCGCCTGCAGAAGAAGACTTGAGCGAGTTCAGGTCGATTGTAGTGGTCTCATTTGAATAAACTGTTGCGTTATCAGAAATTACAGTAAGTTTGTCTGTATGAAGAGCTCCTTCCTGTGACTGTGCTTTCTGAGCGTCTCCAAGATTTTCAAGAGAAGTGAATGGTGACGGAGTGAGGGTGGCCGTCTGCTCTGATGCAGCTCCTGTTTCCGTGTTAAAAGCGAGACTGTTCTCTGGAACCGGTGTCGCACCCTGCTTTGTTGAGCTGATCCAGCCTGAAGTAGGATCAAAACCTGCCTGCTGGCCAGGAGCCTGATGCAATGACGGCGAATAAAGAATGAGAGCCGCACCAACAACTGCAAGCAGGAACACGCCGGCCGCAGCAACAATCCATAAAGTTTTTTTCTGTTCCATAATTAAATCCCCTTCAGAATTTTTTTCATTCCTTTAGATTCAATATCGGACTTTAAGAAAAAAAGTTTAGTGAAAATGAGAGTGGTGCATCCCTCACTCGTTCGGGTCGCTATGTCCGCCCTTCGCTAGCGCTCATTGCTTCATTCACTTTAGTTCATTCCGCAACTTCGGGGCTCCCAGCGCTTGCACGGTTCCTAATTCTTGACAATTTCTATCGGAATGCAGAAGTTGTCAGCTGCCTTTTTGTATTCGGCAAAAAGATTTTGCTGGCTTTTAAATCGCGCTAGAATCTGTTGCACGGGAATTCCGTCCCTTTTTTTTGCCCGAATCAGCCTTTTAAAAATATTTGCCTTTACAAAAAGAATTTTTTCACATTTTGCAAGAAGTTCCGGCGTTTTAAAAAGAACCGTCGCATTCAAAATTATATTTTTCGTGCTATTTTCTTCTATACATTGCTTTGTAATCTGTATGATTTTGGGATAAATGATTCCTTCCTGCCGAGCCAAAAGTTCATCTGAAGAAAAAACAATCTGTCCCAGGGCCCGCCGGTCAAGGGTGCCGTCAGCTTTCAGAAGTGAAATTCCCCGTGAATCTGCCTCGCCTTTAAAAACCTTGAGAATCTCCGGCGTACTAATCGAAATTGCCTCGTGAGCCACTTTGTCCAGGTCCAGGGAAAGAAAGCCCCTTTCTTCCATTTTGGAGCAGATGTAGTTTTTTCCGGAGGCCATCTGACCGGTAACACAGATTATCAATGGAATTTCCCCCAGTTTTTGTCATATTCGATGGAAACCCTTAGAGGGACATTGAGCTTTACGGCGCCTTCCATTTTGTCTCTGATAAGGGCAATTGCATCGGAAACTGACTTTTCATCATCGGGACATTCAAAAATCAGCTCATCGTGAACCTGAAGAAGGAGTTTTGCACCGTTTCCGCTTTCCTTAAGTGAACGGGCCACATCAATCATGGCCTTTTTTACTATGTCAGCGGCGCTTCCCTGTATCGGTGAATTTTTTGCGATTCGGACAGCAGCTTCCTTTTCCATTTTGTTATTACTGTTGATTGCCTGAATTTTTCTTTTTCGGCCGCAGATTGTTTTGATGAAGCCGTTTTCTTCGGCGTGACGGACATTCTCATCAAAAAATTCTTTTACACCTGCGTAAACTGCAAAGTAATTGTCAATAAATTCCTTTGCCTGTCCCCGCCCGATTCCCAGATCTTTTGCAAGTGAAAAAGCCCCCATTCCGTACATGAGACCAAAGTTGAGGGTTTTTGCGTTCCGCCTCATTTCTGCGGTAACGCTTTCCATGGGAACCCCGTAAATCAGGCTTGCTGTTGACTTGTGCACGTCAACCTCGTTTTCAAAAGCCGAACACAAGTTTTTATCACCGCTTAAGTGGGCTAGAACCACAAGCTCAATCTGGGCATAGTCTGCTGAAATCAGGACTTTTCCTTTTTCTGCCGTAAAGGCCGTCCTTATCCTTCTGCCTTCCTCGCTACGTACCGGAATGTTCTGCAGATTAGGGTCTTTTGATGAAAGCCGGCCCGTTGCTGTTCCTGTCTGCATAAAACTGGTGTGAACCCGTCCGTCAGAATCCGCCTGTTTTGGCAGAGTCTCGACATAGGTTGAAAGAAGCTTAGCTTTTGCCCGGTATTCCAAAACTTTCTTTGGCAGCGGATCGATTTCCGAAAGTTCCTCAAGAACGCTTGTATCCGTTGAATATCCGGTACGGGTTTTTTTGCCTGTGGGAAGCTTTTTTTCCTCAAAAAGAACCGTTCCCAGCTGTTTCGGTGAGGCCACGTTGAATTCGTGTCCGGCAAGCTCGTGAATTTCCTTTTCCAGATTTTCTATCTGTTTTTTAAGCTCAATGGAATAGTCTCCGAGATAATTTGAGTCTATGTGGATTCCTTCCCTTTCCATTTGTGCCAGAATCGGAAGAACCTGCATTTCCATGTCAAAGAAAAGCCCGTAAAGATTTTCTGTCTTTAACTTTGGCTCAAATAAATTCCAAAGCTGAAGGGTAAAGTCAGAGTCTTCGCTGGAATATGTCGCAGCCGTTTCCAGTGGAACGTCGGCAAAACTTCCGTTTTTTGGAACAATCTCCTCAAATTCAGTTCCCTTGAGATGAAGCAGATTTTCGGCAAGATACTCTAGTGAATAGCTTGTCTTGCCGTTGCGGTCACTTTCCAAAAGCCATGAAGCGATCATTGTGTCGGCGATTCGGGCAACGTCCTTCCTGTCGCCAATCCAGTCTTCGATTTTGACAAAGCCCTGGGCGTCCAGAACTTTAAGGTCAAATTTTGCGTTGTGAAGCACAATCGTACATTTTGAATTGTAAAATATCCGCCTTACCTGTTCCAGAGCTTCTTTTTTGGAAAGGCCTGTCGGCTCAGAAAACAAATCTCCGCCACCGTTTGTCAGGGGAACATAGCGGCCACTTCCTTTTTTGCATGAAATCGAAAATCCCAGCAGGTTTGCAGAACTCGTGTCCAGCGAGTCCGTCTCAGTGTCAAAGGCAAAAACAGGATTTTCCTGAGCCAGAATTTCATCGATATAAGCGGAAAGTTCTTTTGTTCCTGTGATTGCGCCGTAGTCTCCTTTATTCGCCATGGCTTCGACAGGATTTTTGTCCCTTTCTCTGTCCTCTTTTGCCGCAGGAACTGTATAGGAAGGCTTTGCGGTATTTCCTTCACCCTGAGCCAGGGCCCAAAAATCCCTTGCAATCGCGCGAACTTCAAGTCCTGCGAGCTTATCAGCGGCTGACTGTAAATTCAGATTCGTCATGCAGCATGAAGCAATGTCGCAAAGTTCTGGAACATCTGTGCAAAGCGTAATGAGTTTTTTTGAGAAAAAGGCATTTTCCCGGTCGCCTCTGATTTTTTCGCCGAGGGCACCTTTTATTTCGTCCGCATGCTCATAAATTCCTTCGAGAGTTCCGTATTCAGAAAGAAGCTTTACGGCCGTTTTCTGCCCAACGCCTTTTACGCCTGGAACATTGTCCGCGGCGTCGCCCATGAGTGAAAGTAAATCCAGTAGCTTTGAGGCAGGAACTCCCCAGTCTCTTTCAACGCCTTTTTCGTCAAGTTCTGCCCAAATCATAGCCTTGTCCGGCTTCATGCAGTGAATGAAAGCGTTTGTAAGCTGCTGAAGGTCTTTGTCCGCGCTCAAAATTACGCAGTGCCGTCCTTCTGCTTCGCATTTTTTTGCCAGGGTGGCAATGATATCGTCCGCCTCAAAACCGTCTTTTCTAATTACGTTTACGCCCATGGACTCAAGGATTTCTTCAATCCATGGAATCTGGGCGTGCAGGTCTTCAGGAGTCTTGGGGCGGGTTGCCTTGTATTCGGCGTACATTTCATGCCTGAAAGTAGCTGTTTTCGAGTCCATGGCCGCAACCATGTATTTAGGAGAAAAATTCTTCAATATGTTGAGCAGGTTTCTGAAAAAACCGAATACTGCCGAAACATTTTCTCCCCGGGAATTCAAAAGAGGCCGGGAAATAAAGGCAAAATATTCCCGGTAAATTAAACCATAAGAATCCAAAATAAAAAGCGTGTCGTCATTAATAAAATCAGTCATTCTTCAATATTATACACATAAATCATGAACCCGCAACGAATGTACGAATTTTAAATACTTGTTTTTGTATTTGTTGACAATAACAGAATCAAAACTCAGGGCCGCAGGATCAGCCGGCTGCCGCCGTTACGCCGCCCGGTAACCCTCGGTCGTCCGCTGCGCTTCCGACGGGCGTGGCCCCGGCTCCATGGCGGGGCGGGGCATTTCCTGAGCCGAAGGAATCCGCCCGCTGAAGTCCAGGCCCCCGTCATTCCCTCATAAGTAAATCCCCGCAGAAAGTCCCGGAAAATCCGCATTAAAAAAAACGGAAAAAAATTAAAAAAAATCGAAAAAAAAATAAAAAATCTGTTGACACAAATTTAGTGCTGTGGTATATTCATTCTCACCCGCTGACGAGAGCCGGCGGACAGTTCTAATAAAAACCTGCAGTGAAGGAAAGAAAAGACATACAGCGTGGGTATCCTTCAAGGATTATCCATCATATGAACGCATGGTTTACGAATCAATTCATACAAGATAAATAAGCAGGCCAGCGGATTCTGCTAAAGGAATCCGGGGCAGGGAATCATCTTACAAGTGGTAATCTTTACCGCTTCGGCGGTTTAAGAATAATCATGGAGAGTTTGATCCTGGCTC
>Ga0129306_1000591_pt1 | contig 55090 bp, 53 predicted proteins | sample P827metagenome_FD_94438 | JGI IMG/M metagenome (GOLD analysis project Ga0129306, IMG submission 94438) | Capybara group fecal microbial communities from Wisconsin, USA - P827 metagenome | ecosystem: Host-associated > Mammals > Digestive system > Large intestine > Fecal | place: USA: Wisconsin... | reverse complement strand
TATCCCTCTCATGCCCATAAACAAAACGCACCAAGCCACCAAGCATAACGAATAAATCCAATCATTGGAAATCAGAAACCTATCCAACCCAAAACGGCAAAACACATAGCCCAAAAGAAAATAGGGGTAAAAATTACAGAAGGACGAAAAAGACAGAATGTCGTTCACAGGAGTTCCGGACAACAGATGCTTTGAGCAAAAAATAAGGGCCAGCGCACCTACATGCAGAATCATTTCCACGGTAACCTTGTTAAACAGGTAGTGAGACACCAGCCTCGTTAAAACATAGGCGAAATACATTTCAAAGAGAACTTTCAGGAACCATTCAAAATATACCGCTCCGGTCCTTGCATACAATATCAACAAGAATGACAATCCCGGCAAAAGTAGAGTTTGAACACGTTTCCATATTACGGAAATTCCCGTTCCAACATTCCATTCTTTCCCTTTCAGGTCTACAAGATAGCCCGAGACGAAGAAAAAGAGAGGCATATGAAAGGAGTAGATTACGTTTTTTACAAAAAGCGGAAAATAGCCCCTATCGACATCGGCTGGAAATGTCCATGCTAAAAAATGACCCATAACCACAAGGAATATGGCAAAACCCTTTAGCAGATCCAAATGATCAAGTCGTTTATTTAGCTCACTCATATCGTTCAAGCAAAAATACAACCATCAATAAAACTTCAATTCTACATTATGGGTCTGTATTTCATCAACATCAGGTATCTTTTTCCAATCTCCGTATATGTCTTTAAGATATCCATCCACATTGTGAGGAGCATTGAACATCTTACCTTCAAACTCAATACGACCTATAGGGAATATATTTTTCTTATACCTAATGGATTTGAAAGCGGCACCGTAGGGCATTCTATAATAATCGTTTCTCTTGCAATGGACCAAGTGCAATAAAGGCGTTACAATTTTCTTTAGGAAAAAATAACTTATAGGCACAATCGGCCTGAAAAACCGTGCTTTCACGCTCTTTCCTGCTACAGCCCGCAAAATCAGCTTGTTATACAAAAAAGTCATCCATTTCCGAGCACCCTCATAAACACGGTCATCCTGATAAAAAATATCGACCTGTACCCCCCTATATTTCCTCTTATTGTGGAGAGCCGAATCTTGGATATACTCACTCTTTAAATCCCGAAGGACATCCCAAGGCGAATAAAAACCAGAGTCCGTTTCATCACATTGCAAAACAAACTCGTCACTTAATTTCTGGGTCAGCATGATTTTCTTGAATTTTCTGTAATCTTCCGCTGACATGCAGACATCGGTATCGTCATCCCACGGAATGTATCCACCATGGCGAACCGCACCCAATAATGTTCCTGAATCTAACCAATAAGTAATATCATTTTTTTTGCAAACATCGTCAATAAATTCCAACATTTGAAGCATGCGAAGTTGCGCACGACGCAGGTTGGATCCCTCCGGATTAAACCGCTCACGAAGTTTAGTCTGCAATTCTGAATCGATCATAAATCAATTTAAAATTTTATAATTTCAACTTAATGTCAGATGTGGAAATACCTTGGGTATAAGGAAAATACTCAATGGCAACACCGACTTTAGCAAAGGCTTCCTCTGTTTTTTTGTAACGCTCCGTTCCTTTCCAATCATCGCCAGAAAAAAGAACATCGAAATGGAATCTATCCAAAGCAAGCATTTTGTCGTCGGTCACCCTAAAATCGACCAGTTCGGCCCGATCTACACATTTAAGGGCATTCAGCAAACGAACCCTTTCACTCTCTTTAAATACCGGTTCCTTGTGCTTGATATCCCGAACATAGTTGTCATCACACACGCCAACAATAAGATAGTCACACATTTGCTTACAACGTTCCAGAAGGTTCAAGTGTCCCACATGAAGTAAATCAAACACCCCTGCGGTGTACCCCACTTTGTATTTTTTCATCTTGGCGTTCCTCCCTTAGTTGCAAGTGTGCATTGATATTATCGGTTCTTTTAAGGGCTCATCTACATTTTCGCCCCGAATTTCCGCTTCAAGAAATTAAAACCTTTCACAATCCAATTCTGCTTTTCCATGAACATACAGGGAATTTCCTTGTATTTGATAGAATTGGTTTCCAGCCACACGTCAATGAGACGCTCACTTACGAAACCGAATACGCGGGAATCGTTCTGATTGTACTGGGAAATATCCAGACGCTTTTCCAATTCAAACAGGATATCAAAAAGCCAACTGCAATAATCGTTGAACTTTTCCTTTTTCATGATAAACATGTTGAAACGGTGCCCGATGGTCCGTTTCATGTAGGCGTCGTAAGCCCTCAGATATCCAGGATATTTTTCCGAAATAATTTCCCGTGTCGTATCCAAATCTATGGCATGATGGGCGTGGACATATTGAGAATAATTGGACTCAATAAAATAATTCCTGGGCTTTGGCAAAACCACGTCATAGTCCTGAACCAGAGTCGCCAATTCGTCAGCTGTCAAAATCGATGCCCACTTGTCACCCTTAGACTTTATAGAAAAATGCCTGCGGTAGTGGGCTAGCCCAATATAGTCGGCATCCAGATTTTTCCAGGCCCAGTACAACCCAGTCAGTTCGCAATAATTCTTGTTCTTTGCACTGATATTGTCGCCCGTGTTGTCCACGACGTAGCCCAAGGATGCCTTACCCTCGGCACCAACCTGGACAGGGACGTAAATGGAATCGGCCGGCATCTGATATGCCTTGTGCGTTGCGACAATTATCTTGGCGTTAACACTCATACCAGTTCTTTTTCCCCGCAGTCCTTGAACCAATCCTTAAACGCATCTTCCAAAGAATAGCTAAGGGGATAATCCTTTGCCAGTTTCTGGCCATCGATATTCGTCGAAACCATCAGCTTTTTTACACGGGCAGGGCAAATACCCAGGCCCAAGCCACCAAGCATCCCAGCCACAGTCGCTGCAGCCATCATGGGCTTCTTGGGAATGTACGGAACATGGCGTTTCATTCCGGTGGCCTGCATCATGGTATTGCAAATTTGCTCAATAGTGAAAGAGGGGTAGTAGCAGCAGTTGTACAGTTGCACCTTCGGGGCAGAAACGTTTTCGGCCATGGCAAGCATTACGCGGACCAAGTCCTTCACGTAGATGCAAGCCTTGATGGTGTCCTTGCGCCCCGCATAGGCAAACTTGCGGCTAGCAAGCCCCTTGTACAAGCGGGTCATATTGCCATTTTCACCTTTACCGAATACGATTCCTGGACGAACTATGGAAAGTCTGCGATTTGCATTCTCGGCGGCCCATTCACGATGGATTTTCTCGGCGACCAACTTGGAAATTCCATAAGGCGTATTGGGTGTCGGGAGCGTCTCTTCCGTCTTCAGTTCTTCGGCAGCGCCATAGGGGGCAATGCTACTCGTAAAAACGATGTTATCGATTCCATGCTTTCGCGCAAAGTCACATACATTTTCTGCACCGCGGATATTCGTCTCGAAATAGGCGTAATCGGGGTGCCCAGGAGTTCTATGAACTGCCGCAAAGTTGAAAATAAGGGTGGCGGGGCCAAAATCGCCCTGCATCTCAATCGGTTTGCGAACATCTATCTTTTGAGAATATTCAGAACCATCGGCAAGCAGGTCGGCCACATATACCCTGGCCTGCGGATATTTCTCTTGAAGCAAATGCCGCATGTGGGTTCCGACAAACCCGCTGCCACCGAATATCACAAACGAATCAAACATCAGTTACCCAAATTCCTTCCCTACGCAGGCAAGAGCCTCCGCAATCACATGATGCATGTCAAAATACTTGTACATCCCCAGGCGGCCACCAAAAATCACGTTTGCCTCTGTATCGGCCATGGCCCTGTACTTGGCATAGAGTGCATTGTTCTTTTCGTCGTTCATGGGATAATAGGGTTCGTCTCCCCGCCTCCAAGTCGCCGGATATTCACGCGTTATAACCGTGTGGTTCGTCGCATTTCCGCCCTGACAGCCGAATTCAAAGTGCTTATGTTCAATGATTCGTGTGTAGGGTACTTGTGCCTCGGTGTAGTTGACCACGGCATTGCCCTGGAAATTCTCTTGCGGCAAGTCTTCCGTTTCAAAGCGAAGGCTACGATACTCGAGTTCACCAAACCTGTAATCGTAATACTCGTCAATCATGCCCGTAAAGACGACTTTCTTGGCACTAGCAACAAGGGATTCTCGTTCCTTGAAGAAATCTACACCTAGCCGCACTTCAACGCCATCAAGCATCTTTTCTACAATCTGAGTATACCCCCCTACGGGGATCCCCTGATACTTGTCATTAAAGTAATTGTTGTCGTAGACCAGGCGCACGGGCAAGCGCCTGATGATGAACGCAGGGAGTTCTGAACACTTTCGGCCCCACTGCTTCTCCGTATAACCCTTAATAAGTTTCTCGTAGATGTCGTGGCCCACCAAGGACAAGGCCTGTTCTTCCAGGTTAGCTGGCTCACGGCCATTTAAAGACTCTATCGCCTCAGCCTTCTGCTCGTCCAACTTTTTCTGGGCTTCAGCCGGAGTTTTGACACCCCACATCTGGCTGAAGGTATTCATGTTGAAGGGCAAGTTGAAAAGTTCGTCTTTGTAGCGGGCAACAGGGCTATTGGTATAGCGGTTAAACTCCGCAAATTGCTGGATATAATCCCAAACTTCCTTGTTGCTGGTATGGAAAATATGGGCTCCGTACTTATGGACATTGATTCCACCCACATTTTCCGTATAGACATTACCTGCGATATGGTCGCGACGATCAATCACGAGAACTCTCTTGCCCCGCTTATGCGCTTCATGCGCAAAGACCGCACCAAACAGGCCCGCACCCACAACCAGGTAGTCGAACATCCCTACTCCGCCTTCCCCTTACCAATGGAAGACACTTCGAAACCAATCTTACGGAGAGCGTCAGCATCCAAGATATTACGTCCGTCAAATACGAAGGCAGGCTTGGCCATGGAGCTGTATATTCGTTTCCAATCCAGTTCGGCAAAGCATTTCCATTCGGTGCAGACCACCACCGCATGAGCGCCTTCGGCAGCCTTGTAGGGGTCTTCTTCGAATGTCACCTGGTCAAGCACGTCCTTCAGGTCGCGCTTGGCGTCGGGAATGGCCTTGGGGTCGGTCACCACCGGCACCGCATGTTCATTGAGCAGGTCCCGAACCACCAAGTTCGCCGGGCTTTCGCGGGTGTCACCGGTATTGGCCTTGAAGGCGAAACCGAACACCGCAATCTTCTTGCCCGCGATGGTATTGAACATGGTCTCCAGCATACGGTCCACCACGCGGTGGGTCTGCCATTCGTTAATCTTAACCACGGATTCCCAGTAGGCGGCCACCTCAGGGAGTCCGTAGTAACCGCAAAGGTAAACCAGGTTCAATATATCCTTCTTGAAGCAACTGCCGCCAAAACCGATGGAAGCCTTGAGGAACTTGGGGCCTATGCGGGTGTCCTTGCCCATCACAAACGCCACCTCGTCCACATCGGCACCGGTCTTTTCGCAGAGGGCGCTGATGGAGTTGATGGAACTGATACGCTGGGCCAAGAAAGCGTTGGCGGTCAGCTTGGTCAGTTCGGAACTCCAGAGGTTCGTGGTGAGGATCCGGTCACGGGGAACCCAGTGGGCATACACGTCCACCAGTTTCTGGCAGGCGGCAAGTCCCGATTCCGTCTGGTGGGACCCGATAAGCACGCGGTCCGGTTCAAACAGGTCCTTGATGGCGGTTCCTTCGGCCAGGAACTCGGGGTTCGACAGAACCTCAAAGTGCAGGCCCTTGTCATTGCTGTTCAAGATTCGTTCCATGGCGGCGGCGGTACGCACCGGCAGGGTGGACTTTTCCACGATAATCTTGCCTTCGTCGGCAATTTCCAAAATGTTGCGGGCGGTCTTTTCCCAGTACTGCAGGTCCGAGGCCTTACCGGCGCCATGACCAAACGTCTTTGTGGGAGTGTTCACAGACACGAAGATAATGTCCGCTTCCTTGATAGCTGCGGGAATGTCGGTGCTAAAGAAGAGATTGCGGCCACGGGCACGCTTTACCACGTCGTCCAGGCCGGGTTCAAAAATCGGGAGGTTTTCGCTATTCCAGGCATCGATACGAGCCTGGTTGATATCCACCACAGTCACCTTCACATCGGGGCACTTGTCGGCGATAACGGTCATGGTAGGGCCACCGACGTAGCCCGCACCAATACAAAGAATCTTGGTATTGAAACTCATAGTATTCACAATGTAGAAAAAAGCCCTGTCGTAGGCACAAACGCAGCACAGGATTCTTCGTGCATCGCACTCAGAATGGCGATAATGAGCGCTAAACAGCTATTCCCCGACGGCCTTGAAGCTCTTGGGGATATTCAGGCGCCAGGTGCCCAGGCTGAAGGGTTTTCCGTGGGTCACTTTCTTGATGAAAATTTCCAGAAAGACTTTTCCGTCCCGCTCGAAGCGGATGTTCTTGGGCATGGTGCGGCCTTCGAGGGTCCCTTCGTCCAAAAAGACGGTCTTTTCCGGCTTTCCGTCGCGGCCCGTGCGCAAGAGCCACTGGACGCGTCCGTCTTTTTCGCCGTAGCTGAACAGGCGTCCGGTGGATTCCTTCGCGCTCACGACGGTCACGCCCGACGAATCCTTTGACCCGGTTTTCTCGAAGCGCTCCGGAAGAAGCTTGCCTTCGAAGAGGGCCGCGACCTGATGGATATGCACCAGCGGGAGCGTGTTGTCGTTCAGGAGGCCCACCATGTAGCCGTTTCCCTTCACGTAGAGCTTTTCTGTAGGAAACACCATCTGCCAGCCGGATTCTGTCCACAGCATAGAGGCGACACCGATTCCCAAGGGGCCCGTCAGTTCAAGCCTGTATCGTTTTCCCGGCACAGAGAAAAGCACGGCGTCGAACTCCTGGACCTTTCCGTCTTCTTGGGTGATGTTCAGCTGGAATTTCGCCCGCAGGCTGTCAGGGCGTGCCTGCTCCTGGGCGCATGCCGCAGAACCTTCGCAGGCGCCTGCGGCGCCACGGCTCCCGGCGCAGCCTGCCAGAAGCACCGCGGCAACAAACGCGAAGAGAATGGTGTATGTTCCGAGGCCTTTCATTTTCACAGGTAGATCCTCGCCTCCGCGAGGATGACGTCAGCGGTGGTTCTTCAAAAATTCCTTGGCGGCCTTGTTGTTGGGCCTGAGTTTGAGCACCAGCTTATAAGACTTGACCGCATCGGCGGTCTTGCCGAGCCCCGCCTGTATGGCGCCCATGTGTTCCCAGTAAACGTAGTCTTCCTTGAAATTTTCGGACTTTATCTGCTGCATCACGGCGTAGGCTTCTTCGAATTTCCCCTTGCGGTAGAGCCCCCAGGCCTTTGAATCCAAGAAGGCCTCCGACGGAGCTTTGCCCTTTTCGAGTGCAAGAGCCTTGTCCACCAGCGCAATTCCCTTGTCTACTTCTTCGGGAGAGCGGTTCAGGTCGATAAGGGAGTATCCGTAGTAGTTGTACACCTCGGGCCTGTCCAGCTCGCCCCTGTCCGGGGCGGTCAGCAGGTATTCGAACAGCTTGAAGGATTCGTCAAATTCTTCCATGCGTTCCAGATTCATGGCCATGTTGAAACGGATGAGCAGGCTGGTGGAATCTCCCATCAGCATGCTTTCCCAGAACAGGTTCGCCTTGGACCGCGCCTCGTGCGCCTGGAAAAGCTTGAGGGAATCGGCCTTGCCGTCGGATTCGATTTCTTGCGCCTGTGCTACCAGAATTTTGGCGTAAGTATGCTGCAAGTGCCTGTAAGTTTTTTGGGCTTCGTGATTCACCTGGGCAACCGATGCGGAATCGGCGATGCCTGCCATGGGCGTCCAGTTGGTCCAGACTCCAAGCAGGGAGTCCAGCAGATAATAGGCCTGCTGGTACTTGCCCGCATAGCCGTAGGTCATGGCCAAGAAATCCTTGTCGCTACCGTCCAGAATGGAGTCCGCACGCACGGCGTAGGCAACAGCATCGTCCTTCTTTTTTTCGGTGAGGGCGATTCCGGCCAGAGCCCTGCAGGCCTGGGCCGCAAAGGGCTTGCTCGTGAGACCTTCCAAGGCCTTGTTGTAATGGACCTTCGCGCTGTCCACCTCGTTCTGGGCGTATTCGTAGTTGGCCAAGAAATAAATCAGCACGGGAGATTCCAGATGGTCGGTGTAGATCTTTTTCCGCAAAAAGGCGAGAGCGTCGGCACGGCTGTCTTTGGCGATTACCAGGAGCACCAGGTTGATCATATTCTCTTCGTATTCCGACACGGTGCTGAGGGTATCCACGATAGCCCGGGCCTCGGCATTGCGTTTTTGGATGATAAGCCCCTGCACCTGCTGGAGCAACATTTTCTTGTCGCCGGTAGCCTCGTAGCCCTTGGCAAAAAGCTCCACCACGGCGGAATCCTTGTGCATGTCGATGAGCAAGTTCAGCTGCCGCTGGAAAAGCGAAGAGATGTAGTTCACCTGGGGGAGCAGCAGGTCATAGACCCGCACCAGTTCCTTCTTGTCTTGTACCGCTTCCAGAAACAGGCTGTAATCGTACAGGAGCGTCATGTCCTGGTAGCGCGAAGAATCCAGCGCCAGGTTGAAGTACCGACGGGCGGAATCGGCAATTCCCGCTTTTACATACAACTTAGCAAGCAGTTCGAACTGACCGGGGTTCGTCTTGCCTTTCAGCTGGTTGGCGCGCTGGGCTAGTGCCAGCGCGGCAGAATCTTCGCCGTGGGCGGCAATCCGTTCGGCCACGGCGAAGGAGAGGTAGCGGCTTTCAGGGTCCGCCTCGAAAGCCCGCTGCCAGAAAATTTCGGCCAGGGCCTTTTCGCCCCGGAGTTCCATTTCCATCGCCCGGATGAACGATTCGTGAGCCACGTCCAGATTCTGGACCGTTGCCGGCTGTTTTGTTTCGGACTTCTGTGCAACGGCTTTTGCGACGGCGGCAGAATCCGCCGCCGTCAGGGTCGCCTGGCCGCCAGCGTCCTTGCGGGGTGCAGAACTGCACGCCGCCAAGAGCGCCACCAGCGCCAACGTCCAGAAAAATGTCAGGCCTCTACGGAACATAGCTAGTCGGCAATCACAAAGTCAATCTTGGTGTCGGGCAGCAGGTAGTCACCCTCCTTGGGAGAGGTTTCTATAACGGTGTTCGGGGCTTCGCCATTTTCGGCCTTGATGCGCTTCACGTTGCCTACCTTGAACCCAAGCTGTTCCACTTTCACGAACACGTCGTCGATGACTTCGCCTGCAAAGGAGGGCAGCAGCACGCGCCCGAGAGTTTCGCCTGCAGAGATGATGACGTTGACGGTATCGCCTACGCGGGCGGTGTCGCCGGCCATAGGGTCTGTGCGGATAACCACCCCGCGGGGAATGCTCTTGTGGGCGCCCTTGATGATCTGACCCTGCACAAGGCCTGCGCGGGTAAGCGTTATGGTGGCCTGCTTCTGGCTCTTTCCGCGAAGGTCCGGAATTTCCACCTGACGGAGTCCGAGGCTTCTCGTAATCTGGACGGTTCGGCCTACCTTGGCCATGCGACCGGCGGCAGGCATCTGCACCAGCGCGCGGCCTGCGGGCACCTGGGCGTTGTAGCGGCCTTCTTCCAGCCACTTGGCCTTGAAGCCCGCAGCCGAAAGCGCAGCGTCCGCTTCGGCTTCGGTCATGCCTTCCAGATTGGGCACCTCGGCGGTGCTGGTGAATTGTCCGGAGAAAATAGGCAGCGCAATCTTATCTACCGCAAGGGCGAGAATCACCAGGAGCACCACCCAGAGGAAGAACGCCCTGATGAACGGAGATGTCTTGAGCCACTTAAAAAAAATCTTTATCTTACTCATTTCCTTTTTTCACCTTGTCGTCCGGATTCACAATCCGAACTTCAAACTTTTCATTCCTTCGAACTGGCGCTCCCTATCCCCTAAATCCTAGCCTCTAGATCCTATCCCCTAGATCCTATCCCCTATCCACCTTCCCGGGGTTTTAGGGGTGTCCCCTAGGAGAGGGGGTAGCGGCTGATGCGGCCAGGTGGCGGGTTCCTTCGATTGCCGCTCTAGGCAAGTTGCCCGCCACGACGCAGCAGCGGCGAGGGGGAGGCTTCCCCCCCCCCTTATCCCTTGGCGGCTTTTTCCTGTAGCGACTCCTCGTCAAAGATTACGATGTCCTTGCCCGTGATGGCGATGGCGCCGGCTTTCACCAGGATGGAACTGATGCGGCTCACGGTTTCGCGGGTGGTGCCGGACATGTCCGCCAGCTGCTGCTGGGTGGGACGGTTGTGGATGACGGTGACCATCTTGCCGTTGTCGGTGTGGATGCGCACGCCGCGTTCTTCCATGAGGTTCAGCAGGGTGCCGGCCACGCGGCCGCTGACCGACATGGTGGAGAGGGAGCCGATTTGCCTGTTGGCCTTGCGCAGCCGCTTGCTCATTTCGGAGAGGAGCGACATGGCGAGTTCGGGGTATTGCTTGATGAGCGAGAGGAAGGCGTCGCGGTAGATGATCATCAGCTGGGAGTCGCTGACGGTGCGGACCGAGGCGGAGCGGGGCTCGCCGTCGATGAGGGACATTTCGCCGAAGAAGTCGCCGCGCTCGAGAAAGCTGAGGATGGTTTCGCGGCCGTCCACGCCGGTCATGTACACTTGGACGGAGCCCGAGGCGATGAGGTAGAGCGCCTGGACGGAGTCGTCGCCTTCCAGCACTACGGTTTCGTCGCGGTTGAAGTTCTGCACCTCAACCAGGTCGCCCAGGAGCCTCAGCTGGTCGTCGGACAGTTCCGAGAACAGTTCTACGCCTTTCAGCAGTTCCAATACAGATGCGTCCATGTTTTCCTCTCTTCTTTTGGCCGCGCCGGGGCGGCGGTGGCTTTAGTCCAAATCCACGACGATGCTCTGGTCGCGCTTTGCGCCGATGGAGATCATGCCGATTTTCACGCCCACCAGTTCCGCCATGCGGTTCAGGTACTTGCGGGCGTTTTCGGGCAGGTCTTCCAGCTTGCGGCACTTGGTGGTGTCGCATTTCCAGCCGGGCATTTCTTCGTAGACCGGCACGCAGCGGCCCACCTTCGAAAGCTGGTTCGGGAAGTTCTCGATTTTTTCGCCGTCGCATTCGTAGTGGGTGCAAATCTTGATGGTGTCGAAGGTGTCCAGCACGTCGAGCTTGGTGATGGCGAGGTGAGTGAGGCCGTTCACCACGGCGGCCTTGCGGACCACCGGGGCGTCGAACCAACCGCAGCGGCGGTTGCGGCCCGTGGTGGCGCCGTATTCGTTGCCGATCTTGCGGAGGGTGTCGCCGGTTTCGTCCAGAAGTTCTGTCGGGAAGGGGCCGTTGCCTACGCGGGTGGTGTAGGCCTTGACCACGCCCACCACCTGGTCGATAGCCGTGGGGCCGATGCCGGCGCCGCAGCTGGCGTAGCCGGCCACGGTGTTGCTGGAGGTCACGAAGGGGTAAGTACCCTGGTCCACGTCGAGGATGGTGCCCTGGGCGCCTTCGAACACCAGGCGCTTGCCGGCCTTCACGGCGGCGTAGAGCATGGCGCTCACGTCCCGCACAAACGGCTTGATCTTCTGGCCCAGTTCCAGGTAGTCCTTGATGACCTGTTCGGGGTCGATTTCGGGAACGTCGTACATCACCTTGAATTCTTCGTTGTGGACCTTGGCCATGGCTTCGACGCGGGGGCGCAGTTCGCGTTCGTCCATCAGGTCGCCCACGCGGACACCGATGCGGTTCACCTTGTCGCTGTAGCAGGGGCCGATGCCGCGGCCCGTGGTGCCGATGGCGGCCTTGCCGGCCTTCTTTTCTTTGGCCTTGTCGAGAGCGGAGTGGTACGGCAGCACCACGTGGGCGTTATCGGCAATGAACAGACGGCCTTCGGGGTTGATACCCTTGGTGTGCAGGTCGGCGATTTCGGCCAGGGTCTGCACCGGGTCCAGCACCACGCCGTTGCCGATGACGCAAATCTTGTCGTCGTGCATAATGCCGGAGGGAATCAGGTGGAACACGAACTTCTTGTCGCCCACTTCGACGGTGTGGCCAGCGTTTGCGCCGCCCTGGAAACGCACAATGTAGTCTGCGTCCAGCGTCAGAAAATCAACTACCTTGGCCTTGCCTTCGTCACCCCACTGGGAACCGATTACAACACGATTTGCCATATATCCTTCATTCTGTTGGCGGCCCGGCGGCGCAAATCTCCAAAAGGAGCAGTCCCGCGGGTCGATTGCTTGTTAAACGACGAAATTCAAGCGCAGAGGCCTTCCCTGCGCCCTTTTTCGCCTAAAAGATAAAAAAGTGGGCGGGACGCAGGACCGGAAGGGCTCGGGCGGTGCGACGAAAACGGCCAGAAAACGACGGGGAAACCGCCAATTGCCGTAATAGCACCGTTTTGGAGTAAAAAACGCATCTAGGGGCATATAAAAACGGCTGATTGCTGTGGCTTATATGCCCCGTAAAACGTTTTCATCACTGCTCTACGTCAATTTCCGCCTTTTTACGCAAACTTTTCAGCAGTGGGGCATATAAAAATGAATTTTTGGCGGAATTATATGCCCCTTTCCCGCGATTTGGGCAAAAATGCAGACAACATAACGCAATTTGCAATCGAGAGCTAACGAAAAAGGCATATAAGACAACGCCCAAAGAAGAATTTATATGCCCCGTAACAGATTAATCTTCAAATAGGGGCATATAAGAGTGCACACCCCGTTCAATTTATATGCCCCCACTCACGAAAAAAGCATTTTAGGCCTATAAAAACTCCAAAATTCCACTTCTCGTCATTCTTTTTTGTACATTACCCCAGAAATTGTTTATTTCCAGCTACGACGAGCATGCCCCTCGCCGTAGCTTTTCTTTTTTAGGAGGTCTGGCATGCACCGAGCGCAGCTTACAGCACAAAAAGCATACGACAGAATTACCGCTGAAGTAGCAAAATACAGAAACACGCTTTCGTCATACCTAGAATCCCTGCAGAAAAAGAACAAGAATCCCGCCGAAGGAAATCTGCGGGTACTAAAACACAAGCTAGGCTACCAATACTACATCGTTACCGAGAAGGGCGACACGAAGGGCACATACCTCCGGCGAAAGGACCTTCGCAGGGCTAAAGCCCTTGCCCAGCGGGACTACAACAACGCGGCGGCGGCCGTCATCGAAAACCAGCTCGCGACCATCGACAGCTTTCTCGTAGCATTCCACCCGGAAGCCCTTGACCAGGCCTTCGCCAGCCTGCACCCGGGCCGCCGCGCCCTTGTTGCGCCCGTGCGCGAACCCGACAGTGACTTTGTTGCCGCATGGCAACACACTCCCTACACGGGCAAGCCCTTCGAAATCAACGCCCCCGAATTCTACACGAGCACGGGCGTGCGCGTCCGCTCGAAATCCGAAGTCATCATCGCGGACGCGCTTAGTCGCGCGGGCTTTCCTTACCGTTACGAATACCCCACAAGCGTCAGGGGCTGGGGCACGCTCTACCCGGACTTTACCTGCCTACGCCCCAGCACCCGCGACGAAATCATCTGGGAACACTTCGGCCTGATGGGCGACCCCGACTACGCCGAAAACGCCATCCAGAAAATCGCCCACTACGCCGCCAGCGGTTACACCCTCGGCAAGAACTTCGTCGCCACCTTCGAAAGCGGCAACACCCCGCTCTCCCTCAAGCAGGTGGAAAGTTACATCAAGTCGCTGCTAACGTAGATACCCAAACGGCATCCAGCCTATCGCCAACGTGGAGGCATTGACCTTCGTCAAGCCTGCTATCAAAAAATTAATGGCATGAAATTTGCGCTATCACGCCCCCGCAAAAGTCCGCAAGCTAATCGTCGGCGCGTTCTAACCCACGCAGGCTTTCGTCTATAAAGTTAAACGTCTTTGCGTAGGCTTCGTCGCGTACGTCCTTGCGGGAAAGGTACAGGTCGTGCAAGCCACCCGCCACCGTTTCCGTCGTTACCTTCGTCCCGACTTTCGGCGCCCACATCTCTATATGCTCCACATCCAGCACGCCATCGCAATGCATCTGGTCGTATGACCACTCATCGTCATCTTCGCTACAGTCCCCATGCAACACAAGCACCGGTGAATTTATATGAAATCCCTTGTGCAATTCCAGCTGGGCCCTATATACCCCGCGTATCCACCCCAAGAACTGCTCCGGCCGTTCTTCGCTTTTCCACTCCGTATTGTATTGCCACTCGCCATAACGCTCCCTGTTGATCGCGTAGGCGTAATTCGGATTTCCGCTGGACCCAATTGAAAAGTCGGGCAGGTATATGGCCAGCTCCGAAACGACCGGAATCGCAACATTGCGCACAAGCCAGTTGAAATTGAAATCAAAGAAAGGGCTGTTCAAGACAAGAGCCGCAAACTTTTCGGCTGGACGGGACTCCGCATAAAACGACACCAGCAAGCCGCCCTGGGAATGCCCTATCAAGACCAGCGGCAGCGAATGCGCATGCCCTGCACGCTCCTTCGTAATCACCCGCGCAAGCTCCACCGCAAAATCTAGCTCCGGAAAAAACTCCCGCATGTTCCGCAGGTCACCCCGACGGTCCCCAGGCGCAAAGGAACGCCCGCAATAATGCAGGTCTATCGCGAAAAAGGCGTAGCCCGCCGAATCCGCCTTTTGAGCCATTTCCTTCTGGAAATAATAATCGTTGTAACCGTGCACATACAGGATTATCCCCCGCGCAGGCTTGGCACCGGCTGCGGAATCAGCCTCAACGGAATCAACCGCCACCGAACTCCCGAAAGGAAATTCCACCAGAGTCGAACGGAATTCCTTTCCGCCCACATTTGTACGCATCCCATACTGACGGAAAGGCGCACCCAACGCCACGTCGTCAACACCGTCCGCATAAGCCTGCCACACGTCATGAGCGCTCACCGGAACCTTGACGCCGGAATCAAGTGTGCGCTCCTCTTTCAAAACCCCGTTGGCAAACCCGATGTGGAGCAAAACGGCCACCACAAAAATTAGGCCGAGAGCGACAAGTCTAAAATTTTTCACAAGAACACCCTGCAAGTGCAAAAACACTCCATAAACACTTCATCCATGCCGTAAATGATAGCAAGTTTTTCCCAAAAACTGCACACGATAAAAATATAGCCTACGGATAGAAATCCGCAAATTAATCTATATTCCTTTTATGCCAGCAAAGACTCCCGACCCAAGCGTCATCCAGCCTATCGCCAACGTGGAGGCATTGACCTTCGTCAAGCCCGCCGTCAAAAAACCAAACATCATTGTGGGCGATTTCACCTATATTGCCGACAAGGATTTTGAGAGTCACGTGACGCACCATTACGACTTCATTGGAGACAAGCTCATCATCGGCAAGTTCTGCCAGATTGCCGCCGGCGTGGAATTCGTGATGAACGGGGCGAACCACCAGATGAACGCGGCCACCACTTACCCCTTCTACATCTTCGGCACATGGGAGCAAAACGCCCCGGCCCAAAGCGACCTTCCGCTCAAGGGCGATACCGTCATCGGAAATGACGTATGGATCGGGCAGAATGTGACGATTCTCCCAGGCGTCCACATCGGAGACGGCGCCATCATCGGGGCAAACTCCGTCGTAGCAAGCGACGTCGCGCCCTATACCATCGTGGCAGGGAACCCCGCCAAACTCATCCGCAAACGATTCGACGACGAACTCACCGCACTTCTGCTCAAGTTCAAGTGGTGGGACAAGAGTATCGAAGAAATCAACAATCTCATTCCCATCCTCACCAGCGGCGACCTCAAAAAAGTGAAAGCCGAGCTCAAGGCCCGGCTTGTGTAAGTGGAGATCCCGCAACGAGTGCGGGATGACATTATAGTTTGTTACGGCAGTGGCGCTTTTCAAGCAAGCTTGACGGCCGCGACGCACTCAGCCCGCGACTACGGAACCTCAACAGAATCCAGAATCTTCTGCACCACAGTCTCGGCGGAGACTTCTTCCGCTTCGGCCTCGTAGCTCAAGATAATGCGGTGGCGGAGCACTTCCATGGCGACGGCCTTCACGTCTTCGGGCGTCACGTAGGCGCGGCCCTGGATGAACGCATGGGCCTTCGATGCCTGGGCAAGGCCGATGGATGCACGCGGCGAGGCGCCCACTTCCACAAAGCCCACCAGGTCGCTACGCTTGATGCTGCCCGGATCGCGGGTCGCAAGCACCAGATTCACGATGTATTCGCGCACGCGTTCGTCCACGTACACCTGCTTCACCAGCTGGCGGGCGGCCAAAATGTCTTCCTTCGTGGCGACGGCCTGCGGCTGACGGAGCCCCGCACCGGCAACGGCATCGAGAATCTTCATTTCGTCGGCCTTGTTCGGGTAGCTGACCTTCACCTTCAACAGGAAACGGTCCACCTGGGCTTCGGGCAGCGGATACGTACCTTCCTGCTCGATGGGGTTCTGCGTGGCAAGCACCAGGAACGGTTCGTCCAGCTTGAAGGTTTCGTCACCGATAGTGATGTGGCGTTCCTGCATGGCTTCGAGCAAGGCGCTCTGCACCTTCGACGGAGCACGGTTAATTTCATCGGCCAGCACTAGGTTCGTAAACAGCGGGCCTTTGCGCGTTTCAAACTTCGCCTCGCGGGCGTTGTAAATCGTGGTACCCAGCAAGTCAGCCGGCAACAGGTCAGGAGTGAACTGGATACGCTTAAAATCCAGCGACACGGCATCGGCAAAAGCCTTCACTGCAGTCGTCTTGGCAAGGCCCGGCAGGCCTTCCAGCAGCACGTGACCGTCGGCCAAAATACCCGTCAGAATACTTTCGACCAGAGCCTTCTGGCCAATAACCGTACCTTCCACTTCACGCAACAAATTCATGCAGAATGCGCTCTGCTGGCGCACCTTTTCCGAAAGTTCCTGAATATCCATTTAGTTAACCTCTTCTGTTTTCGCGAATTAAGATACAAAATTCCACGGGAAAAGGCAAATGAGGGGCTAGGATCTAGGATTTAGGGGCTAGTGGATAGTATTAGAAGTGCTGCACAAAGGCAAACAAACGTCATTGCGAGGCGATTTCGTAGGTTCTTTTATGCGACAGAGACGAGCGGTCTGTATTAGTTATGAGTTTTGAGTTATGAGTCATGGGTAAGGACGCTGGCAAGACGAGCGATTTATAAAAGGGGGAAGAATCCCCCTGGTTCGCACTCCGTTGCTCTCCACCCCCACGCCTAGGGGGACACCCCCTAACACCCCCCGTCTAATACATGTAAGACACCGAGAAATGGGTCCGCCAAATGTTCTTGACCGAAGCGGGAGAATGGGTAAGGTAAAACGTTTCTCCCACATTCAACAGAACATGATCAAACAGAAATATAGTCGCCCCGGCGTATTGCGATAGAAAATACGGGAAATCAATGGTGATGTCGTAATCTTCGGGAATCTCGACATTTTCCAGATAGAGAGAATTTCTGAATAGCCAAGGCTGATAAAAGCCCGTAGAAAAATTCAACGAAAAATGTTCCGTCACAAAGAGGCTTGAATAGGCGTACAGTCCGAAATTGGCATTGTTGTAAGAATGTGTTTCTTCAAATTCTCCCATGAATACGTCATCATCATCAATATAAAGTTCATTTCTTACACTCAAATACTTTCCAGAATAAGCAGCCTTATCCTTGGAATAGCCCAAGCGAGTTCCTACCCCAAATTCACCGACGAGAGAATTAAGCCCCGCAAAAAGAGTAACAGAAGGATATGGATCAACCTCGACCCGGCCCCCTCCCAAGAAAACCCACCTCTTTACAAAAACATCCAACGACCCACTAAAAGGATTCTCTTTCAGTCGATATTCAAATTCAGCCCTTTCTTTCGGGAGCGATTTTCCAAAACGACGATCATACCCCTCATTTTCAAGACCATCTAGAGGTATTGTTTCTTTATCCCCAATACTATACGCAACATTCCCCTTGAAATAAACGGTATTCGGCATCACCCAGACGCCTTGTCCCCAAAATGGTTTGGGAAGATCAACATCAAACCTGCCCTTCGATACATTCGCTTCGTGAACGGAACAGCCATACAACAGAATCAACAATATAATGAGGAATGCAATTCTCATATGTAACAATGATACCTTTTTCCAAAGGAAATCGAGCGCATTCCATCTGCTTGTTTATGGGTTTCGTCAAAAAAAACAGACAACTTTGCATTAGAAAAAGAGATGCCCACGGGCATGACTAGTAAAGTGTAGAGAATAGCACTGCGCAAACCATCGTTTATTTCTTCTTCGCTTTCGCAGCAGGCAGTTCCGGGAGCATTGCATCCAGAAGCTTCGCCAAAAATTCGCTGTCTTCAATCTGGTCGTTAGTCACACGGAGCATGGGCTTTGCACCTTCGTAGGGCAATTGCTTTTTCGCGTTCGGCAACAGCTTAAGCGCCGCGGGCACGGGCTTCACCAGCAGGCGGTCATCGTAAATCCCGCCGAAGATTTTCCCGTCGGCATAAAGGACGTACTCGCCCATCATCTTGCGGGTGGTCACTCGGAAGGCGCCATTGGGCAATTCAGCATTGAACTGCGCCAAAACGTGATCGCGGAATTTTTCAGAACTCGGCATTATTCCCTTATGAGTATTGGCACAATACCCCTAGATTTCACCCATACATTTCATGGCAAGACCCATGATAATCATCTGGAAAGCTTCACTGTTTTTTACGGAAGCGGCCACAAGGGCCCTGAGGGTATATTCTTTCTCAAGTGTTTTCAAAAAGCACTGCCCAACCGACTTGGGCACGCCATTTTCGTTCAAAAGCTTCAGAAGGTTCTTCTCCACATCGGGAGAATACCCCTCGGGCGTGCACTCGATAATGTAATCTGCGCCCCACGCATTGGAAGCTCCAGGCGCGCCCTCTTCCTTGACCATCTTCGCAAAGCGATCGAAATCCCCCACCACACGGTCGTAGGCGCAGCCGCACACGCTGTTGGCCATCTTTTCGCCAAAAACCGTCTTCGCTTCGGGAGCGCACCCCTTGACAAAATCCTTCTTGGGCAAGTCCTTCTTTATGGCATTAAAAAGCAGCTTCATATCGTCATCTGAAATTTCCCCGGAGCCCTCGGCCAAGGCATCGCCCACATCGTCACTAGCCAAGACGCAACTCATTGCAGCGCCCATCATAAAGGAAATGAATTCCATGTCCCCATTTCCTTCCTGCATATCGGCATTGTAAGCCAGATAGACCTTCTCGCTGTATTTTCCCTGCAACTGTTCCAGCACGCAGAGGCACTCCTTCTCGTTAGCCTCTCGGGTGCAATCTTTCAAGAATAAGCTCCGGGTGGCCTGGGAATAATCCGCGGTCTGCGCCATAGCGGCAAAGGCGAGAAGCCCAAGAAAGATGTTCCGAAAGTAATGCATAATTATGTTTTCTCGCTAAAGAAGATTTTCTTCCCGATACGTGCGCAAGGCCTCTCTACGACATGGTGCAAAACCACAGCCATCAAGCTGCAAAGCACAACCGATATCACAATCTTTAGAACGTTATTCTGAATTCCGCCTGCAGAAAAAATCCAATTCTCTATTTGGGTATTGAAGGTCTGCACTAAAAAGAACGCATAAGTCACCGCGCTCCCATACCGTAAAACAGCAGAGCCCTGCAACTTCGGAGATTTAAGCCTCGCAAGCGTCAATACCATGCACGCAAAAATAGGAACGGCAACCCAGTCGTAAAGCATGTAGTTTCCCACAGAAAAATGGAAATGCACACCGGCACTCACCAGCCCGACAAGGGCAATCAGCTCTACGAAAAGCGCTTTCCAGGTACCCCAGAATTTTGACTGCACGGGCAAGGAACAAAGCAACACGCCTATAAAAAACTCAAGCCCGCGGAAAAATGGATTCGTATAGATAGATGCCGTAGAGAATGCATGAACCACCAGCGGCGCCCAGAATAAAGCCAGCATGCAAATTCCGAGCGCCATGTATTTAGCGCGGGCACTCATCTGCTTTACGGCCTCCTGCATCAGCGGGAACGCCAAGTAGGAAAGCAGCAGGCACGAGATAAACCAGGTACCGTCATTGTGGCTCACTTCGAACAGTGAAGAAAAAACGCTCTGCAGCCCGAGCATTTCCACAGGCAACAACAGCAGATTCTGGACAACACTTTCGCGCCCCAAGAACACCACATACAAAAGGGCCACCACATAGTACAGTGGCAAGATTCCCACAATCCGTTTCAAGTAGAATTTTTTCAGGTTCGCCATCTGAATCAAGGGCTGTTCCCTGTAGGTCAAGAACAGCACATAGCCCGAAAGCATAAAGAAGGCCGACATAAAAATGGCGCCCATGGAGACAAAACCCGTGAGCACCCCAAAATCACTTCCGTGATGGATATGGCAATGGAAAAGCAACACCATCAGGGCCGCAAGAACCCTGAACAGGTCAAGCCCTGTGGCACGTCGTGATATCTTTTCCTTGTCGATAATCATTGACAGCTATTTCATCAATTACTCAATCAATGTTTGAATTTGCCCCATCGGCATTAGCAAAAACTTCTACAAGCCGTTTCAATTCTTCTGGCGTGAGGCCCGTAAAATTCGAAATCATTTCCAGTTGTTCCGGAGTCAAATTTTTCGGATCCAAATCCTTTATGGCATCAGCAACGCTTGCGCTGCTGTTCGTCTTGTCGGTACCATCTTTGCTCGTGCTTGAAGCAGGCGTATTTTGGCTGGCGCTGGAATCGGGCAGTTCCTGAATTTCTGTATCGCTGGATGTGGAACTGTCGCAGCCGACTATGGCAAATGCCGCCACAAATGCAAAAATAATTGCTTTCAGTTTCATACCAAATTACCTCTGCAACAACTATAATTATTTTTTCAAAGACTGTTTTTTATACTTTGCGATACACCTCATAAATGACAAAAAAGGAGTTGAAAGGAGTGAATATGTTTGGGAAAAAATTTATGTATAGCAAAATTCTTGCAGCTGTCCCCTTTGTTTTTGTGCTCCTGGCGGCAGCATTTATTGCTTGCGGCAACGACAGCTCCAGCAATTCCAGCGAAACACCGGAATCAAGTTCCGGCACGGTCACTACCAGCAGCGAAAATAACGCTGTTCTAGAATCAAGTTCTGGCGCATCGATCGCAAGTAGCGATACTGAAACAGCACGCGATACCGTATGGAACAAGGCAAACCTCACCTGGTACACCTCCTGGCCGGAGCCAGGCAGCGAGGAATGCGAAGATTACAACGGTTGTACCTGGGCAGGATGGTTCGCAGGTCTCGAAGACCAGCAGACCGAACAATGGGTTAGCGAACACAACATCATCGCCATTCACGAAAAAGACTGGAACAAGTACAAGCTCAAGACATTCAGGCTGCGCCAAAACGGGCGCACCATAGATGCCGTAGTTTACGATATGTGTTCCGACAGTGATTGCGACGGGTGCTGCACAAAAAATGCCGGTCAGCTCGGTTTCCTTATCGATATCGAAAGCTATTCGTGCGAAAGGCTTACCGGCGACAAGGAAGGCTGCGACGGCGTGGTAGAGTGGACTTGTCTGGACTGCGACTAATTACTTCTTCGCTTTGCAAGCCGTGTAGCTATCTGGATTCTTGGCAAAGAAGCCCTTTACCATTTCTCCAGAAACAGTAAATTCTATGGACTCCGGAGTTGAGTTCGGGGTAAATGCCGCCGTGCCTTCGTTCTTGTTGCCCGCAGACCAGTTGGCCGAAGACAACTTGTTGGCATCCATCCAGTCTTGCCATTTCTGGTTCTTGGCTTCACCAGGTGTTCCGTTACCATCAGCCGTGCCCGTACCCCATTCGCTTACAAAAATTGAAAGCCCTGCATTCATAGCCTTGTCAGCATTGCCCATTTCCCAATTACCGTGCGTCATAGCATAGTAGTGGAAAGTGTAAGCCACATTGTGCTTGGGGTCTTCTACCTCCTGGCCTATGGCCATATCGGGCCGCTGATCCCAATTAGGGTTACCTACAAGGACAAGATTGTCTGAATGAACGCGGATTGTGTCTACAATCTGGTTCGCATAATCTCTAACCTGTTCCCAACTCTGCTTGGTGGGCTCGTTGAATATTTCAAAAATGACGTTGTTATATCCACCATAGGCTTCCGCCATCTCGCCAAAGAACTGCTTGGCCGCTTCTAGTTGGTCAACTGCCGTATGAGAATGCCAGTCGATAATCACATAGATATCGTTCTTAACGGCCGCCATCACTGAATTTTTGATGAGCTCACGCTGGGCATCAGGATCCTTCATGAAACCGCCCACACCCCAATTTTCTTCGGTTCCGATAGCAAGGCGGATGATTTCAATCTTCATATCCCTGACCATGGCATCAATTGCCGCTTCGTTGTAGAAATCGGCACCCACACCAGCAACGCTCCAGAACATGCTCATGCCACGAACTTGAACTTCCTTGCCAGCAGCTATACCATTGCAAGAGCCATAGATACGCCCAACCCCATCTACCTGACCCGCCAAAAGCTCGCCATACTGGCTTACCGGCCCGACCCTTTCAGCAAGCGAGATATCTGTCTCTTTCTGACTAACTTCTGTAATATTTTCACCATCGCATCCCAAAAGCAGGAATGCACCAAGGGATATCGCGCCGGCTAACTGTAAAATCCTCATATTTTACTCCATTTGTGAGCTATTGAACATAAAATTAAACTTTTTCCTCAAAAAAGATAAATCTGCCCAAATCTTTTCTGTTTACAGGCGTCTACAAAAAAATTGCATTTTTCCGAACCGCTTTTCGCTCCATTTATCTATGTTTAGGTTACTATGAAGAAGAAACACCTTTTGCTTATCGCCCTCGGCCTGGCAGCCAGTGTCCAGGCTCAAAATGCACCCGCCAGCGCTGCAGCCGCACCGGCAGCACAACCAGCACCCGCAGTGGCCCCCGCTCCTGCTCCTGCGACCGCACCCGTAGCTGAGCCCGCACCTGCGGCAGCTCCTACCGATTCTGTCGCCGTAGCCGAACCTGCTCCCGCGGCGGACTCCACAGTGGCCGACTCTACCGCGGCACCCGCTGCTGACCAGGTTGCCACCGATAGCACTGCGGCACCGGCACCTGCTGATTCTGCGATTGCCGTAGCCGAACCCGCACCCGCTCCCGCTGCCGACTCTACGGCAACCGAACCTGCTCCTGCCGCTCCTGCTGATTCTGTCGCGGCAGCTCCTGAACAGGTGGCCGTAGTCGATAGCGCAAAGGCCGTTACAGACTCCGTCGCTACGGATACCTCCAAGGTCGCAAAGGCTCCTGTAAACAAGCTGGGCGATATCCTTCATGGCAATGCCTACAACACTGTCGGTAACGAGGCGGCGGCCTCCACCATCGGTGGAAATGTGGGCTTCCCCCATTTCATGTTCGGCTCCAAGCTGGCCTATTTCGACCCGGTTGAGCAACAGGGCGTAGTCGCCTTCGGTAACAGCTGGACCTACTTCCTCTCCTTTGAGAACAATGACGACGCCGATATGGGCCTCCTGACTGCAGGTATTGCCTTCCAGAAGTTCGGTGCTTCTTTGGATTATTCCCTGGGTAAGGCTTGGCGTTGGACCGACCACGCCGATGGTACCGACGAGACCGAAAGAGCATCCACCGCAGGCTCTGTCGTGGGCGCCAATTTCTCCTTGAACGTCGGCTCCTTCGATATCTTGTTAAGCGGACATTATGCAACTCCCTACGGAAACCACTTCCTCAATCAGCCCAACTCCGAAATCGAAGATGACGCATGGGCTGCACAAGGCTACTTGGGCGTTTCCTACAGTGGCGATGTTTACTACTGGACCTTAGGAGTTGAAGGCGTCCGTAACGAATACAAGCACAAGAACAGCGTCTCTGAGCTCCAGGTGAAAGACGGCAAGAACTACCTGGTCACCACTAAGACTACCCTGTCCGACACTCTGGCCAATGTTTCAATTGTCCCGATGTTCACCCTGGGTGCTGCGGTCCTCAGCTCTGAAAATGCCAACGTGTATCTGGGCTTGAACACCTTCTTGCCCATGTACAACTACGACAATATTGAAGGCGTTAATGATAGGCATCAAGATGCCCAGCTGGTCTTTGAGCCCAATATCTTGGGTGAAGTCCAGCTCAGCAAGTACTTTATGGCATTCGGCGGTGCCAAATACACCTGGACTGCCGCGGAGTATTCCGACCGTGAACTGGGTGATGAAAAGACAAAGAGTGTTTCCACCATCACCAATGGCACAACAGTGAACTTGGGCGCCCGCTTTGATTACGGCCCAGCAGCGGTGGAACTCGCTTTCACAAAACAGTTCCTGGCAAATCCGTTCTCCGGATTTGCTGAAAAAGACGCCATCGTGACAAGCCTTGGCGCATTCATCTTCTTCTAGTTTTCAATTCTTCTTGATAGAAAAGTCCCACAGGTTACCTGTGGGACTTTCTTGTTTCAAAATGTCATCACGGGTTTATCCCGTGATCAATTTCTTGAAACCAGACTCATAAATAAAGGGCACCTCTAAAAATTGCTTTGATAAAAAGAATTTGAGCGAAACCGAGCGCAGGCAGGAACGAAAAGTGGTGAATACTGGAGGTCTTTACCACTTTGAGTGACGAAACTGCGCGATGTGTTGCAGCCAAATTTTTGAAAATGAATTTTTAGAGGTGACCTAAAACTAGTAGTTAATCGCTACGTAGAAACTGCCGGAACCGAATCGACGGTCAAAGCTTTCGAAGCCGTCCCAAAGGGCGTCCCAGGCCAGGCCAAGTTCCAACTGGGTTGCAGAATTGCGGAAAAAGATAATGCCAAGCTCGGCGCCGGTGGCAAGGCCGATGGCAAATCCTTCGGCGGCTGCTTCATAATGCTCATCGGTCTGAATACCAAGACCGCCACCAAGTCCAATGTAGGGCGTAATGTTCCCGGTGCTCACAAAATAGCGACCGCCAATCAAGAAGGTTTCGTGCCATTCCCAGTCAGAACCAAAAGAAATGTTCATATTGTTGATAATGGTGATGGCCGCATGGGGTACCACTTCAAAAATACGGGCATAATGGAATACGAAAGCCTGTTCCCAAGACATTTCCACTTCGTAATCGTCATTTTCAAAATCATAGTTGTGCCACATGGCCATACCAAGGCCGTAGCTCACATAGTTACGGGTGGGCCGCTTGTGGGCAAAGTTATCGTTGGGGTCTTCGCTGCTGCGACGTTCCACAGGAACCACGTAAACCACGTCCGGACCGTCCTGGTAGCCCGCCTCCGGAGCATACGCCGCCGACTCGGGAGCACTGCCGGAACCAAGCCCCGCAAGAGCAGCCTTTACGGCATCATCGATAGCCACGTCCAGGTCATCGACGGTGGGCGTCTTCTGGCGCCCTGAACCGACAACCGTTCCGTCCTTGAGCTGTTCCACAACAACAACGATGGAAGAGCCCATGGTGCTGAGGGTGGTACGAATCTGGATATCTGCCGAAGATTCCACCGGGGTGTTGCCCGTCTGGGCCACGGCAGAACGCAAGATAGACATGACCACCTGGGGGGCGTCGGTAGAAAATTCCGCACCGGAGGGCTCAAGAACCTGAACATTCTCGGCAAGGGCCATGGCGGCCACTGACAAGAGTACTGTAAATATTTTTTTCATAGCTGGACCCTTTCATTCATTTTTGGCTAAAAATTAAAAAAAGAAAAGGTCATTGGCCAATGGGCTCATTTTTGTAACGGCATAGACTTGAATTAGACCGCTTTTTATGTATTTTGTAACAAATGAAATCTGTCTGGCTCACAATAAAGGCATTTTTTGCCCTTGCCTTTTTTTTCGCAGGTTGTTCTTCTAGCGGGAGCAGTGCCGAAGAAAATGAGGGGAACGAGAACAGCGAGGTTATATCGTCCGATTCGAAAATACCCGACCTAGACGAAAAAAAGCCCTCCATTTTTGATTCCTTGACGGTAGAAGACGCCAGCGACCTGCCGGACTGTAACGAAGAACGCAAGGGACACTTCTTTTTTGTAAGCGACGAGACACTCCCCTATTTCTGCGTAAACGGTGAATGGCATAGTGCCGCAGATAGTGCCGGTTTCAGTATCACCTGCAATGACGGGCTTTTGCAGGCCGTGGATAAAATTTTCCCCGTCGAAACTCCTTCATCGGCAAGCAACGACCCCAACTCCGCTCCATCACAGAATTACGGAAACCCCTGGGACCAGAACTACAACAACCAAATGCCCACAACGCCTTCCGGTTTCGATTCTCCCATAGCAGGCCTCGCACAGAAGGGTCCCTTTGTCCCGGGCGCCAGCATCACGGTTCAAGAAGTGGATTCCTTTTTCGGGCACGAAATGCGTCAGATTGCAGAGAGCTGTATCGTTTCCAACAACGGGCAGTTCAACCTTGGCAATGTACATGCCGATTCCAATTGCGTAAAAATCAAGGTGACCGGCTACTACAAGAACGAACTGAACGGAGGCACCTCCGCAAGCCCTGTAACCCTTGCCGCAAGGACCTGCGAGCCCTCAAAGGCAAACGTGAACATCCTCACGCACCTAGAGATCCCCCGGGTAGACCAGCTGCTGATGAACCACATCGACATCAACATGGCGAAGGCCCAAGCAAGACGCGAAGTTCTCGAAGCCTTTGGAATTAACGACGTTAAGCTCGAAAACACATCTGCCGAAGAAATAAGCATATTCGAAGACAGCGACTACAGTGCCGCCCTGCTGGCTATTTCGGCCATGTTGCAGGGCGGTCGGGACGAAAGCGAGATGATGAACCTTGCCAACAACCTTGCCGAAGACCTCAAGGGCGACGGCGTCTGGAACGACCCCAACTGGAAAATAAAAATAGCCGACTGGATTGTCGGAGTCGACTCCACCAACAAATACAGTCAAATCCGCAACAATGTCGCTTCTTGGAACCTTGGACCCGTACCAAACTTTGAAAAGTACATCCAGAACTTTTTCCCCATGGTCTACGGTTTTGGCCCCTGCAACAGTTCAAACGCAGGCAAGCTCACCTTCGTGAACCAGGGACAAAGCGTTTACTTCGCCAACGACTACGAACATGCGGACCATTCGAGAGTACGCTTTATTTGCGACGCTACCCAAAACCGCTGGCGCACGGCAAGTGCCCTAGAAAAAGACACCGCAGGTTTTGGCCCCGGCGCCTACGAAAAGGAAATCCGCGAAGGCCGAGTGAACCACGAAATCTTTTACATCTACGATGGTGGCAAGTGGCGCGTCGCCACCAAGGACGAAGCCGATGGCTTTACCGACATCGTGGAAGTCTTCAAAAGCCTAAAACCAACAGACAAGGCTGTGTTCATCATCCGCCACAGCGAACGCACCAACAGCACAGGCAAGAGCGGTCACCTTACCGAAAATGGCGTCAAATACGCCCAGGAACTGGGCGGACGGTTCAAGGCAGCAGGCGGCACCGAGGACTTCTACTTTGCCCACTCCGGCTACACCCGCACCCAGGAAACCTGCGACAACATAGCCCAGGGCAAGGGCCAGACCAACTACAACCTGGTGGAGCTCGCCACTCTGGATGGCGGCTGGTACGTGAAAAATTCCGACAAGGTAGAGGAATACTCCAAGTCCACCGACGGCGGCGGCTGGGCGGTATATTCCAAGTACGCATTCGCAGGCTCCTACTCCGATGCCTTCTACGACCTCAAGAGCCGTAGTGAACAACTCATCAGCGAAATCAAGGGTAACATGGGCACCATGAAACGCATAAACATCATGTGCACCCACGACTACCTGCTGGTGCCCCTGCTGGCCTATGTGACCGACGGCCGCGCCAACGTGCGCTATCACGAAAAAAGAAGGTGGCTCAACTACATGTCCGGCGTGGCCATGATCATATCTGCCGACGGCAGCACCAGCTTTATTCCCGTCCGAAGCCTCGAAAAAGGCACCATGCAGTAAAAAACAGATTTACCTGTTGTTATTTTGTTCCGAATACCCTGTCGCCGGCGTCGCCAAGACCCGGGCAAATGTAGGCGTCTTCGTTCAGGCAACGGTCCAGGTGCCCCACGTAAATCTGTACATCGGGGTGCATCTCGTGCAGTTTTTTAAGGCCATCGGGAGCGGCAATAATACACACAAACTTGATTTTTTTGCCGCCACGTTTTTTGATCATGCTGATAGCATCGACAGCGGAGCCGCCCGTGGCAAGCATCGGGTCTACCACCACAATGACTCGCTGGTCTATGGCGGCTGGCAATTTGCAGTAGTATTCCACGGGTTCGTGAGTTGCCTCATTGCGAAAAAGCCCGATGTGCCCAACCTTGGCAGAGGGCACCAGCGCAAGCATGCCAGGCACCATGCCAAGTCCAGCACGCAAGATTGGAGCCAGCACGAGCTTGCGTCCGGCCAGCACTGGCGTAGTGCATTTTTCTATCGGGGTTTCGACCTCCCTGTCCTCTAGCGGAAGGTCCGACAAAGCCTCGAAACCCTCAAGCATGGCAATCTCTTCGACCAGGCGACGGAATTCATTTGTATCCGTATTCTTGTCGCGCAATAGCGAAATCTTGTGCTGGATTAAAGGATGGTTAAAGACCGTCACGTTTTCCATTGTCAATTCCTCTAGAAATCCTTTTGTACAAATATATTCATTTTGTTGAAAAGCATGGCCGGAATTTATTGGACAAAAAAAATCCCGACCAAGGCCGGGAAAAAAATATCAATAAAGAAACTCGGTTTATTGTCTCAAGCCAGCTGCCTTAAACACCGCTTCGTTCTGCGGGTTAGGAAGCGCTACCTTGGTAATCCAGTTGAATTCGGCGATGCCGGCAAGACCCACGCGGGCGCAAAGCTGGTCGCGGGCCACGTTGTAGGCATTCAGAATCTGGACCTTCTCGGAATCTTCGGCCTTGTCGATCTTTTCGGACCAGGTAACGCCCAGTTCCACCAGGGCGGCGCTGGCCTTGACATACTGTTTGGCCTTGGTAGAATCGATGACAGGGCTGCTAGGAGACTGGAATTCATCCACCTTGACGATGGGAGCCGACTTTTCGGCGGCCACCTTGGCCTGAATGACCTCGGGAGTCACCTTTTCTTCTTGGTTACAGGCAACAAAAAAAGAGGCGGTAGCCAGAATTAAAATCGCTAGAATTTTTTTCGACATACGCGCCTCTTTTTTTTGTAATAGCGGTTCAGGGATTTGAACCCCGGACCAATGGATTATGATTCCAGTGCTCTACCGCTGAGCTAAACCGCCATTTTGAACCAAATTTAGAAAGAAATTATAAAAATTCAAGGCATTAACGCAAATAAACTGCCGTTTCTACGAAATTTTCGCCAATTTCTATGGTCATCCACTCGGGAGCGGAACTCTTGAGGATAAAGTTCGGGGCGTGGGAATCTATCTGCATCTGGGTGGAAGGGGCCACATGGACTTTTTGACGGCCCATGTCCACCTCGAAATGGGAATGGTAGTGACCGCAGAAAATGTGGGTCAGGTTCGGGATTTCGGCGAAAACTGCCTGAACCTCTTCCTTGTTCTTGAGGGAATACTTGGAATCCATGAATCGGTGACCGCAAAAACAAGGCGGATGGTGCATAAACAGGAAAATTTCACCCTGGATCTTGGCGGCTTCCGCTTTTAACCAGTCCAGCTGGTCCTTAGAAACAGTCCCGCAGGCGCTATCCAGAAAAAACAGCGTCCGGCCTGCAATTTCGTACTTGAAATAGCATTTTTCGCCGTGAATTTTGCCCTGCAGGTCAAAAAACTGGGCCATAGTGTCAAGACGGTCGTGGTTGCCGGGAATGACCAGCACGGGAACCTTAAGGTCTTTCACCTGCTCAAAGACAAAACGGTAAGCGCCGGGCTCCCCGTCTTCGTTGGCCAGGTCACCGGACAATACCAACAGGTCCATATCCTCTATGGACTTGGAACGGAGGGCCTTCTGAAAATTGGCACGCACATCAATCCCCTGCACGAGGTTTTCGTCCTCGCCTATGTGGAGATCCGATATCTGCCCTATCTTCAACAACTTACAACCCATCTGGTGAAAAATATAGTCTTTACCTTGCCCCGCTGGCACCTATTTTCCACTTATTCTTTTCAAATGTGATTAAAATCATTTTTGGCAACTGTTTTTAATGCCCCTTCGTGATTTTTCTGTCAACAGAAGTTGAAAATTTTCTTTCAACAGTAATCAACATTGAAAAAAGTGGACTCATTCCGAATCTTCAACATATTCAATATTCCATGTGAATATCGTATCTTGTTGAGGATTAAAAATTAGTACCTACCCTTCAACATTTCTTTCCACAATTCACAGTATCAGTATAATTATCTCTATATATAAATAAAAAGATAATACTGATATAGGTGTGGAATTATGCCTTTTCCTTAGGTTGGGCTGCAGGTGTAGAAGGAATGCCCATCTGGCAGTTGCCCTGGAACATGGCGCCTTCCTGGATAATGAGCTGCTTGGTCTTGATGTTCCCTACGAACTGGGAAGAACTTTCGAGAATCATTTTTTCGGAGCAGTCGATATTGCCCTTGATGGAGCCTGCAATCACGGCAGACTTGGTCTTGATTTCGCCTTCGATGTGGCCGCTCTTTTCGATAATGAGTTCGCCATCGATGCTGATGCTTCCGTTTACCACACCAGCAACGCGGACATCGCTCTTGCCGATGATGTCGCCCTTGATGGTAATGGTGTTGCTGATCTGGGTAATTTCCTGTTCTTTTCCTGGCATATTTTTTCTCCAATGAATTAAAATTTTTAGTCTATGAAATCTGACGGATTCAAGTTGATTCCGTCTTTTGTAATTTCAAAGTGCAAGTGGGCGCCGCTGGTATTGCCGGTGCTCCCGACTGTACCGATAATGTCGCCCTTGCTTACGGTATAACCCTTTCTCACGTTGATTGTCTTCAGGTGAGAATAACTTGACCTGTAGCCGTTCTGGTGGTCAATGACAATGGTGTTTCCCAGTTCATCTTTTTGGCCTGCAAAGACCACGTTGCCAGCTCCCGATGCGAATACCGGGTTTCCGGCCTGTGCCGAAATATCTATGCCAAGATGGTTTTCTTCTTCGGAAAATTTTTTGCTTTCGATTCCAACCACGGGCAGAACACTGGGGATGTGTTCCAGCTTGATTTTTTCGGAAAGGGGCTGCCAGCCGTGGATACCTTCGTAATCCACCTGGATTTTTTCGACGGGCGTATGGGCGAACTTGTTCTTGTCGATAATGCTGTTGATTTTTGCAGAATCGTTTTCCAAAAAAGTCTCAAAGATGTTCTGGATGCGTTCTTCCAAAATCCACAGGGAATCCAGGCGGGAGAACATTTCTTCGTAGTTGTTGTCCTTCTTGACCAGCTGGGCGTTGGTCACCCGCATTTTTTCGTAGCTTGCCACGATGCGGTTGATTTTCCCGAGATGGTAGATGAACAATCCCAACACGAGGATGAACACGACCAGGGAAATCTTGATAAAGGCGAACCACCAGGTGCGAACCTTGAATTTTCTCACCTTCTCGGAATCTTCCGGGATAATCTGTATGGTGTAGTACTTGCCTTTCATAAGTTTCCTAGGCGTTTTCCATGAGTTGCTGGATACGGTTCAGGTCGTCCATTGAATAATAGTTAATTACGATGGTTCCCTTGGCTTCGGAACCTGCGCTGGGGTTGATTGCCACCTTGGTGCCGAAATAGGTTTCCAGCTTGGACTCGAACTGTTTCATGTCGGCGCTGAGTTCCGGCTTCGGCTTGGGCGGATTTGCAGAAGCCGCAGGACTTGCTGCAGACTTTTCTTTTTCTCCGGTTTCCTGTTTTTCGTCTTTAGTCGGGTCAATTTCTTCGCCTCTGGAAATTGCCTCGATCTGGCGGACGTTCAGGCCTTCGTCGATGATTCTTTTTGCAAGGGTTTCTACGTCGGCAATCTTGTCGCTGCAGAGGGCGCGGGCCGCTCCGGAGGAAAGCTTGCCTTCTTGGATCCAGTACTGCACCTGGTCCGGGAGTTTCAGCAGGCGAAGCGCGTTGGTGATGGCGGAGCGGGACTTGCCTACCGCCTTTGCCAGGTCTTCGTGAGTGTAGTTGTGGTTGTCGATAAGCTGCTGGTAGGACTGCGCCGTCTCGATGGGGTTCAGGTCCACGCGCTGGATATTTTCGATAAGCGCCCATTCGGCCATGGCCTTGTCGCCAATGTCACTGAACACCTGGGCCTTGATGGTCTTGAGGCCTGCAAGCCTGCTTGCGCGGGTACGGCGTTCACCGCTGATAATCTGGTAGCGGCCGTTCACGCTCCGCACGTTGATGGGAGTCAGAAGCCCGTGGGTCTTGATGGTTTCGGCCAGTTCTGAAAGTTCGTCGTCGCTGAAAAATTTGCGGGGCTGGAACGGGTTCGGGTCGATAAGGTCCAGCTGGATTTCTACGACCTGCTGGCCATTGGAAGACTCGCCCTGGGGGGCGTTTGCAGAAAAATTCTTATTAGCGTCATGGTCCTTGAGAATGTCAGAAAGACCGCGTCCAAGTGCAAAAGATTTCTTTCCCATTGTTAGGTATTAGGTTGTAGGGGTTTAGGGGTTATAGGATCTAGGGGCTAGGATCTAGGATTTAGGGGTTAGGGGTTTGAGGTCGCTTCGCTTTGAGGTGTGAGCTCGGTCGCCAAAGGCTCCCTTTGAGGTTCGTGCCTCATATCTCATACCACACACCTCGCAACTCACAACTCACAACTACTTCCCCTTATTCAGGATTTCCTCGGCGAGTTTCATGTAGGACTGGGAACCGGGGCTCCGTACGTCGTACAAGATGACCGGCTTTCCGTGGGAGGGCGCCTCGCTGAGGCGCACGTTACGCGGGATGACCGTCTGGAAAACGGTGTCGGCCAGGTTCTCGCGAACTTCGTCGGCCACCTGCTTCGAGAGGTTGTTGTTGGCGAACATGGTGAGGAGCGCCCCTTCGATTTTCAGGTTTCCGTTCAGGTTTTTCTGGACTTCGCGGATGGTGTTGAACAGCTCCGTCACGCCGTGGAGGGCATAGTATTCGCACTGGATAGGAATCAGCACGCTCTTTGCGGCGGTGAGCACGTTGATGGTGAGCAGGTTCAGGCTCGGGGGCGCGTCGATGATGATGAATTCGAAGGCCTGGTCCAGAACTTTCATGACCCGCTCCAGACGGTGCTCGCGGCTCATGGCGTTCACCAGCTCGATTTCCATAACGGCAAGGTCCGGCCCAGAAGTGATGATCTTCAAGAAGTCGAGCCTCGTGTTCATGATGGCGGGCTTGATGTTATCGTAGGTGACATTGTCCGGATTTTCGGCCAGTTCCAGCACCTCGTGGATGTCCATCTCCTGGGATTCGTTGTAGCCGAAACCCTGGGACGCGTTCCCCTGGGGGTCCATGTCGATAAGGAGAGTCTTTTTCTCCAGGGCGGCAAAACTGGCAGCCAGGTTCACGGCGGTAGTGGTCTTGCCCACGCCGCCTTTCTGGTTGCATATCGCTATCACTTTACTCATTCGTTACCTCGAGTGACTAAGGCGTAAACTTGTTCTTCGTTAGGTAGTGTATATTTGTGCAGTATAATTGCAGGATCGCTTTCCAGCTGGGCTACGTTGTTGTAGCTCTTGAGGGTGAGGAACTTGCCACCCTTCTTGAGGGCGGGCCTCGCGCGTTCCCAGTCGTTTTCGAAGGTGGAAAGGGCCCGGCAGCTGATAAAATCCAGGTCGGTTAGGCCAGAAGTCTCGAAACGCTTGCCCACCACGGTCAGGTTCTTGAGGCCCAGTTTTTCTTTGGCCATCTGCATGAACTGCACACGCATGTTCCGGGGTTCTACGGCATAGAACTGGACCTGGGGCATCACGATGGCAAGGGGGAAAACCGGACAGCCGGCTCCGGCTCCCATGTCGGCCCATTTATAGGTGTGAGGTATGAGGTCGCTCCCTTCGGTCGCTTTGAGGTATGGGTGGGCCGAGGTTGTGGTCTTTTGTACGTGACTCGTCATCCCCGCGAAGGCGGGGATCTCCTTGCATTCCCTTACTACATGTACATAGGCCACCAGTGAATCTGCAATGTGCCTGCTTAAAAACTTTTCGGAATCCTTCGCCGAAATCAGGTTGCCGAACTGCTTGGTTTCTACCACCAGGTCGGCATAGTCGTACAGCTTGCCGAGAGTTTCTCCGGGCAATTCAACACCATTTTCTCTTAGGAATTGGTTCAAAAGGTTCTGCTGTTCGATGTTGTTTCTATAACTCAAAAGACCCTGATTCGTTATCCACGGCAATGCTGGGATATACTATTGCTCCACGTGAAACATTATATTAGTCAACAATTTAGCATTAGTAAATCACAATCACAACGAAAAATGGGCCTTGAACTCTTATTTTTTAAAAATATCCGTGAATAAATTTTTGATAAATGTGAATTTTTTGTGGATATATAAATGAGGTTATTGGTTGGCGATTAGTGTCTGGAGGTATCCATAATAAAAATATTGGTATCTGCTTTCCTATCTAGTAATCGCTATTTCAAAAATTTCACTGTGTATTTTCCCTGGGCGGGGCGGCCTAGGAGGTCATAATGTTTTGCTTTTTTGGGGATGGATGATGGCCGGACCTTGTGGTGGATCGAGGTGGTGGATTCGGGGTTGACCAGAATGTAGAACATCTTTTCTTCGCTATCCTTGTTTGATATGATGAATCCGTTTTCGGTATCTGTTATAGTTTTTTGAATTGTGCTGGAAGGTGAACCGTAGGAGGTTGTGATGCAGGTGTTTTCGTCATTGGGGTCCGGAGTCGTGAAGGAGCTTTGTTCCTTTTGGAGGGTGTTTTCGGGTAGGTCCCATACTTCCGTATAAAGGGTGTCGTGTCGCAAGTATGAAATTTTCTTATAGTCGATTTCCGGCTCGTCGGATATAACGGGACTGTATACGTAGGCGATGGAAGAATCCTTTCCTATGAGGTGGGTTTCTTCCTGGATGATCTGGTCGTTGTAATAGGTGGTTGTCTTGATGGTGGTTTCGGTTTTTTCCTGAACTGTCTTCTGACGAATTGTCGAACATTTGTCCTCTACGCACCGGACGATGCTGTCCAAGTTGTTCCCTGTATAGTGGTATTTCATGGAAGCGTAGTAGGTAAAATCGGAACCGTAGTTTTCGATGTAGGCGCTGTCTGCCAGATATACATTTGAGGAATTGGCTGAAAAAGATGCCTGGATCATGTCGCGGCAGTTGACGGCGAAGGCATTCATTGCCAGGAGGGAGAGGATAAGGAAAAACTTTTTCATGGGGGCAAATATAATCTCATTACCCACCCCCCGTCAAGGTGCGTTATTTGCAATCAAACTTCGTTATAATCCTACCTTAATCGCCTCGGTCATAGAATAAACAAGTTTATTCTGCGACACTTGGCTTGCAATGTTGGGACTATGGCGTAGCCGTAATCCTACACCCTGCGGTTACCCCAAAAAATATGCAAGCATGGTCGCTGCGTTCGCCCTGCGGCCGTTTGCTCCTTCGGAGCCGACTTGCAGCACCTCGGAAATGTCGACAAACAAGTTTGACACCGCTCCCTCAGTTTTCAAACGTTTCACGTGAAACAATTGCGATATGCCTCGATCCTTACACTTCACGCTTCTAGCGGATCCTCGCCTTGGTTCGACTTCGCTCACCACAGGACGCGAGGATGACACTTCCCGAGGCCCGAGCCTCATACCTCAAAGGGAGCCTTTGGCGACCGAGCTCACCCCTCAAAGCGAAGCGACCCCTAATCACGCGTTAGGGACAGTGACCCGTAGGGCCGAGACCCGGCAAAAGTCATGCCGGTGGTTGAACATTTTTTTTGCTGGGGCTCGGGGAGCGAAGCGAGTATGGCCCGACCCCTCTCCTTCGGGGTGGTCCGTGGTTCGAGGGGGAACGCCCATTACTGTCTATAATATATAGTGGTGTACTTGGTGCCGCCCGTGCAGGGGCCGGGGGGTCTAAGATATTTGCGGCGGTCGGGTTCCGTGATTTTTAGGATTAGGGTGTTGCCTTTCTGTTCAAATTCATAGGTGGTGTAGATTTCGGCGCCCACCTTCGACACGCTTCCATTTTCGTAACGTTTTTCTTTTCCGTTTGCCTGGTAGCACTTGCTTTCGTTTTTCGGGTCGCGGTAGATAACCCAGTCCCTGGGATTATAGTTGTTGGTCTCGCGGATGGTGTCGTTCTTGATGTAATAGCTGTGAGTCTGCTCTTCGCCTATGACGATGGCGACGGAGTCCTTTCCGTGGAAAACGGTGAAGTTGTCACTCTTGTCCGGGAAAATCCAGTCGTACCTCATGAGCTTGCCTACCCTGGTGGAATCGACTTTCCAGTCGACCTTTGCAGTCCCCCTATGGACTTTATCCTGGCAGCCGTGAGTGAGGGTCAGGCTGTCCAGGTGGTTTTGGGTCCAGTGGTACTTGATGGTACTGACCTGGGATTTCTGCTGCTGGTGAAGACTGTCCGGGTTCATGCGGCCGGGAAGTATGTAGATGTTCAGGACCTCTGTCCTGTAGTGCGAGGCGAAGTATTCGAACATCGGCCGGATGCAGTCCACCGCATGGGCACTCAGGGCGGATATGATTAGGATGATGATGGTTCGCCTCATGTAATGGAATATATATTAATATAGTCGTGGAGCCAATATGCAGTCACTGGAAAAAATGAGCAAGCACATTTTTCCTTGGTAACCTTGTGCGTGTTGGCAATCGCAACACCCTGGGGCTCGGAACTATTTGAACGTGAAACCAACAAGCTGGGTGCTTGTTGGGACTATGGCTGCGCCATAGTCCTACACCCTGCGGTTCCCAAATAAAAAAATGAGATTTTTTTTTCCTTGGTAACCTTGTGCGTGTTGGCGATTGCAACATCCTGGGGCTCGGAAATGAAATTACGCAAGCGTATTTTCACTTCGCTCGCCCTGCGGATGTTTCACGTGAAACATTTGAGATATGCCTCGCACCTCGCATTTCTGTCCATGGATCCTTCGCTGTCGCTCAGGATGACAATGGAACTTCTTGTCCCCATCAAACCTCATATCCCTAGTCCCTAAATCCTAGATCCTAACCCCTAAAACCTATTACCTAACCCCTCACAACTTTTTATATATTTTCCTCCAGAGGTCCTAAATGATAGAGATTGAAATTATCCGGGGCGACATCACGAAGCTGCAAGTCGATGCCATCGTGAATGCGGCGAACTGTTCGCTGCTGGGTGGCGGTGGCGTGGACGGTGCCATCCATCGGGCGGCTGGCCCGGAACTTTTGGGAGCTTGCATACCCCTGAACGGTTGCGAAACGGGCAAGGCGAAAATCACTCCGGGGTTCAAGCTTCCGGCCAAGTTCGTCATCCATACTCCGGGGCCTATCTATCGGGACGGCCTGCACGGCGAACCCGAACTGCTGGAATCCTGCTACAAAAGCTGCCTCGAGCTGGCCGAAGAAAACGGCTGCGAGACAGTTGCCTTCCCCGCCATTTCCACCGGTGTTTATGATTATCCATGGGAGGCGGCCACCAAGATTGCCGTGAAAACGGTCCGGAATTTTCCGGCCCAAAGAGTCAAGAAAGTCATCTTTTGCTGCTTCAGCGAGGAGATGGAAAGAATATATAAGGAGGAGTTCATCGGGAATTAGTTGTGAGTTATCAGTAGTCAGTTTTCAGTATATAATTTGGCGCCAGAGGCGCGACTATAAGAACTCATAACTCATAACTGAAAACTCATTACTAATCTTTCGCCCCACACACCCTACCCCCTAGATCCTAACCCCTAACCCCTAAACAAAACTATGGAAGAAGTCGTAAAATTTCTCAAGGATGCCGGCGCCTACTTTTTGGCGACGGTAGATAATGATCAACCCCGCGTCCGCCCGTTTGGCACCGCCAACATTTTCGAGGGCAAGCTCTACATCCAGACGGGCAAGTCTAAGGACTGCTCCAAGCAGATCCAGAAGAACGGCAAGGTCGAAATCTGTGCCATGAACAAGGCCGGTAACGAATGGGTCCGCGTCGCCGGTACCTTAGTCCGCGACGACCGCCGGGAACCGAAGGTGGACATGCTGGAGCACTACCCGGAACTCAAGTCCATGTATTCCCCCGACGACGACAACACCGAGACCCTCTACTTCAAGGATGCGACTGCCACGTTTTACAGTTTTACGGAAGCTCCTCGCACCGTGAAATTTTAAGTTTGGAATTTTCTAGATTCCGCGTTCCAATTTTTTTGCGGATAATTGCCCGGAAAATGACTCGGAATGTTGATAAAATTTCTAAACAAAATATAAACAGAATGGTCTGGCTAAATGGCTGGACCATTCTTTTTGTGGATAGAATATGAATAATATCCCACAGGTTTTCCACAAATGGGGATAATTTGACTGCCAAAACAAATGTTTCACGTGAAACAAATATGGATTTTGTGAATAATCTGTTTGAATTGGAAATTAACCCGTAAAATGCCGTCACAATTAAATAACACATAATTAACAATATATAAACACGCGACAAGGCGGGCAAAAATAAAGAAAAATGACTCGATGATGTCTTGTTGATAGATTTTATCCTTCTATATTTGTGCCCGTAGGCCTCTGATGAAGCTTTTTTTGACAAGAATTTTGCCGCTCCTGATCCTGGCGTGCTCCGTTTTTTCGGCTCCTGCCAGTGCCGAACCGCAGGAACCCGATGAGCCGGCCGTCTCGAAATTCCGGGAGCGGATTTCGCTCCGCTTCTTGTGCGACTACAACTTCATGATGATCAAGAACACCGCCTACGGTGACGAGCCCCTCTCGTCTAACCGGCCCGTGGACGTAGGTATCGGGTTTGGTTACGACAGCCTGTTTACCCTGTTCGGCACTTCCTGGGATATTTCCTTTGACTTCAAGTACGGCCTCCCCTTTACCACCAGCAAAGGGCATTCCGACTCCAAGACCTTCGAGACGGGCCTGGACCTTTTTCCGGGGGACTGGTGGCTTACCGCCAAAGTTCGCTATTACAGCGGCTTTGCCCAGAACCTGGAAGACGGCGACGATGACAGCTTTATAGACCTGACGGTGTTCGACGTGTATTTTTCCATACTCTGGATGGCCACGGCAAACGGAAGGTTTGCCCCCAGGAGCGCCTACTTTTTGGACCGCCGCCAGAAAAGTTCGGCGGGGAGCATGGTTATCGGCGGGCGCCTGCAGCACAATTATGCCGAGGATAAAGACGGCGTACTGGGCTACGAAGATAACAAGCGGGATATTACCAGCTTTTGGGGCGACATGGGCTACACTTACACCTTCGTCTACGGCAACGGGTATTTCTGGAATCTCTGGGGCGTCGTGGGCGTGGCCTACGGTCGCGAGTATGCCGACGACGGAAATTTGCTGCTGCCCGAGGCCGACATGAAAACTGCCTTGGGCTACATCGGCGAAAGTTGGTCGTGGAACGTGGTCCTCAAGTGCGGGTATTCCCTCATTGCCTTTGGCGAGCATCTCGAGGAGAAATTCGTGTCCGCTTTTGAAATCCTTGTAGTGAGAAGGTTCTAAAAATTTTATATTTCCACTACCCAATGCATCAACTCCAACATCAAGGCGTAATTATGTCTGATCGTTTTATCGTGACCGGCAACTTCACCGACGACCCCTTTGCCATCGACATGGCACAGTACATCGGTCTTCGTGAAGATATTTCCGACGTGGTCTCCCTGAAGACCTTTGCAAACTCCGAATTCTGCCCTCGCTACGGCCTGGACGTGGACGATATGGAACATATCGGCCGCCGCCTGGAAGGCAAGATTGTCTTGATTTGCTCGGTCTCGAACCATGAACGCAGCCGTAACGACTACGCCATGCGCAACTGCATTCTGGCCCGTGCCGCAAAAGACAATGGAGCCGAACAGGTTGTGTTGGTCGAGCCGGACCTGTTCTACAGCGCCCAGGACCGCGGCCCCCACCGCGTAGGCGAACTCGAGAAGGACCGCCCGGACATCGACCTCAAGAAATTCGACGGACAGGCCTTCACGAGCCTTCTCTATGCGGAGCTCCTGAAGAAGTCCGGCGTCGATGCCGTGGTGACGGTACACAACCACAGCGTGAAGGTGCAGAACCTTTTTGCCGACATCTTCGGCAAGGACAATTTCCATAACCTCATCCCGACGGACGTCTACGCCCACTACATCAAGAACAGCAACTTTGTTCAGACCGGCAAGGACGGCAATAATCTTGTCATCGTCTCCCCGGACAAGGGCGCACGCCCCTTCATGAACGCCGTCTACGAAGCGCTGGACCTGCCCGAATGCAAGCGCGTGGTGATGGACAAGGTCCGTACCGGCGAACGTGAAATCAGCATGACCTTCAACCCGGAACTTTCGGACATCAGCATCGAGGAAATACAGGGCAAGGACGTGATCGTGTTCGACGACATGGTCCGCACCGGTACAACGATCGTGCAGTGCTGCGAACACATCAAGAAGGGAAATCCCAACCGCGTGTGCTTCGGCGTGACCCACTTCCACACGAGCCCCGAGGCCCGTGAAAAGCTGAACAGCCCGGCCATCGACGAAATCCTCACGACTTCGACTCTCCCTGACATCATGAACCGCGACTGCCAGGGCCGCCTCCGCAAGAAGCTCACCGTGATGAAGCTCGGCAAGTGGATTGCCCGCCACGTGATGCAGATGTACGGCCTGGACGATGGACGTTTCGAGAAGGACTTCTACAAGATCGACATGTCCTCCAAGAACCCCCGTTGGCCGCCCCAGTTCTTTTAATCCATTCAACGGCTCATAGGTATTTATGTCCGCAAAAGTAACAAGCAGCGATAAGATTGAGGAATTGTTCCCGGATACCCCTATCCGGAAAATCATCACGCCCATGGAACGCTTGATGAAGGTGGAAACCACGGGCGGGATTGTCCTAATCATCATGACCGTCGCTGCACTTTTGTGGGCGAACCTGAGCCCGGAGAGTTACCACCACGTTTGGCATTTGCCTTTTGCCCTGACCATCGGCAGTTGGGTGGGTGCTGCGGACTTGCACTGGTTTATCAACGATGCGCTGATGACCATCTTCTTCTTCAACATCGGTCTCGAGGTGAAGGGGGAGATTGCCTACGGCGAACTGCACGACCCCAAGGCGGCGAGCCTGCCCATCATTGCTGCGGCGGGCGGCATGCTGTTCCCTGCGTTGATTTACCTGGCTCTTTGCCCTGCAGGTGCGGGACACGGCTGGGGAATCCCGACGGCTACCGATATCGCCTTCGTGGTAGGCTGTATGGCGATTCTCGGCAAGAAGGTGCCCCATGCTTTGCGCGTGATGATTTTGACTCTCGCTATTGCCGACGATATCGGTGCCATCCTTGTGATTGCTATCGGTTACCCCAGCGGTGACGGAATCGACTTTGCGGCTCTGGGCTTGGGCTTTGCCCTGCTGGCCCTAATCAACATGTTCTTCCGCATTGGGGTCCGCAATATGCTACTGTTTGTCGTAATTGGCGTTGCGGTCTGGGCATTCTTTGTCAAGAGCGGCGTACATCCCACCATCGCGGGTGTGCTGCTCGGGCTTTCTGTGCCTGCGAAGGCAGTTCTTGCCAAGGGCAAGCTGGCCCAGTTTGCCGGGAGCATTGGCGGCAAGCTTTCTGGCGAAACGAAGGACCGTAATGAGCAATACGAAGTATTTACCATGCTCAAGCAGGGTGCCCGCGAGAGCATTTCCATGCAGGAGCGCTTGTTCAAGCCCCTGGTGCCCTGGGTGAACTTCTTTATCATGCCGCTGTTCGCCCTGAGCAACGCAGGCGTAGAAATTAAGCTGGGCGGCGTGGAAGTCCCCGTGATGGGTGCGGTGGCCTTGGCCCTCGTGTTTGGCAAGCCCATCGGTATTTTCCTGTTCAGTCTGCTCTCCGTAAAGATTGGCATTTCCAAGAAGCCCAGCTACTCCTGGAAGATTCTTTGGGGTGGCGGCATGCTGGCGGGTATCGGCTTTACCATGGCGCTGTTTGTAGCGGGACTTGCCTTTGACGTAGGCGACCGTCAGGATTCTGCAAAGCTCGGCATTTTGCTGGGCAGCTTCAGTGCGGCGATTCTCGGCACCATCTACATGAGCCTTGTCTCCAAGCCTCATCACGGCGAAGAGACTGCAGAAGAATCTGCTGCAAAACACGAATAAATTAATTACGAATAAAGTAATTGTCGCGCCGAAAACGCCCCACGACCGCTTACGCTTGCGTAAGCGCGAGGCAAACTTTGTTTGCCGAAGTTTATGTCGTATTTTGGGAGGGTGTTAGGGAGGGCCTTGCCCTCCCTTATTGTCATTACCCCGCCTGAACAGCAGTCAGCGCAATCGTATAAACGATGTCTTCTACCAGGGCGCCGCGGGAGAGGTCGTTCACCGGCTTGGCAAGACCCTGGAGCATAGGACCAATGGCGATAGTGCCGTGGGCGCTACGCTGCACGGCCTTGTAGCCGATGTTACCGGCAGAAAGGCTCGGGAACACGAACACGGTAGCCTTGCCTGCCACAGAACTTCCGGGGGCCTTCAGAGAGCCGACGCTTTCGACGGTAGCGGCATCGTACTGCAGCGGGCCATCCACCAGCATCTCGGGGCGAGCTTCCTTGACCAACTTGGTGGCTTCGCACACCAAGTCGGCGTCGGGCCCCTTGCCGCTGTTCATGGTGCTGTAGCTCAGCATAGCCACACGGCTGGGCAGCCCGAAGGCCTTGGCGGTGTCGTCGCACTGCATGGCAATGCCAGCCAGCTCTTCGGCGGTGGGGTTCAGGTTAATCGCGCAGTCACCGTAGATATAGGTCTTGCCGGGCATGCACATAAAGAACACGGAGCTTACGGACTTGATGCCGGGAGCGCACTTGATAACCTGCAGGGCAGGGCGGAGCGTGTCGGCGGTAGAATGGATAGCGCCGGAAACGAGGCCGTCCACTTCGCCCATCTTGAGCATCATGGTGGCAAGCATCACGTTGTCGGCGAGAGCCGCACGGGCCTGTTCTTCGGTCATGCCCTTGGACTTGCGCAGTTCCACCAGGGTGGGCACGTACTTTTCGGCAAGTTCAGCCGTCGGTTCAATAATTTCGATATCGGCAGGGAGGGAAACTCCCTGTTCCTTGGCCACCTTGAAAATTTCGTCCTTCTTGCCCACCAGCACGGGCACTGCGATCTTGCGGTCAATGACCAGCTTTGCGGCCTGCACGGTACGAGGTTCAGAACCTTCAGGCAGCACAATGCGCTTCTTCGCCTTCGAAGCCTTCAGGAGCAAGCCCGCACGGAACATGGCCTGGCTGGTCTTGCGTTCAGCAGCGGGGGCGGCAAATTCCTTCGCGAGGCACTTGGGGCAATGCATTATACGGTTCGGGCAGAACAGGTCGGCATCTTCGCCATTGCAATAGACCTTCGCATCCAGGGCGGTGGCGAGGTCGTCGTTGAACTTGTGGGCCAGCACGTCGTTCATGCCTTGTGCACCTTCCACCACCACGGTATCTACAGAGGCAAAGTCCTTCTGCAAGAAGTCGGCGGCAATCTTCTCCATCAGCACGGCGGAACGGTGTTCCTTCAGTTCCGCCGCCGCCTCGGCACCATTTGCGCAGGGCTTGTACACGGCGGTCTTGACGCCAGCGGCAGCGGCGGCGTCCACAACTTCTTTTACCTTCGCTGCCATCTCAGCGGCGGCAGCAGCAACTAGAATTACTCTATTCATAACAATCTCCGTTTTTCGGCGCCAACGGGCGCCCTTAAAATTGAACGCCTAAAAATTAAGATAAAAAAAGCCCTGCGGCAAAGCCGCAAGGCTCATATTCACAGTTTCGAGGCGGTTGACCTTACGCGAAATTGTAAAGGTCCGTAATGTCCTCGCCCGCCTTGTCGTACATCCAGAACTGGTTCACATGGGCATGTTCGTCTTCCACCAGGTCGATTTTCATGCTGTGCTTGTATTCCAGATAGTGGAACATACGGGCCATGTCCTTGCAGAACACGTCCACCAGGGGGCTGCTCACCACCAGGGTCACTTCCTTCAGTTTTCCCTTGCCGTGGGCGCGGGCCATCCAGCGGTCGATCATGCCCAAGGTAGATTCCAGCGTGGCAATGCGGCCACCGCCGTGGCACACCGGGCAGATTTCCGTCTTCTCGGTCATCAGGTTCATGCGCACGCGCTTGCGGGTCACTTCCATCAGGCCGAACTGGCTAATGGGAGCGGGGCTGATAGGCGCCTTGTCCCGGCGGATCGCCTTGCGGAATTCCTGGTAAACCTTTTCGCGGTCCTCGTCGGTCTCCATGTCGATAAAGTCGATGATGATAAGACCGCCCACATCGCGGAGCCGGAGCTGCTTTGCAATCTCGTGGCAGGCGTCGATGTTGGTCTCGAGGATGATCTTGCTCTGGTCCTTGCCGTGGACCTTCGGACCGGTATTCACGTCGATGGACACCAGGGCCTCGGTCTGCTCGATGACCAGGTTTCCTCCGCGGGGGAGCGGTACCTGGCGCTGCAGGGAGCGGGCGTAATCGTTTTCAATCTTGAAGTACTCGAACAGGCTCTCGTTACTGCTCCAGAGCTTCACCTTGTCCAGCTTGTCCGGAGACAGCACCTTCAGGTAGTCGCGAAGGGCGAAGTATTCGTCCCGATTGTCGATGTACACGTAGTCCGTGTTCTCGCCAAAGTATTCGCGGACCGTCTGCTCGATAGAATCCGACTCCTCGTAGATGCAGGTCTCGGCGGGCATGGTCTCGAAGTTGTACTTCGTCTGTTCCCACTTGCTCTCCAGTTCACGCATCTGCTTCTGGATTTCGAATTCGGACTCGTTCAGCCCGTTGGTGCGCACGATATAGCCCACGTCCCGGGCCTTCAGGCGGCGGACCACCTTCTGGAATTCCCGACGTTTAGCATGGTCGCGCTCGCGCTTGGACACGCCCACGAAGTTGGTACCCGGCATGCACACCAGGAACCGGCCTGCAAAACTCAGATGAGTCGTCAGACGGGCACCCTTGGTGCTGATAGGTTCCTTCACCACCTGGACCATAATTTCCTGGCCTTCCTGGAGAATCTCGTCGATGGAGATTTCCTTGGAAGCGCCTTCCTCGTCACCGTCGTCGCCGTATTCCCGGCGCAACAGCTCGTTCCTGTCCATGGCGTCGTCCTGGTGCAGGAACCCTGCCTTCTCGAGACCGATATCGATAAACGCGGCCTTCAAGGCGGGAAGCACCTTTTGAACGACACCCTTATATATATTGCCCAGGACCCTGGTAGAAGACACGCTTTCCACGACCAATTCCGCAAGTTCGCCATCTTCCATGATGGCGATGCGCTTCTCGTAAGGTGTCTTGCTAATCAGGATTCCGCGCTTACACTTATTTGCCATAAAACTCCTAAAAGTAAAGCAAAATCGATTAGACAAACCCCTAAAAGGCCCTCCAAAAGTATGGAACGCCTCCGAACCCCGCCGGTTTCTTGACGGAAAGTACCGCCCGCCCGCCAAAACGAGGTCTAGGGACTTTAAATATATAATAAGAGATTAGGATCTAGGGGTTAGGGGTTAGGGAATTTGGGGCAAAAACGGGTATTTTAGGAAGGGGGAAGCCTCCCCCTCGCCCCGAACTTGTTCCGGGGCTACCCCCTCTCCTAGGGGTTTCACCCCTAAAACCCGAAGCAACTGGACCTACCGTCAAATTTCAAAAAATGTTATATTCATTCCTGGAGACAAAACCTTTAGCAATGTTCCGTAAAGTTCTTTATCTGGTGGCAATGATTGCCGCCGCGGTTGCAGCCGAAGATTCCACCGCAATCCCTTCCGGAGGGCTTGTGGCGTATTACCCATTCAACGGCACTTTTGAAAACAATGCCGGCACAGAAATCGCCACTGCCGAAAACCACGGAGCCACATTTGCCGCAGACCGATTCGGCAACGAGAATTCCTGCGTCGCCTTCGACGGCAACGGGGCCTACCTGGAAATTCCGGACAACGACGTTTTCAGCATTTCCACCACAGGCGCCCTGACGGTTTCGGTGTGGGTCAGCCCCGAAGTGCTGAACTTCCAGAATGCAGAAGCCGGCGGCTACGTGCACTGGATGGGCAAAGGGGAGCCCCACCAGCATGAATGGGTGTTCCGCATATACAACAAGGACCTTGCCCAAGGCCAAGAAAACAGGCCAAACAGGATGTCCGCCTACGCTTTCAATCTAGAAGGCGGCCTCGGTTCCGGAAGCTATGTGCAAGAAGAAATCCAAGAAAAGGAATGGATCCATTTTGTGGCCCGCTACGACATAGAATCCAACAAGATTACTTTGTTCAAAAACGGCGCGCAGAAGGACCAGGACGATTTATACGACAAGACCTACGGCGTGCAGGTCCAAAACGGGACGGCTCCCCTCAGACTCGGGACCCGCTCCAAGTGGAGCTATTTCCGGGGCTGCATCGATGACTTGAGAATCTACAGCCGTGCCCTTTCCGAAAGCGAAATTCTGGCACTCTACAACGAACCCGCGCCGAAAGACAACGCCGAAATAGAAAACCCCGAAGAACATAGTTCAAGTTCATCAGAAGTCGTCAATCAAGAAGAGTCCCAGGCTATCTGGAAAAAGTCAAACCCCGTGAACCGCTCCAGAATCAATTCTCGGAGCAAGAAATTCTTCGACCTGAAAGGACGCCTGGTGCGAGAGGAATAGAAGTTAGGGGCTAGGATCTAGGGGCTAGATTCTAGCCCAAATGCCCAGGAGGGGCGCTGACGCTGTTCTTGATGGCCGCCTGCTTGGACTCCACAATCTTGTCGGCAATGGAACGAACCTTTTCGGTAAGCCACAGCCACGACTGTGAACCTTCGGTATAGTCCGCCTCCCCAAACATCTGCACGCGGCTGTCCTGGCGCATCTTTTCCACCTGGCGGAAAGCCTTCACGTCCCCTTTCGGGTAAACCGCAAAGGTAGAGCCGCCATTGTAATTCAAGATGCTGAAAGCGGGCACGTCCGAAGGCCCATCGGCAATGTAGAGCATGTTCTCGAAGGGCACGCGACGGTCGCCCCGGGCGATGGTGGAATTCACGTCGATATCGTCGGGATACTTGTTGCTCCCCTTGTTGATTTCAAAAAGGTAGCGGGTCTTGGAAGTATTGTCCAGGGCGCAGGCCACCTGGCTGATTTCTCCTTCGGCAGGGGCTGCACATACCTTCGACGCATCCGTATCAAAACCGGGGGGAGCCGGCGTCTCGATAAATTCACATCCGAAAATTCCATCCACGAAGGGCGCGATGGCGCTCCCCCGGATAGTTTCTGCAAAACCAGTGCTCACCACGTAATGCTCCAGCTTGATATCGAAGGCCTTGTATTTCGGGTCCGATTCCACAAGCCCCTTGATGTTCCCGAAAAATTCCGGAAGGCCCGGATAGAATGCAAGTTCCCTCCCGAACTGATGCAATAGTTTGTTCGAAAGGCCCTTGAACAGTCCCTGCTTCACGTAGGTCAGCACATGGTTCAGGTAACTGGTGTCCGGATTCACATGCACGCCGCTACGGCCGTAGTATTCGCGGAGGGCGTTCACCTCCCGCCAGAACTTGCCGCCATCCACGTTGTAATGGCGGAACAGCGGCTCTTGCATGTAGCTGCTGATGAGGGTCTTGTCACAATCCCACACGAGGGCGATGATGTTCTGTTCGAAAGGAGTCATGGGTGTTAGGGGATAGAGGTTAGGATTTAGGATCTAGGGAGATGAGAGATGTGTAATGTGGAGTGCGAGGTGTGGCTATAAAACTCATAACTGACTACTGATAACTCATTACTCTCATATCACTGTTTCGTTATGAAGTAGTCCTCCGGGTTTATGGGAGTGCCGTCCAGGCGGATTTCGTAATGGAGCGCCACGCTGGACTCCGTGCCGCTCTCGCCGATGATGGCGATGGGCTGCCCGCGCCGGACACGCACGCCCGGCTGCACCAGAGCCTGCCCCAGGTGGGCATAGAACGTCTTGATGCCTGGCATGTGCTCGATTTTCATGGAAAGCCCGAACCCGCGATGGTTGCGGACTTCGGCCACGACGCCCGCACCGGTGGCCACTACGGTATCGCCCACGGCCGCCACGTAGTCAATGCCCCGATGGGGCAGTTCCTGCTCGGTAAAATGGTCGTAAATCATCTCGAAACGGTTCTTGACGGCATGGCTGTTCTTGAATGGGTGCAGCACAGGCACCATAGCCGCCGTCACGGAATCCTGCTCCAGCCGGGCAAGCAGGCGCCTGAAGGTCTTCTCAATTTCGGCAAGGCTCTTGCGCTCGCTTCCCGAGCGCATATCCCGGCCGGATTCTTCCAGGGTGAACCCGAGCCCGCTGAGGCTTACGGTGCTGTCCCGCAAGAGCCGGGTCTCTTCGGCCTTGAGAATGGACTCGTCCACCGATTGGCGGATATCCTTAATCTCCTTCTTGATGGCCATGTTCTGGCGGTACACCGAAAGCACGTTTCCATCGGAGAGGTTCGCCACAATCTTCTGGGGCGAAAACAGCACGAACCCGAGAATGGCGCAAGCCAGGAGAACCACCATCACGATCACCCTGGTCAGGGAAATCTTGTAGTTCTTGGGCGCCGAGGTCTTGCTCGGGAAAACATGGACCTCAAGCTTTTTCACTCTTCCCCGCAGATTCCTTGGAAAGCTTCTTTTCCAGTTCGGCAATCTTTTTCTGGCTTTCTTCGATGCCGCCGATAATTTCCACCACCGACGGGTCGTCCTTGATGGCCTTCAGAAGGTCGTCTTGCACAGCCCCGTAGAGCTTTTGCCCCAGGGCCTGGAACTTGGTCTTGAGTCGGCTTTCTTCGGTTGCCAGTTCAACACGGACCAGGGTCGCAGAGGCAAACCCCATGGCATGGTTTTTCAGCTTATTTAGCACTGTTTTATCCATAAGCGTTCCTTTTTTCACTCTTAAAATAGTAGTTTTTACTCCATAAAACAATGGAGATTTTTTATGAGCCGGAGAGATCGTAGGCGTGCAATGCAGGATGCAAAGAATTTCACGCCTAAAAAGTCCAATTCCATGAACAAGTGGGTCATCGTGGCCCTGGCCGTAATCGCTGTAGTATTTTTCGTCGGAACGACTATCATTCAAAGGGGTGCCTAATCTATGAAATTCCAAATCCAAAAAGTTGTATTCCTGGACGCTCTTAGCGCCGCCGTCAACGCGGTGCCGAACAAGTCCACTATCCAGATTCTCAACAACTTCGCCCTCAGGCTCGAAGGCAATGTCCTCGAAGTGAGCGCGACGGATCTGGACCTGGGCATCAGGGTCAAGGTGGAAGTCGAAGGTGAACGCGACGGTTCCGTGGTCATCAACGCCCGCAAGCTTCTGGAACTGGTGAAGAGCCTCGTAGATCCGAGCATCACTACCGTAAGCGTAGATGTGGAAAACTACCTCGCCAAGATCCGCTGGAGCGAAAAGGGCCAGGCAAGCATCACCGGTTTCGACGCCAGCGATTTCCCGCCGTTCCCCGAAGTGAACGAAGGCGAAACCCTGAACTTTGCCAAGAGCGAACTGGAATTCCTGGTCGAAAAGACCAAGTTCGCCACCTCTACCGACTCCACCCGCTTAAGCCTGAACGGCATCTTCCTGGAAGCGGGCGACGGCAAGGTCTCCATGATTGCAACCGACGGTCACCGTCTGGGCCGTGCCGCCATCGAGCAAGAAGGCGCAAGCCTGAGCAATGGCGTCATCGTCCCCCGCAAGCCCCTGGAACAGATTCTGCACATGGCCAAGGCCGACGCCACCATCGAGGCCCGCGCGTCTTCGACCCACATTTTGTTCAGCACCGAATCCATCCAGGTGATTTCCAAGCTCTACGAAGGACCGTACCCCAACTACCGTGCGGTGATTCCCCAGAACTTTGAACGCACCGTGCAGCTGAACACCGTAGAATTTTTGAACAAGATGCGCAGCGTGATTTCTATGGCCAACGCCCGCACCCACAAGGTGCGCCTACAGTTCGAAGGCAACAACCTGGAACTCAGCGCAAGCGACCCGGATGTGGGCGGCGATTCCCGCGAAGCCCTCTCCGTGACCCACAACGGCGAAGGCTCCTTCAGCATCGGCTTTGACGGACGCTACATTTCTGAAATCTTCAGCATGTGCAAGTCCGAAGAAACGGTGATGAAGATGAACAACCCCATTGGCGCCTGCATCATCGAGCCCGTTGGCGAAGGCCTGAACTTCAGCTTCTTGCTGATGCCCACCCACCTGACCGACGACTAACCGCAAGGTGCAAACAAACTAAAAAAGGGGTGTCGCACAAGCGAGCCCTTTTTTTCTTCCCGCCGCAACCAACATGTCCAACGCCATCCGCAAACGTATCAGCAAAAAGATTACCAAGGCCCTTCACGATTTCGGACTGATCGAAGACGGCGACAAGGTGCTTGTTGCCGTCAGTGGCGGCAAGGATTCCAGCGTGCTCCTGATGGAACTGGCTGCACGCATGGGAAAATTTTTGCCCGACTGCGAAATCGGGGCCATCCATATCCAGAGCGACTTTGCGGACAAGGCCCCCCGGGAATTTCTGGAACGGATGGCGCAGCAGTACCCGCAAATTCCCTTCTACTTCAAGGACGTGGCGGTAGAAGGCCGGCTCAAGGAAGGTCGCAAGCTGAACTGCTACTGGTGCAGCACCCAGCGTCGCACCGAGCTTATCAAGTTCGCCCGGGAAAACGGCTACAACAAGATTGCGTTGGGTCACCACATGGACGACATCGTAGAGACCCTGCTGATGAACATGCTCTACAAGGGCGAATTCAGCGGCATGCCGCCCATGGTGCCCTACGAAAAATACCCGGTAAGCGTCATCCGCCCGCTGTGCTATTGTGAAGAATCCGAGATTATCGAATACGCCGAAGACGCCGACATCCGCAAATTCACCTGCACCTGCGAGTTTTCAAAAGCAAGCCACCGTAAATCCATCCGCGAAGAAATCAAGAGCCTTACCAAGGGCAATTCCACCCTCAAGGCGAACCTCTTTGAAAGCATGCGGAATATACGGATGGATTATCTGTTGTAAGCATTTTTTGTATATTACCCTCCGGTTTCCCAAGTGGGATTCTTTGTGGTTCAAGAGGTTTTGAACCAGTTGCCAGATGGGCCGGCGTTCCGGCCCGAATTCCCCTATTATCAAATGAACAAGGCCATCGCGGCCGTTCTCCGCGTATGGCCAGGAGAAACTATGATGCGCGAAAATACAGGCGCTGCAAAGCGCAACCACGACCCGTTTTTTAGGTGGCTGTTTTCAGACACCGGGCATGCAAGAAACCTGCTGGAGCTGTCGGCGAAGGTGAACCGGGAACTGAACGAGTTTCTTTCGGTGGTGAACCTGGATACCTTGATTCGGATTCCCGACTCCTACTCGGAAGTGGACGAGACCGGCGAGGCGGATATCGCTTTCCGCGTGAACGTTGCCACGGGCGCACCCGTGCTGGTGGGCATTTTGCTGGAGCACAAGTCCGGGCGTGACACTGGCATCCTCAACCAAATCGACAGATATATCCACTCCATAATGAGGCTGCATGGCGAAAACCGCATATATGACGGCTTTCCGACGGTGGCGATTATCTTCTACAACGGCCGCGAGAACTGGGACCCTCTGAAATTATTGGAAAATGGATATCCGAAATATTTCCACGGGGCGGTTCTTCCGTTCAAGTGCACCTTCATAAACATGTCGGACATTCCCGACAGCGACTGCCTCGCTTGCGAGGATGCTGAAACGGGCATGGGAATCGTGGCCATGAAGTATGCCTTTGACAAGGACAATCTGCTTGCCGTCTTGCCAAAATTCAAGGGTACGTTGCAGAAGATGAGCGGAAACAAGGCCTCTTGCCTTTTGCAGAAAATAAGTTTATATTTAAAGGAGTACGTTGACCAAGGCGTTCTAAAGGAGTTGAGCATGGCCTTCAAGAGCATAGGACAGAAATACGGCTTTGTGAGTGCAGGCGATGTTATCCGTCAACGAGTTGCCGAAACGCAGCAAAAGCTAGAGGCAGAAGCCGAAGCAAAAACCAACGAGGACAAGTTGAACACCGCCAGGGGCCTTCTGCAAGACGGTGTCTCCATGGAAATTCTGACCCGACGGTTCAACCTTTCCGAAGAAGCGATTCTGGGAAAGTAGTTTCTTAAACTTGTAAAACATCAAAGCGGCTCCCGATGGGGGCCGCTTGTGGTTTTAAAAGAGGAAGAATTTCATCTACCAGTCGCAGGTGCCGTACTTGCCTATGGCATAGATGGAAAAGTCATTGGTCGTTCCGGCGCTCCCCTTAAACCCAATTTCAATGCGATCGGCCTTGGCGATTGCCTCTCCCTTGTCTACGGCAGTCCCCCAGCCTTCCTGTATGAAATCGTCCCAAGTTACATTGGCAAGAGACTTGTCCTTTTTCAAGGGAATCTTCGCCTGGATAAGGTCGGAGCCGGTCGCCTCATCGTCATCATTGAACCTGACGATGAGATAGAAGTCCTGTGTCGCGGAATAGACCAGGCACATGCCGCCCCATGTCGTGATATCCGCAGATTTCTTTTCGCCTGCAATATGGAAACCCAGGCGGACGAAGGGGTATTCAAAGCCGCTCCCGAACTGGGCGGTCCCCTTCAGATAGCCAAGATTGTCCCTGGAGGGAACCTCGAAACTGCCGAAGGCCATCCCTGAAGGCCAATAAAAAGAACTCGTCCCCCCATTATCTGAATCCGTGTACGACCATAGGTAGCCCTGGGTCCCGGTCCCGTCATCCAGGCCGGTATAGACCTTGCCGCAGCGGGTTGTTTCGGACGTGTGCATGCAATCCTGCGGGCAGTACATCGCGTTGGAGCAATCGATGGCTGAGACAGTAGTCACTCTTACGCTTGGATAGGGTGTTATTACCACCTCACTTGCCGATGATGGCATCACGCTAGCCGAAGACGAAGATTCATTCCCCGAAGGCAATGCCGGAATGTCTATGCTAGATGACGAGGAAACGACCGTTACCGACGATGTTGGCGTATTGTCGTCATCCTGCGTGCCGTTTGACGACGCCGCACCGTAACCGTCCTCTCTTTTGGGATTGTCCCCGGTCTCCTTCGTTATCTGGAGCGGCCCCCATTTGCCGTCACTACAGATGTAGAACGTCTTTTCCGAGACTACTCTCTCGATGTCGCCATCGCGACTACCGGTGCAGTTGGGCAGGTCATCTAGTGTGGCGGCACCGTCGCTTGGTACCTGGACGGTCTGCTGCACCGCAGGTTGTGTGGAAGTCTCGCAGGCAGCGAGAACGAGGGCGAAAGAAAGGCAATAAAGCGATTTTTTCATATTCGGTTTCCTCAAAAAAAACAATAGAACCTTTTACACCAGTTGGAGATCTGGATTTTCAACTACCACCAACCAAATAGGCATTCCGTATCTTGCGGGACCTCTATTGTAAATTCGTCACGTCCACAAATATCAACCGTAGAATTGTTTCCAGTTTCCTCGCCTGAAACTATTATTTTCTCCACAGAGCTACAACTGACCCGAGCCTCGTGACATGATGGAGTTTCATTTGCACCTGGCCAGCTTTTAGATAAAACGGCCCTATGTATTTTTCCCGCAGGTACAGAAACTGTTTTATAGTAATCAAAAACTAAATATTCAAGGGAAGAATTCCATAGCGATGGACAACTACTAAGCCCAATAGGGGCCGTAATCCTTTTTTTATTAGGTAAATCAAGATATCCGTGCAACTTTACAATCGGCTGAACATTTTCTAATCCTGTATACACTTTCGTTGCTCCTGAACTAGTAATTTCTACCCCTTCCATATTGTCGAATTTCCATTCATAATCAGTAATACCATCTAGTGTTGTACAGCCGGAAAAGCTCCAGGTCACCGAATTATCTTTTGTTTCTGCATTGCAAGTGCAGCCAGCAAATGGATTAGAGACTTCACTTGAGTAGCAGCGAACACGCTTCTTATCGCCGACAGATTCGCTTATCGTCCAATAATCAGAATAATTATAAGATATACCAGAAGTCGTTAATTCATTCCGACTATGCGGCAGATAAAAAAATTCAGGACAAGCTGCTGATGCTTCATTTTTTGTAAACAAATCTGAGCCATCATGAGTTAGGTCGTCCGTCCATACAAACGAAGTTCCATTAATTAAATTAATTGCGTCAATATTGACGACTGGCTTACCTTTCAGGCACCGCACTGATACATAGCCCCCGCTAGCTTCATGTGGTGGAGCGACCTCATCCGAATCGAATCTCATTTCAACCTGAGAGGTTGCACCAGTAAAACTCAACGGGTTACTGACCAAAAAATGGGCATCGTCATCAACATAACAATCACCGACATCAAAGGGGCTCCCATCCCCCCCCCAACAACTACCTGCGGGAAGTGCCGCAAAACCAAACCTGTCTGTTCCTGCAGTAGCGCCTGGACCACGGCCTCCTGCTAGTCCTGCTGGTGCAGGGTCCCCATTGGCAATCCACCCCGTAGTGGCCTTCAAACTCACACCTATTGGTTCGCCTCCATTGTTACGAGAAACATAATCAAACAATTCTTCCCACTCTTCCGAACTGGGGACATGCCACCCTTCAGGACAAACATATCGATCATCATTACTCAGATAATGCAAACTTCCATATTTTTCACAATTCTGTTCAACCTTCCCTGGACATAGCCCACCAAGGTTCAGATTCTGCGCAAACCAGACCTGATTGCCAATACGGACAATCTTGTAAATCTTGCCATTTCGGGGATCAGTAAACGTGTCTGAAGGTTCAACTGGAGCAGTTGCGGAACTGACCGTAACATTTTCGCTGCTACTTTCCGGGGCGTTAGAATTACTGCTTGAATCCACATTATTTGAAAATGAGCTACTCGATGCGATAGACCCAGAATTTTTTTCTTTTTCTCCATTTGAACTAGAGCTCTTTATAAAGGAGTCGCCTATGTCAGATTTATCTGAAGAAGGCTCACTTGAATCCGAAGAACGGAGGATATCCTTTTGCGGTTCACTCAAACTCTTCACCCACCTTCTATCTTTACAGACAAAGACGGAAGATTCATCTACAACCCAGATGGAATCTCCTTCACTTTTTTCAAGGCATACAGGCAAATCGTCTTCAGAGGCAATAGAATCCAGAATGTCGTAACCAAATTCCCATCGACCATCTAAGCAAATATAGGCAATTTTTTGAGGCTTCTGCAGTTTGTGTGGAGGGGTTGGGAGGAGTCTAGGCAGCATCTTTCGCCTTTTCCCAGGGTAACGGCACCCTGTAGCAGCCGCATTTCAGCATGACCATGTCCAGCATGTTTT
>Ga0129306_1000590_pt1 | contig 55114 bp, 39 predicted proteins | sample P827metagenome_FD_94438 | JGI IMG/M metagenome (GOLD analysis project Ga0129306, IMG submission 94438) | Capybara group fecal microbial communities from Wisconsin, USA - P827 metagenome | ecosystem: Host-associated > Mammals > Digestive system > Large intestine > Fecal | place: USA: Wisconsin... | reverse complement strand
TACAAACGATCTTGTGAACGCGGTAGTACCTTCGAATGACATTGAGGATCTTGTCGTGGGAACAAATCAGGATGATTCCGCGCTGATCCCCTTTGACAAGACTGTTTCCGGTGACCTGAAAGACGCGCTCGGCGGGTGGTTTGCTTTTGCAACCGGTGAGAACCCCGACAGCAGCTGTTCGGTCAGTGTTGTAAATAAGTCTACGGATGATCATTTGAGGGTAGGCTTCTACGTTTTTGATGAGCTCGGCACTGAGGTCGCCGAAGGATCGGCATACAGTGACGGGGTCACTAAAACATTGACCCTGGACGGGCTGGATCCCGATACGGTTTACTATATTCGCCTGATCGTTCAAAACCGTAACAACAGCGGCACCAGAAATGATACGGTCGGCTATTCTTTGACTGTACGCTGCCAGAACAGCGCGGTGGAAGCAAATACTGCCGAGGTCGCGGAAGCGGAAGAAGCGGTGTTTGAGACGCCCTTCGAGCTTAGTTCCACGCAGGTGCGCTTCGTCGCGAATAAAGCGGTCTTTATTAATGAAAACGAGGCAAAAGAAGCACTAGCCCCTGTGGCGGATATCATTCTCGCGCACCCGGATCATCCGATCCTGCTTGCCGGAACGACCGCGCAGTGGGGGAGCCAGGAATCCTGCGTCACCTTATCCAACAGGCGCGCGGACGCCGTGAAGGATCTGCTGGTCAGTTATTTCGGAGTTCCGGAATCCCAGCTGCTCACGGCAGGGTTAGGATATGAAGCTGACCCGTTTGTCCGCGGGCGGGATGTTGACGCAAAGGGGGATTTTGTAGAAACGGAAGGCGCGAAGAACCGCCGCGTCGTCGTACTCGACGCGGAGAGCGACATCGCCCGCCGGATCCTCGGAAACTGAACATATGAAAAAGGAACTGCAGCATTTCGTGCTGCAGTTCCTTTTTCTGTCAGTGGTAAAGTGCGGCCCCGCCGGTCATCATTTTCAGCCGCGTTTTTTACTCCCACTCGATGGTCCCGGTCGGCTTGCCGGTCAGGTCGTACAGGACGCGGTTGATGCCGGGCACCTCGTGCGTGATCCGGTACGTGATCCTGTCAAGAAGATCGTAGTCGAGGCGCTCGATCGTGGCGGTCATCGCGTCCCTCGTGTTCACGGCGCGGATGACTGCAGGCCACTCGAAGGCGCGCTTTCCGTCCTTGATGCCGGTCGTCTTGTAGTCGGGGACGATGATGAAATACTGCCAGACCTTCCCCGCGAGGCCCGCATTCGCGAACTCCTCGCGAAGGATCGCGTCCGCCTCGCGGAGCGCGTTCAGGCGGTCGCGGGTGATGGCGCCCGTGCAGCGCACGCCGAGTCCCGGGCCCGGGAACGGCTGGCGCTCGACCATGCTCTCCGGCAGGCCGAGGGCCTTGCCGACCACGCGCACCTCATCCTTATAGAGGAGCTTCACCGGCTCGACCAGCTCGAAATGCACGTCCTCCGGAAGGCCGCCGACGTTGTGGTGCGCCTTTACGCCTGCCTCGCTTTCAAGGATATCCGGGTAGATGGTCCCCTGGCCCAGAAAGCCGATGTTCTCAAGCTTCGCGGACTCCTCCTCGAATACGCGGATGAACTCGCCGCCGATGATCTTTCTCTTGGTCTCAGGGTCGGATACGCCCTCCAGCTTGTCAAGGAAGCGGTCCGTCGCGTCGATGTAGATCAGGTTCGCGCCAAGCTGGTTCCGGAAGACTTCGATGACCTGCTCGGACTCGCCCTTTCTCATAAGGCCGTGGTTCACGTGGATGCAGGTCAGCTGCTTTCCGACCGCCTTGATCAGGAGCGCGGCGACGACCGACGAATCCACGCCGCCGGAGAGGGCAAGAAGCACATTGCCGTCCCCGATCTGCTTTCGGCACGCCTCCACCTGTTCTTCGATAAAAGCGTTGGCGAGTGCCTCATTCGTAATTCTTTCCATGTTTTCCGGACGCTTGTTGGGATCTGTCACGATGTACCTCCTTTTCGTTCTTAAGGGTATCAAAACTCATCCTAAGTATAACATGTTTCCCGCGTTTCCGCATTTCCCTTAAGGAAAGAGAATGCCCCGGCAGGGGTTATATACTTTCATTGTTTTCACGGGAATCTGATATATAATGTAGATACACTGAAAATACAGCACCATTCCATGCGGTACATCATCGCAGATAGCAGAAAGGAAGTCAGCATTATGAAGAAGAGAATTGCAGCAGTAATCGCGGGGATCGCGGCAGCGGTCCTGATGGCCGGCACGGCGTATGCCGGAGAGTTTGTTGACATCAACGGAAGGCGTTTCTACAACACCGGTTACGACCATGTCCTGACCGGCTGGAGATGGATCGTAGGAACGGACGGGAAGGCAAAATGCTATCTCTTTGACAACAGCGGCTACTGCTACACGAACACCGTGACCCCGGACGGCTATACGGTGGATGAGTGGGGACAGTGGACCTATAACGGGCAGGTCGTGACCAAGGACTACGAGGCAGGCATGGAGAGAGAGACGGACTATTCCACGGCGGGCGGAGCGTATCACACGACCCGTCAGGAATACGCCGACGGCTCGGTCAATTACTATGGCCCGAACGACTTCCCGGCTACGGTCACCTTCCCGGGCGGCTGCGCCGTTACCACCTATTACGCCGGCGGGCAGAACACGGATTATTTCTACAACTATTTCACCCAGTACAGCTACGAGTCGGAGAGCCGCCGTCAGGCGCTTGATTTCATTGATGAAAACAACTTCCGCGTCCTCGATTTTGATCAGGGAACCGTGACATACTATTCCCGCTGAAACGCATAAGGACAGAAGAAAAGTGCCGCCCCGGCTGGTCAGATCCAGCCGGGGCGGCATCATTTCTGTTTCAGAGAGCGGTTCCGCCCTTTCCATCAGCGTGATCCTGTCAATAGGGACGGTTTCCGTCCTTCCCATCAGCGTGATTCTGTATTAGAATGGGGGGACACAGACTGAGAGAAAGGCTGGCCATATTCATGGAACTCATCACCCTGGTGCTATTCTGCGCGATGCTCCTTATGAGCATCATCCTTCATATCGAGCTTGTATACGCGCTCGCCGCCGGTCTTGTCATTTTTCTCGCATATGCCGCGCTGAAGGGGAACGGGCCGAAGGCGCTTGCTTCCATGTGCGTGAACGGTATCCGCACAGTCACCGGGATCCTGACGACCTTCGTGTTCATCGGCGTACTGACCGCGCTCTGGCGCGCCGCGGGGACCATCCCGGCGATCGTCTGTTGGTCCGCGTCGCTCATCCGGCCGGCAGTCTTCCTGCTGATGACCTTCCTCCTGAACTGCCTGGTCTCCTTCCTTACGGGGACGGCGTTCGGCACGGGCGCGACCATGGGCGTGATCTGCGCGACGATAGGGCACGTCATCGGCTTCCCGATCCTTCTGACCGGCGGGGCCGTCCTTTCCGGCGTCTTCTTCGGGGACCGCTGCTCGCCTGTCTCCACCAGCATGCTGCTGGTATCGTCCCTCACGGAAACGGAATCCTTCGACAACATCCGGAGGATGATGCGGACCGCGCTGCTGCCGTTCCTCATGACCTGCGTGATCTACGGCGCCGTCGGCCTTTCCGTTAAGACCGGAGGCGATCTCCCGGACCTTTTCTCCATGTTCGGAACGGAATTCCGGCTCCATCCGGTATGCCTGGTCCCGGCAGCGGTGATCCTGGCCCTTTCGCTTCTCAGGGTCCCGGTGCGGAAGACGATGGCCGCGAGCATCCTGACTGCCGTGCCGGTCTGCCTTTTTTTACAGGGGATGTCCGTCACGGAGCTTCTCCGGACCGCCGTCTCAGGCTATCGCGCGGTGGATCCCGCGCTCTCGTCCATGATCAACGGCGGCGGCATCCTTTCCATGGTCCGGGTCAGCCTGATCGTCTGCATCTCGTCCGCGTTTTCCGGAATCTTCGAGGCTACCGGCCTTTTAAACGGGGCGAAGACCCTGGTGCTCAGCCTGAGCCGGAAAACGACTGATTTCGCGGCTGTCCTTGCCGCCTCCTGCATCCTGTCCATGATCTCCTGCAACCAGTCCCTGGCGACGATCTTAAGCTTCCAGCTCTGCCGCGGCACGGTCCCGGACAGGAAGCGGCTCGCGATCCACCTCGAGGATACCGTCATCCTGGTCGCCGGCCTGGTACCGTGGAGCATCGCCGGGGGCGTCCCGCTGGCTTCCGTCGGCGCGCCCACGTCCTCCATGCTGTTCGCCTGCTACCTGTACCTTGTCCCGCTATGGCGGCTGGCGGGCTCCTTCATTGAGAAGAAGCGGAACAAAGAGGGCAGGAGAAGAGAAGAGTTATAATGCCGGGTTTACAGAAAATGGGGCTGTCCTCAGGGGCGGCAAAGTTTTTCAAGGAGTTATTCGATCATGGCAGAGATCAAGGCAGCGCTTACAAAAAGAGATCAGGTCTTTCTGGATCAGAGCCTGAACGGATCCATGTGGAGAGTCATTCTGCAGGTCGGCACGCCCCTTGCCTTATACCAGGGGCTCAATCAGTTTTTTACGATCCTGGATACCATGATGGCATCGCATATCAGTAAAGAGTCCGTGTCTGCGGTGGCATATCTTTCGCAGCTGAACCTGCTGCTTTCTTCCGTGGGCGGCGGTCTCGCCATCGGAGCAGGGATCCAGATCAGCCGGGCATACGGAGAAGGGAACTTCGCGCTTGTCCGCAAACGGGTCAGCAGCCTTTATGTGATCTGCCTTGCGGCAGGGCTTGCGATGCTTGGCCTGATCCTTCCCTTTACAGACGGTTTTCTCAGGCTGGCCGGAACGCCTGCAGAGCTCATAGACGTGGGAAGACGGTACTTTATGGCGCAGATGGTCGTGATGGTCGTGGTGTTTCTGAACAACGTCTACATTGCCGTGGAACGTGCCAGAGGAAATTCAAAGCGCATCATGTACCTGAATTTTCTTGTCGCCGGAGTGAAGCTTTTTCTGACGGCGTTCTTCGTGTACGTGCTGAATGGAGACCTGGTGATGATCGCCCTTGGGTCGCTGGTCTCGCAGCTCACGCTGCTGGCATTTGCCGTCAGGAACAGCCTTGGCGGGGACGGCGCGTTCTGCTTCTCAAGGGAGGCCGTCGCCCTGGACAGTGAGACCACGAAACCGATGGTGACCCAGTCGGTCCCGGTGGTCATACAGAAAATGCTGTTTGCCTTCGGCAAGACCATCATCAACTCCATGAGCACTGTGTATGGAGCTACCATGGTCGGGGCGCTTGGAGTCTCCAACAATCTCGGAGGCATCACGACGAATCCGCAGAACGGTTTCCAGGAAGGCGCGGCGGCAGTGATCAGCCAGAATTTCGGCGCGCGGAGATACCGGCGGGTGATCAAAGCCTTTGTCTGCGTCCTGGCGGTGGACGTGGTCCTCGGGGCCGTGATCTCCGGACTCGAATTGTGGAAGCTGGACTGGCTGGCCCGTTTCTTTGACAGCGGGAACGCAGGCTTTCACCGGGAGATCGTGGAGGTATACCGTTTTGAAGCGCTGGGAGCGGTGCCTTTGGGGGTCAATGCCGCCGTACTGGCGCTGCTGTTCGGACTGGGAAAGACAAAGCACACGCTTCTTCTTAATTTCGCCCGGCTGTTTCTCTTCCGGATCCCGGTGTTCTGGTTTTTCCAGAATTATACGTCACTTGGTCCTGCGAGCGTGGGCGCCGTCATGCTTGTGAGCAATTTTGCGTCCGGGATCCTGGCCGCGGTGGTCGGCTTCATCGTGATCCTGCAGTTCCGGAACCGCTATCTGGTGACGGAGGAGACTCCTTCTTAACGAAGGACGAAAGCCGCCGGGATCCGGGACCCGGTCCCGCCGGAAGCTTTCCGGAAAAAAAGAGGGTGCTGCGCCCAAAAAGAAAAGGAGGGTCCGGCACCCAAAAAGAAAAGGAGGGTCCGGCACCCTCCTTTATCACTATCCGTTGTACTCCTCGGAGCTTCCCCAGATGGTCCGCATGGGCGGGTTGGCACGAAGCTCGGAGATCAGGTTTTTCATGAACTGGACGCAGTCGCCTTCCACGGCGTAGTTTGCGGAGGCAAAGATCTGCGCCGAAGGATCCTTGTTTACTGCGATGACCTGCTTCGCTCCTGTGATCCCGGCGGTGTGCTGGACGGCGCCGGAGACGCCGACGCTGACCAGGAGTTCAGGGGATACGGAGCAGCCGGTCTGTCCGACCTGCCGGAAGCTGTCGCACCAGCCGTTTTCCACCAGCGGGCGGGTGCAGCCCCAGTCCGCGTCCAGAAGGCCCGCGAGCTCCTCCACAAGGGCGAGATTCTTTTTCAGGCCGATGCCGCGTCCGGCGATGACCAGACGCTTTGCGCCGGCGATGGAACGGCCGCTGCGGCGCGCCTCCGTGCGGAGCACCGTGACTCTCTGCTCATCCACCGGCTGCCAGATGCGCTCGATGGAGCCGCCGCGGGTGCGGTCCGGCACGGGACGGGGAAAGATGCCCGGACGGACGGTCGCCATCTGGGGCCGCATGACCGGGCAGACGATCTCTGCCATGAGGCTCCCGCCGAACGCGGGACGCACCTGCTTTAAAAGCCCGCTCTCCGGGTCAATGGAGAGGGAGGTGCAGTCCGCGGTGAGCCCGGTCCCCAGGCGGGCGGCCAGGCGGGGCGCCAGGGAGCGTCCGAACGGAGTAGCCCCGAAGAGGAGGATATCCGGCTGTTCCCTTGACACCAGGCGGTACAGGATCTCCTCGTAGGGCAGCTCCATGGGCAGCTTCAGCGTTTCGTGCGTCACCAGGAAAACACGGTCCGCGCCCGCGGCAAGGAGGTCCTCCCCGCAGCTCGCGCGGAGGTCGCCGAGGACCGCCGCCGTGACGCGGAGCCCGCGGTCGTCCGCCAGCTTCCGGGCAGTCCCAAGAAGCTCGAAGGCTACCGGGTGGATGATGCCGGCGTGCTGTTCCGCGTATACCCAGATCTCACTGTTCTTCTGTATGTAATTCATCCTATTAATCTCCCGATGATGTCTCTGATTTTCACGGCCACTTCCTTCGGGGTACCCGTGACGCGCTCCGCTTTTGCCTCAAAGTCCGGCGTGAAGGTCCGGACCACCTGGGTGGCGGAGCCTCTTTTTCCGAGAATGGCGGGGTCCGCGTTGAGCTCCGCCGCGCCGAGCACCCGGACGTCCTGATGCTCAGCCCTCCGGATGCCGCTGATCGAGGGCAGCCGGAGCACGTTGATATCCTTCGAAACGGTGATCAGCGCGGGAAGCTGTACTCTGAGCGTCTGTTTCCCCTCCGCCGCGATGCACTCGACCACGGCAAAGGAGTTTTCCGGGTCCACCTCAACGATCTTCAGGACGTTGGAAACGTGCGGAAGCTTCAGGGTCTCCGCAAGCTCGGGGCCGATCTGTGCGGTGTCGCCGTCCACAGCCATGTGGCCGCAGATGATCAGCGAAACGCTTCCGCGCCGGTATTCGATCTGCCGGACGCCCAGGGAGAGGGAACGGGAGGTCGCGATGGTGTCCGCGCCTGCGAACGCGCGGTCCGTCAGGAGGATGCCCTCATCGACACCGCGGGCGATGAGGTCCTTCAGCATTTTTTCCACGGAGGGAACGCCCATGCTGAGAGCGGTAACGGAGCAGGAGATCCCCGGAGCCTCTGCGGTCTGCGCAGGTGCCGGAGCCTCTGCAGCCTGCGGGGCTGCCGGAGCTTCTGATGTTTCTGCGGCTGCCGCGAGTCTGTCACGGATCTGGAGGGCGGCTTCCACAGCGAAGGCGTCATAAGGATTCAGGATGGACGATCCGGCGCTGCGGATCAGTGTTTTCGTCACCGGGTCCAGCTTCGCCTGGGCGCCGGCGGGGACCTGCTTTACGCAGACCACCATATTGAACATTTTCTTTTCTGCGGTCCTTGTCATGCTCACGCGCGCGCCCCCTTTCCGGTCTCATCCAGCAGCTCTTCCGGGAACAGGTTGCCTCTTGCCAGCATGAGGGACGGGTCGAAGGCCGCCTTTACGGCCGCCATTTCCCGGAGCCCTTCCTTTCCGTACATCGTCTCGAGGAAGCCCCGCTTGATCTTCCCGACGCCGTGCTCCGCGGAGACGGCTCCGCCGAGCGAGGTGACGGTCTCCGCCCAGCGCGCGAAGAGCGCTTTCCCCTTCTTATAGTCCTCCTGGTCCGCGGGCAGGATGTTCACATGCAGGTGGTTGCTGCCGATGTGTCCCCAGGTGGCGGTCTCCAGTCCGGCTTCCGCCGTGGTCTCACGGTACATCCGGACGATCTCCGAGAGCTTTCCGTCCGGGACAGACATGTCGGAGCCGAGCTTCGTGATCGAGGGATCCGACTGCCGGCGCACGTCGATCAGCATGTTGGCGCTTTCCGGCACCGCGTGCCGGAAGAAGATCAGCAGGTTCCTGTCCTTTTCATCCCGGGCGACCCAGGTCTCGTCCTCGCTGCCGCCGCAGCCGGTAAGGACCTCACCGATCCGGTAAAGCGTGCCGGATGCTTCCTCCTCCGAGCCGCAGTGGAGCTCCGTGTAGATGCAGCAGCCCGCTCCGTCAGGGATCACGGGGAGAGAGGAGAAGGCGGCGTTGTTCGCCTTCTGGTTTCTCAGGATCCCGAGGGCGTTCCCGTCGAAATACTCTATGGCAGCTGCGTTCCGGACCTGCGGACGCAGCGCTTCCGTGAAACGGATCGCCATGGGTTCGTCCTTAAAAAAGACGCTGACGCCCCAGATGACCTTCGGCTTCGGCACCAGCTTCAGCGTGAGCTCCGTAAGCACGCCCAGCGTTCCGTCGGAGCCCACGATGAGGTCGACGGCGTCCATATTGTCCGCGGCGTAATAACCGGAGGCATTCTTGCAGGACGGCATGTGGTAGGAGGGAAGCTCCGCTTCAATGGTCCGTCCGCTTTCGGTCCTGACGGAAAGCTTCCTGCCGTCGGCAAAGCATTCACCGCGGCGGAGGGAAAGAATGTCCCCGTCCGTCAGGGCCAGGCGGAGGGCCCGGACATAGGGACGCATGGGACCATAAAGGTAGCTGCGGGAGCCGGAGGCGTTGCAGGCGGCGATACCGCCGAGAAACGCGGAGCTTTCCGTAGGATCCGGCGGAAAAAACTGCTCCGGCGCCGTCCGGAACTGCTCATAGACCGCAAGGGATTCCTGGCTCCAGCCTTCCGCAGGAAGGCTTTTTTCCGTGAGAAGCGTGCGAAGCCTGGAGAGAGGGACTGCCGGCTGGACGCGGATCAGGAAGCTGCCGTCATCGTCAAGTTCCATGCCGAGAAAACGGTCCAGTCCGGAAGTGTTGAGGATATGGCCTCCGAAGGGTACGCACCCGCCGGTCAGGCCGGTCCGGGCGCCCTGTACTGTGACGGGGATGCCCCTGCCGCAGTAGTTTTTCAGATCCTCCGAGACCTCCGTTTCCGACTTCGGGAAGGAGATGGAGTCCGCGTAGCCTTCGGTCCTGGATTCGTCCTTCAGGTACTGCCGGTAGGTGTCGCGAAAGTTGTCTTTCATGTGTGTTGTTTCTCCTTTGCTTCATGGCGGCCCGGCACGCGGCGCCGCCTTCCGGCAGATGAACGGCGGCCCGGAGGACCGGCCATTTTCTGCCGATGGTGCATTAAAAGTAAAAATACACGATTACACCTGCATAGTCAAGCGTTATACAGCACTCGTGTATAAATATTAGAAAGCCTGCAGACCCTTCCGGAGGGAGGACCGTGCATGGGACGTGCCGGTCCCGGCGCAGTGCAGAAAAATGGATTTGGGAAGAAAACACAAGCCGCTTTGTAAAAAAAGAAGGCCGCAGGCGCCCTGCCGGGCCGCCTGTGGCCTGTTTACTTCGTTTTATCTCAGTGGGAGAAGCCCCCGCTTCTTAAGTGGCGGGAATGTTCAGGATGACCGCTTCAGCGCCTGGGTTTTCTCTGCAGGAAGGCGTCCACCGCTTCTTCTGTCCCGATTTTCCGGGCCTGCCGGTGCTGTTGTTCAGCCCTCTCGTTTTCATGGTACTGATAGCCTCTTCTTGCCACGTCAGCCTGTTTTTTATAGGCATTCGAATTCTTGTTTCCATAGGTGAGAGTCGCGTAGGCTTTTTCGTTTAAGATGAGATCCTCAAGGCTGACCTGTTCCCGGTAGACCTCTCCGTTCCTGGCCATATTCCCCTTTTCCGTGCTGCCTTTGAGGTATCCCTTCATCAAGTTGGAAGCCAGGACATCGAGCGTGGCGATGGCGGTATTTCTGCGGACATTTCCATAGGAACTCTTGATATTATCCCGAAGGGCATGCTTCAGATAATATAAATTGGCGGTTCTAACCGCAGTAGTGAAAAGCCCGTTTGCCTGTGTGCGTCCTTCGGGAGTGCCAAGGTCCAGCTGCCTCCTCTCCGGAGGATTCCAGACATCATGAATAGCTTTTATGGCATTGCGGAAGTTCTTGTACTCAGTGCTGTCGCGCCCTAACGAGGAGCCCTCCATGTAAAGATGCTGATACAGGCTGGAAAGGATCTCCATCTTTTCCGACATGGCGGCAATGACACTTTCTTCGTCACTGCGTCTTTTTACGGCTGCTTCCTGGACGCCGGCCTTGACCCCGGAAGGCTGCCTGTTGTCGACCTGAGGCTTGACCCCGGAAGGCTGCCTGTTGTCGACCTGAGGCTTGACCTCAGGCTGCTTTTCCTGTTCCGGCTTGACAGGCGGGGCCGCAGGAAGGCCTCCGGGAACAGCTACCCGGGTATTGCCTGTCATTTTTCCGAAGATATAGCTCTCCGGGAACTTCTGGTCGCAGATGTTCGTGAAACCGAAAAACGATTTCAGCGTGAGGTTCTGCCGGTACAGTTCCTGTTCTTTCACGGGCAGACTGGCAAGATCCTCTCCGCCCAGGGATTTGACCTTTGGAAGGCCATCGGAAACGACCTTCTGAGCCTCCGATACTTTTCTGGAAGCTTCTCCGATAAGATTCAGGTGCTCTGCTGCCTGTTCAGGAGTGAAAGAAGCAAAATCTTTTTTCAGAAGCTCCTGCAGCTTGTGGTTTTGTTCTTTAAGGTCTTTTATACCGGGCAGGTCCTCTGCCCCTGGCAGATCGAAGCCCTTTTCCACTTTGTTGGAATGAGTGACGATACGCTGATAAACGTCCAGGTGGGAAAACGGCACATGCTTTTCCATAGCTTTTTCAAGAGCTGCCATGTCCTTGCTCACTGTGCTCTTCATTCCCCGGGCCCCGTACCACTGGGTCTCTACGGCTGTTCTCCTGTTCGGCGGATCGAAGATCTTGGAAAATGCCTTCATGTCTTCCCGGGGCATATCAAACAGCGAGTCCGCGAGCTCCTTTGCCTGCCTGGACAATCCGAGAATCTGCAGGCGGGTCTCTTCCAGCTCCTTTTCCGACATCTTGTCATGATTGGTCAGTGCGTCAAACATGAAGGAGGTTCCGAGAGAGAGAGTCTCTAAAAGCTTTCCAAGAGGGAATTTCTGAAAGAGCACGTTCATCTCATCAAAGCCGGAGAGCTCGCGGTCCGGTTCTTTCAGCTCTTCCATAAGCTTGTCCGGATCCAGCTGGGGAGCCTTTTTGGTAAATCTGAAAGGAGCTATAAAATCCGGGAGCCTCCCTGACAGGCTGTCGTAAAAACCGTTTCCCGACTTCTGATAACTGAAGTCTGCTCCGTTCAGGCCCAGGAAAAAGGTCATGCTGAATATAGAGCGCATGGCATATTCATAGCCCTGCGTTACCGGATCGGTCTGTCCAAGATCCTGGGCCATTGTCGTATAAAGTGTTCCCACGGTTTTGTCCAGCTTTTGAACCTTTTTGCTTTTATTGATGATGGCGACATCTTCCTTTTTATACGGTACGGGAGTTAAAATGTCCTCCCCCGTCATTAAAACGTCCAACGCATCCGCCGGGATGTTACCGGGATCCTTGAAAAAGTCGAGAGCGAGAGTATAACTTGTGAGCAGCGAGGACACAGTGTTCGCGAAATAGATCCTGTTTTTGTCAGGCATACGGAGTCTCCTTTCTGTTTGTACAGCCATTATATATGAGGAACCGATACTAAACTGATACTGTGGAAAAAAACAGGAGGAAATACCGGAACAGAGCGGATCCCGGTCCGGGGACATTTCCCTTCTGTACAAATTATACGGATTCCTTTACAATATTGCGTAAATACAACTAAAAAGATACTGCTTTGTGACAGGTTATCTGCTTTATCAAGGAGGCTTGAAAATTGAACAAGTACAGAGATTTTGACAACTACCTCAAAGAATACCCGTCCGAGGACGGATGGTTCGGCAGGTACGGCGGCAACTTCCTGAAGGATCCGGAGCTGATCAAGGCCTTCAACGAGTACGCGGAGGGCTACAATACCATCGCCCAGTCCGCGCAGTTTATCGCGGAGCTTCGCCGCATCCGCCGCGACTTCCAGGGACGGCCCACTCCGGTGTACCACTGCCAGACCCTCTCGAACCTCCTGGGCAGGACGCAGATCTACCTTAAGAGAGAGGACCTGAACCATACCGGCGCGCACAAGCTGAACCACTGCATGGGCGAGGGACTTCTCGCGAAGTATATGGGGAAGAAGAAGCTCATAGCGGAGACCGGCGCGGGACAGCACGGCGTGGCGCTTGCGACGGCAGCGGCTTATTTCGGGCTGGAGTGCGACATCTATATGGGCGAGGTCGATATCGCGAAGCAGGCTCCGAACGTGACCCGCATGAAGATGCTGGGCGCGAACGTGGTCCCGGTCAGCTTCGGCTTAAAGACGCTGAAGGAAGCGGTCGATGCTGCCTTCATGGCATATTCCCGCGAATATAAGGACGCGATCTACTGCATCGGCACGGCAGCGGGCCCGCATCCCTTCCCGCTGATGGTCCGTGATTTCCAGTACTGCATCGGAGAGGAAGCGAAGGCGCAGTTCGTGGCCGAGACCGGCCATCTGCCGGACCAGGTGACTGCATGCGTAGGCGGCGGCTCCAACGCCATCGGCATGTTCACGCCCTTCCTTGCGGACCCGGTCGAGCTTGTGGGCGTTGAGCCTCTTGGCCGCGGCCCGAAGCTCGGCGACCACGCGGCGTCCATCACCTACGGAAAAGAAGGCGTCATGCACGGCTTCAACAGCATTATGCTGGCGGATGAAAACGGCGATCCCGCGCCGGTCTACTCGAACGCGAGCGGACTTGACTATCCGGCTGCAGGTCCGGAGCACGCGCTTCTTCATGATCTTGGCCGCGTGAAGTACACGACGGTCGGGGACGATGACGCCATCGAGGCCCTGTTCCTTCTGTCGAGACATGAGGGCATTATCCCGGCGATCGAGAGCTCGCATGCCCTTGCGTACGCGATCCGCGTCGCGAGGACCGGCAAAACTGGCTCCATCCTGGTGAACCTTTCCGGACGCGGCGACAAGGATCTCGACTACATCGTGGAGCACTATGGCTACGGCGACGAATTCCTTCAGAAGATGGAAGAGAAGCGCGCGAAGCAGTAAAACCGACCATAGACCTGCCAGGCAGGAAAAACGGCTGTCCGGGACCTTCGTGGATCCGGACAGTCTTGTTTTCAGAAACTGCGTATTTTCCGGAACCGCGAAAGAAGCGGTCATGAAGGATGTCCGTGAGGACCATTCATGGGAAGCATGGGGGAAAAGAAAATGGTTTTATTTCTGACAAGCAGCCCGATGGGGGCATACAGGAGCCCGGTCCCGCCTGATTTTCAGGGCCTGGATCCCGCGAACGGGCTGGTCCGGGAGCTTAAAAGGTACTGGAGAGAAGCGTCGCGCTGCCTCCTGGTGTCCGCGTTCCCGGAGGAATACAGCCTGAACGAGGGCATGCGGAACGACTTTGAGAGGATCCTTCATGAGACAGGCCTTTCCGTAAGCTGCATGGACCTTTGTGACCGGAGGAACGGGAGCGCGTGCGCGGAGCGTGTCCGGGAGTATGACATGGTGTTTTTAGGCGGCGGCCATGTGCCGACGGAAAACGCCTTTTTCCGGGAGATCGGGCTCCGGGAAACCTTTTACGGCTTTGACGGGATCGTGATGGGGATCAGCGCGGGCAGCATGAACTGCGCGGAGACCGTCTACGCGCAGCCGGAAATGCCGGGGGAGGCAGCGGATCCTTCTTACCGGCGCTTCATCCCCGGACTCGGGCTTACGGACGTCAATATCCTGCCGCATTACCAGGCGGTGAAGCATGACCGGGTGGACGGGCTCAGGCTTATGGAGGATATCACGTATCCCGACAGCTTCGGGCACCGATTCTACGCGATCCCTGACGGAAGCTTTTTCCTTCAGGCGGAGGACCGGAAGGAGCTTCGCGGGGAAGCGTACCTGATCTCGGAGGGGAGCATCCGGAGGATCTCCGAAGCGGGACAGGTGTACCGCCTGTGACAGGGTGCGGACTGCGGCCTGAGCCCGGGGCGGGGGAACGGAAAGAAAATCAGCTTGACGGATGACGCCAAAGTGGCTATGATGATGTCCGCTGCCCGGATCCGGGAAGGCGGCAAATGACAGAAAAGTACTTGCTGAGGTAATCAAACAATATGAGATCGGATTTTGAAGATCTGACAGAGGGCAGTCTATGGGGCGGAATACTGAGATTCAGTATTCCGCTGATCCTTTCCAACCTTCTCCAGATCCTTTTCAACATGTCGGATATCGCCGTGGTCGGAAGGTTCGCGGGGCCCCTCGCTCTTGGGGCGCTCGGAAGCACGACGACGCTCGTAGTGCTGTTTACCGGGTTCCTGATCGGGCTTGGCGGCGGAGTGAACGTCCTGGCGGCGAGGTTTTTCGGGCAGAAGCATCCGGAGGAGATCAGCCGCGCGGTCCACACCTCCTTCCTGATCTGCGCGGCGGCGGGCCTGCTGCTCACGGCCGCCGGGGAGGTGTTCCTGAAAAGTATCCTCCTCCTTCTGAACACCAGGGAGGAGCTGCTTCCCGGAGCCGTCCTTTATCTCCGGATCTATTTCCTGGGGATGCCTGCGCTGGCTGTCTATAATTTCGGGCAGGCAGTTTTCAGCGCCGCGGGCGATACAAGGAAGCCCCTGTTCTTCCTCCTGGTGTCCGGCATCCTGAATGTGCTCCTGAACCTCTTCTTCGTGCTGGTGCTCGGGATGGACGTGGACGGTGTCGCCACCGCAAGCATCCTGGCCCAGTATATGTCCGCCGGCTGCATCATGGCTGCGCTGGTCCGCGTGAAGGGACCTCATGTATTCCGGATCCGGGAGCTCAGGACGGATCCGGAAAAGGCGCGGGCCATCCTTATGATCGGCCTGCCCGCGGGACTCCAGAACATGATCTTTTCCGTCGCGAACCTGTTCGTGCAGTTCGGCGTCAACAGCTTCAGCGCATCCATGGTGGCGGGCAATGCCGCCGCGCAGAACGCGGACACCCTGGTCTATAACGCCATGGCCGCCTTCTACACGGCCTGCGGAAGCTATATGGGACAGAACCTCGGCGCCGGGAAGCGGGACCGGGTGCTGAAGAGCTTCCGGATCAGCACGGCCTACGCCTTCGGCGCGGGGCTTGTCCTCGGGGTTGGCATCGCGCTGGCCGGGGAGGATTTTTTAGGGATCTTTACATCAGACCCCGAGGTGGTGGCAAACGGGATGCTCAGACTGAAGGTCATGGGCTTTTCATATGCATTTTCCGCTTTCATGGACTGCACCATCGCGGCGAGCCGCGCCCTGGGACACGGTGCGGTGCCTACCGTCATCGTCCTCCTTGGATCCTGCGCGTTCCGGGTGCTCTGGGTCATGACAGTCTTCGCGTATTTCCATACCATCACGTCGCTGTATCTTTTGTACATCGTATCATGGGCCATCACCGCCTTCGCGGAGCTGGTCTATTTCCACAGGATATGCAGAACAATGCTTCCGGCCGTATGACCGGGAGCTTTTTTTTGGTGCAAAGAGAGGTCTCAGGGCGGCATATCCTGCGGACAGTATCATTTTAGTATCTTTCGGAATGCTATAATATGTATGTTTGATGAAATCATCTACCTGCCAATGGGAGGACAGAACATCTAAGGAGGCAATATGGCAGATTATTCAGAGATCCTGAGATCGCTTGGAGACACGGAAGGCTTCTGGCAGAGAGAGACTAAGAGCTATAAGGATTTTAAAAACGCGCTCACGAACCTGAATACGGGGATGCGGGCAGCGGGTGTCCGCGCCCTGAATTCCGTGGACGTGCAGAAGCTCCGGGAGCTTGCCGCAAGGGCGAAGGAGGCCTGGGATATCTACTACGGGCAGATGATGAATGCCCTCCGGGCAGCCGCTGAGCGGGGAGACCAGGAGGATCCTCTTCCTGCATTGGACAGGACCAGGCTGCAGATCCTTAACGGGATGGGGGATCTTTTGGAGGGGGACCTGAACGCCCTCCGGAATTATGACCCTGCCCGGAACCTGAACCTTCCGCAGCTCATCCAGGAAAACCGCGGCCTGACAGCCGACATCCGGGGACAAAACGTTCCGGTGCTGAGGGGCAATACCAGCAGCCGGATGGTTTTTGAGGTGAACGGCCGGAGAGGCATATTCACTGAAGATTATGTGATACAGTCAACGGCAGAGGTGATCAGCCGCCAAAGCGAAAAGTATCCGGCGCTGGAGCCCCTCCTCGGGAATATTGATCCTGTGCTGCTCAGTGATCTGAAGATCGAGAGCGCGGAACAGCTTGAACAGAAGATCCTTAATAAGACCGATAACTATCTTAACGGTGTACTGAATTCGATCATGAGCAGTATCCGGAGCGAATGGAATATCCAGTTTCCGCAGAAATATAACGATCCGGAGAAGAGGCTCTGGTTTGAGAACCCGGCTTTTGTAAAAGATTTTGCCGATGCCGCATACCATCTTATAGCTGCCGTGAAAACCACGCTTCCGGCGGATCTCGCGAAGATCGACACGGGACGCAATGTTCCGAGGAGAAACGCCGCAATGTCGATGGTGGCGGACCGGCTTGGAATGCCGCATCTGCTCGCCCGGTCCAAAGTCATGAAGGTAAAGACGGATCAGGGCGAAAAGACCGGCGTTTTTATGGAGTGGGCTGATGGAACGGATCTTGGAATCAGAGGGGGAAGACAGATCCCGGAGCTCAGGGGAAAGCCCAGGAAAAATAATACTGCCGATGTCATAAAGTCGGCGGCGGACCTCCAGGTCCTCGATTATATCTGCGGGAATACGGACCGGCACGGCGGCAATATCTTTTATCGGTTTGTAGAAAGAGACGGGATCATGTGCCTGGTCGGCCTTGTGGGGATCGATAATGACACCAGCATGGGCAAAAAAGAAAAGGACAAGCAGCTCAACAAGGAAGCGACTCCCGACTCCATGCGGGTGATGACCCGGTCTTCCGCTGAGGCTGTCCTTCATATGACGAAGGAGGATCTCAGGTATTCCCTTTACGGCCTGGTCAGTGATGAAGAGATCGACTATGCCTGGCAGAGGACGGAATACCTTCAGAATAAGATCCGGGAGTCTTTGAAGAAAAAATGGAAGTCGGACACCTCCGTGCGGACGGGAGCCATACGAATCCTGGACGATGATTCGCCGGCCTGGGGAAAGCTTGAGCTTGCTGAGCTCGCGGCCAATCCTCAGAACAAGGAAAGAGAGGGCTTATTTGCCGTCGTGACGGATACGGTAAAGCTCTTTGATTCCGGGGAAGAGCTGCTTGGATACCAGTATGCTCCCCATACCAGGGCCGGCATAAGGAAGGCGCATTACAGGCCCACAGATGAATCCACTATGTACGATTACCTGACCGAGCTTAAGTATCCCAACACCGGACAGGCGCTTTCCAACGAGGATATATTCGACTTTTACCGGAACCGGAAGACTCTGCATGATGACCCGGCCGCCATTCAGAAGGGAAAGACCGCGTTTGAGAATGCCGTACGGCTATTCAGGTGGGGAAAGGGCCAGATCCACGAAGACATGGGCTGGACCGAGAAGGTGGACGCCGTCTATATCGACGGGCTTCCTGTCGCGGAGTATGTGAAAAAGTATTCTCCGGAGCATGCAGGAGACAAAAATTACCTGAAGGCCCAGGTGATGGCGGCCCTCACCAGCGGGAGGCACCATGTGGATATGGTGATCATCCGGACCACGGACGACGGTAACTTCAAGGTCTCCTCCACCGAGCTGACCATGGGCCTGTCTGCGTTGAACGGGAAGGAATACAAACTGGAGTTCAGCCGCGAGACCCGGAGAAAAAGCCTCATAAAGGATGAGGATGCCCGTATTGAGCGTCAGAAGGCGATCGAGGAGGCGGTGCTCCGGCAAGTGAACCGGACGGCAAACCGGAAGGTGGAAGAGCTGATCAGACAGGATCCGGTGAGAAACGAGATCAGCAGAACGATCTCCTACCAGAAGATGTACAAAAAGGGACAGGAGGAGAGAGAAAAGCTCCTGGACCAGGAGGCCGAAAAGAGAGAAAAGAAACGCCTGGAAGACCTGGCAGCGGCTCCTGTCCAGAACGCACAGGCCCCGGGGCAGAACGCGCAGGTCCCTGGACAGAACGCGCAGGTCCCTGGGCAGAACGTACAGAACGGACGGTACAGGGAGTCTATTACCCTGGAGGCCCTCGATCTTGCGGAGGCGAAGGAAAGGCCGCGGAACCGGAACGCGCAGAACCAGCCGCAGCAGAACCAGAACGCGCAGAACCTGCCCCCGCAGAATCAGCCGGATCCGCTGCAGAATCAGAACGTGCAGAACCAGCCCCCGCAGGGCCAGGCGGGTGTGACAGATTATTCAGAGGTACTGGGGGCCCTCGGAAACACGGAAGGATTCTTCCAGAGGGAGACGAAGAGCTATAAGGATTTCAAAAAAGCGCTCACAAACCTGAATAACGGGATGGCGGCGGCGGGGGATCACGCCCTGAATGCCGGGGAGGTCCGGAAGCTCCGGGAGCTTGCCGCAAGGGCGAAGGAAGCCTGGGATATCTATTTCGGGCAGATGAAGGCTGTCCTCCTGGAGGGCGTAAACCGGGAGGTCCAGAGGAATCCTCTCTCTCGGACGGACAAGCAAAGAATGCAGATCCTTAACGGAATGGAGGAACTGCTGGCGGGGGACCTGAACGCCCTCCGGAATTATGATCCGATGAAAAACATGAACCTTCCGCAGATCATCCTGGAAAACCGGGGCCTGACCGCGGATATCCGTGGGAAGAACCTGGCTAAGGTCGGGGGCAATATGAGCAGCCGGCTGGTGATGGAGGTCAACGGCCGGAAGGGCGTATTTACCGAAGACTTTGAGGCTGTCCCCGTACAGGATGTGTATGGTAAGCACAAGAGGATAAACCGGGCAATCGCGCCTCTCCTGGAACGGATGGAGAGTGACCAGGCCTTTGACCTGTCTCTCTTTGATACTTCCTCCTTTGACAGTCCGGAGGACCTGGCTGAGAAGCTTCAGAAGGGGGATATGCCGGACCTGCAGGAGGGCATTGAGAACCTGAAAGAAAGAATTGAAGCCTGGAATCTTCCGTTTCCGGAAAAATTCCGGGGGGAGGACGGGAAGACATGGCTGGAAAGCCTGGCCTTCTGCAGGAAGCTGGCGGAGGCGCTCTTCGAGCTTACCCACGCAGAGGAAGCCATGGGGGCAGCCGGCCTGGCGGCATATGACCCGCACAGCAATGTACCCCGCCGGAACGCCGCCATGTCCGCCGTGGCAGACCGCCTGGGCGTGCCGGGGCTTATCGCCCGATCCAAGGTCATGACAGTGAAAACCGCCCGGGGCGATAAAACCGGCGTCTTTATGGAATGGGGAGAAGGCGAGGATCTGAAACAGATAACTGACAGGCGGGTCGTGGACACGGCAAATATGGGGAAAAAGAGGCAGATGGACTCCGCCCGGGTCCTTAAGGACGGAGCAAATCTCACAGTCCTCGATTTCATCTGCGGCAACGTGGACCGCCATGGCGGGAATATGCTTTACAAGTTCGAGGAGATCGACGGGGTGCGGACCCTGGTGGGCCTTCAGGGGATCGACAATGACGCAAGCTTCGGCCGCGTCAAAGACGGAGTAAGTAAGCTCGCAAAGGTGGACTGCATCAGGGTGATGACGAGATCCATGGCGGAGACGATATTAAACCTTACGGAGGAGGAGCTGAAGTATTCGCTCTACGGGCTTGTGAAGGAGGATGAGATCCACCACGCCTGGCTGAGGACCCAAAAGCTGCAGGATAAGATCAGGGGATCCATGAAGGTGAAGTGGAAGAGTAATCATCCCCTGCGGCCCGGTGCCATCCGTGTGCTGGATGATGATTCTCCGCTCTGGAATGATTTTACAGCTGAAGACCTTTGCCCCACTGCCTTGCTGAATGAGGAGGGGGGAGTATTTTACAACATGACTACGCTCTTCAAAGCTTATGAAACACAGGAAAAGAGTCACGGACTTGTTTATCAGGATCATACCCGAAGCGGCGTAAGGACCACTCATTATCCGAAGACCGGCGTAAGAGGCGTTTTCAGGGATCTGGAGGAATTATCTTTCCCGAACGGCGGTGAAGGTCTTTCCAACGAAGACCTGTTTTCCCTTTACCGGAACCGCAGGACGCTCCACGGGGATCAGCAGAAGATCCAGGCGGCGGCTCAGTATTTTGACAGTATCATGAATGCTTCCTGTTTTGCCTTTACATCGAGCACCATCCACCAGGAGCTCGGAATGGAAAATATGGAGGAGAGGATCTGTATTGACGGACTGAAAGCCTCGGAATATGTCCGTAAATACTCTCCTGAAAACGCCGGAAGCGCGGATTATGTGAAAGCCCAGATCCTTGCAGCCGTCACCAGCGGAAGGCACCATGTGGACGTTATGACACTCAGGACAGACCACAAAGGGCATTTCAAGGCTTACGCTACCGAGATCACCATGGACCTGTCAAGGCTTGACACACTGGAAAAGAAGTATGAAAAGTCCCGGGAGAACCGGAGAAAGAGCCTCATCAAGGATGAGGATACCCGATTTAAGCGCCAGCAGGCTCTTGAGGAGGCCCTGCGTAAAAGGGCGGAAGCCCATGCGGACCGGAAGGTTGAGGAACTGATCAAAGCGGACCCGGTCAGGGATGAAGTGAGCAGGACCATTCCTTACGGGGAGACGTACGGAAAGCAGCCGATGGAAGTGGAAAGGATCCTGGACCAGAGGGTCGAGGCCCGGGAAAAAGATCGGCTTAGGAAGCTTGTCCAGAAAAGCGCTGACCAGGTCAACCGGAGAGGCTTTCTCCGGATCAGGAACGCCTTCAATGAGGAGGCGGCTCCTGCCCCGAACGTACAGGGCCAGGCGCAGAACCGTCCCCCGCAGAACCAGAACGCGCAGAACCAGGCGGAGCATGGGAATGAAAACCGGGTCCGGAGGACTCAGTCCTTTACCGGAGGCGGCCGGAAAAAATAGGAGTATCATTTTAGTATCTTTTAAAGTGCTATAATTTGTATGTTTGATAAAATGATCTGGTCTGCCGCGAAAAAACGGCCGTTTGAGAAGGCGGCCGGAAAGAATGGAAGAAGAAAAGGAGTAAGCCATGCCAAGAGAATTAAGCTGGTATCTGGAGGAACTCAGGAAGAAGCATACGCCGCGTCATGACCCGAACAACAGCTTCGACGTGATGTACGACGCCCTGCAGGAACTGGACGACGCGATCAGGAAGAATGACCTGAACTATGAGGACGAAAACAGAATCAGGGAGAATGACCTGAACGATGAGAAGAAATACCTGAAAAGGACGAATGTCCTGGGCGATGAGGAGAAAAACAGAGATATCATCAATAAGTATGCCATGAGTATCGACGCGGCCCAGCGGTATTTCAATCAGCGGGCCACTTCGTTCTTCGGGCCCAGCAGCTGGGAAACAGACACGGGACTCTTAGGAAAACTGTTAAAGGACCTTTCCGACCAGTTTCGTGTCATGAATGACATGTCGGCCCGCCAGACAGATAAAAGGAACCAGTTTCAGCTGTTCCGGCACAATCACGGGAAGGATATTAAAGAGGATATCTTCGATTCCTACGGCCCCACCTATGATACGAACCTGAATGTCCCGCAGAATATTAAAGAAGAACTGAAGGTCGGAAGCATCAGTACCGGGCGGGGCGTACTGGGGAAGGAGGCGGAGCAGGAGAGGAACCGGCATATCATCAGCAGGATCCCTCCGCGTTTTGTGCAGGCCGGGAACCAGGCGCCGGAGAATGCTCAGCCGGAGCTGAACGAGGTGAATGCTCAGCCGAAGCCGAACGCGGAGGAGGCGCGGAAGGCGAAGCAGCTTGAGCTGCGGGGGAACATCCGCCGGGAGACCTACAATGGGCTGCTTACCAATGCGCTTGACGGGCTGCTCACCCATCTTTATCATCCCAAAGCCGGGGAGGCGGATTTTTTTGAACTTATCCGGAATACAGATTTCGGGGCGATCACGCAGCAGCAGGAACAGGCCTTCGTCACCGGCGCGCCCGTTCCGGGCGGAAACGCCGGTAATAATTTCCTGGGGAATCCTGCTGTCAGTAAGCTGATCGCTGAACATGATCCTTTTCCTTTTGGGGGAAGCAGAAGAGCCCACGAAGAGTTCCGCAGGGCTTTTCTTGATACCTGCAAGCTTCTGAAACAAGAGAAGACAGCCATTGACAACCGCTTCTCGCAGCTTAATGTGGGGAAGACCAGGATCTCAAACTACGTGAAAGGTACGATGGTGGAGGATCACGGTTACTTTTCCTACGGAGGCGGGGATCCCCAGGAAGCCGCGAAAGCTGCCGGTAAAAAGGAAAAACTCAGGAAAGCTCTTAATGATCTTGCTGAAAGGATCTATGAAGAGCCGGCGGTGCAGGAATTCACAGACGATTCTCCCGAGGCGAGGGAGCAGTTTGCGTCCGGGATCCAGGTCCCGGAAAACCAGAGATATAATTCGATCGAGACAAACCGGCAATTCCTGGATCTGGTAGCAGAAGCAGATCCGTTTTCGGTAAGGAACGACGAGAATAATATCAACAATATCAACAACGGCGGCGAGAATGCTGATATGCCGGAGAACCAGGCAGATCCGGAAGCGGTACAGGATTCCCGTATTTTCCGGAGGGCCGTCTTTGACATGGTGACAGCCTGTGCCCGGATCCGGAAGGATGCGCGGAGAAACGCTGTCGAAACGGGGGAGCCGGAAGAGTGCGCGGCTGCGGCGTCCCGTCTTGCGTACGGCCTCGGAGCAGGCCTGAGAGTGGAACAGGTGGTCCGTGTCCGCGGAAATGGCCGTGACGGAAAAAACGTTTACCTGAAGAACACGGTGCCGGGCAAGAAGCCGAGCGGACCAAACCTTATTTCTCCGGAGCAGTTTGCCGGAGAGGGCGCGGTGCTGGATTCCGGGGAGCTGGCCCGCCAGCTCTCCGAGATCCAGGTGGTGCGTTACCTTACCGGCACTTCCGGGAAGGGAGTCGGGGATCTCCGTTTCGCTTTCTCCAACGACAGGCCGAAAAAGATCACCGGTATCACTGACGTAAATATGGGCGGGGCGTTTCCCGATGACCCGGCGGCGGAAGGCATGACACCGGGCAGCCTGACTGTCATGAGCCGTTCCACTGCGGACCGCATCATGACCATTTCGCCGGAAAGACTGGGGGCTGTCTTAGGAAGCAGGATCGGCGGGAGAGGCCTGGAGAACGCGAAGACCCGTCTCGCGGAACTGCAGCAGGCCATCCAGGAAAGCCTGGACAGGAAATGGGCGATGGACGATTCCCTGCTCCCCGGCAGGCTTCACGTGGTCGAGGACGCGACGTTTTCAAAGCTTTCCATCAAGCAGATCGCGTCGGTGCAGGACAACAACGGGATCAAGGGCCTTTTCTCCCAGACCTACAGCGGAATGATCTTAAAGGGAAAGCAGGCCGCGGAGGAAAACACCGCTTATCCCGGAGGCTTCTACCAGAGACAGCTGAATACCCTGATGGAGAGCCAGGGGGAAAAGAAGAGCAGCCCGGAATTCACCAATGCGCTGGAGGCCGTTAAGAAGGTCAATACGGAGATCAACCGCTATATGCATGAGGACCGGGAGATGACGGCGGAAGAGATGAGCGCCCTCCGGAAGACCTACACGGAAAGCATTGTCGAGGTCAATAAGTATATCAAGGCCACCAGGGGCTGGCACTGGACCAGCAGAGGTGATGTGCGCCACAACGCCATGGCGGTCGTGCAGGGCTATATGGAGCAGGAGCTGAAGGCCCTCAACGAGTACGACCCCGGGCATCACTGGAAGATCGAGAAGATCATCCAGCACGGACGCCAGGAGGAGATCCCGGCAATCCAGGGGGCGATCGAGTACGTCGGCGGCAATGTAAATTCGCGGCAGGTGCTGACGATCAACGGGAAGAAAGGAGCATTTACCCCCCGTAAAGAATATCACGAACCCACAGACCGGGAGATCGGTGATGTTATGATCGATACGACAACTGTGCCGGAGGATATCAAGGCCGATGTAACGAACGCTGCCTTAGCTGCCTGGCAAAGGTTGAGAACAATTGCCAAGGACCACACGGCAACCCTTCTTTATAAGAAAAATCCGGATATCTATGAGGAAGCAGGAAAGGGATTTCTTGAGCGGGAGGACGTGAAAGCCCTTAATAAGGTGTTTAAGGAATTGAACGCTCCTGAGCTTACTGACGCTCAGGACCCCGAGTCCAGAGCTTTCCGCAGACATGTTGCCGAGAGGATCCGCGCCGGGCTGCTGCTCAGAAATGAACGGAACGTCATGAACAGCGCGGGCATCGCGGACAGGGAGAATTTAGACCAGAGAAATACGGCAATGTCCGTCATGGCCGATCTTGTGGAAATGCCGAACGCAGTCGCGCGGGCCAGGGATGTACGGGTCACCGTGAACGGTGGGAGGCAGGTAGGAACCTTCCAGGAATGGGCGGAAGGTGACGTCATCGGGAACCAGGACTTTATCAAGGGTTCGGATTTCTGCCGCTACAATTCCAATTTGATGACAAAGGAAGCGCTTCAGCAGCTTTCCGATATCCAGGCGCTTGATTTCATCTGCGGAAATATTGACCGGCATTTAAACAATATGACCTTTAAGTTCGAGGATATCAACGGGGAGCACCGGCTGGTGAAGATCACCGGTATCGACAATGACACGTCCTTCGGCACCATCAAGATGAGCGATTACAAAGAGCCGGAGGCTGACGAAGTGTTTGCTTTCCCGCAGCACATGCTGATGATGAAGCAGAGCACAGCGAACGCGATCCTGAACTTAAGGAAGGATACCCTGGAAGTTGCGCTCCGCCCCTATATCCATGGCGCGGGAGAGCTGGATGCCTGCTGGAACCGTGTGCAGGGACTCCAGAAGCAGCTCCAGGCCGACATGAACTATCCTTTTGTCGGGAAGACCAACCTTACGGACGGCCATATCCGTATATTTGAGGATGACGATCCGGTCTGGGATTCCTTCCGGCCGGGCGATCTCGCAAACAACAATACTGTAATAGGCCTGTTTGCCAGAGCCGCGCTGCAGGCAGATGAGACCAAGAGAAAAAGGGACTCGAAACCGGATAAGTACGAACTTGAAAAGAGCATCCGGCAGGGACTGGATTTCACGGAGAATTACCGGATGCTTGACCTGCACCCCATGCTGGAGGTCACGAAAATCAATGCATTGGCCAATGTGATGGCCAATAGGAAAAAGGAGCCGGACTTTATGGCTTCTTTATACCGGGATATGCCGAAGGCGACGATGACTGAATATCTGAATCCGTCCTCGGACGGGGGGTATGTGTTTAAGGAAGCGGAACAGGTTCTTCTGAACCTGTTCCCGGGCAGAGATCTGAACGATATTATCGGCCATGAGGTCTGTAAAGAGGCAGGATACAAAAACTCGCTGGATTTCTTCTACGTCGACGGCGTGCCGGCACGGGAATTCCTGAGAGAGAATTACCCGAAACTGTTTCAGACGGAGGAATTCCTGGCCCAGCCTGACCTGTTCCAGGATCTGTACTGGAAGGGCATGATGGGTTCTCTTATGACCAGCGGACGCCATCATATCGACATGGTAGTCCCGGCGATGGAAAGCAATGGTCATTTTACTGTCGGGATCACGGAGCTGGAGTTTGACGTGGATCAGCTTGCCGGAACCGAGGGCTTCTTCGGGACGAGCCGCGAGAGCCGGCAGGATAAGCTTCTCAATGACGGGACAAGGGCGGACCGCTTTAGGGCGATCGAGGAAAAGGTGGTGGCGAAGATGGAAGAAGCCGCCTATCAGCTCGACGGGAAGATCATAAGCGGGGTCGAGAAGCCGTTAAGGGAGAAGTACAAAAAGATTTTAGATCCGAAGCCAGTCGTACAGCAGGTGAACCAGCAGCAGGTGAACCAGCCGCAGGTGAATTTACAGCCGCAGGCTGGTCATGTGGCAGATCCGGCAAACCAGCCGCAGGTAAACCTGCAGCAGGGCGGGCAGGGACCGCAGCCTGGACCGCAGCCGGTCGTGCCGGGACCACAGCAGGGACCGCAGCCGGTCGTGCCGGGACCACAGCAGGGACCGCAGCCGGTCGTGCCGGGACCACAACAGGGACCGCAGGGAAATCAGGGACAGGAAAAAGCTGCGCATAATGCGCATACAGTCGGGAAGGAAAGCGTCTCCTTTGAGGAACTGCTTCCCGAACAGCCTGGGAAAAAGAACTTTACTCTCGCAAAAGAAAAGGATTCCCGAAAGGGCCAGAAGAAAGCGGGAAAGCCGGAAGAAGGAAAGCCGGAAGAAGGAAAGAAGGAAGAAGGAAAGAAGGAAAGCGTGAGGTCCCAGAAGGGAAAGTAACAGAGCTTCCGAACAAAAAAGACGGGGCAGCCGCGAGACGCGGCTGCTCCGTTTATCACTATCTGGCGAGAATACCCCCGCTTCTTTAAGCGGTGGGAGTGTTCAAAAACTACGTGTTCAGGAGACGAACCATCAGGAGACGAACCATCAGGAGACGAACCATCAGGAGACGAACTATCAGAAGACGAACTTCTTCCCTTCCTCCGCGGACTGGTATGCGGCGTAGGTGACCTTGGTAATATCGTAGGCAAGCTGGAAGCCGGAGACAGGCTCGCGGTCCAGGGCGACGCACTCCATGAAATCCTGCAGCTCGCCCATGTAGCCGCGGATGATCTCGTCGTTTACGAAGGCCTTGTTCCATCCGAGCTTTCTCGGGAGCATCTCGCTGATATAGACATCGTCCAGCCCGTCCTCATCGAGGAAGTAGGTGTTCAGAAGATCGGTGGGGGTGATGTTGCAGTTCAGCGCGGCATTGTTCGCGTAGACCTCGATATAGTTTTTGGTCCCACCCAGCACGGTGTCGCTCGCGATGCAGAGCGCCTTGGTGCCGTCGCTGAAGGTGAGGCTCAGCACGCCGTAATCCTCAACATCCTCCGGACGCGCGGCGATATGCCTGTGCTCTTCCTCGGTGAGGCAGAAGGTCGCGTTTCCGACGTCGCAGGAGACCTCCTTCAGCGTGATCTCTTCGCCTCTTGCCGCAGCCTCCTGCTGCTTAAGCCAGAGCATGCCGCCCAGCGGATGCGTGCCGGTCCTGGTCAGCGTGCCGCCGCCCGTGCGGTTCCATTTGCCGGCGACCGGGCTTGAGGAGCCCTTCAGGCTTTCCTCACCCTTCATGAAAAGGATCTTGCTCTTCTTCGCGCGGAGGATCTCCGCCGCCTTCTGAACAGGTGTCGCGTACACGAAATTCTCCGCGTACATGAACTTCATCCCGGTCTCAGCGATGACCTTTTTAAGCTCGTCCATCTCGGCGAGGCACGCGCGGTACATTTCAGACTTCGGGACGGTGCGGCCCACATTCTCCTGGCCGCGCGCGCCGAAGTAGCCGGTCAGCGGCTTCTCGCAGATCACGTGCTTTCCTGCCCGCATGGCCTCGATCGCAAACGGGACGTGGAGGAAGGGCGGGAGGACGATGTCGATGACATTGATCTCCGGGTCGTTCAGGAGATCCTTGTAATCCGCGGTGGAGTACTCATAGCCGAACTCCTCCTTGATCTTGTCCGCGAGGGCAAGCTGCATGTCGCAGATCCCTTTCAGACGGATGGGGACCCCGTTGACCTTCGCGTATCCGTTGCCATGCAGGCGGGCCGCATAGCCCGCGCCTACGGTACCGATGACGACTGTTTTCATGTTTTCCTTTTTCATGGCGTACCTCCGGCTTTTTATCACTGTCTGGCGGGAATACCCCCACTTCGTAAGCGGCGGGAGTGTTCAGCCGACTGCCCCGCGGGGCTGTTTTTTTGTTCTGTGGTTTTATTTTATGCCCGGAAGATGATATAATCAAATACATAAAATATCTGATTTGATAGTTATAAACTATTTATATGAGGATGAAGGCTGCGCTGTATGGAGCGGGAGCCGGAGGGAGGCGCGGCAGTGACGCTGAACCAGCTTTTATATTTTGAGACGATCGCGGAGACTGGCAGCCTGAGGCAGGCGGCGCGGAAGCTGTACATTGCCCAGCCGAGCCTCAGCGTATCCATGATGAAGCTTGAGCAGGAGCTGAAGGTGGAGCTTTTTGTCCATCAGGGCAGGAAGGCGGAGCTCACGGAAGCGGGGGTCCAGTTCCTCGGGCACGTGAAGAAGATCATGAAGGAGATCAACGAGACGAAGGTCCACATGGAGCGTCTCGGCATGAACCGGGAGACCTCCGTGCGGATCGGCTGCATCACCCCCATCCTCCAGAACTATCTCCCGGGGATGATGCAGGAATTCCTGAGGATCCCGGGGCATGAGGCGGCGCGGTTCAGCTTTTCCACCGGAAACACCGCGGAGCTGATCCGCGGGCTGAAGGAGGGGCAGTACGATTTCCTGATCTGCAGCGAGGCGGAGGCGCAGGACGTCGACATGAAGGTACTGTGGGGCGACCGGCTGGTGCTGATCGGCCCGGCAGGCGGCCGGACCGGCGGGTACAGCTGGGACGATATCCGGCGCCTCACGCTGGTCGGCTACGAAAAGGGGTCGCAGATGTTCCTGCTTCTTGAAGAGATCTCGAGAAGGTATCATCTGGATCTTTCCTTTACGTTCAGCGCGCCGAACGAGACCGCGATCGCTGCGCTGGCGGAGCACGGCATGGGATACGCGATCATCCCGTATACGGAGGAGATGGAGGGGTATCGTATTTCCGTCCATGACCTTCCGGAGCAGCTCGTCAGGAACACCTGCCTTGCGACACTCGCGAACGACCGAACTGTCGGAAGGATGGCGCAGGAATTCATCCGCTTCCTCCTTGAAAAGGCGGGGAGCGGAGCATAAAGAAGTGTGAATACGAAAAAAGAGAGGAGCAGAAAACATGAAAGCAGCTGTTATTTACCACAGTGTCACCGGAAACACAAAGCATATGGGCGAGGTCATCGCTGAAGGCATGCGGTCCGCCGGCAATGTGGAGGCCAGGACCTTTTCCATCGAGGAGACGGACGCGGACTATGTGAAGGAGTGCAGCCTGGTGGTTTTCGGGTCGCCGATCTATGCCGCGCATATCACAGGGCAGATGATGAATTTCCTGCTTTCCGAGGGTAAGAAGCTCGGCCTTGCGGGAAAGCTTGCCGGGGCATATACCACCGCACAGTACGTCCACGGCGGCGGAGAGCTCGGGATCCGCGAGATGCTGGACCACTGCATGGTCCTTGGCGCGCTGATCTATTCCGGGGGCGCCTCCCTTGGAAAGCCGGTCATCCATCTGGGACCGGTCGGGATCGACAACACCATGGACATAGAGCAGTTTGTCCCGAACTTTGAGATCTACGGAAAACGGATGGCGGAGAAGGCGCTGGAGCTGTTCGGGTAAGACAGGATCCGGGGCGGCCTCAGGACCCGGGTTCATTTCGGCAGCATGAAAAATGATTTTCTTTGAAACTTCTGCGTGTTTTCTTCCAAAATATGGTATTGTATTGGTAGACATAAAATAACCCGGTTTTCCTGTCTGAAGGAGTGAGTGGATATGGCCAGAAGAAGGTCCAGGGCGCAGAGGAGCATCTCCCTGGAAATGCTGATCGGAATCGTTATCGCACTGATGGTTCTTTCTTTTCTTGCGGGCTTTTTCCTTGGAAGCAGGCGCGCTGTGGAAACAGCGGCGGCGGAGGCCAGGGCGGTGGAGTTGACAGCCGCCGCGGCGGATGCCGGCGCCGGAAAGGAAGCCGCTGAGAAGGAAGCTTCGGAGAAAGAAGACGCGGAGAAGGGAGCCCGGGAAACTGAGGCGGCTCCGGTCGAGGCGCGTTCTGACGGGGACGGTGCTTCCGCCGCGGCAGAGGAACCCTCAGCCGAGGTCAGCGTCGAAACGACGGCTGCCGGGACTCCGGAGGCAGCGGCAGAGAGCGAAGCCGCGTCCGCTGAGACCAGGGCGGTGACGACAACGGCAGCGCCTGCGGAGACCAGGGCGGCGGAGACAGCCGCAGCTGCGTCCGCGCGGCCTTCGGAAACACAGACAGCAGGGACTTCAGCCGCATCCGCACGGCCTTCGGAAACACAGACAGCAGGGACTTCAGCTGCAGCGCCAGCGCCGACGGCAGCTGCCTCCGGGCGCGCCATCGCCGGGAATCCGGAGCCGGATGAGGCCCCTACTTATCTTGACAACGTCATCAAAGATTCGCCTCTGGTCGGCGTCGCTGCAGGCACGGTCTACAGCGCGTCAGACATCGACACGGGGGATCCGGGGAAATATACGCAGATCCTTTCCATCGAGGAAGGCGACTACGTTTACAACCGCATCAGCGGCCGTTCCTGGCAGAAGTCGAACGAGGTCGCGCTTTCCGACCTCCGCTACGTGAAGGTCCTCCACTATAACGACGAAGGAAAGATCCAGGTCGGCGAGATGATCGTCCACAAGGACATCCTTGAGGATGTCACGGACGTCTTTACGGAGCTTTTCCGGAAGAAGTACGCGGTCGGGTCCATGCATCTCATCGACGATTATTTCGCCGTCGGAGGCGCTGAGGCGGCGGAGGCGTTCTGCGCGGACCGGAACAACAGCACGGCCTTCTGCAGCGGCGTGAAGGCGTCGGACGGCACGCCCCGGGGGGAGGCCTACGGCAAGGCAGTCCTCCTGAATCCGGGAAAGAGATCCGCGGACGATGCCGCCGAAGCGGTGTTCTCCTCGTACGGCTTCACGAAGAACGGCGTGAGGTACGAGAAGCGGTAAAACTGAGAATTTGAGAAAACAGCTGTTTACCCCGATAAACCAAGGGTAAACAGCTGTTTTTTGATGTCGTAGAAGAGCGGAGGCACTGCGCTCAGGAGATTTCGTACCGGGGAGCGTGCAGCAAGTCCTGAGGTACGGAAGAACGAAGAAAACAGCAAGCCCCCTTCGCCGGAATGTCCGGTGAAGGGGGCCTGCATGTGCGGTTCATTTACGGAAGGTGTGGTTTCTGGGCGGAAAGCGTGGTTATTACTCCAGCCCGGTCCACTCGTCGATGCCGAGTATGATGTTCATGTTCTGGACGGCTGCGCCGGAAGCGCCCTTTCCGAGGTTGTCGAAGAGGGCCGTGACGGAGGTCTGGTCCTCGTAGCCGCAGACGATGATCTTCAGGTCGTTGGTTCCGGCAGTCGCGTTCGCGTAGACGGTCTTCCTTGCGGCCTCGTACGGAAGCACGGTGACGAAGTGCTCGTCCTTATAGTATTCAGCGAGCTTCGCGCAGATGTCCTCCGCGGTCGGGGCGCCGGGAAGCAGGCGGTTGTGGAGCATGATGGTGGTGGCCATGCCCTTGTAGTAGTCGTCCACGACGGGCATGAAGACCGGCGGATACGCAAGGCCCGCGACCTTCGTCATCTCCGGGATGTGCTTATGCTTCAGCGTGAGGCCGTAGATGCCGGGAGCGGAGAGGGAGATATCCCTGTCCGGATCCTCATACTGCGCGATCATCTTCTTGCCGCCGCCGGAGTAGCCGGTCAGGGAATAGCAGGTCAGCGGATAGTCCGCCGGAAGGATCCCCATACGGATCAGCGGAGCCGCGGTGGAGACAAGGCCGGTCGCATGGCAGCCGGGGTTCGCGACGCGCTTGCTGGAAGCGATCGCTGCGCGCTGCTCCTTTGAAAGCTCCGGGAAGCCGTAGGTCCAGTCGTCGGAGGTGCGGTGCGCGGTGGAAGCGTCGATGACGCGGACGTCCGGATTGTCGATCAGGGAAACTGCCTCGATCGCTCCTGCGTCGGGGAGGCAGAGGAACACGATGTCAGCGCTGTTCAGGAATTTTTTGCGCTCGTCAAGGTCGTGGCGCTTGTCTTCGTCGATGCGGAGCAGGGTGAGATCCTCTCTCTGTCCGATGCGCTCGTAGATCTGAAGTCCTGTGGTGCCAGCCTGGCCGTCGATGTATACCTTCGTTTTCATGCGGTTCTCCTTATCGTTTTTATAAAAATTCGTTTCCCGGAGCCCGTCCCCTCCTGGCCGGGGGGAGGCATCCGTCGTTCCCTTTTATTATTTACATACAATACCTTATAAACGAAAAACTTACAACTGTTTTTGTAAATATTCACTGAAATGTATATATATTCAATATGGTGCATATGGCCGGGAGCATGTGCGGAATACTTCGGCCTGCAGAAACATTTCATACACAGATGGCTGCAGCAGGCGGAACATCACCCGCGCGGAATGCCGCAGCAGGCCGGAGCATCACCCGCGCGGAATGCCGCGGGGGACAAGGTTTTGACCGCGCAGCGTTTGTGTTATCGGCGGGTTTGGGGTACAATCGGGGTATACTTTTTTTGCTTTTAGTCCCGGGCGGGAGGAGCCTGCCGGGGCGCGGCGGAAAGCTTCAGGAGGCCTGAGAATGAAGAAACAGACTGTCGAGCGCAAGAACGATATCGGGAACGGGGTCAAGAAGGCTGTATTCGCAGTCATCGGCATCGTCCTGCAGATCCTCTGGATCTATATTACGCTGTTCCGTCTGGGGACAAAGTATTCCTGGATCCATGAGGCCGTCCTTGTTGCCGAGATCATCCTGGTCCTTTACCTTTACGCGGAGCACAAAACGGCATCCATCAAGCTGCCGTGGATCATACTGATCATGGGGCTGCCGCCGCTCGGCGTTTTCCTTTATCTCATGATGGGCATGAACAGCGGCACCAGGCGCATGCGCGAGCGGTACACGGCACTGGATTTTAAGCTGTTCCCGTATCTTGAGCAGGACAGGTCCGTATTCCGGAGGCTGTCCGAAAAGAGCCTCAGGGCCGCGAACGAGGCCCGCTACGTCCGCGATTTTGCGCGCTACCCTGTTTACGGGAACACGGACGTCACGTTCTATGACGATGCCGCGAAGGGGTACGCCGCGCAGCTAAAGGAGCTTGAAAAGGCGGAACGGTTCATTTTCATGGAGTACCATGCCATCGAGGCGGGGGAGTCCTTCAAACCGCTCCATGACGTCATGAAGCGCAAGGCGTCGGAGGGCGTGGAGGTCCGGCTGTTCTACGATTACGTCGGCAGCATGGGCTTTATCGGGAACAGCTTCGTCGACAGGATGGAGGCGGACGGCATCCACTGCCGGGTGTTTAACCCGGTGACCCCGCTCGTGAACCTGTTTCTTAACAACCGCGACCACCGTAAGATCACGGTGATCGACGGGAAGGTCGGCTTCACCGGCGGCTACAACCTGGCGGACGAGTATTTCCACGTCACGGAGCCCTACGGGCACTGGCTCGACACGGGACTGCGCCTGGAGGGCGATGCCGTCAGGAGCCTGACGGTCACCTTCCTTGAGAACTGGAACGCCATCCGGGACGACGACCATGACGATGAAGACGTCTCCATGTGGCTTCCGGAATACGATTACACCGCGAAGGAGCAGGACGGCTTCATACAGCCCTTCGGGGACAGCCCGCTCGACGATGAGCACGTCGGCGAGATCGTCTACATGAACATCCTGAGGAACGCGAAGCGCTACGCGTGGTTCATCACCCCGTACCTCATCATCACGGACGAGATGATCAACAGCTTTGCCCTCGCGGCGAAGAGCGGCGTGGACGTCAGGATCATCACCCCCGGTATCCCGGACAAGAAGCTGGTCTACGAGCTTACGCGCTCCTACTACGCGCCGCTTGTCAGGAACGGCGTCCGGGTGTATGAATACACGCCGGGTTTCTGCCACGCGAAGCAGTGCGTATCGGACGATACCACCGCGTTCTGCGGGACCATCAACCTCGATTTCAGGAGCCTTTACCACCACTTTGAAAACGGCGCTCTCTTCATGGACTACAAGGCGGTCCATGAGATGAAGGAACAGTTTGAAGGCCTGTTCCCGGTCTGCCGGGAGGTCACGGAGGAGTACCGGACCGGCCGTTCGAAATTCCTGCGCTTAAGACAGCTGATCCTCCGGCTGGCGGCGCCGCTTATGTAAGGCTGCGGGCACCAGGGGGGAAATAATAATATGAAGACGAATTTTCAGAAGGACAGCCGAGTCTTAAGGATCGGGATCCTGGGCTGCGGCCAGATCAACCAGTCGGCGCACCTGATCAGCAGCCTGAAGGCGAGGAACGTAAAGCTTCAGGCGCTCTGCGACGTCTCGGAGGAGCTGCTCCGGAAGATGGCTGCCATGTACGAACCGGAAAGCGTCTATACGGACTACGGGGAGATGCTTGCGGACCCGCTGGTCGACGCGGTCGTCATAGGAATCGGGGACCAGTTCCACGTTCCGTGCGCGAAGCAGGCGGTCCTTGCGGGAAAGCACGTGTTCGTCGAGAAGCCGATGGGCGTGTCGATCAGGGAGTGCGAGGAGCTCCGCGACCTCGCGAAGGAGCGCGGCATCTTCCTGCAGGTCGGGCACATGAAGCGCTATGATCCCGCGCTGCAGTTCGCGAAGCAGTTCAAGGAAGAGCGGATGGGGGAGATCACGACCTACAAGGGCTGGTACTGCGACAGCACCGGACGGTACCAGCAGACCGACAACTGGCAGCCGGTCATCTATTCCAGCACCCAGGCGAGGAAGCCCGCGGGCAACCCGAAGGCAGTCCTTGATCATTACTATATCCTCGGTCACGGGAGCCATCTTTTCGATACGGCGCTCTATTTCATGGGCGGGATCGACCGCCTTTCCGCGCGGTACGTGAACAAGGGGAGGATCCATTCCTGGCTGATCGACTGCGATTTTGCCTGCGGCGCCATCGGCACGCTGGACCTGACCATCGCGATCGCCCAGCAGTGGCACGAGGGCTGCGAGATCTACGGGACGGGCGGTACGGTGTTCGCGAAGATCTACAATCCGTGGGAGTTCCGCTCCGCGGACGTGCAGTGCTGCGCGAAGGATGAGGATATCATCATGACGCCCTGCGCCTACGACGGGCAGTTCTACCGCCGCGAGCTCGAGGGCTTCGCGGACAGTATCCTGAACGGGACGCCCTGCACCGGGGCGGACGCGGACGCCGGCATAGAGGTCATGAAGGCGATGATCGCGACCTACCAGTCCGTCCACGAGGGGAGCCGGTGGATCACCCTCAGCGAGGTGGACGGCGCGCTGTGAGACATATGATCCCTGAAGAGGCGCATCCGGAACCGGATGGCCGCCTGCTTAAAGGGCAGGACCAGCGCCCTGAGGGACAAGAACAGGAAGAACAGGAAAGGAACAAAAGGAAAGGGACAAAACGAAAGGGACGAAACGATATGGAGATCGGCGTTTTTTCCAGGACGTATGAGACCGGGGACCTCCGGGACACCTTTCAGAGGATGCGGCGGGACGGGATCCGCCATACGCAGTTCAATTTTTCGAACGCGGGGCTTCCGACGCTGCCGGAGGAGCTCGAAGAAAGGGACATCGTCCGCATCCGAGAGACCGCGGAGGAGTTCGGGATCACGATCGACGCGGTCACAGGGACGTTCAACATGATCGACCCGGACGAGGACGCGCGGGCGCGCGGCTGCGCGCAGTTCAGGGTGCAGTGCCGGGCGGCGGGGGCGCTCGGGATCCCGGTCGTTTCGCTCTGCACGGGCTCGAAGAACCGGGAAAGCAAGTGGAAATGGCATGACGACAACCTGCTTGACAGCTCCTGGGACGATCTTATGCGGTCCACGGAGATCGTGCTCCGGCACGCGGAGGACAACGGGATCATCCTCGGGGTCGAGACAGAGGCGAGCAACATCATCAACACCCCGGCGCGGGCGAGGCGCTATCTCGATACGGTCGGGAGCCCGAATCTTAAGATCATCATGGACGGCGCGAACCTGTTCCGTCCCGCGGAGATCCCGGAGATGGACAGGATCCTCAAAGAGGCGTTCGGGATCCTCGGGAAGGACATTGTCCTGGCGCACGCGAAGGATCTCGCGTACGCGGCGCCGCCGGCCGGAGCAGGCAGTATGGCAGCGGGCAGCATGGCAGGAGCAGGCAGTGCGGCGGCGGGCAGCATGGCAGGAGCAGGCAGCATGGCTGGAGCAGGCAGCGCGGGAGCTGGCGATAAGGCGGGGAAGGATGCTTCTTCCTTGCCCGGGCAGCTTGATTTCGTGGCCGCGGGCCGGGGCGCGCTGGATTTCCCGCTCTACGTGCGGCTTTTAAAGGAAAGCGGCTACAGGGGGGCGCTGATCATGCATGGCCTCTCGGAGACGCAGATTCCGGAGAGCCTCGCGTTCCTTAAAGATCTGGTCTGACCCGGGAACGGGAGGGGGCCTGCCGGGAAGCGGATAACTAACTCCGGAACCCGGAACCGGAAAAACAGTCCGGGAGCAGAGGAATTGTCCCGGAAGCGCAGGACCTGCCGGACAGGGCAGGCGGAGAGCCTGTAAGCCGGAAGCAGTAAGGAAGGAGAACTTCGGACATGGAAACATTTACGACGGACAGGGGCATCGTCCTTGAATATGAGGTGAGCGGGAGTGGAAAGCCCTTCCTTTTCCTGCACGGGCTCGGCGGGAGCATAGGCCAGATCCGCTCCACATATGAGGCGCGGGACGGAGTCATGCTCATCGCCCTGAACCAGCAGGGGCACGGGAACAGCGGCGCGGACTGGGAGACGCTCTCCTTTGAACGCCTCGCGGACGATGCCGTCTGCCTGCTGGACCATTTAGGCATTGAGAAGGCGGTGTTCGGCGGGATCTCCATGGGCGCGGCAGTCACCCTTGCGGCCGCGGTGCGGCATCCGGAGCGCGTTGAAGGGCTGCTGCTCATCAGGAACGCATGGACGGACAGGCCGATGGACCATGACAGGATCCTGGCCTATGAGGATATGGGCCGGTGCCTGAAGGAGGGCGGGAAGGATGCCTTCATGAAGACTGCCGGCTGGGAGATCGTGCGGGAGCCCTCCGCCTATACGCGGAACGCGTTCCTCCTGCCGTTTGACGAGGAGCCGAATATAAGGAACTGGAGAAAGTTCCTGATCCTTCCGAATAAGGCACCGGTCCCGGACGAGGCGTGCCTTGAAAAGCTCCGCATGCCGGTGCGGATCGTCGCGTGCAGGAATGATTTCTGCCATCCCTTCGGGTACGGGGTCTGGCTCAGGGAGCGGATCCCGGGCGCGCTCTTTACGGAGATCCCGGACAAGGACCGCGACGGGGCGGCGCATAAACGGATGATCAACGAGGTGATCGGGGAAATGTTCGCATAAGCGCGTCCCCGGAAAGACTGGAGTGGGACAGTATGGAACAGTATTCTATTCATGAAAGCGGGATCACCATCGAAGGAAGGACGTACTCTTCGGGATACTGCGCGAGGATGATGCACCCGGACGGGAGGCTTTACGGTACGTTCCGCACCTATACGCTCCTCGTCGACGGGGACCGGGTCACGTTCCGGAACTGTGTGTTCGAGAATACCTCGGGCCCGCAGGCTGAGGCCGGGCAGGCCCTGGCGCTTTATCTTGACGGGGATGAGATCCGGCTTGAGGACTGTGTGCTTAAGGGACATCAGGACACCCTGTTCCTTGCGCCCCTGCCGGAGAAGGAGATCATCCCGGGCGGCTTTCTCGGCCCGAAGGAACACGCCCCGAGGAAGCATCACACGATGTATTTCAGGAACTGCCTGATCGAGGGCGGGATCGATTTTATCTTCGGCGGCGCGACGGCGTATTTCGATAACTGCGAGTTCCGCAGCGTGGAGCCGGGCTACGTTTTCGCTCCCTCCACCCCGGAGGGGGTGAAGGAGGGCTTCGTCGTCAGGAATTCCAGGTTTACGCGGACGGAGAACGTGCCGGACGGCAGCGTCTATATCGCGCGGCCCTGGCGGAACTTCGCGAAGGTGCGGCTTGAGGACTGCTGGCTCGGCGCCCATATCGCCCGCGGCGGCTTCCATGACTGGGACAAGGCGGAGGCCCGCGCGACGGTGGAGTTTACGGAGCTCAGGTCCGTGGGACCGGGCGCATGCCCGGAGGGGCGTCCGGACTATGTGAAGGTAGTGACCGGTGACTGCCCGGAGGGGCGGCCGGATCATGTGAAGGTGACAGCTGCCGGCGGCGGGGAGGTGAAAGCATGAGGAAGGAATACAGGAACGATGCTGCCATGGATCCGTCGGGATTCGTGGTTCTTGCGGATCACGTCCCGCATATCGTGCAGGAGATCCGGTATTATTCGACCTACAACTTTATCGGCGAGCGGATCGACGGCTATGAGGAGCCGTGCGCGCTTCTCACGAAGGAAGCAGCCAGGGCGCTGAAGGCCGTCAGCAGCGAGCTGATCGTCCGGGGCTACCGCCTGAAGGTATTCGATGCCTACCGGCCGGCGTGCGCGGTCAGGTCCTTTGTCCTCTGGGGGATCGAGGACCAGGATATCCGGATGAAGGAGTATTTTTATCCGGAGCTCGAAAAGCAGGAGCTTTTCGCGAAGGGCTACATCGCGAGCCGGTCCAGCCACAGCCGGGGCAGTACGGTCGACCTCACGCTCCTTGATATGAAGTCCGGGAAAGAGGTGGACATGGGAAGCCCCTTTGACCTCTTCAGCGAGATCTCCCACCCGGATAACAGGGAGGTCACGGAGGAGCAGTACGAGAACCGTATGATACTGCAGAGGGCGATGGTACGGAACGGGTTTACGCCGCTCGACTGCGAGTGGTGGCATTTCACCCTTAAGGAGGAGCCGTATCCGGATACCTATTTTGAATTTCCGGTTTCTTCGGAGTATCTGAGGCGGTAAACCGGCCGTCCGGCCACTGGAACGTCCGGGGGCGCGAAATACCAGGGGCGCGAAATACCAGGGGCGCGAAATACCGGGGGTGCGGGCGGATGGAACAGAAGACAGACGGAGATTTCCGGCACAGGAGAAGACCATGAGACGATTCAGGAGCTTTTTTACAACAGCTTTTTTCTGCATCTTCCTCTTTACGACGACTGCTTACGGCGGGGGGATCATCAGGTCCGTTGGATCCCCGTTCACAGGCGGGATCGAAAGCGCTCTGGAAGCGGCGGAGGAAAAAGGGAACGGCGCCGTGGAGGAGGCCCTGGAGAAGCTGCGCTCGCCCTTCGGATTCGTGGATGACCTGAAAGGCGGCGGGATCGGGAAGGCTGCCGGTTTTATCCGGGGGCTCGTCGACAAAAGATATAAGCGGTATACGGACGCCGTCCAAATGATGGAGGACGGCAAGTATGATGAGGCAGAGGAGATCTTCACGGAGCTTGACGGCTACGAGGACTCGGAAACGATGATCCTCGCGTGCGAGTACGGAAAGGGGAAGGAAGCCCTTGCCAGGGAACGGTTCAGCGAAGCCCTCAGGATCTTTGAGGAGCTCGGAGACTATTCCGACGCGAAGGATATGTGCCTGGAGGTACAGTACCAGGAGGCGCTGTGGTACAGCGGGAAGGGCGACTATCTTAAGGCCATGGAGTCCATGGAGAAGCTGGCCGGCAGGGGCCTCGGGAAAGCCGCGGACGGCATGAACGTTATTAAGAAGGATGCCTATGACGGGGCAGCGGAGCTCTACTCGCGCGGACAGACCGGCCGGGCCCGGACCATCTTCAATGCCCTGGGAGACTACAAACGGTCAGAAGCGTACAGCACCCTCTGCACGGTCAGGGACAACATGGTCACCGGCTATACGGGGAACGCAAACGTGTTCAAAAAGGCGAAGGAAGACATGGAGCCGCTGCTCAATGACCTGGACCTCGCGGACGCCGCTGACGTCGTCGTTGGAGATACGGTCAACGCCCTTGTTTTCCTGAACGGGATCTGGTGGGACGAAGACAAAAAGCACTTTTTCAACTGCAACACAAGCGGCTGCATTTATAATCTGCCGTTTGTCGACGGCGTCGGGATCCTTTCCTTTGAGAACGGCAGCTATATGATCGAGAACGACGGGAAAAAGCACGCCCTGTTCAGATTCAAGGTCCTTGACCGGAACACGGTGGAGGTCATGTGCTTCGCGAACGGGGAGACTTATACATTAAAGAGGGATTAAACAGCGTGAGGACTTATATGCTGCTTTAAAAGCTGCGATCATGTTCACCAGCAAAAAAAGGACGCCGTGCGGAATTATCCGCACGGCGTCCAGGTCATTTAATCCGGGATCACGATGCCCTTCAGATAGGAGAGATCACCGCTGGTCATTGTTTCAAAACCTTTTTGCACGTCACTTAAGGGGAATTCATGCGTGATCATTCTATCGAGAGGAAGGATCCCCTTGATATATGCATCAATGCCGCTGATTCCCGTGCGGTGATAATCTTCGCAGTACCATGGATGGACATTGTGGACGATCGGGGAGCGGAACATGAGATTGTAACCGGTCTCGATATCAAGCTTTTCTTCTTTCGAATAAAGGGAAGAAACAATGATCTTTCCTCTGCCGGTATAATCAAACATATCCGAATAACGGATGATCTGGCTTGCGGTCCTGAGGCCTTTCAGGCTTCCAGTGATCTCTACGACTACATCACACCCGCGTCCTTTCGTAATTTCGTAAACAGATCGGTCGACATCTGTTTCCGCGGGAGAAAGGCAGATCGTCGCCCCGTACTGTTTCGCAAGGGCAAGTCTTTCCGGCATGAGGTCGATCGCGATCACTTCCGCCGCGCTGGAATGAGACAGTCCCGCAATCGTGAGGAGCCCCATTAATCCGCATCCGATTACCGCTGCATAGTCCCCGAACCGTGGATTCGCTGCCTGCACGATATTGGAAATACAGGTCAGCGGCTCGGCAAGGCAGTATTTCAATGGAGATACTGTTTTGGGGACAGGAACGCATTTCTTTTCTTCGGTGACAAGATAGTCGGCAAAGCCGCCCATCGGACCGCCTACATAATCTCCCGGACGTACAGATGATACGCTGCTTCCTACCTCAAGTACCGTTCCTACGGGTTCATGTCCGATATATCTGGGATAGGTCAGAGGATGAACGATCGCCCTTCTCCCATAAGAATCTGTCCCCATGGCGCTGACTCCAAGAAATTGCGGAACGTCAGAGTGGCACAGCCCTATTGATTCAACCTTTACAAGAACTTCTTTTTCACCAAGCTGAGGAAGTTCCTCTTCAATAATTTCAAGCCTTTTGGGGGCGGTCTGAATAGCAACTCTTCGTTTCATGAGCATCCTCCTTAAAGATAATCATTTCTGACAGTTCTTTCGTTCAGAAAGTCATTATTCATGTGCCTCCGCATAGGCATCAACATATTTGATTGCATTTATAAGACGCCCGGCAGTCACTTCAAAAGGTTCCGCATGAATGATCTGTTTGTTTTTGATTCCATAGGAAACGACATAGTCCAGCTTTTCCTGGACGTTTTCTGTGATTCCGATTCCGGCTAGAGATATGGGGAGATTAATATCTTTGCAGAAATGATAGGCTTGAAGGAATTCCTCCATGGGTCTGTTTTCTACGACCAGCTGGCACAGGGAACCGAAAGCGACCTGCTCACCATGCAGATAAGGATGTGTATCACTTAAAACTGAAAAAGATGCCTGAAGGCCATGCGCAATGGAACAACCAGTGTTTTCAAAGCCAAGTCCGGAAAGCAAAGTATTTGCCTCTGCAACATCTTCAAAGGCATCGGTCCTGATATGGCGGCATGCAGCGAAATAGGCATTCCGTCCTTTTTCCATCAGGATTTCAAAGCACAGTCTGGCAATTCGCATTCCGAGCTGTGTCTGGCGATAACCTTTTCCAATGTTGGTAATGTTATCGCATTCTAGGCATGCTCTTGCCTCATAGAAGGTCGCCAGTGCGTCACCCATTCCCGCTGCGAACATGCGGGGAGGTGCATTAACCGCCACCTCCGTATCCACCAGGACAAGATCCGGATTACGTTTATGGGGCAGAACATAGTAGGTATGGTCGTCTCTGTAAACGACAGAGTGAACACTCGTAGGGGCATCCGTGGAAAGGGATGTTGGACATACAATGACCTGCGCACTGCAGATCTCTCCTGCAGCTTTTACTGTATCGCAGGTCTTTCCGCCTCCGATCCCGACCACAGTTCTAGCCCTATTTTCTTTTGCCAGCCTCCCCACGCGCTCTATTTCAGCATCGCAGCACTCGCCGTTAAAACAGGTACAGAAGGCTACCGTTTCATTTTTCTGGAAAAGCTCAGGAAGCAGGGTGGAATACATTTCCCAGAAAAAGGGATCAATCAGGATAAATGCTGGATCACCGGAAATTTTCACGTACTCGGGAAGGGACAGGAGTTCTCCAGGCCCCTGGATATAGCGGCTGGGCGCGCCAAATGCGCGTGTGATTCCTGCTTTGCCAAGTGGCATAGTATCACCTCACTGAAAGGACGCCTCAGTGGGATCTTTAACGGAACAGATCAACACTGAAGGTCATCTTATCACCTCTGTAGCAGGTGATCGTATATTCAATTGGCTCACCGGTTCCATCGTAGGCAACTGTGGTTACCACGCATACGGCATCATTTGCACAGATATCCAGCATCGATGCTTCCTGTGCCGTAGCGTTCCGGGCCCGGATCGAGCGGTGTACATGTGTTACTGTTTTTCCGTATTTCTCATGAAAAACCGAGTATAAGGATTCTTTATTAAAATCAGACTTCAGCAGGTCAGAAAACTTTTCATAGGAAAGATAGCTTTCCTGGATCGCAATCGGTTCCTGGTCAGCGCCGCGCAGTCTTTTCAGGCAGATCAGAGGAGCATCTGCATCCAGACATAGCGCATGGTTTATCACTTCATATGCGCCTAATTTTTTTAATTCTAGGACTTTGCGGTAAGGAGTGAGCCCAAGTGCGCGCATTTCCTCATCAAAAGAAACCAGCCTGTTCAGGAACTTTGCGTCGATTTTTTTTGGAGCAACGAAGGTGCCTCGCCCTTTATACCGAATCAGGACGCCTTCATTAACGAGATCACCGAGGCACTGCCGGACTGTCGTGCGGCTCAGTCCAAGTCCCTTGCAAAAATCGTTTTCCGTAGGCAGAAGATCGCCCTCAGCAAGATTTCCTCTCTTTATCAAATCAGCAAGCTGCGTCTTTAGCTGATAGTATAAAGGAACAGGAATTGACTTGTCTAAAGAAAGAAAATCAAGGACGGAATTCATTCTGTTACCTCATTTTGCTATGTATTTTTCTGTATGTTTATCGTCATAAGTGTTTCTGAACGACTAACGGGAATACCCTCTTGGATCATGATACGTTCTATAGTGCCGTCACACGGCGCATAGACGTCATTCTCCATTTTCATTGCCTCAATCACGGCTAGCGGCTGACCCCTGATTACAGGAGTCCCTTCTCGGACGAGGATATTTGTCAGGGTTCCCGGAATAGGAGAGAGAACGGGCTGAAATGATTTGTCGAAAACTGAGATATCCCTGCCGGTGTCTTTTTCCTTTACAGACCTTAGAGCCAGCCGTTCTGGAGGTATCCCTGCGTCGGAAGCAGCGATTATATGAAACATCTGGTATTCCTTTGGTTCTACATCATATTCAATTATATAAGCTTTCCCTTGATAATCTACAATATATTTCAATTTGTCACCTTTTCTGTTTTGATAATCGGTTCAGCAAGGCATGTTCCCATGCTTTTTCGGGACGCTTTCCACAGTCTTGTTTTCAAGTGTTTCCAGACACTGGATCAGAAGCTTTCTGGTTTCCCGGGGTTCGATAATGATATCGGTGTAACCGCGGTATGCCTTCCGATATGGATTGCAGAAGGATTCCTCATAGATCCCGGTTAGCTTCTTTGCCTCTGATTCCGGATCTTCCGCGGAGGCGATTTGTTTCCTGAAGATCACTTTTGCGGCAGCTTCCGCACCCATCACCGCACACTCGCCAGTAGGCCAGCTTAAAAGGATATCGGATCCGACGCCTTTGTCTCCCATGGCAACGGAGGCGCCGCCGTACAACTTCCTGAGGATCACGGTAATTTTGGGCACGCTTGCACGGCTGGTTGCATAGAGCATTTTTGCACCGTGGCGCAGAAGACCTGCGTGTTCCTGGTCCATCCCGGGCATACAGCCTGGGGTATCCGCTAGAAATACCAGGGGGATATCAAAAGCGTCGCACAGATTGATAAAACGTGCTGCCTTGTCAGCAGCATCCATATCAATCGCACCGGCAAGATATAAAGGTTGGTTAGCGATATACCCTACAGGTTTTCCGTTCAGATGTGCTAAGGCGGTCACAATATTCTGCGCAAACAGAGGCTGAATTTCAAAAATATCACCATCATCAGATATCAGGCGGAGCACTTTTTTAATATCGAATCCCTTTTTCCTGTTTTCTGGAATTATTTCATCAAGTTCAGGAATCAGCCGACTGGCGTCCTCGCAGCACCTTTTTTCCGGAGGCTTCATCCCTGCATGATCCGGTAAAAAAGAAAGTGCGGTCTTGATCTGCTGAATACAGTCAAGGTCGTCGTTTGCTAGACGATGCTGTACTCCAGAAATGCTGTTATGTACCAACGCACCGCCGAGCTCTTCCTCCGTAACGATTTCACCTGTCACTTGTTTTACGACCCCGGGGCCCGTAACGAACATGTAGCTGTTCCTTGCCACGCCGATCACGATATCAGATAGAGCAGGCGTGTACGCGCCGCCACCAGCACAAGGACCGAGGACTCCAGCAATCTGGGGAATGAAGCCCGAAGCGCGGACGTTTGCGTTTACGACCTCATTGTAAGGCTGGTTATCCACACCTTCCTGGATTCTAGCTCCGCTGCTGTCATTAAGGGAAATAACAGGCTTTCCGTTTTTGATTGCTTCATTAATGAGGTGGGCGATTTTCCGGGAATGCATTTCTCCCTGTGAACCGCCCATCACTGTAGCGTCGTGAGCGTAAACATAGACAGTCCTCCCATCGATTTTTCCGAATCCAGTCACGACCCCGTCGTAGGGAGGATCATTTTTTTCCATGCCGAATTCGTTTCCGCGCCCTTTTACGAAAAGACCGAACTCCACAAAACTGTTTCTATCTAGCAGGTAATTGATTCTTTCGCGGGCAGTCAGCTTTCCTTTCTTATGTTGTGCCTCGGTTTTTTCCTTTCCCCCGCCTTGCAGAAGAGCATCCTTTTTTCTAATCAGTTCTTTCTGTGTTTCATGCATCAGGGTTCCTCCACACTGTCACGATGTTGACCGGGACGGTTTTTCATCTGCTTTTCCACCTAGATATTTTTCCAGCACCATGTGGGTATCTTCTCCGACCTGCGGAGCGTGTCCCTTTGTGGGGAACGTTAAGCCGCTCATTTTTGCAGGAAAAGCACAGGATACCAGTTCTCCCACGTGATCAACTGTAACAGGCATATAGATTCCCCTACTAATCAGCTGTTCGTTGGTCCTGAGAAGTTCCATATTATTGATCTCACCAAACGCAAGTCCGCGTTCAGCCATCATGTCCGCAATCTCCTTCGTGGTCTTTTCTGCAAAGATAGGGATAAGGACTCTTTCAAGCTCGTCCTTGTTCGGATATCGCTGAGCCGTATCCTTGAATCTCGGATCCTCATAGATTTCGTTATGGTCCAGCCCTTCCATCAGTTTCTGGAACTGGGCATTCGTGGAACAGCAGACGACGATGCTACCGTCTTTTGTATTAAACACTTGGAACGGGGCTGATGCGGGATGTCGGTTCCCTTCTGGAAAAGGAAGTACACCACTAAGACAATACCTAGCATATGGAACCATCATCACGGAGGCGACCATGCAGTCAAGCATACCGACGTCAATGAACTGACCCTGTCCACTTTTCTGCCGCTGCATGACAGCTGCCAGGATGCTGATGACTGCATAGAACCCGGCCACAGTATCCGCAATCGACGGCCCTGCTTTTGTAGGTTCGCCGCCTTTAGGCCCGGTCACACTCATGAAACCGCTCATTGCCTGTATGGAGATATCCATGGCTCCGCGGTTGCGATAAGGACCGGTCTGTCCGAAGCCGGAGATGGAGCAGTAGATCAGCCGTTCGTTTTCTGCATGGACTGTTTCATAATCAAGTCCCATTTTCTGCATAGTTCCAGGTTTGAAATTCTCGACAAGAATATCCGCTTTTTTGATCAGCTCAAGTAAAATGCCTTTCTGGTTCGGATCCCTCAGATCTAGGTCGATGCTCCGCTTCCCGCGGTTGATCGAAGCATACATGGCGCTTGAGCCGTTTTTGGTTGGGTAGTCAGTACGAGTTTCATCCCCTGTTCGCGGCTTTTCGATTTTTATAATCTCGGCGCCAAGATCCCCGAGGATTAGCGTGGTAAAGGGCCCTGACAGAAAACGGGTCAGATCAACTACCATAAGGCCTTCCAAAGGTCGATTTGTATTATTCATTTTTATTATCCCCCGCTAATGAAGCAATCGAGTGGCTTAAGTCTCTTATCATCGGAAACGATGACTGGAAGATCATGGATTCCTTCTGGTAGATCTCAAAATTTTCTGAGTTCGGTTCGGTCTTGATCCCGGCTTTCTGGAAACGGCTGATTTCCTGAAGACCTGAAAAAAGGCCAACGGCAATACCGGAGATCACTGCGGAGCCTGCAGCACCTGCTTCGTCTGGGTGAAGGACGGTTTCGATAGGGAGCTGAGTCATATCCGCGATGATCTGACGCCATACCGGACTTTTTGCCCCACCACCCATGATTCGTAGCTTTTTTATTTCTGGAACTCCTTCTGCGCATTGGAGGCGGCCAAGGATCATGGAGAGATGGAACGCAGTGCCTTCCATAACGCTTCTGCAGAGTTCTTTTCTTCCAGTCTCCGACGAAAGGCCGAAAAACGCCCCTTTTAGTTTCATATCCCAGTAAGGTGTCCTTTCACCCATTAGGTATGGGAAAAACATTACGCCGTTTGACCCGGCAGGCACCTTCGCGGAGAGGAGGTCCATCGTGATGTAAGGATCTTCTCCCGGAGAAGTACCATCTGGGAACAAGATGTTTTTAAGCCAGTTATAGGAATAACCGCCCGCCTGCATAGTGCCGCTAAGACGCCATGAGGAAAAATACCGTGCGAGCGACAAGGTCCTATCGGTAAGATTCCCAGACGTTGTAATCGCACATACCCAACTGGATGTACCGATATTCAGATACGCATCTCCCGGCAAGAGAGTTCCGGTCCCAAGGGTCGCCGTCCCCCCGTCACCCGTTGACATTATGACGGGCGTACCGGCTAGCAAGCCGCATTCGTCAGCGGCGCTACCGAGAAGTGGTCCAATCACCGTGCCGCTTTCGAGAATCGTCGGGAGCTTTTCGGGATCGATCCCGGAAACCTCCAGAAGACGGTTTGACCACGTTCCGCGTTTCCTGTCGTAAAGATGCATGTAAGTCGCATCCAGGGGATCTGTCGCATATACGCCAGTAAGCTTTAGGTTGATGTAATCTTTTGAACTTAAGAACTTATACGCACGCTTATATATCTCAGGATGTTCTTTTTTTAACCACAGGATTTTTGCAAGGGTATAGTTTTCTGAAGGTGGGATTCCGACGATTTCCTGGTATTCTTCATGGCTGATCTTCAGAAGCAGGTCATGAAGTTCCTTTGATGACCGGCCATCGGCTGCTGTTATCGCCGGAAAGATCGCATTCCCGTTTGAATCTGTTGGCAGGCAGACCATCATCTGTCCACTGACCGCGACCGCTGCGACATCCTCAGGACGGATCCCAGCTAGCACGGAACGGGTAGTCCTGCAGAACGCCTGCCACCAGTCTTCCGAATCCTGTTCTGTCCTGTTTCCACGCAGTACGGCCAGTTCATAATGCGCCGAGCTTTTGTTGACCAGATGCCCTTCTGCGTCGAACAGGGTCGCTTTGAGAAACGTAGTCCCGATGTCATGAGTCAGCAAAAAACGTTTCATGAGTGCTCCTTCAAAAGCAGTTCATCATAAAGCTTTTTCGCGCTTTTATAGTTGATTCCGAACCGGGCCACACCGAGATCCAAGAGTCTGTTGACAGTTTCTAGCGTCCGGATACCGCCTGCAGCCTTAATCCATACCCTGCCGCGGGCTTCCCCGGCGATGACCTCCACATGATGGATTGTGCAGGGACCCTCGGTGCCTGTGCAGGTCTTGACACAATCTGCCCCTCCTTCGATGATCAGGGCAGTAGCTTTCCTGATCTCATCATCGCTCATGAAGGGACATTCAATGATGGTCTTTAATTTCGCGTTTCCGATTGCGTCCTTGATCGTCCGGATATCCTTTACGACTTCGTTAAAGAGACCCGACTTGAAAAAGCTGATGTTCATAACCATATCGATTTCTTTTGCGCCTTGGCTCACCGCCCATTTTGCGGCGTAAGCCTTAACAAGTGACGGATCCGCGCCAGACCATCTGGTACAACCGAAATTTGGCAGAGTATCACTCCCTTTTAACTGTTCAACAAGATAAGGGAAATAAGAAGCAGGTCCGTTGATTGCGTAAAAATGGCATTGCTTTGCCTGCTGAATCATTTCATCGACTTCCTGTTTTGTTGCCAGTGTACTGATGTGTGTGCTGTCAGTCATCCTGGCAAGTCCATTTGCGCTTATTGTCATGCTAAATCCTCCCACAGTTGTTTTCTAGAAAGAAAACGGTTATGCTTTCCCTGGTTTTACGATGCGCTGCAGAAAACCTGCGATCACGGGAAGCAGCACAAAGACTACCCCTACGATCAGCAGTGTCAGAGAAATGGGACGCTTAATGAAAATGGTGATATCACCGTTTGAAATCGTCATAGACTGGCGGAAGGACATCTCAAGTATCGGCCCCAGGATCAGCGCAAGGGAGATTGGTGCCTGAGGAATCCCCATATAATTGAAGATGTAGCCTGCGACACCCATCATGATCATGAACATTACATCGAAGAGACTATTATTAACACAGTAAGTTCCCATAATACTCAGGCAGATAATAATCGGTATCAGGATCGTATTCGGAAGCTTTAAAAGCCTCGCGAATAAGGGAATGCATGTCAAGCAGATCAGGACGCAAATCAGATCTCCGGTAAAAAAAGAAGCAATCAGAGCCCATGAAAACTGCGGATTTTCAGACATGAACAGTGGTCCGGGCTGTAGGCCCCACATCATTAGACCGCCCATGATGATTGCTGTGGTTCCGGAACCTGGGATGCCCAGTGAAAGAAGGGGGACAAACGCCCCGACGCTGGCGGCATTGTTGGCGGATTCACAGATTGCGATGCCCTCATAGGCACCTTTTCCCATTTCCGGGTTCTTTCTTTGAATACGTTTTTCCGTAATGTACGCAATAAAAGTCGCAGCGGTAGCGCCTGCACCCGGAAGCATCCCGATAAAGAATCCAAGAGGGGCACCCAAGAAATCCGTTTTAATGATGCGTGGGAAGTCTTTGGCGGGAGGCAATGCTTCCCGATAGCTGATTGATTTCGTGTCAACATTGATCGTGCGGTGGATTCCTTCCATCATGGTCCTAAATACCTGGGACATGCCGAACATTCCGATACACGCGGGGATAAACGGAAAACCAGCCAGAAAATTCCTTATGCCGTATGTAAGCCTCGGCAGGCCGGACATTTTATCTACACCTATGCAGCAGAAAAGCAGCCCAAGAGAGGTAGCAACCAGTCCTTTTAACGGCGATTCTCCTAGGATCCACCCGATACTTGTCATGGCAACAAGGATCAGCATTGCAATCTCGGGAGGACCGAATTTAAGTCCAATGAGTGACATTGGCCCTCCGAGACAGGTTAGCAGGACCGCACCAGTTAGTCCGCCCACCATGCTCGAAAAGAATGCGGTGAAAAGAGCTCTTCCTGCATATCCTTTCTTTGCCATGGGATATCCGTCTTGGGCCGTCATAACGGCTGGGGCGTCACCTGGCATATTGATCAGGATCGCACTGATCGCACCACCGAACATGGTTCCGTAGTAGAGGCTGGCCAGGGTAATTATCGCGGTTGTCGGGTCCATTTTAAAGGTTAGTGGAAGCAGGAGAGAAGCACCTGAAACACAGCCGAGCCCTGGAAGCGCCCCGACGATAATGCCCATAGTTGCACCGCCGATACAGAACAGAAGGTTATGAGGAGTAAGTGCAGTTGCAAGTCCCTGCGCCAAGAGGTGGATGGTACTCAACTTAAGCCTCCTTTCTCAGAACAGGTCGAAGAATTTTGGAAATGGGACCCTGAGCCACACTGTAAAAACAAGATAAAGAACCCCCATGATAATGACTGTGTAAAACACGGAGCTTTTCAGGGGGAAGTGGTCCACGAAGCGGAACCATATGAACAGGAATACGCAGATAACAAAGTTCATGCCAAGATATTCGACGGATTTCGCCATGATAAGAAGGACGGCAGGAAGAATGACCAGATATCTGATCACGTTATATCTGGCAGGCAGCCCCTTATTATCACCTTCTTTAGAAGAGACGTCATCCTTCCTGTCCTCATTTACCATTTTTACGATCCAGAGCAGGCTGCACAGGATAAGCATGCCTCCTGATATGAGCGGAAGGAAACCAGATCCGATCCTTCCCCCGGCCCATATTCCGCCCCATTTTGCGCCTCCGACATTCCAAGTCAGCTTAATTGCAGATAGTGCAAGACCAATGAAAGCTATCGCACCCCAGAATGAAAAACGGTGAAAAAGTGAGTTCCTTCTCATTATCCTTACTCCTTACAGGCAAGTATGCGGATCCTGTGAATAGCAGTCTGGCGAAGTCTTATTTGTTGATTCCGCGGAAAAGCTCCTCGAGACGTGCCACTTCGGCCGCGTACTCCTGGGGATTTCTGTAATTTAACTGCAATCCGTTTGCGGCGAGGTAGTCCTCCTGGAATTCTTTGCTGTCCGCTACTTTTTTAAATGTCTCCGCAAGTAAATTAATATGGTCGTCCGACATGCTCTTCGGAGCCATAATTGCGCGGTACTGAGTCATCAGAAGTTCAGGGTATCCGATTTCCGCGGTGGTTGGAACATCCGGGAGCATTGCAGGAGCAGCAGTACTGGCGACCGCAAGAGCGCGCATGGTGCCGGCGTCGATCTGTCCCTTCGCGGCGGAGGGTACAGTCCACGATGCGGTGATATGGCCGCCCAGAATCGCGGAGGCAATCTCACCATTTCCGTCAAACCCGATACATTCTGAGTCGATCCCAGTTTGCTTCACCATCATCTCATGAAGTGTGTAATCACAGCCGCCCACGCCGGAACTTCCGAATTTGACCGTACCGGGGTGTTCGTGCGAGTACTTGATAAGGTCATCCAATGAATGGAAATCAGAGTCGGCACTCACCAACAGGACAAAAACATCCTCTGCGAGCATGCAGATCGGTTTGAAATCAGAGAACATAAGACCGGTGTCTCTTCCAACCCAAGTTGCAATATCGCCCGCCACATTTACACTGATCGTATACTCGTCCTTTTTTTCTTTTACATACGTGTATCCGATAACACCGCTTCCTCCCGGCTTGTTTACCACGACCAGAGGCTGGTCAAGCAGTTTGTTTGTATTAACATAATCTGCGACCGTTCGTGCAAAAACATCACTTCCACCGCCCGCGGAAAAAGGAACAACGAACTCAATGGATTTGGTTGGCCATTTGCTCTGGCCACATCCGGCAATACTAATTCCAAGGATTACAGCTGCACTACATACGGCTAATAATTTTTTCATAACGACCCTCCATATCATAATGTTATAACATAGTAATATAGTTATGTTATGATTATAAAATTGCAAATGCCTCGTTTCAATTCACAAATTATCCAAAGATAGTCTCTGAGAGTTGTATAATATGACTTTGGCGGGGTATGTCATGAGCAGGCACATTGAAATGGCATTTTGACTGCGATATAATTTCTGCGTTCTTTATCGGCTCTAGAAACAGCCTGAGCAGAGCAATAGGGCTTTTGAAAAGTGGACAGGATTCTAAAACTGATGGTTTCAAACCATCGGAACGGAGGTGCAGGGTATGGAAACTCGGAAGGACGCCCCGCGCGTTTTATGCATCGGGGCGCTGGTGGCGGATATTTTTATTTCGGGCGTCCCGCATGAGGCAGACTGGCGGGAGAAGCAGGCGGTGCAGTCGATCGAGGTGCGCGCGGGCGGAGACGCGGTGAACCAGGCGATCCGTCTTTCGGATTTCGGCGTGAGGACCTGTCTCGCGGCGGCGCTCGGCGGCGACCAGACGGGGCTTATGCTTAAGTCGATGCTCACCTCGCGCGGCGTGGACATTTCCCTCGTCGCGGAGCGGAAGGACATGGCCTCGGGGACCGCGGCGGTGCTTGTGAGCCCGGAGGGGGAGCGCCACATCTTCGTCCTGAACGCGGCGCAGGGGACGTACGCGAAGGCGGATCTTCCGCATCTCCCGGAGGGGATCGACGCGGTGACCATAGGAAGCCTGATGAACGTCCCGGAATATGAGCGGGAGGGTCTTCTTGACCTTTTAAAGGAAGCAAAGGAGCGCGGCGTCCTGGTCTTCGCGGACATCGCGGCGGAGAAGGGCGGCATCCGGATCGGCGACATTAGCCGCTTCCTGCCGTACTTTGACTGGTTCCTCCCGAGCGAGGAGGACGCGCTGCAGCTGACGGGCACGGACACCCCGGAGGCAGCGGCGGAGGCGTTCCGCGCGGCGGGCGTGAAGAATGTGATCGTGAAGTGCGGCGCGAAGGGGGCTATCGCCCTTACGGGCGGGGAGCTGATCCGCGTCCCGGCGTATCCGGTGCGCCCGGTCGACACGACCGGCGCCGGCGACACCATGGTCGCGCTGTTCATCTACAGGACCCTTGCGGGCGATGCTCCCGGAGACGCGCTGAGGTTCGCGTGCGCAGGGGCCAGCCTGAGCACCCTGCATGTGGGAGCATCGGCCGTCCCGCTCTCCGAGGAGGAGATCCTCAAGATGATCTCCGGGAAATAAAAAGACGGGATGCCCGGGCTGGTTTCCGGGAAATGAAAAGCGGGATCCCCGGGCTGATCTCCGGGAAATGAAAAGCGGGATTTTCAGGCTGATTTTCGAGAAATAAAATTTCATAAACACATTGACATGCGTCTTCCGAAGTGCATAATATGATATCAGAAGATATAAATTTTCACCATCAATGGAGGAAAAAATACCATGTTAATGAACATGAAGGACCTTTTAAAGGTCGCGAACAAGCATAACTTTGCTGTCCCGGCATTCAATATCGGGACCGGCCAGATCCTGAACGGCGTCATGGATACCTGCGAGAGGCTGAAGGCGCCGGTCATCCTTGCGATCCATCCGAAGGAGCTGCACTTCCAGGGCGCAAGCTTCATCAAGATGTGCATCGACCGCGCGAACAAGAGCCCGCTGCCGGTCGTCATCCATCTTGACCACAGCGACTGGGGCCCCATCTGCGAGGCGATCCAGGCAGGCTTCACCTCCGTCATGATCGACGCTTCCGCGCTTCCGTTCGAGGAGAACATCGCGATCACGAAGAAGGTCTGCGAGCTGGCGCACCCGCTGGGCGTTTCCGTTGAGGGCGAGCTCGGCACCATCGGCACGGCGGACGGCTTCGAGGGCGGTATGGACCATATCCTTTACACGAGGCCGGAGGACGCGGTCCGCTTTGTCGCGGAGACCGGCGTCGACTGCCTCGCGATCGCGATCGGCACCTCCCACGGCCTGTATCCGAAGGGCATGCAGCCGAAGCTGAAGCAGGACCTTCTTTCCGAGATCAAGTCCCAGCTTCCGGACACCCCGCTGGTCCTTCACGGCGGCTCCGGCAACTCCGACGAGGAGATCGCCGAGGCTGTGAAGCGCGGCGTCAACAAGATCAACATTTCCTCCGATATCAAGGACGCGTTCTACAAGAAGCTGCGCGTCATCCTTGAGGACCAGAAGCTTCGCGAGCCGTTCGAGCTCTATCCGGACGCGGTCGCTGCCATGAACGAGGTCGTCGAGCACAAGGTCAGACTGTTCAACGACGATGACAAGGTCCGGTACTATCTGCCGGACGAGATGCTGTAAGCAGGAAACTGTAAACATCCCGTGCCGCCGCGCCGGAAAAAGCCTTAACCAAGCTTTCTTTCCCGCGGCGGCCGTTTTCTTATTTTCCGGGCCAGGAGGCAGCGCCATGGAATATACCGACCGTTACGAATACTATCTTGACCAGCTCCCGGAGACCGCGGCGTACGCGAAGGAGTACAGCTCCGCGCCGCTGTTCGGGTTTTCGTCCAATTTCGACATCGTCCTCCACTGGGACGCGGAGGCGTACAACCGGATCCTTGATAAGCATCTTAAGGAAGCGCCGTACGCGAAGGAGGGCGATACCATCGACGACCTTTCCGATTTCGCGCGGATCAGTGCGGCCTACATTGTGAAGGGGCTCGGGGGCAACTTCGATATCACGGACGTTTCCGTGTGCCGCTTTTTAAGAAACGCGTTCACGGAGGAGCCGGCGCTTGGAGGCACGGGGGCCCAGGGGGCGGCCGCACTCGGCGCGCTCGGCATCCCGGTCAGCATACACCTGACCGACGACTGCGCGGAGGTCTGCCGCATGCTGGACCATGAGGGCACCACGGTGATCCGCGGCGGGAAGAAGGTGCGCGTCGGGAGCGCGGCATCGGACGCGGACCCGGTCTACCACATCATCCTCCAGTTCCAGAAGGGCGACATCGTCCGCTTCGGCGGAGAGGAGCACGTGATCCCGGCCTCGAACCGGCTGATCCTTTTCTACGACAAGGTCCACAAGGTCCTCCCGATCAAGGACCCGGTCCTTTCCTACTGGGAGCAGACCGACGAGAAGCCGTCGTCCATCCTGCTGTCGGGCTTCGACGCGATCGTGGATACCGGCATCATCGGGCAGAGGATCGCGCAGCTGGAGCGCTTCCTTAAGAAGCTGAAGGCGCGGTCGCCGGAGACGGTCGTTTACCTTGAGGGCGCGTTCTACATGAGCAGCGAGGTGAAAGACCTGATCTTCGGGAAGCTCGGTCCGTACGCGGATATCGCCGGGATGAACGAGGAGGAGCTC
>Ga0129306_1000588_pt1 | contig 55127 bp, 49 predicted proteins | sample P827metagenome_FD_94438 | JGI IMG/M metagenome (GOLD analysis project Ga0129306, IMG submission 94438) | Capybara group fecal microbial communities from Wisconsin, USA - P827 metagenome | ecosystem: Host-associated > Mammals > Digestive system > Large intestine > Fecal | place: USA: Wisconsin... | reverse complement strand
TATGTGATACTTTAACATCACTTCCAGAAAAAAATAGATACGTAAGAGGATTGGTAAGTTGGGTTGGATATAAGCAAACGGCTGTAGAATTCGTAAGACAAGAAAGATTTGCTGGAGAGACTAAATATCCATTAAGAAAGATGCTAAAATTAGCCTTTGATGGGATAACCTCTTTTTCATATAAACCACTTACAATTGCTAGTTATGCTGGGGGGATAATATTCTCTATAGGTACTATTGTATTTATAACTGAAATCATAAAGGCAGTAATAAACTGTACAGATATATTAAGCTTAGGAATGATATTATCAATTAATTTAATTATGTTTGGATTAGTATTTTTTACCATTGGTATAATGGGTCAATATATTGGAAGAATTTTTGATGAAAGTAAAAATAGACCTATGTATATAATTGATAATACTATAAATTATGAGAAGGTTGATAAAAAATATGAAGTTAATGACTAAAGTAAACCAATATATATTCCATGGCAAATTTAAACATATAAGTCGTTTTTCAATAGTAGGCGTTGCAAATACTACCATAGACTTTTTAATATTTACAGTATTTAATGAGTTAGTTGGAGTAGGATATATAACTAGTCAAATTATAGGTTATAGTTTTGGCATAATCAATAGCTTTATATTTAATAAAAAATGGACTTTTAAGGAACATAAAGTTAGTAAGAAGATATTATATGAACTTATGCAGTTTATAATAATTAACTTGATTTCACTTATCATAACAGTTTTTGCTATGAATTTATTAGCAAAAAATCTTAATATAAATGTGTATTTAGCAAAATTAATAGTTACAATCATAGCCCAAGCAACAAATTTTGTAGCATATAAATTTATTGTGTTTAAGTAAGCGTATGAGAATAAATAAAAGATAACATGTAAATAAACATATAAAAAATAAGAAATACTTAATTTTAGAAATGGATAAAGTGAAAACTAACATATATTTTGAGTGGGGGATATAAATAATGAAAAAGATAAAGTTTACAAAAGAGAATATAGCGTTATCGTTAATTTTGATATTATCTTTAATATTAAATTTAGCGAATTTGAATATAGAAGGATACGCAAATCAATATTATGCTGCAGGTGTAAAAAGTATGACTTTAAGTTCAAAGAATTTTTTCTTTGTATCCTTTGATCCAGCTAGCTTTGTAAGTATTGATAAGCCACCTTTAGGTTTTTGGATACAAGCTATATTTGCTAAAATATTTGGTTTTAGTGGATGGAGTATAATATTACCTCAGGCTATTGCTGGGGTAGTATCAGTAGGATTAATATATGTTATTGTTAAAAGAAGCTTTGGAACTGCTGCGGGCATTATTTCTGCAATATGTCTTGCAGTTACGCCTGTTTTTGTAGCTGTAAGTAGAAATAACACTTGTGATAATTTACTTGTTTTAACATTGCTATTAGCTTGTTTAGTTCTTTCCAAGGCAGCAGAAAAAGGAAAACTAAGATATCTTTTAATAGGTTTAGCAATTGTAGGGATCGGATTTAATATAAAAATGCTTCAAGCATATATGATAATACCAGCTATATATATAACTTATCTTCTTTCTAATGCAGTATCATTTAAAAAAAGAATAGTTCATCTTATGGCTGGTACAATTATTTTAATTTTGGTTTCATTATCCTGGGCCTTTATTGTAGACTTAGTACCGGAAGGAAATAGACCTTATGTAGGAAGTAGTACTAATAATTCAGTTATGGAACTCATAATAGGACATAATGGGCTTGAGAGACTTGGTATTGGTAGTAAATCAACTCAGGGTGGTGGGGCACCAGGAGGGATGGATGGAAAAAATCAGCAAAAAACTGATGAGACTTCCAGTGTAACTAAAAATAAAAATTCAGAGCAAACATCGAAGGAGAATGAGCAAACCGAAGGAGAGCGACCGTCAATAGACAATGATCAAATGCAAGGAGAACCTCCATCAATGGATAATGGAGAAATGCAAGGGTCACCTCCTAATACTCAAGATGGGGGAAAAGGGAATGGCAATCCTCCGAATAGTGATGGAAAAGGTCCCGGTGGAATGCCTCCAGGAGATAATGGAATGCAGAAACCTAATGGAGGAGGAATGGGAGGAACCTTTGGGGGCCAAGAAGTTGCAAGTATTGCTAGATTATTCTCTAATAATAGCTTATCAGACCAAATTATTTGGTTATTTCCCCTTGCCATATTTGGATTTATAGCAGCGGCAATAAAAGAAAAGTTAAATAAGACTTTTGATAATAAAAGAAAGTTGTCATTAGTACTATGGAGTATGTGGTTATTACCTGAATTTATATACTTCAGTTTTACAAAAGGGTTATTTCATCCTTATTATTTAACTATGCTTGCTCCACCAATTGCAGCTTTGGCAGGAATTGGAATTGTGTCAATGTGGGAGCTATATAATGAGGAAGGATGGAAATCTTGGATTTTACCAGCGGCACTTATTGCAGATGGATTAACTCAGATATTAATATTATCTTATTATTATAATATATCAAATACGGCTAAAATTTTAACTACAATAGTAGCAGTTTTATGTATTGTATCTTCCATTATACTAGCTATTGTTAATTTAAGAAAAAATAAAAAAGATATATCAAAGTTTAAAAATATAAAATTTAAGAAATCACTGGTTACTATTGCTTTAATGGGCCTTTTAATAACTCCTTTAGTTTGTTCTGCTACTACAATTTTTTATCCAATGTCTGGGACTTTCCCATCTGCTGGATTATCATTAATGACTAGTAAGCAAAAAGATGATTCTAATGTGGGTAATCTTAATAGTGGTAATACAAAGCTAATAGAATTTTTAAAAAGCCATAAAACAAATGAAAAATATATTCTTGTTACCTCATCTACTAATGGTTATGCTTCAGATATAATTATCAATATTGGAGAATCAGTAATGGCGCTTGGAGGTTTCTTTGGAACAGATAAAGTAATTACTTTAGATGAATTTAAAAAATTAGTTAATAATGGAGAAGTTAGATATGTAATGGTAGGTGGTATGGGAGGAAACTCAAGCAGCGATATTATGAATTGGGTTAAAGAAAATGGTAAAGTTGTTTCAGAAAGTGAATGGAAAGATTCAAATGAATTAAATAGTGAAAGACTTAAAAAAGCCAACAACAATAAAGAAAACTCAAATTCAAATGCTGGACAATCCCGTCCAGAGGAGAAAGGCAGTTCTGAACAGTTATATGACTTAAAAAATTATACTGATACCACAACAAAAAAATAGTTAACTATATATAGGCAGTCTTGGCATATAATGCTTCAAACCCACCACAGAAATGTGGTGGGTTTTAATTATTGATTTAGCTAGTTTCAAGTGTGATAACACTTGAAATCTAAAAACCGCCTGCTAAGGGGGTGTTATTAATAGCTTAAGAAAGGATATCATCGTTCTGATATAATGATGATTTTATATTTGAGAAGAGATAATTTAGTATAAAAAATATAATTTCTGTATTCATTACGAATTTATCATTAGTAAAATCAGCTATAATAGTATTATTATGATAGTAGGAGTTTGTATAGTAATTATGTATAAAAGGTTATTTTTGACAAAATAATGATAAACATAAATAGAAAGGAAGATTCTTATGCTTAAAATTGCAGTTTGCGATGATGAAGTGCTTCAGAGAATTGATATTATAAAGAAGATTAAAAGTGTTTTAGAAAACAATTATTGTCATTACCATTATGATATTGAAGAATTTAGTAGTGGGGAGCAACTGATATTTTCTGATATTTATTTTGATATTGTGTTTTTGGATATAAAAATGGGCAAGCTTTCCGGTATAGACATAGCTAAACGCATGAGAGAAAATAATAATGCTACAAAGATTATTTTTATAACAGCCTTTGAAGAATATGTTTTTGAAGCCTTTGATGTATCTGCATTTCATTATCTTATAAAACCTGCTGAGGAAGAAAAGATATTAGAGATCATGGATAGAATTTTAAAATTGCTTAGTTATAAAGAAAATACTGAACAGTGCATTATATTTAAGAAAGGAAAAAGCACAATAAAAGTTTTATTAGATAACATACACTTTTTTGAGGTGCAGAATAGAATTATAAATATACATACGGAAAGAGAAGTAATACAATATTATGATAAGATTAAAAATATAGAGGAAAAGGTTCATAGAAACAGTTTTTTTAAATGTCATAGGAGTTATATAGTAAACCTAAAATATGTAATGAAATTTGATAAAACAGAAATAGTGCTTGATAACAATACAAAAATAATGTTAGCAAAAGGAAAATATGATGAGTTTTCTAAGGCATTTTTAAAGTACATAAAGGGAGGTTCAGTATAGTAAGTGTCTATTTTAAATATGATAGAAAAAGGCCTATCTTTAATTTTATACATAATAGACTTTTATATATTATACATAGTATTTAAAAGATTTTTAGGTTTTAAAATAAAGTCTCAATATATAATTATAGCAATGCTTATAATACCTAATGTCCCTTTTTTTATTGTAGAGAAATTTAATATAGAAAGTATCTATCAGTGGATACCAGCAGCTATATACTTTTTTTCATTTTCCTTAATATTTTGTAATGGGACGTGCTTTAAAAAAATTATAGTTACTATAATCTATAATTGTTTCAATGAGATTTTTCAGTATATAACAGTACCTTTGATTTTTATGTCGAATTATATTTATATATCAAATTCACCTTATCAGACAGAACAGATAAAGGGAATAGTAAACCAGATATTTTTAATTATTTCACGGTTTCTATATATTCTAATACTTAATTTTATATTAGAATATTGCTGGATTGATGATAGGCTTAAAGATTTTAAATATACGCTATTGTTTGTAATTCCTAATGTGTTTATAGTAGCTTTACTATGTGAATATTTTAAGCTTTATTACAAAAATAATAATGTAAATAATTCATTATTTAATAATATAAAAATGCTGGGATTTGCATCTATAGCTTTAGTTTGCGCAGTATTTACAGTAATAACTTTAGATAGGCTTATAAAAGAAAATGTCATGAGACAGAAAGAATTGTTGTTAAGACAGCAATTTAATATGCAAACAGAGCATTATAAAAATTTGCAGATACAATCTAAAAATACTAGAGCATTTAAGCATGACATAAATAATCATTTGATTTGTATTAAAAATTTAATTGCAGATGGTGATATAAAAAGTACAGAGGTGTATTTAAAAAAAATAACAAAGTCACTAGAAAGTCTTAATTTAAAAGTAAATACAGGAAATCCCTTTGCTGATGCTGTTATAAGTGAAAAATATAATATTAGCATAGATAAAAATATAGATTTTAAGTGTAATGTAAAAATATTAGCTGATACAAAAATTGATTCTTTTGATCTATGTGTAATACTTGGTAATGCATTAGATAACGCAATAGAGGCTTGTGAAAAAATTACAGATAAGAGCATAAAAAAATATATACATATAACAAGTATTGTCAATAAGTCATTTATAGTATTTGAAATAAAGAATAGCATGGAAGGCTATATAAATAAAGATTATGTGCTTACAGATAAAATTGATAATATAAATCATGGATTGGGACTTTTAAATATTGAAAGTATTACTAACAAGTATTGTGGAACTACTTATATTGAAAGCAGTGAGAATATGTTTGTGCTAAATATTATGCTCCAAGTTTTATAATACTTATTCACTACCAATAGGAGTCTATTCACAACAATAAGATTAGTTTTTCTCTTTTATTTTCGAAGAGGTTAATAAATACATGTTTATATTTATTAACCAAAAGGAGGTATATGTATGAGAATAGGTGCAGTATCAAATACATTTTTTAGTACTACTAAATATATGGGTTTAAGGGGAAATAACCTTTCTAATAATGCTGTGAGTCCTTTAGAAAAACAAAAGTTGCAGTTACAAGAGGAAATGAAAAAAATTGAGGAAGGTAAAAATTCTAAAGAAAATAAGGATAAAGCAATTAAAGAACTTCAGGAAAAGCTTAAGGAGATTGAAAAACAATTAATAGAAGAAAAAAATATGAAATTAAATGAAAAACTAGAAGGCAAAAAAGATAAAGATAAGGACATTAATCAAGAAAAAATAGAAGAAGAAAGCTGTGAAAATCCTCAGGTAATAAATAAAGAGATTATTATAGGAATTACTTCAGCTTCATTTCATGGGAAAAATGGCAAAGTTGCATATTCAGTGTATAGGGCAGCTGAAGCCAAGGGGGATATGACTACAGCAAAAAGAGCATTAAGCTATACTATATCTGAGATTAAAAAATCATCACAAAGTAAAAGGTTAATTGAAAGGGGAATGAAAGAATATAAAAAACAAATAGACAATCTTAAGAAAGGGAAATCTCATATTGATCAAAGATCAGGAGATAATAACATTGTTAAAAATAGTGTTGGTGATGTAGAAGAAAGTAAAACTAATGTGGAAGAAAGTAAAAATAATGTAGAGGAGCAAAGTTTAGATACTTTGGAAGCTGTTGCGAATGGAGAGAGTAAAGCTGAAATTAGTATAAAAGAAACTTCAAAATAGAGAAAGTAAAATAATCTGTGTAAACTCTATAGGAATGATAAGAAGATTCTTATAAAAATAGAGGGTGCGCAGATTAGTTTTTATCCTATCAATTATTGCTGATTTTGATATTACATATTTCACTATTTAACTTTCCTAGATTTTTTTCATAGTTATAGGGTTATAATGTTATATTCTTAAAGGAGTCTATATATTGTTCTTAATTTCATGCATTATAAACTATATAGAAAATAAATTGATAAAATAAATAAAAAGAAATATAATATATGATAATGAATTACATTATCATATATTATATTGTCATATATTCAATGTGAATTATATAAACATTGGAATAAATCATAGGAAGTAGAAAAAGATTTATTGAGGACAAGAAAGGAGCGCATGGAATGAAAAATAAATTTCATATAAATACAAAACAAGGATGTTCATCAATGATTATGCAATATTCATCAATACGTACCCAATTCGCAACAATACGAGATTCTATGAATTTTAATAATGAAAAAGAAATTTTATATGATATAAAACCCAAATATGGTAAAGGATGCATAAAATTTTATAAACTTATGGGAAATGTCATGCTTATAATTTATGATACAATATTTAATCATGATATGATAACAGAATTTGACCTATCGGAAGAATATTTTGAAATAGAATATTGTGTTGATGGCTGCTTAAATATTCATGAAGATAAAGTAGGGAATATGTGTCTTTCTAAAAATGAACTTTCCATATCAATGTCTCGTGAAACCTGTGGAAAAGTAGTTAATTGTGCAGGTCAGAAATATCAAGGTATCTCAATTACCGCTGAAAAATCAGCTATAGCATCATATTTTGGTAGCTGTGGGATTGAGCTATGGGAGGATACGATAGAGGAATTAGAGAATGAACTTAGAAATCAGTATTATCAAGGAATAAATGTTTCTCCTGAAATTGCAAACATATTTTTGAAAATATTTAATTGTAGTTTACCAGAGAAATCGAAAATTTTATTTTTTGAAAGTAAGGTAATGGAAATATTATCAAAAATAGTATCCTATGAAATTCTAGGGACAAATAAAATAAGTCAATTGCAGTTGGATGAATTTGAAATTAATCAGATAAAAAAGATACCAGAGTTATTAATGAAAAATTTATACGAGCTTCCAACAGTAAATATTCTATCTAAGCAGCTAGCAATAAATAAGAATAAATTAGCAAAGGGATTTAAAGCAATATATGGTGATACTATATTTAGATACCATAGAAAAATATGTCTAGATCGTGCTGCTATATTATTATTAGATACTGATAAATCTATTAATGAAATTGCTCTTGATGTAGGATATTCAAATCCAAGTAACTTTTGTTATGCTTTTAAAAAGGAATTTGGAGTAACCCCTTTGCAATATAAAGATGACTCTTTAAAACTTGTAAATTAATTTTTTCGATAATTTTTATTTATTTAAATTGCCACAGGTATAGTACCTGTGGCTTATTTTATTGGAGAAATTTAGTTATCTACTCATATATTTTACAACATATTATCACATCTAAAGATAACAGATATTGTCCTTATTTTTAAAGTTTTTTTCTCAATATAAACAGTGACTACATCAATATAGATAATATGAATTTTTTTGTATTATAGTTCTTAAGAAGAAATAAAATTTTTGTAGGTACTAGAATACATAAGGAGGTAAAAAATGTTAAAAAAGTGTGTAACATTATTTATAGGAGTTATTTTTATCTTAGGGCTAGTAGGTTGCTCTCAATCTACAAAAGGACAGAATGGAAAAGTCAAAACTATAGGTATACAAGGACAAAAACAAAATAGATCTAAAAGTAAAAATAATTATCCTGTCAATATTAAAGTTTATACGGATGAAGGAAAAGAGATAGTACAAACCATAGAAAAAGAGCCTAAGAGAGTGGTGATAATGGGACAATCTATGGCCGAATTAATGATTAAATTTGGATTACAAGATAAAGTTGTTGGGGTAGGATATCTTGATAAATCTTTTTCAAAATATGATGATGAAATATCTAAAATGCCCATTATTGCAAAATCATGGCCTTCTAAAGAAGCAATAATTGCTTTGAAGCCTGATATTATTTATTCTATGTCTTCAGCCTTTAAAGAAGATAGAGTAGGTGACATTTCCTTTTGGAATGATAGAGGTATTCCAGTTCTTCCAGCGGTAAACTTTACAATAGGGCGAAGCATTGATGAATATTTTAAGGACATTAAGAATTTTGGATTAGCTTTTAACATTGAAAACGAGACAAATAAGTATTTAAAAGAACAAAAGGATAGAATGGATAAAGTTAAAGAAGTAGCTAAAAAAGCAAAAACTACCCCAAATGTATTACTTGTGACAAGTGCTGGACGTGAAAATTATGATTATTATCCGCCATCAGGGTGCATCATTGATGAAGTAATTGAAGGTGCAGGTGGAAAATATATAGAATTATCAAAGGATTCATATATGGAAATGTCAATTGAGTCAATTATTGCTGCAAATCCAGAAAAAATAATTATAACTGAGTTCCAAGGTTCTGATAGGGAAAAGATAAAAAATAAAATACTTTCTAATAAAAGACTGCAAAATGTTACTGCAATAAAGACAGGCAATGTGATGGTTGTAGATTACACCAATGCAATACGTGGAAGCCTTGAACTTTCAGATTTGTATGAAGATGTTGCAAAATTCATTCATCCTGAACTATTTGGAGGGAATTAGTTATGTTACAAACAGGAAAAGTAGGAGTAGTAGAATACAATACAGGGAATTATGGATGTACTTCTAAAAAACGTTCTCTGTTTACTGCAATAATTATTGGGTTAGTTACTATCCTTATATTATCTATCATAATTTCAGTATCAATAGGACAAGTATCTATTCCATTCAGCCAATCTTATAGAATATTAATCTATAAATTAACTGGATTACAAACTGGTAATTTAGATCAATTTATGAATGGAATGTTTGAGGAGATTATTTGGCAAATTCGTTTTCCTAGAGTGTTATTGGCTATGATTGCAGGAATTGGGCTTACATTATGTGGTGTAGTTATGCAGGCTTCTGTACAAAATCCTTTAGCTGATCCTTATATATTAGGAATTTCTTCTGGTGCTTCATTAGGAGCAACATTTTCAATTATGATCGGATTTGGTGTTGCAGGTACTTTAAGTGAACTTGGAGTTGCTTTTTGGGCATTTATTGGCGCATTTGGTGCTGGTGCTTTAGTTATGGGGCTTGCCAGTATTGGTGGAAAAATGTCCTCTGTAAAATTAGTACTCGCTGGAACTGTTATTAATGCTTTATGCAATGCAATTTCAAGTTTTATTGTTTATTTTGCTAAGGATGCAGAAGGAATACGTTCTGTAACATTTTGGACTATGGGAAGTCTAACCTCTGCACAGTGGGGAAAGCTTCCTATTATTACTACCATTGTAATGTTAGCTGTGGTGTTATTTTTATCTCAGGCAAGAGTAATGAATACTATGATGATGGGAGAAGAGACGGCAGTTACTTTGGGAATAAATCTTAATTTTTATAGAAAGCTTTATATGGTGATTTCAGTTGCAGTAACAGGTGTTATAGTAGCAACTTGTGGGATTATAGGATTTGTTGGCTTAATTGTTCCTCATATTGTTAGAAGTATTGTTGGCTCGGATAATAAAAAACTTTTACCAACAAGTATTTTATTTAGCGCGATATTTTTAATTTGGGCAGATATTTTTGCTAGGACAATTATTCCAAATGGAGAACTGCCAATCGGTATTATTACATCTCTTCTTGGAGCACCTGTGTTTATGTACATGCTAGTAAAGAGAAGTTATGGATTTGGAGGTAAATAAATTGAATTTAAAAGTAGACAATATATTTGTTACTTTATCGGGCAGAAAAATTGTAAAGGATATTTCCCTACAGGTTGATAATGGAAAATTTGTTGGAATTATTGGACCAAATGGATGTGGAAAATCAACCTTGTTAAAAAGCATATACAAGGTAATCAAACCTGAAAAAGGATCTGTTTTTTTAGGAGAGAAGGATGTTTTAAAATCAAAGGCTAAGTCAGTTTCAAAACAGATGGGGGTTGTTGGACAGTTTAATGATTTGAGTTTTGATTTTTCTGTTTACGATATGGTTATGATGGGGCGAACACCTCATAAGAATTTAATGGAGCCTGATAATAAAGAGGATTATGAAATTGTGCATAATGCTTTGAAAAAGGTGGATTTAACTACATATTCTGATAGAAGCTACTTAACTCTTTCAGGTGGAGAAAAACAAAGGGTCATATTAGCTAGAGCTATAGCACAGGAGCCAAAGTTTTTAATTCTAGACGAACCAACAAATCACTTAGACATTAAATATCAACTCCAAATTTTTTCTATTGTAAAGTCATTAAAAATAGGAGTATTGGCAGCATTACATGACTTATCAATGGCAGCTACATACTGTGATATTTTGTATGTAGTAAAGAATGGAGAAATAGTAACCTATGGAAAGCCAAATGAGATTTTGACTAAAGAGCTTATAAAATCAGTATATGAAATTGACTGTGAGATATATACCAATCCTATAACGGGAGAAATAGCTATTGCATATAAAATGCCTAAATATTAAAGAGTACATATTTCAAAAAAAGGAGGTTTTATCATGGAAACCGATATGACAAAAGGAAAACCAATGGGAATCATTGTAAGGTTCTTTATTCCTATGTTTATTGGAAATTTATTTCAACAAATATACAATGTAGTAGATTCCATTGTTGTAGGGCGATTTGTAGGAAATGAAGCCTTTGCAGCTGTAGGTTCCTGTTTTCTCATTATGAGTTTTATGACATCTATTTTAATTGGACTAGCTATGGGAGCATCTGCATTTTTTTCACAACTTTATGGTGCAAAACAATATGATGAAATGAAAAAAGCTATATCTACTTCATTTTTTTTCATAATATCTATAAGCATTCTGTTAAGTCTTATAACGAATGTATTTCTCTATGAAATAATAGAATTATTTCAGATGCCCAAAGATACTGTAACATATTCTGCTGAATATTTAAGGTATATCTTAACAGGGCTTATATTCACAGGACTTTATAATATATGTGCTTATTTGCTACGTTCCGTTGGAGATTCAAAATCTCCACTATATTTTTTGATTGTTTCTTGTATTTTAAATACTATTTTAGATTTAATTTTTGTCTTAGTGTTTAACATGGGAGTTTCAGGTGTAGGATTAGCTACATTTATAGCACAAGGAGTATCCGCATTATGGTGTGCATTCTATACTGTAAAACATATGAAATTCCTTGATTTTAAAAGAAAAGATATTGTATTTAGTAGAAAACTTTTTAAAACGATTTTAAGCTACTCTGTTTTGACAGCAGTGCAGCAATCTCTATCAAGCTTTGGAATGTTAATGATTCAAGGATTAATTAATACATTTGGAACTACCGTGATGGCTGCCTTTGCGGCTTGTTCAAAGATTGATGAGTTTGCTAATCGTCCTTTACAGGATTTAAGTAATGCATTTTCCACTTATGTGGCACAAAATAAGGGAGCAGGAAATATAGAAAGGATTCGCCAAGGGTTTTATGCCATTTTAAAAGTTATTGCCTTAATTTCTTTTATAATATCAATAGTTGTCTTTATTTTCGCACCTAATTTAATATCAATTTTTGTTAAAAAAGAATCCATAGATATTATTCAGGTTGGGGTAGGTTATCTTCGGATTGTATGTATTTTTTACATATTACTTGGTTGTATCGTTATGTTTTATGGATTTTTCCGTGGTATGGGAGAAGTTAATATATCAATTATTTTAACTGTTGTATCTCAAGGAATAAGAGTAGCCTTGGCATACGGATTAGCAAGAACATCAATGGGATTTACAGGAATATGCTGGTCCATTGTAATCGGATGGTTCTTATCCAATGCTTTAGGTGGATTTATGTATAAAAAAGTAATGGCAAATTCAATATAATTATATAGATAGGAGTGTTATGTGAGCACTCCTACTTTTAGTGAACTTAGTATTGGCAATAACTTAGCTTATTAGTGAAAGTCTGAGATTATCTTAATAGTGAGAGTTAGGAACTGACAATAAGGCTTTAGCTTTCAATCATAATTACAGATTAAAGGATTTTCTAAATGCACTAGGGGTAATACCATAAACTTTTTTAAATGCTGCTGAAAATTTACTTGCACTTTTATAACCTAAGGTGGTAGAAATATTATGAATACTCATTTCATCATGGGATAGAAATCTAATTGCTTGTTCCATCTTTTTATATCTAATATATTCATAAATTGTTTTTCCATAAGTTGCTTTGAAGCATCGCCTAAGTTTAGATTCACTCATTTCAGCTATATTTTTCATTTCTTCAATTGTAGGGGGATTTAATATATTTTTATCTATTTCTGTCTTTAAGAGCCACATAAATTGTTTGTTTTGGTAACTCAAATGATTATGACGAGGTATATTTAAATACTTTTCATTTTCTAAATTCCGTATAATAATGGCGAAAATTTCGTATATTTTACCTATATAATACATATGTGGAAGATCACAACTTCTAATTGTATATTTTAATTGTTCAAAGATCATAAGTAATTCTGGTGTATTAAAATAATTTGGCTTTAATAAAATATCTTTTGATAAGATATATGAAGCTTGAGATAAAAAATCTTTTATATATTTTAAGATAAAGTCTTCAAATACTAAAGCAAAAGTATACCATATAGGTTCATCCGTATTAATAATTATTTTGATTTTTTTCCCGCTATTAACAAAGAAATGTATACCTTGATACAAACGCTTTGATTTTTTACCATTCTCAACAATAGTAATATTACCACTATATAAGGAGCATATTAAGATATGATTCTCTGGAATATTATAAGCATAGGTTACTGGCTTCAGTAATGAAAAGTAAGCATCACTAAGAAGTAGTCCATCAGCAGGTTCAACCTCTACAAACCAACTGTCTCCATTTTCCTCAGGTAAACGATAAATACTTCCATTTCCATAATCATATTTTTTGCAATTAAGTTGTAAAGCAAATTCTTTAATTATTCTGGTAGTTTTATCTATTTTCATGGATTTAAATCCTTTCTTTACTTAATAGCAATTTATTTTTTATATACATTTATTTGTGTAAATAGCAATGTTATTAATACTTTATATATTCCTACTAAAAGCGGTGAATTAAAAATAATATATCATAAATGGTAGCATATATTATCTTTTGGGACAATATAAAAATACTCCAAAACGGTATAATTATATACTTATATGAACATAAAATTTTTAAGTAAATTTTATTATATACATTGGAATAGATGTATTTATTCTATATAAAAGATAATTATAACCTTCACTAAATGAAAATGATTATTATTGACATGTGAAAAAGAGTGTTGATATAATAACTCTAAAATCAGCTATAGCTAATTAATTAAATTTTTATTAATTATATAAATTTAAAAACACTTATAAAAATAGGAGGAACAAAATGGGTATAAAAAAATTAAAAATAACTTTTATCACTTGTTTAATTCTTATGTTTTCTGCACTGGCTGTAGGATGCTCTAAAAGTACTAGTACTAATAGTGAGGAAAAGTCAAATAAGGAACATAAAACTAGAACTGTATCTACAGCTATGGGAAAAGTTGAAGTACCTGCAAATCCAAAAAGAATTGTTATAAATTATTTTCAAGGGGATTTACTTTCATTAGGTGTAAAACCTTTAGCAACATCTCATATGGAAGGTGATAGTGCCCTTAAAGATGAGCTTAAAGGTGTTAAAATCGTAGAGAAATGGGAACCAGAGGAAATAATGGCTCTTAACCCAGATTTAATAATTGTAACAACTGAAGAGCAGTACAAAAAATTTAACAAAATTGTTCCAACAGTGTTTATTCCGTTTACAAAAATATCTTCAGAAGAAAGATTAACTCTTATAGCTGAAGCTGTTGGAAAACAAGAAGAAGCAAAGAAAGTAATTAATAATTTTAAAAACAAAGTAGAAACTAGTAAAAAAAAGTTAGAAGCGGCAGGAGTGATGGATAAAACATTCACTCTTATAGAACAAGATACAAAGCAAATAACAGTGTTTGGGAATAACTGGGGAAGAGGAGGAGAGATACTTTACGACTATCTTGGACTAAAAGCTCCTGATGTGATAAAAAAAGAAATAATAAATGGGGAGCAATACAAGGATGTTTCTCTTGAAGCTTTTCCAGAGTATTCTGGAGACTATATAATACAAGCAGTTTGGAATTACGGAGGAGATAATTTAAAAGATAATAATTTATGGAGAAGTTTACCGGCAGTAAAAGAAGATAGAGTTATAAAAACAGATTGGAATTTGTTCTTTTATAAGGATTTATATTCTATGGATAAACAACTTGATTATTTAGTTAATGCAATTCTTAAAACTACCAAAAAGTAAATTTGGAGGAGTGGGAATAGCTGTTGATAAAATATGCTTATCAACAGCCTGTTGGATTTAGATACTTGTATACTATAAGCATATAAGCATCTAAATCTCTATAAATTAAAAGATTTTCTAAAATCACTAGGAGTAATTCCATGGATACTTTTAAAGGCAGCAGCAAATTTGGCTGGATTTTTGTAGCCACATAGTTCAGATATGTTACAAATACTTAGATGGTCAGCAGATAAGAGCTGCATGGCTCTTTTCATGGTTTCTATTCTAATATATCTGTAAAGAGGAATTCCATAATGGTTTTTAAAAGATTGACGAAGTTTACTTTCGCTCATTCCAGCTATTCTGCATAGTTCAATTATATCCGGAAGATTTAAAATATCTTCGTCAATCTTATTTTTAACTTTATAAATCTTTTGTTCGTTTTCCCAAGTAACATAGTGACGACGGTTGCTTCTTCTTTTAGGTATATCAGGGAAATTTCTAGTGATTGAAGATAATAAATGCAAAGTCATACCCTCAAAGGCAAGCAAAGGCATGTCTGTATTTCGTACAGCCCATCTAATTTGTTCGAAAATAAGCATTATATCCGGCGTGTTGTAATGCTGTGTTTTCCAAAGTTTTGCATCCTCCACACTGATTCTAGGTGTATTGGTACGGTCTTTGAGAAAAGGTTTTATAAAGTCATCAAAAATTAAAATACTGGTAAAACAATAATGCACGTCTTTAAAGAAAGTAAAGGTAAATTGTTTTTGGGGATTAATAATTAGATGAGTGATAGGGAATAAAGCTTGCTTCTTTTTTCCTTGCTGTGAATAGACTATTTCTCCGCAGTCAATACAAAAAAGCATCATAAAGGGATTACTAGAATTTATTGTATGTACTATTTGCTCACTTGGAGTAAGCCAAGCACTTGAAACAAATAATCCTTTAGCAGGGTTTACTTCTGCAATCCATCCATTTGACCAATGAGGAGGGAAATCATAAATCTGTCCTTTACCATAAGGTCTTTTAACAAGATTATATTTGTCTGCTAAAGCACTCCAAGAAGAATCACTATATTTAACCATAAAACTTTTACACCTCTTTTTTCTTTGATTTAAAGTAAGAAAATTATAGCATTATTTGAGAAGGGTTTTCAATGAAATTACAATCCATTTTATTTTAATTGCAATCCATAATGAAGAGAAGCGTTTTCAGTTAGCTCTTACAAGACAACAAACTGCTATCATTTTAATAGGAAATGACTTCGGAAAAGGAGCCTATTAAGCCGTTGACAGCAGAATTTATAAATGCTACGATTTTAAAAGTTAGACTAGTCTTACATTTGTATATAGCGCAGACGTTATCAGATTAATATAAGATATTTATAAGGGAGAGATATAAAATGAAAAAATTATTGTCATTATTTTGTGCAATATTTATGACTACTGTGATTTTTGCTGGTTGCTCTTCATCTAAAAATGAAAAGAAAGAAGAAGCAACTGTTCGTACTATAACTACTGTAAAAGGGGATATTGAAGTTCCAGCTAATCCTAAGCGTGTTGTTGCTAATTGGTACGTTGGAGAAGTTATTACTTTAGGGTTAAATTTAGTTGGATACAATGCTTGGGAACAAGAGACTATGCCTTTTTATGATAAACTTAAAGCTACAAAAAAAATAGAAAAATGGGAACCAGAAGAGGTTATGAATTTAAAGCCAGATCTTATCATCACATATGATGAGGCAGATTTTGATAAATTCAGTAAAGTAGCTCCAGTTCTTGTTATTCCAGAATCTAAAAATTCCATTGATAGAATAAAGTTCATTGGAGAAGCTACAGGACGTACTACTGAAGCAAAAGAAGCTGTTAACAAATTTGAAAAAAAACTTGATGCTGTGAAAAAAACTCTTAAAAGTGATAAATTTGTAGGAAAAACTTTCAGTATTATGGAAGATTGGGGTCCTACTGGAGAATTTAGTGGTATATATTATGAAACAGGCTCTAGAGGCGGTACTTTAGTATATGACTATCTTGGACTTAAATATCCAGACAAACTTAAAGAACTTATAGAAAAATCCAAAAAAGGTCGTGGATCTATAAGTTATGAAGTGGCCCATGAGTATTTTGGAGATTATATATTATGGTTCCAACAAGAAGGTAAAGAATCTAAATATTCAAAAACAGATATTTGGAAAAGCATTCCTGCAGTTGCAGCAGGCAGAGTTGTAGAAATACCAGGGAAGTATTCAGGTCTTTTCTATTATTCTGATATTACAAGTCTTACTGAACAACTTGACTATATGAGTAATGCAATAAATTCATTAGTTAAATAATTCTAATATAAGAAAGGAAAATAAATATGCAAAAGACCTATAATAAAAAGCGACAATTAGGAGCTTTGAATTTTACAATCTATATGATTGTAGGAGTGGTTTTGCTAGCAATTGTATCAGCGGCGTCAATTTCTTTTGGTGCTGCTGATATGAATTTGACTACAGCTTGGGGAGCCATTTTTAATTTTGACTCTTCTTTAACTGAACATCAGATTATTGAAACTCTAAGGCTTCCTCGTATAGCAGCTAATATAATTGTTGGGTCAAGCCTTGCGATATGTGGTGCTATAATGCAGGGAACTACAAGAAATCCTCTTGCTGATTCTGGACTTATGGGTATAAGTAGCGGTGCTACTTTTGCTATGGCTTTTTGTATGGCATTTTTACCTGGTGGAAGTTACGGACAGATGATGCTTTTTGCCTGCATTGGTGCAGCTGTTACTACAGGTATGACTTATTTTATTGCATCTATTGGTAGAGGAAGCATGAAACCACAGAGACTTGTTTTAGCAGGTATTTCTATATCAATGCTATTTGGTGCTTTTAGCCAATATCTTTCTATTAAATATAGACTCGGACATGCATTAGCTTATTGGACTGCTGGAGGAACGGCAGGTGCTAAATGGAGTGAACTTGCTATAGTTTTCCCATTCTTCATTGTAGGTATTATTGTAGCTCTTGTTATATCCCCTTCAATTACGGTTTTAAATCTTGGAGATGATGCAGCTATAGGACTTGGACTTAATACTAAGAAGGTTAAAGGGATATCTACTGTAGTAGTTTTAATACTTACAGGGCTTTCTGTAATTGTTGTTGGACCTGTTGGATTTGTAGGATTAATAGTACCTCATATTGTCCGCTACCTTATAGGGGTAGATTATAGATACATTATTCCAGCTTCAGGATTATATGGAGCCTTGATTACTGTAGCAGCAGATTTAATTGGAAGGCTTATTAATAAGCCCTATGAAACTCCAATTGGAATTATTTTTGCTTTAATAGGTGTTCCGTATTTTCTTTATCTTACAAGGATACAAAGGAGGGAATTTGAATGAAGAAAAAGGGCTATTCAGTTTCACGTGGTCTAACTATTATTTTGCTACTTACCATTATTCTATTAGTTGTGGCAGTAATAAGTGTGAACTCAGGTAAAATGAATCTCTCTCCTTCGGAGGTTTTTAATGTTCTTATTGGAAGAGGTACAGATAAACAAAATCTTATAGTATATAATTTTCGTCTTCCTCGTATTGTATTGACCATGCTTGTAGGCATTGGTATGGGAACAGCTGGCTGTGTAATGCAGAGTTTACTTCGCAATGACATGGCTAGTCCTGGAACTTTGGGAATAAGTTCTGGATCAGGGTTATTTGTATTGTTGTTTATAGTTATTTTTAAGGTAGACAGTGTATCTTCAGCTATTGCGCTCCCACTTCTGGCCTTTGTAGGTGGAATGACAGCAGCTGTATTGATATTTTTACTTTCCTATAGAAGAGGAAAAAGTATATCACCTACAGGATTAATTTTGACAGGGGTAGCCGTTGGAAGTGGATATAGTGCTGTTACTATGATGCTTACTTTAAAGCTAGATGAAAAACAGATGGATTTTGTTCAAAGATGGAGTGCAGGAAGTCTTTGGGGAGACAATTGGACATATATTTCTATTCTTGCACCTTGGGTGTTGATTCTATTTTTATATGTATTTTATAAATCTCGTATTTTAAATACCTTAAATCTTGGGAATCAAACTGCAACAGGATTAGGAGTAGCAGTAAAGCGTCAATTTATAGGGTTAACTGTAGCAGCTGTTGCTCTATCATCAGGTAGTGTAGCTTTAGGTGGAAACTTCTTTTTTGTAGGAATGATTTCTCCACATATGGCAAGAAAGTTTGTAGGGTCAAATCATAAACTATTAATTCCTACAGCATCTTTAGTAGGCTCAATAATTATTCTATTATCAGACACTATTACTAGAACCATAAGTTTTGGAAGTGATATTCCTACAGGAATTGTTATCACTGTATTAAGTACACCCTACTTCTTATACCTATTAGTAAAGTCAAATTAAGGAGGTTTGTATGAAAAGTATTGAAACTAAAAATTTAGATATAGCTTATGAGGATACTGTCATTGTAAAAGAATTAAATATGCAGATACCAAAGGGAAAGATAACTTCTATTATAGGAGCAAATGGCTGTGGTAAATCAACTATCTTGAAAGCTGTTGGACGTATATTAAAGCCTAAGACGGGTGTAGTACATTTAAGTGGACAAGATATAAGTAAATTGTCTACAAAAGAAATAGCTAAAAAGATGGCTATACTTCCTCAAAATCCTACTGCACCAAGTGGACTCACTGTAAGTGAGTTAGTTGCATATGGACGGTTCCCTCATCAAAAAGGTTTTGGAAATCTTACAAAGGAAGATAAAAGAATTGTTAAGTGGGCTTTAGATGCAACTAAGCTAAGTGAATTTGAGAGAAGAGAAGTTGATACTTTATCAGGAGGGCAAAGACAGAGAGTTTGGATTGCTATGGCTTTAGCACAGCAAACTGATTTGATTTTATTAGATGAACCTACTACTTATCTTGATCTTGCTCACCAATTAGAGGTTTTAAAGCTTTTATATGAGCTTAACCGTAATCAAAAGTGTACTATTGTTATGGTACTTCATGATTTAAATCTTGCTGCAAGATTCTCTGACTATATTATTGCTATTAAAAAAGGAGCTATCATAAAATATGGAACTCCTGAGGAAGTTATGACTCCAGAGGCTCTCAGGAAAACCTTCAATATTAATGCTGATATTGTTATTGAGCCTAAGAGTAATCGTCCAGTATGTATTACTTATGATATTATAGATGAAAATGAGGATGTGCAATTGAAGGAAAGGGAGGCAGTAGGTATATGAGAACCACCTTACGTATTTTTATAGGAGCCAGAAGATATTGGATTTATTTAATATTAGCATTAATAGCTGTTATTATTTCTACTATAGCAGGATTTTATAATCCCTGGGCCTTAAGAGAGCTTACAAGTATAGCAACTGAAGGAAGTGCTAATTTTGGACAGCAATCTTTACGAATTGGATTAATGCTATTAGTTGCAACGATACTTCAATCAGCTGGAAGTGCTATTTCAGGATATTTAAACCATTATGCAGCTTTGCATTATGTTGCAGATATGAGAACAGAACTTTACTCTAAGCTTCAACATATGGGGCTTAAGTATTTTAATAAAAGTCGTACAGGAGATTTAACTAGCAGAGTTATTAATGATGTTATGGAGGTAGAGATTCTTTTGGCTCACGTAATTCCTGATTTTGTTGTTAATATATTGACTTTCGTAGGTGTAGGGATATTATTATTTTCTATTAATGTAAAGTTAGCTTTTATAAGTCTTGTTACTATTCCTTTTATTATTATGATTACTCTTTGGCAAAGTAAGCATCTTTCCCCCATATGGAAGCAGAATTCTATGATTAGAGGAGAACTTTCTGGTACTGTTCAAGATAATTTCTCTGGAATTAAGGAAATACAGATATTCAATCAACAGGAAAGAGAAGAGAAAAAGATTAAGAACCTTTCTATAAAACATAGTAAGGCATATTTAAAGGCAAGCTTCTTTTTTGAAACCACTTTTCCCCTTCTTGCATTTTTCACGGCTCTAGGTTCTGTTATAGTTATAATATTTGGTGGATTTATGGTTTCAAGAGGAGAAATTAATATTGGAGATATTGTAGGATTTTCTATGTACCTTGGTATGTTTTATGGACCTATAAAGAGTTTTTCAAGGCTTATGGAAATGGCAGGTAATGCAGTTGCAGGATGCAAGCGTGTCTTTGAGGTTATGGATGAAGTTCCAGATGTCAAAGAGAAAGTTAATGCAAATAAATTACCTAGGGTTAAAGGAGAAGTTGAGTTTAAGGGAATTTCTTTCTCCTACAATGATGAGATAAAGATTTTAAAAAATATAAATTTAAAAGTAAATGCAGGAGAAACTGTAGCTTTTGTTGGAGGAACTGGAGTTGGCAAAACCACAATAGCTAGTCTTTTAAATCGCTTTTATGATCCACAGAATGGAAGCATTTTAATGGATGGAATAGATATTAAAGATGTAACCTTAAAAAGTCTTAGGGATAATATAAGCATGGTTTTGCAGGACACCTTTTTATTTAACGGAACAATTTATGAAAATATTGTTTATGGCTGGAAAGAAGCTACTAAGGATCAGGTTGTTGCAGCCTCAAAAGCAGCCAATGCTCATAATTTCATTGAGAATTTAGAAGATGGTTATGATACCATAATAGGTGAGCGTGGAGTACGTCTTTCTGGAGGACAAAAACAGAGAATTTCCATAGCTAGAGCAATTCTTAGAAATTCACCCATCCTAATTTTAGATGAAGCCACATCAGCTCTGGATACAAAGACAGAGAAAGAAATTCAAGCTGCATTAGATGAAATTTCAAAGGATCGAACAACTATAGTAATTGCTCATAGATTATCAACTATTTATAATGCAGATAAAATTGTAGTTCTAGAAGGAGCAGGCATTAAAGAAATGGGAACCCATGATGAGCTAATTCGTTCTGGAGGAACTTATGCTATGCTCTATAAAAGTCAGGTATCTTAAAGGTAAAAAATTAACGACTTAAAATCTAAAAGCAATTTTGAGTCGTTAATTTTTTTATTTATTCTCATGTTCGGAAAGAAATTTTTGCATAGCATAAACAGAATCGGAACTAATAACATGTTCTATAGCACATGCGTCTTCATCTGCAATAGAACTATCTATATTTAGAGTTTTTATAAGGAAATCTTTAATAATGTGATGTTTTTTATATGTAAATCTAGCTATTTTTAAACCTAAAGGAGTTAAAAATATTTTCTTATACTTTTCATTAGTTATAAGTCCCTTTTCAGCTAAAGTTACCATAGCACTATTAGTACTGGCTTTAGTCACTCCAAGCTTTTCGGCTATACGAGTCATTTTAACTCCGTTACTTTCTTCTGACAACTCATAGATAGCTTCTAAATAATTTTCCATTACAAAAGTAAGTTTTTCCATACAAATCTCCTGTGATTTTTAAAGTTGAGTTTATTCATTCTATATTAATAAAAAGTCTTTTAATAATAATAACATATTTTAAATGGAGTTCCAAGAATATAGATATATTATTAAATTTATGCATTTTATAATACAAAATGCATAATTTTCTTTAAAATGAAGTAATTTTTTTATTTAAATTTTGTATTTGATTATTAATAGTGTAAAAAATATGTTATAATGTCATATATCATATAAAAAGCTCGTATATCATCGGTAATATGGTCCGAAAGTTTCTACCTGCTAACCATAAATTAGCAGACTACGGGGTATTGTGTATTTAGTAAATAGATATAGTTTATGTCTATTTGTTATGAACTCAACACCTCAATTTGATTGAGGTGTTTTTTGTTTTACAAAATTATCTCCTATATAGGTGGATTCTTATTTATGTACCTTAAGATGCTGTATGATAAATAAATATTTAGAGCATTAATAAAGTTAGGGAGGAGAGTAGTAAAATGAAAAAAAATGAGACGGATATTCAGTTAATGTATGGGGTTAATGATAAGCCAAAAATATTAATGCAAATTTTATTAGGATTGCAGCATATTTTTGCGGCTTTCGGTGGAATAATTGTTGTTCCAATTGTTATTTCAGCAGCCTTAGGCTTTGATGCTAAAACTTCAACAGCATTAATTAGTAGTGCAATTTTAGCGGCAGGAGTGGCTACTTTCATTCAGTCAAGAGGAATAGGTCCTATTGGAGCACGTGTTGCCTGTATTATGGGAACTGATTTTACATTTGTTGCACCGGCAATTGCTGTTGGTGGAAAGTTTGGATTATCAGGAATTTTTGGTGCAACAATTTTAGGTGCTGGTATAGTAATTATTTTAAGTTTTTTTGTTAAGCCACTAATGAAACTATTTCCACCTATTGTAACAGGAACAGTTGTGAGTTTAATTGGGTTAACATTATTACCAGTTTCAATAGATTGGGCAGCAGGTGGTGTTGGATCAGCTAATTATGGAAGTTTAAAAAATATTTCTATTGCTTTATTTATAATGATAGTTACATTATTACTAAATCATTATGGAAAGGGATTAGTAAGTAGTGCTTCAATCTTAATAGGTATGGTTGTTGGATATATAATTTGTATTCCATTAGGAATGGTTGATTTTTCATCAGTAAGCCAAGCTAGTTGGGTATCATTACCTAAAATTTTTGGCTATGGTATAACTTTTAACTTACAGGTTTTATTACCTTTTATTCCTGCATATTTTGTTACTATCATTGGAACTGTTGGATGTCTTAAAGCCATTACAGAAGTTTCTGGAATTAAAGCAGATGAAAAACCTATTACAGCAGGAGTTCTATCTGATGGTGTAGGAAGTATGTTAGCAGGGGTTTTTGGTGCCTTACCCAATACATCATTTAGTCAAAATATTGGATTAATTCCTCTAACAAAAGTAGCTAGTCGTTATGTAACAATGATGGCTGGAATATTATTAGTTATTTTGGGATTGTTCCCTAAATTTGCTGCACTAATCAATATAATGCCACAGCCGGTACTTGGGGGTGTAGGAATTGTTATGTTTGGAACAGTTGCTGCAGCAGGAATTCAAACTTTAAGTAGTGTAAAGTTAAACAATAGAAATATGTTAATAATTGCTACATCTATTGGATTAGGATTAGGGGTTACCTTCCGTCCAGAATTTATTGCTCAATTACCAGAATCCTTAAAAATGATTTTTTCATCAGGAATTTCAACTGGAACAATTGTAGCTTTATTATTAAATGTAATATTAAAAGAAAAAGAATAAGGAATTTTACGGGGTGATATAAGTGGAAAAATTACAAAATCGTATTTTACAAGAGGGTCATGCATTATCTGAAACTGTATTAAAGGTGGATTCTTTTTTAAATCATCAAGTAGATCCAGATTTAATGTATGAAATAGGAACTTATTTTAAAAATTATTTTAAAGAACATAAAATCACAAAGGTATTTACAATTGAAAGTTCAGGAATTGCTCCAGCTGTTATGACTGCAATGCAAATGAATTTGCCAATGGTAATATTAAAAAAACAAGCATCAAAAATTTTAAATGGAGATGTTTATCAAACTACTGTACACTCATTTACAAAGGGATTGGATTATGAACTAACATTATCCAAAAAGTATATTACAAAAGAAGATAATATATTAATTATAGATGATTTTTTAGCAAACGGAGAAGCTGCATTAGGGGCTGCACGCTTAGTACAAGAGGCAGGAGCTAAAGTCGCAGGAATGGGAATTGTTATTGAAAAATCATTCCAACCAGGACGAAAAATGTTAGAAGACAAAGGATATGATGTATACTCACTAGCACGTATAGCTAAATTAGAAAAAGGCTTAATTGAATTTGTAAAATAAACTATATTTATTATTAAATTTTATAAATAGTGCTTAGTAGTAACTATATAAGATAATATTTCAAAATAGATTTAATTTTAATATAACAAAGATAAAAAATATATGTAGCAAATTGTTCTACTATACGTATTTTTTATCCTAGTAGTGTTAAAATTAAATCTATTTTATTTTAGACAATAGTTAATCATATAATCTTATTTACAAATGTAGTTAGATTGTTTATTGTATATTTTAAATAAAATAATTTTTATATATAAATAAATATGGAAAGTGTTCTATTTATATTTTTTAAAATTAAAATTTATAACAAAATGGTTTTAATCAAAAGGATATTAATAAGAAAAAAATAATATGAATTTTATATTTAAATATTGAAAAAATTTACATAAATATAATGAAAACATATATTAATATTGGTATAATTAATATGATTTTATCCGATGACTACCTGCTCTAATACTTCCATCGCACTCTGTGAAAGCGATTCGCACCAAATCGAAGATTTGGACTCTCTGCTTTTCTTCAAAGTGGGAGTAAAGAGCGGATACGTCCCTGGATAACGATTTCCACTAAAGGATAATGGCTTCTAAGGAGTAAAACTCCTAAGAATTCTGTTAATAAGCTTCAGAGGGAGTAAAAACTCTCTCTGAAGCCAAGAACTCTGTTTATAATGAATAAGGAGAAAATAATATGAATTATAAAATATATATTATAGAAGATGATTTATCAATAAGCTTGTTATTAAAAGACTATATTACTAAATATGGATTTCATGTAAAGGTAGCAGAAAACTTTGAAAATATAATGGAAGACTTTAATGAATTCAATCCTGATGTAGTATTATTAGATGTGAATTTGCCCAAATATGATGGATTTTATTGGTGTAGAAAGATAAGACAGAAATCAAAAATCCCTATAATTTTTATATCAGCTAGAGATAGTGGAATGGATCAGGTAATGGCACTTGAAAACGGAGCTGATGATTATATAATTAAACCTTTTTATTGTGATGTTATTATGGCTAAGATAAAAAGTCATATAAGAAGAGCCTTTGGAGAGTATGCACCAAAGATTGATGAAAAAATAGTAGAACTTCAAGGATTGAAATTTTATAAAGAGAGGTCTGAAATAGAATTTAAAGATGAAAGCGTAATTATAACTAAAAAAGAAGGAATATTATTAGAATATCTTATGAAAAAATATCCTAAGGTTGTAAATAGAGATTTCCTCTTAGAGAAAATATGGGATGATATTGAGTTTGTAGAAGAGAATACATTGAATGTTAATGTAAGTAGGATAAGAAAAAGACTTCATAAGTTAGGAATAGAAGATGGAATAGAAACCGTAAGAGGGGTAGGATATAGATTGAATAAAACTTGGTAGGGAGCAGAAAAAATGAAGTTATTTATAAAAGACAATAAAGGATATATAGTTATATATTTTATAAGTATTTTTATTACATTGGTATATTTAGCTCTTTTAGGATTTGTACAAATTGGTGAGTGTTTATATATATTATTATTCAATACATTTATTTTAGGAGGTTTTTTATTTTTTAGATATTATAAGAATAAGGAAGTATATAGATTTTTAGATAAGGGTCTAAAAAATTTAGATGAATCTTTTTTAGATTTAGGAAATTCAGTCTTAGGAGAAGGCATCTCTAATATTTTAAAGAAAGAGCATAATTTGTATGAAGCTGAAATTATAAAACACAATAAGGTTTATAATGATCATCTAACATTCATAAATCAATGGGTTCATCAGATGAAAACACCTCTATCAGTAATTCAACTACAAATGCAAGAATACGAGGGAGAAGAACCTTTTGATAGTATGAAGGTGGAGATAAGTAAATTAAATAGAGGATTAAATATGGCTATGTATTTTGCTAGACTTGATTCTTTTCAAAAAGACTTTATAGTAGAAAAATTTTCTTTATATAATTTAGTTATGAGTAAGGTTAATGAAGAAAAGCAGATATTTATTAAAAACAGGATATTACCAAAAGTTCAAATAGATGATTCTATAGAAGTATACAGCGATGTCAAATGGATGAAATTTGTATTAGAACAGCTTATTGTTAATGGAGTAAAGTATTCTAAAGATAAGGGGAAAGAATTGATTATAAGAGCTTATGATGAGGAAAATGCTGTTAAGTTAAGTGTAATTGATAAAGGGGTAGGAATACCGAAGAAGGATATTAAAAGAGTTTTTGAGCCATTTTTTACAGGGGAAAATGGACGTAATTTTGGAGAGTCTACTGGAATGGGACTACATATAGTTAAAAGAATTTGTGATAATCTAGATCATGACATATTTATAGAATCTAAAGTTTCAGAGGGAACAACTGTTTCCATAGTATTTAAAAAGTAGGGTATCATATTAAATATAGAAATAGGATAGATAGTTTAAGGCTATACTATTCTATTTTTTTATTAATTAATAAGTGTGACATACATGTCATACTTATGTAAGGTTTTGAGATAGTATTTTTATATGGCATCTTTTAAACTAGATACATAAGTATTAGTTTAAAGGAGATGTAGTTATGGATATTGATATAATATTTATATTAAAAGCTATTATAATAGCAGTTGTAGAGGGGCTTACAGAGTTTATTCCTGTATCTTCTACAGGTCATATGATATTAGTGGGAAGTGCAATTAATTTCAATGGGGAGTTTGCTAAAATGTTTGAGGTTATAATTCAGCTTGGGGCAATACTTGCAGTAGTAGTTCTTTATTGGGAAAAGATTAAAGAAAGTGTAGTAGAATTTTTTAAGTTTATATTCACTAAAGGTAAGGAAGGTAAGACTGGATTTAAATTTGGAATTAATGTTATAGTAGGTTCTATTCCTATTGGGATTACAGGCCTATTATTATATCATAAGATAAAAGCATTATTTAGACCAGAAGCAGTAATTATAGGATTTATAGTAGGCGGTATTCTACTTCTTATAATAGAAAATATGTTTAGAAAAAAAGAACATGCTGTACAGGATATAGATAGCATAACTTTTATTCAAGCTTTAAAGGTAGGTTTATTACAAATTTTATCTATATGGCCTGGAATGTCAAGAAGTGCATCTACTATAATGGGCGGCTGGATTGCAGGAATATCAACACCAATAGCAGCAGAATTTTCATTCTTTTTAGCTATTCCAGCAATGATAGGAACATCTATAAAGGACTTATTTGAATTTGATTATTCTATAATGACACCAACTTTATGGAGTGCATTAATATTAGGTTTTATTGTAGCATTTATAGTGTCAATAATAGTTATGAATAAGTTTGTAAGTTACTTAAAGAAGAAACCTATGAAAATATTTGCAATATATAGAATTTTAGCAGGTCTTTTACTTGCTGTATTAGTATTTACTAAAATTATAATATTAACTGCATAGGATGGTGAATAAAATGGAAATTTTAAGAGTTAGTAATTTAAAAAAAGTATATGGTAAAAAAATTATATTTACCTCTTTAAATAATATAAGCTTTAATATAGATGAGGGTGAATTTGTAGGAATTATGGGCCCTTCAGGAAGTGGTAAAACAACGCTTTTAAATATGATTTCTACAGTTGATAAACCAACTTCAGGACAAATAACAATAAAGGATAAGAACCCTTTAACACTTAAAGGGGAGGATTTAGCTTTGTTCAGAAGAAGAGAATTAGGATTTGTATTTCAAGATTTTAACTTGTTGGATACATTAACTATCGGAGAAAATATAGTGTTACCATTGACTTTAGATGGTATAGCAATTAAAGAACAGGATGAAAAGTTAACTAGAGTATCAAAAATTCTTGGAATAGAGAATTTATTAGCAAAGAGAACATTTGAAGTATCAGGAGGCCAAGCACAAAGAACAGCTATTGCAAGAGCATTAATACATGATCCCTCTCTACTTTTAGCTGATGAGCCTACTGGTAACCTAGATTCAAAAGCATCAAAAACTGTGATGGAACTATTTGAAAAAATAAATAAAGAGGAGAAAGTAACTACTATGATGGTTACCCATGATCCACTAGCTGCTAGTTATTCCAATAGAATACTTTTTATAAAAGATGGAGCTATTTACAATGAAATTTATAAGGGGGATAGTAGGCAGCAATTTTATCAAGAAATAATAGATGTTCTTGCTCTATTAGGAGGTGGTAACTAATGAATTTTAGAGAGTTTTCCACCAGAAATGTAGTAAGAAATATTAGAGCATATTTTGCATATTTATTAAGTAGTACTATATCAGCAGCTTTATTATTTTCATTTACTATGCTTGTATTACATCCTAATTTAGATGTAACTATATTCCCAATGTATTTACAGAAGGCATTTAACATAACAACAATAATTGCATATCTATTTTTATGCTTCTTTATATTTTATTCTGTAAGTGTGTTTATAAAAAGTAGGTTTAAAGAGTTGGGTATACTATATATTCTAGGAGCTTCGGATAAACAAATTAAAAAGATGATAGCAATTGAAAATGTATTAATTAGTTCATTGTCTGGAATATCTGGAGTTACATTAGGATTGGTTTTTTCAAAAATATTTTTAGTACTTAGTGGAAAACTTTTAGGTTATAATGCTTTGCTGTTCTATTTTCCAGTTAAAGCAATGGCAATAACTTTCTTAGCCTTTGTTTTAATGGGAATTTTAATTTCTATTTTTACTACATTTATAATAAAGGAAGATGAAGTTTTAAATTTACTAAAGGGAACTCAAAAACCCAAGAGTGAACCAAAGACTTCAAATATTATTGCAATATTGTGTGTAGTATTATTGCTTGGAGGATATTATTTTTCTATTACATCAACTATGAATAATATAGTTTATAGAATTATACCCGTAACAGTAGCAGTTATAATTGCAACATATTTGTTATTTTCACAGTTAAGCGTTTTTGTAATAAAGATTTTAAAAAAGAATAGAGAATTTTATATGAATAAAACAAGGGTATTATGGATTTCAACTCTTTTATATAGGATAAAGGATAATACAAGAATGTTCTTTTTAGTTACCATAACTTCTGCCATGGCATTTACATCTATTGGAGCTGTATCAGCTTTTTGGGTAAATAAGGAGGCCGAAGTTGACAGAAATTTTCCACAAGCATTTTTTTATGCATCTAATAAAAAAGATTATAAAAAATTAGATTTTATAGAAGGTTCTCTAAAAAAAGAAGGTTATAATTATACAAAAGTTCAAGGGCAAATTAAGTCTATAGTGTCTAAGAAAGATACTATACCTATAAATATAATTAATGAAAGTACCTATAATATGTTGAATGAATCACTTGGACAAGAAAGAATACATATTAAAAGTAATGAATCAATAGCAGGGTCACCATTAATGATTAATAAGAGAGACAATATTTTAGTAGATAATATGGATATAAAAGTTGTTACAAAGTTAAAAGAGAGGGTAATACCTGCATTATATGATGATGTATATATTGTAAAGGATGATATATATAAGAAGATTAATGGCTCGATATCTTTATTTTCTGCATTAAATGTAAAGAATTATAAAGATACTTTGAATATTTGTAAAAGCTATAAGGAGAAATTTGGAGAAGATAATCATAAGGAAAATTATATTATTTTAATGAAAGCTGATATATTAGAATCCCACAAAATTGGATATGGGGTGGTTCTGTTCTTAGCTATATTCATAGGAATAATTTTCTTTGTAACTACAGGAAGTTTCTTATATAGCAAATACTATATGGATGTTAAAGAGGATAGAGTAAAGTATGAACAGTTAAATAAAATTGGGTTAACCTTTAGAGAAATAAAAAAAGTATCAACTATTGAAATCGGAGTATTATTTTTATTTCCTTATATTGTTGCAGTAATACACTCATCATTTGCATTGTCAGCATTAAAAAATACCTTTGCAATGGATGTTAATATAGTAGCATTCTTTGTAATGGGAAGTTTCCTTATTATTCAAATAATATATTTCTTTATTATAAGAGGAAACTATCTATTAGATATAAAGAAAAGCTTAGCAAATAGAATATAATTCACGCATAAATAGTGGGTACCAAAGAGATTCTTTATAGCCAAGATGAAAATCTAAGAATCCAGTATGATATGAGAGCTTTTAAAGATTATGTAAAATTAAATGAAGAAAGACAAATTATTATGGATTTAATAAAGAAGGATGGTAAAGTTTATGGTTAATGATGTTTTATATAATAAAAAAAGCATAATAGAAAAGTGCTTAATAAGAGTGTTTAAAGGGTAATGTAGCAGCCAGCTACATTACCCCTTAGTAATTAGGCCTATACTTACTTAGTAAGACTACTTTATTAATCCAAAAGGATTAATTCTTTTGCATATGGTAAAGTTTCAATCCATTGGCAGAAAGTATGCCATTCTTGTAATTTATGATTTTTTCTAGAATGATATATATTAATCATAGTTTCATAATTAAAAGTACAGGTTCTTAACTGATTATAGCTTGAAGGCAATAATTGAATTATATCATACCAATATTGCTTATCTTTTGTTTCAAGATATTTGGTTCTTAAATCTTCTAGATATTTTATTAGAAGTATCATTTGTTCCTTGGTTTTTTCAGTCATTTGGTCACAACTAAAATGATCTAAAGTGAACTCTTGACTATGAATTTTGTGCATTGTGCTTGTTGAATTGGCAACTGTTCCTATCTTATAGGTGTCAAATTCCTTCCACCAATATAATGGAGCAGTTATATCAACGGAAATGAATATTTGGCGTAAAAATTTTCTATGGTCACTTCCTGCTTTGCAAAGTTTCTTAGCAAGGGTTAAATCATTTTCTCCAATAACAAATAAGCCTTTAGAATCATAATAACTATCACTTTTTCCCCAACTATTCATCGGATTTCTTGCCCCACGCAAGGCATTTTCGAAGTTCATGACACTCATATTTTTAACATTTAGCATAAAATTCATCCCCCCCAAGTATAAATTACATTCATATGTGTATGAAATTTTTTAGCTTGTTTTATTATAGAGTAAGGGGATTATTTTTGCAAACAATAGTTAGTTATATGTTATGAGCGGAACCATTTTTATAATCCCAATCCATTTTTGGAATTTATATTATTGATTATATATTGCCACAATACTAATTTGTTTTAAAATTTCAACTTTTATTTTACTATGGTATTTATAATAAAAAAGTAATAAAATAAATACTAGTTGTTAAAAACTTAATATTTAGAAAAGAGGTGTTACCTTGAGATTATTAAGACAGTTAGGAATAATTTTGCTAATTTGCCTACTAGGTGAAGCCATACATGACTTCTTTAAGTTGCCTATACCAGGAAATGTTATAGGGATGATACTATTATTTCTATGCTTATCCTCAGGTATAATAAAATTAACTAAAATAAACTACATAAGTAAATTCTTACTTGATCATTTAGCTTTTTTCTTTGTACCAGCGGGAGTAGGAATTTTATCCTGTATGCCTATGCTAAAAGGTAAATGGTTAGCATTTTTAGGAGTATGCTTAATAACAAGTATTATTATAATAGTTGTTACAGGTTGGACTATTCAATTATATATAAAACTAACAAGTAAGGAGGCACAATAATGGTCCAAGATCTTTTAAATTCTCCTGTTTTCGGAATACTATTATCAATAATAGGTTTTGAAATAGGACTTTACATATACAGAAAAACAAAAATAGCCTTATTTAATCCTCTTTTAATATGTATAGCTTTAATAGTATGTATATTAATATCCTTTAATATTAAATTAGATAATTTTAATAAAGGCGGCAATCTTATATCTTTCTTTTTAGGACCTGCTACTGTAGCACTTGCCGTACCATTGTATAAAAAAATAAATGTAATAAAAAAATATGCTATACCTATATTACTTGGGGTAACTGTAGGTTGTATAACTGCTATGATAAGTATATTCTATATTTCTAAAGCATTTGGTCTGACCAGTGAATTATCTTATTCATTGATGCCAAAATCTATAACAACACCTATAGGTATAGAAGTGTCTAAAGTTTTAGGTGGTATACCTGCCATTACGGTATCTGCTATTATAATAACAGGTATAATGGGAGCTGTAATAGCTCCTATAGTGTGCAAGATATTTAAAATTAAAAACAATATAGCTATAGGTATTTCTATTGGAACATCATCCCATGCTATAGGTACCACAAAAGCTATAGAAATGGGAGAAACTGAAGGAGCTATGAGTAGCTTAGCTATAGGTATAGCGGGACTTATTACTTCTTTCTTAGCTCCTATAATAATAAAATTTCTACAATAATTATTGATTGTTTTTATTTCCTTTTATTTTAACTAATTTATTTTTATATAGAATCTTATTAAAATAATTAATTTTAATAAGAGGGTGTCTCAAAATAGATTTAATTTTGAGATACCCTCTTTTTAGTTAATGAGAATTAGTATAAAATTTTTTGTGAAAATATCAATTCGATTAAAAAATTAATATTATTAAAATTTAGAATTAACTTATAATACATGGGATATATAAAAAAAATTGACAAAAAGCTCAAAATATAATATATTTATTTTAAAAATATATTATATTAGGGGGAAAAATATGAAAAAAGCAAAAAAAGGTCTAATTTTATCATTTGTTTTACTATTTATTCCAATAATGGCTATGGGATGCAGCTCTAAGCCAAAGGTAGGTGCTGATGAAACAGCAAAAATTTTATTTGATTTTTACATTAAAGGAGATAAAGAGTCCTTATCAAAAATCAAAATATCTAAAGACCAAATAGAAGAAGTTTCAAAGATGCAAAAGGATAAAACTATATCAACAATAAAAACTAACTTTACAGCAGAAGGTTTAAAAATTAGTGATGAACAAGTGAATCAAATATACACAGCTAGAGTATCTGCTCTAAAGAAATTATCATCAAAAACAGAAGTTGTTTCTCAAGACGATAAATCTGCACAAGTTAAACTAAAAGCAACTTATATTGATGAAGTTGCTCTAGATAAAAAAGCAGGAATGGATGCTGTTGAAGAAGTTAAAAAAATGAATCTTACAGATAGACAAGAAGCTATTAATAAAGCCACAGGTATCTATATACAAAATCTTATAAAATCATATGAAAATGTAAAACCATCATCTGATATGAAAGAAAAAACTTTTAAACTTACTATAAAAGAAAAGACTTGGATGCCAGAAGATATGAAAAATTTTGGTGAAAGTATTGTTAAGTTAACTTCAGGAATAAAATAAACTTTGTAAAGATAAAACTTATTTTATACATAATAATACAGTTTTAAATAAAAAATTGTTAATTAAAATTAAAAGATTAATTTAAAATTATATATTTATACTAAGGAGATGGAAAAATATTTTCCATCTTCTTAATTTTGATTATAATAAATATTTTTTTATTTTTAATATAATCAAATTAATAATCACAACAAATTCAATAGATTAATGGATATAATATAGAAGTAATGAAATTAGAATTTATTAGATAATAAATAAAAAGTTTTAAAATTATGATAAGGATTTGTTTAATATGACATGCAGATGTCATGTATGATTTGATAATATAAATACAAATAGTTAATAAAAGATTTATTAAGGAGTGATAGTAAACTTGGAGTATGTTCCAGCAAAAACTTTAATATCAAATTATAGTAAGGACAATTGGTGGTTTGGGATAAATTATAATATGAACATTTATAAAGGTTGCTGTCATGGTTGTATATATTGCGATTCTAGAAGCGAATGTTATGGTATAGAAAACTTTGATAAAGTAAGAGCAAAGAAAAATGCAATACAGATTATTAAAAATGAATTAAGAAGAAAAAGAAAAAAAGGAGTTATAGGAACAGGAGCTATGAGTGATCCTTACAATCCTTTTGAAAAAGAACTGATGCTTACAAGAATGGCATTAGAAGAGATAAATACTTTTAATTTTGGAGTAGCTATAGCAACTAAAAGCAATCTTATAGTACGAGATATTGATATTTTGAAAAAAATTAAGAACCACTCGCCTACACTAATAAAGATTACCATAACTACATATGATGATGAATTGTGCAAAAAAATTGAACCTAATGTTTGTGTAACATCTAAAAGGTTTCAAGTTATAAAGGAGCTTTCTTACAATGGTATATTTACAGGTATATTGCTTATGCCTATTTTGCCCTTCATAAATGATGATGAAGAAAATATTATAAAAATAATAAGAACTGCTCATGAATGTGGTGCAAAATTTATTTTTGCATATGGTATGGGATTAACTTTAAGAGGAAATCAAAGGGAATACTTTTATAGGAATTTAATAAAAAAGTTTCCAAAAGAAAATATGATAGCAAAATACAAAGATACCTTTGGAAATAAATATGAATGTGCCTCACTTAATCACAAAAAATTATGGAATATATTTAGAAATGAATGTGAAAGATTAGGTATTTTATATAAAATGGAAGATATAGTTTTGGCATATAAAAAGAACTATGGAAATAATCAGCTAAGTTGGTTTTAGTAATTTAAATAATTTAAAAATCCATTATATAATAATTTACTTTCAATCAAAACTATGTAATAATATAAAAATGTAAAAACTTAAAGGTTCTTATAAATAAGAATAAAATAATAAAGTATAGTGAGGCGTAAATATGAAAATAGGATTTGATCACGAAAAATACCTTGAAGAACAATCAAAGTACATATTAGAAAGAGTTAACAATTATGACAAACTATATTTAGAATTTGGAGGAAAACTTTTATTCGATTTGCATGCAAAAAGAGTTTTACCTGGATTTGATGAAAATGCAAAAATTAAACTACTACATAAATTAAGAGAAAAAGTAGAAATAATTATTTGTTTATATGCAGGCGATATTGAAAGAAACAAAATAAGAGGAGATTTTGGTATTACTTATGATGTTGATGTTTTAAGACTTATTGATGATTTAAGAGGATATAACCTTGAAGTAAACAGCGTTGTAATAACAAGATATAGCGGTCAGCCTGCAACTAATATATTTATAAATAAATTAGAACGTAGAGGTATAAAGGTTTATAAGCATGAAGCTACTAAAGGATACCCTACAGATGTAGATACTATTGTAAGTGATGAAGGATATGGTAAAAATCCATATATTGAAACAACAAAGCCAATTGTAGTTGTTACAGCACCAGGCCCAGGAAGTGGTAAATTAGCTACTTGTCTTAGTCAACTTTATCATGAATATAAAAGAGGTAACGTGGCAGGGTATTCAAAATTTGAAACTTTTCCAGTATGGAATGTACCTTTAAAACATCCTCTAAATATAGCCTATGAATCAGCTACAGTAGATCTTAAAGATGTGAATATGATAGATTCTTTCCATTTTGATGCTTATAACAAAGTAGCTGTAAACTATAACCGTGATATTGAAAGTTTTCCTGTACTTAAAAGAATTATAGAAAAGATAACAGGAGAAGAATCTGCTTATAAATCTCCAACAGACATGGGGGTAAATAGAGTGGGATTTGGTATAGTTGATGATGAAGTTGTTAAAGAAGCATCTAAACAAGAAATAATAAGAAGAGCTTTTAAAACAGCCTGCGAATATAAAAAAGGATATGTAGATAAAGAAACTTTCCATAGAGCTAAACTTATTATGGAAGAGCTTAATTTAAAAGAAGAGGATAGGAAAGTTGTTATACCTGCAAGAGAATATGCATCTAAATTAAAAGAAAGAGCTAACAAAAGTGAAATTTGTGCAGTTGTAGCTTTAGAATTAGAGGATGGAATAATATTAACAGGTAGAAGTTCAGATATAATGGATGGAACAGCTGCTGTAATTTTAAATGCAGTTAAGCATTATGCAAATATATCTGATGAAATACATCTTATTTCACCAGTTATACTAGAACCAATTATAAATTTAAAAGCAAAAACTTTAGGAAGTAAAAGAACTGCTTTAAGTTGTGAAGAAGTGTTAATAGCCCTTAGTATATGTGCAGCTACAAATCCAACAGCTCAAGTAGCTATGAGTAAATTACCAATGTTGAATGGATGTCAAGCTCATTCAACTACAATTTTAAGCACCAATGAAGAACAAACCTTTAGAAAGCTTGGGATAGATGTAACCTGCGATCCAGAATATATTTCAGAAAGTCTTTATTATAATAACTAAAATTAATATAAATTACATGCCTAAAATTCATTATTTCAAAATTTGGAGTAATGGATTTTGGGCATGTTTTTTTATTGTCTATGAAAAAAATATGCTTTAAAAATTTAAATTAGATTTTAATTTTTTAATATTGACAATTGGGATATTTATATTATAAAAGGACAATTATGAAAAATATAGATATAAAAATTTAATGGATATAAAATATAATGGTAAATATTTGACTTAATAAGTAAATTTAACTTAATATTTATTTATATTAATATTAAGGTAAATTAATATAATTGAAGTAATAAAAATATATATAAGAAGAGTAGGGAATATCTATCTTAGAAATAATAATATTAGCCTAATAATAACTAAATTAAAGGGATATGAAATAAAGTCATTATTTAAATCATGGCATATTTATCCTGTGGTAACTATTGAATTAATATATATAATTATACAAATAAACATATTCTTAGAAAATTATAGTTTAATAACACATGTTAAAATATTAGAGACTATATATATTTGTTCCTATTTATTTATTATTATAAAATATGAACAATATACCAGTGCTATTATAGGGTCTATATTTATTTTAATAGGTGGTATGCTAAATAAAATTGCCATAGGAGTAAATAATGGTAAGATGCCTGTGTTTCCTACACTATCTTATTTTACAGGATATGCAAAGCCTTATTCTTTTCTTAAAGTTAATGATATACATATTCTAGGTAATTCATCTACTAAATTTAAATTTTTAACAGATATAATTGACGTAGGCTATAGTGTTATGAGTATTGGAGATATATTTATAAGATTTTTTGTTTTTATTGTTATTTTTAATACTATAAAACATATAAATAATATAAAATCTATAAAAATTTAAAGCAATTTCTAATTATTAGGATGATAAATATATTAGAATATATTATAATTTTAATTATTGAAAAATATATATAAATTGCTAAATATTAAAAGTAAGTTCATTTTATTTCGATAATGTTAGTGATATAATTATAAAAGATGTATAAATATTTACATAATTAATAAAGGAGAAATAAAATATGCTAAAATTATCCGTGGTAGAGTTTATTGCAAGAGCTATTCCAGAAGCATTTTTACTTATTTTTGCAGTTTATACATTTTCCAATACTAGAATGAATAAAAAAAACTATTTATTGTCCAGTTTCTCAATGCTAATAATGATATTTATAATTAGATCTTTGCCAATCAGTTATGGTATTCACACAATACTTAGTATTATGGTGATTATTTTATTAAGTTATATTATAAATGGAATAGATATAATGAAGGCAGTAAAAAGCACTATTATTACAATAATTTTCCAGCTTATTTGTGAAGGCACTAATATTTTTATAATACAATACATTTTAGAAGAAGATATGAACCATATATTTAGTAATCCTAATTTGAAAACTATATATGGAATTCCATCTTTGATTATTTTTGCTTGTATTATAGCATTACGTTATATTAGATTATTAAAAAGGGAAAAGCTGCAATATGATTAATGCAGAGACAATATCTAATAATGTTGCTACAAAAATAGCATCAGAATTAAATTTGGATAATGATAAAAAAGAAGTTATAGCTTACGGAACTTTTGCTTTTTTTCAAACTATATTTTGTATATTTCTTATAATTATGCTTGGATATTTATTTAATGTTCAAATTGAAGCTTTGCTGATATCCTTTACAATAAGCATATTAAGGAAGTTTTCCGGTGGAGTACATGCTACTTCTCCAAATAATTGCGCCATCATAGGAACAATTATTTGTGTTGGGTTTGCTATAATAGTAGTATTTTTAACAAGTTCATTAGTTAATTTAAATATACTATTATTTTTAGGGGTAATTATTTTTGTATGGTCTTACTATATTATTTATAAATTAGCTCCTGTAGACTCTAAGGCCAAACCTATAAAGAAATCTAAAAAAATAAAAAGGCTAAAAAAAAGTTCTATTATAACATTAAGTGTTTATTTAGTTATTATATTAATTAATTTTGTTTTATATTATAAAATGGGGAATAAAAAGTTTATTATATATTCTTTATGTGTATATAGTGGAATAGTATGGCAAACATTTACTCTTACACAATATGGGCATTTAGTAGTGAAAAAATTAGACGATTTTTTAAATTATATAATAGATACTACAAAGGGGGGACAAAAATCATGAAAAAATTAAGTAAAAGGGTATTAATGCTAGTTGCAACATTTACAACTCTTCTTGCATCTATAGTAGCATCATCAGCGTGTGTTTGGTGCGTATATCAACCTGAAGAGCCAAAATGTTTAAAAGAAGAATAAAAGAAAAAGATCAGTTTATAACTGATCTTTCTTATTAAATATATATAAATAAAAATATTTATTTTGTGAGAATATGAGGTAGCAGAAAATGAGTAAAATGCAAGATGATAAAATAAATAAGATAAATGATATAGTATCTATAGTAAAGTTGTCTATGTTATTATTTTCGGCAATAATATTTTTTAAAAGATTTTTTTATTACAATAGTTTATCAAGTACATATTCTTATTATAGTTTGATATCAGTAATATTTGTAGTACTTTTGTTATTGTTAATATATGGTATATGGGTATTCCCTAAAACCAATAGGATTAGTGACAAATACATTAAATATGTATATTTGATGGAAAATTTGATCTTTGTGTTTATATTTCTTATTCTGATACATGTATCTGGATCTTATGCTAGCGAATATAAATTTTTGTTTTTATTTATTATTATAATAACAACTATACAATTAGGGATGAAGCAGGGAATAATAATAGCTTGTTTAGCTTCATTGATTATCTTAATTATGGATGTTATCTGTGTACCTAATTTAATAATTAATGAATATTTTGAACAGGATTTGATATTAGCAGGAGTGTTTATACTTACAGCCTGGCCTTTAGGTTTTTATGTGAAGGTTGAAAGTGAACATATCAAAAAACTTGAAAGTTTAGTTAATAGGGATGGACTTACAGATGTATACAATCATAGATTTTTTCATGATGCTTTAAGCAAAGAAATAATAGAATGTGAAGAAAAAAATGAAGCTCTTTCTATGATATTTATTGATATAGATTATTTTAAACATTATAACGATTTATATGGTCACCAAAAAGGAGACAAGGTACTTAAAACCATAGGTGAAATATTAAAAAATAATACAAGAGAAGGAGACATAGTAGCAAGATATGGGGGAGAAGAATTTGCAGTATTATTACCTAATACTTCAGAGAAAGAAGCTATTAATATAGCGGAAAAAATAAGGAGAAAGATAGAATACACTTATTTTGAAGGTGAAGAAAATCAACCCAATGGTAATTTAACTGTATCAATGGGAATATCTGTATACCCTTATAAAGCTAAAAGTGATATGGAGCTTATTAAGAGTGCTGACGATGCTCTTTATAGAGCTAAATTTTTTAATAAAAATAGAGTGGAAGCCTATACTTCTATTTTAGATGAACTTAAAAATGATATTGATGAAAAACACATAGATTTGGTTACATCAATAAAAACATTAATAAGTGTTATCAACGCTAAGGATAGATATACATATGGGCATGTTGAAAGGGTAGTTCTTTATAGTAGATTATTAGCGGACAAGCTTAAACTATCTGAAGAGGATAAAAAAATTTTTATATATGGAGCTTATATGCATGATATAGGTAAAATAAATATTTCAAGGGAGATATTGAATAAAAAAATGCCTTTAACAAGAGAAGAGTGGGAAATATTAAAGCAGCATCCTGTAAATGGAGTTGAAATAATAAAGCCTGTTAGTTCTCTTCAAAGTATTTCTGATTTAATATTACATCATCATGAAAGATATGATGGAAAAGGTTATCCACATAACCTTAAAGGAGATAATATACCTTTTCTTGCTAGAGCATTGACGGTAGTAGATAGCTTTGATGCTATGACCTCGAACAGACCGTATAATAGAAGAAAGACTTATGAAGAGGCTATTGAAGAGCTAAAAAGGTGTAGTGGTACTCAATTTGATTCATATATTGCAGAAAAGTTTATAGAAGTTATTATAGAAAATAAGGATAGTTTTGATGATTTAAGTTTATTATAATAGAGATATATGCCAATTATGAAGATAAAATGAGCAATATTCATTTTACCATGGCCATTCTTCACCAATCTGTACTAATGCAATAGAAACTATATTAAACGCCAAATACAGTATTTGAAATAAATAGATAATCCTGGTACAATCCAATTGTATGTAGATAAATCCTATTGTAAATGCAAAATTTGCACTTATAATAGGGTTTTTTATTATGCTAGGGAGGATTAATGTTAATGGGAGATAATAATGTAGAGCTGAGACAAGAAGTTTTTAAATCAGATGCTTCAATAATTGCTAATTGGTTAGAAGATACTGAAATAACACAATATTTAAACGAAAAACAGAATGTAAGTAAAAACATTAAAGATATAATGTATAGAATAAATATGCCTATTCTTACTCATTTATTTAATCAAAATGGTAGTTTTTTTATGGTAACAACTAATGAAAAGGAACCTGTAGGATTTTTAAGACTTGTTCCTAAGAATAATATTGCAGAAATGGTTATAGTAATAGGAGATAAAGATAAATGGGGTAAAGGATTAGGAACTAATGCAATCTTAGAAGGATTAAAACATGCATTTTTTCAGTGGAGAGTTGATGAAGTTGTTGCAAAAATTAATTTTAACAATCAACGTTCAAGAATGGTATTTAAAAAAATTGGATTTACAGAAGATAAAGAGTTAGCAAAAGAAATGCAATATTCTATGTCTATAAAGAAATTTTTAAAATTAGTAGGATAATACTAGTGTTAAATTTTGGTAAAAAAATACAGAAGACATAAAATATATTGCTAAATTTACATATATGAATAAAGAATCAAATAATAGTTATGAAGAGTCATATGCAATATAAGTGTATATGGCTTTTTATTTATAATAAAAATGGAATATAAATCTTGAATGATTAATATAATTATTAAATAGGAATTATAGTTTAAATGGAACAAAATTTGACAAAAAATGATTTTTTGTATAATATGGAGTTAAAATTTGTTGTAAAAACTAAATTTTTATAAAAATATGACGAAAATACCAATAGAACAAATAAAGAACATATTTTTTCTTGTCATTAATTTTATATAATAGAAAAATATGATATAATTACATATAGATTCTATATATGAGAAGGAATAAAAAATATGCTTAAATTATCTATTTTAGAGTTTTTTTTAATATCAATACCAGAAAGTTTTGTATTTATAATGGGTATTTATTTTTTATCAAAAAGATTTTTTACCAAAAAAAGACTAGTAATAATGGCATTATTATTTGCTATAGAAGCTTATTTTGTTAGAATGTTACCCATACAGTTTGGAATTCATTTAGCTATAAATATTATTTTTTCAATAGTGTTATCTGTTAATATTGGTAAAATACCTATGAAAGATGCCATTTCTTATAATATGATTATGGTGATAGTTTTATCTATAAGTGAGTTTATAAATGTTTTTCTTTTTACTCAGATACTTAATATTAATGGACCATTAGTAAGACTTACACCTGCCATTAAAGCAATATATATTATTTCATATTTGATTTTATTTGTATTTAATATTTTTCTTACAAACAAGCTTAAAAATAAAAGGAAATAATGTAAAAATATAGGAGTTAAGTTAATGAATTTAGATAAAATAAAAATTAAAAATTGGAGTCATGATAAAAAAATATATAATAGTATGCTGATAGTAAAATTTATTATATTGCTTTTTTGTGTAGGTGCTATTTATTTAAAATATACAGAAAAGCATAAGGATAATATTTATAAAAATTTTTATTTTGATGCATTAAATTTAGCTATTATTATAGTATGTTTAATTAGTGTATATCTTATTTGGATGTTTATATCAATAAAAGCTTTTAAATTGAGAAAAATAAAAACAATTCAAATCATAGAAAGTATCATATCGATTATAAGTTTTACATTCATAATAATAATGTCAGGAAGTTATAAAAGTTCTTATAAGTTTTTATTTTTATTAGTTATAATTATTACTACAATACAATTGGGAATGGAATATGGAATAATTACAGCAATTGTATCTTCTGTTATTGTATTAGCTATAGATTTAATATTAGCACCAAAAGCTCCAGTTAATATATTTTTTGAAAGAGATTTAATTTTAGTAGGAGCTTTTATAATGACAGCTTGGCCTTTAGGCTATTATGTAAATATTCAAAAGGAAGATCTAAGACGAAAAGAAAAAGAAGTAAATATATTGGCTAGTAAACTAGGACAGAAAGAAATGCAGAAAAGAAGTATGGAACAATTACTTATAAAAAATGAAAATTGTTATAATTTACTTATAAAAAACTCAAAGGATGCTATATTAGTACATAGATATGGGAAGATTATATTTGCTAATGAAAGATTAAAGCAGATATTAGGTTATGAAAAAAGTTACAATTTTGAAGATATAGATATAAAAAGTTTAGTACCTAAAGATGAGTATAATAATATAAAAAATAAATTAGAAGATTTATATTGCGGTAGAAAAAATTTAGTTAAGTTTCAGCATAATATAACTAACAATAAAGAAAAGATAATACAAAATACATCTACTTATGTTATATATAATGGGATGCCAACAATTTTTAGCATATTACATGATGTAACATCTAAAATGCAAGTAGAAAAACTTGAACAAGATGTTAAAAAAAATATAGAGTTATTAAATGAAAGTAGGGAGTATAATAAATTAATTACAGAATTTTTATCTAATATATCCCATGAATTAAAGACGCCATTAAATGTGATTTTTACAGCAGTACAATTATTAGGATTTTATGAAAAAGATATTAATAAAGATATTAACTATGAAAAGCAAGATAAATATTTAAAACTAATAAAACAAAATTGTTATAGACTTATGAAGTTGATAAATAACTTATTAGATACAACTAAATTAGATTCAGGGTATTTAAAATTAAATTTAGTTAATTATAATATAGTAAGCTTGATAGAAGAAATAACATTATCTGTAACATCTTACGCGGAAAGTAAGGGTATAAATATTATATTTGATACAAATGTGGAAGAAAAAATTATTGCTGTGGATCCAGATAAAATAGAAAGAATTATTTTAAATTTACTTTCAAATTCTATAAAATTTACTAATTTAGGAGGTAATATATTTGTAAATATAATAGATTCTGGAGATTATGTATATATACATGTAAAAGATACAGGGGTTGGGATACCTTCAGATAAATTAGAATCTATATTTCAAAGATTTTTTCAAGTGGATAAAACTTTAAAGAAGAACAAAGAGGGAACTGGCATAGGATTACATTTAGTAAAGTCCTTTGTAGAAATGCATAAAGGTGAAGTTACTATAAATAGTGAATTAGGAAAAGGAACGGAATTTATAATAAAATTGCCTGCTATAGTTTGTAATAAGAATATAGAATCAAAGAATATAATTTATGAGGCTAATATAGAACGTATAAATATGGAGTTTTCAGACATAACTCGATAATATTATAACTATTATGTATCATGAAATAAATTTTCTAAAATTGTATCATACAATTTTAGAGAATTTATTTTATTTTTATCTATTAAAACTTATATAAGTTTACAAGTTGATAAAAAAATAATACTATATATCCAAAAATGTTAAAATTTTAGTTAAATAGAAAAATAACCTTACATTAATTTCTAAAAGTGTTATAATTATAGTGTAAATACACTAATAAAGGAATGATTTAACTGTGTTGAAGATTGGTATAATAGAATTATTAATAAGATTAGCACCAGAATCTTTTTTGATTATCTTTGGAATGCAAGCTTTTAGCAATAGAAAAATAAATAAAAGTAAATATATTTTAACTAGTATTTTGCTAGCTATAATTATGTATTCAACTAGGTTATTACCAATACATTATGGTGTACATACTATTTTAAATATTATAGCCATTATATTAATATGTATATTTATAAATGAAATTACTACAATTAAAGCTATAACCTATTCTTTAATATTAATGAGCTTTTTAGCGCTAAGTGAGGCTTTAAATTTGTATTTCATATATAAAATATTTGGCGAAAATACAGTAAATATTTTAAATAATCCATTAAGAAAGTGTATTTATGCTATGCCATCTATTGCTATTTTAATGATCGTAGTTTTATTTATTTTTAAAATAAATAATAGGAGAGTAAAGGATGTTTTTTATTGAAAAGATTTCAAATAAAATAGGAAGTGAAATTTCTAGTAATTTAAGCTTAGACAAGGATACAAAAGAAATAATCACTTATGGAGCATTTGTGGTTTTGCAAACATTAATATGTTTTTTGTGTGTAGCATTTTTAGGGCTTATGTGTAATGTGTTTGTAGAATCTATAATTATTTCATTAACTTCAGCGATGTATAGAAAATATTCAGGAGGAATACATGCTAATTCACCTAATAAATGTGCAATTTTTGGAGCAATCGTTTTTGTAGTATTAGCACTTTTGGTGAAAAATATTAATATAGGATTCAATCTAATATTTATATTTACAATTATTTTTGTATTTATATATTCTTATTATATAGTTTATAAATTTGTTCCAGTAGATACTAAATCTAAACCTATAGAGGATGTAGATGAAAAGTTGAGATTAAAAAAATGTTCTTTTTTATCAATTAGTATTTTACTTTTAATAGAAATTTTACTTACATTATTATATTTAAAATATAATAATATTGCATTAATTTATTATGGAAGTTGTGTAATAGCGGGAGTTCTTTGGCAAAGCTTTACACTTACTCCTGCAGCAAAAAAGATATTTTATAATATACTTATGGAATAATAATATAATTTGCAAACTAATTAAATATTGTTATATTAAAACTCAATATATAAAAATATAAAATTATAGGGAGGAATTACAATGAAAAAACAATTAAAAGAAAAATGTGTAAAGGTTACTGCAAAATTACTTAAATCTGTAGCTTATTCTACAGCAGATTCAGCTTGTGTATTTGGTGCATATCAACCTAAAGAACCAAAGTCATTAAGAAAATAAAATTTTTAAATAGTGTATATGGTAAGGAAACTTACCTATACACTATATGTTTATATATTAATATGACAGTGAGTGTGAGGTATATGAGCGAAATTAACCAGATTAAAGAAAAAAATATATATAATATAACTTGTATAGTAAAATTAATATCTTTACTTTTTTCTTCTATAATACTATATAATTATCTTTCTCAAAACAATTGTGCTAATAAAAACAGTTATTACAATACTGCCTTTGCAATATTATTATCTTTAATAATGACTGTAATATATTTAATTTGGTCTTTTTTTACTGTAAAGACTAGAATGTTTAAAAATATATTGTTTATACAAAGAATAGAAAATATATTTTTTATTTTAATTTTTACAATCTTGGTTATAATGTCAGGAAAGTATAATAGTCAATACAAGTATTTATTTTTATTTATTATAATTACAACTACTATCCAAAGAGGATTAAAGTCTGGTATGATTATTTCAATAATATCATCTGTTATAATTTTAACCATAGATTTGTCTATGGCTAATTATAATTGCATAAATACTTATTTTGAAAATGATTTAATTCTTTCAGGAGTATTTATTTTAACGGCTGTATCTTTGGGCTATTATGTTAAATTAGGCAATGAGAGTATAAAACAAAAAAATATTCAATTAGAAGACTTAAACAAAAAATTAAATGAAAAAGATAGTCAGAGAAAATATATAGAGGAGTTGCTTTTTAAAAATGATACTTGCTATAATTTACTTATAGAAAATGCAAGAGATGCTATTATAATACATAGGAAAGACAAGATTGTTTTTGCCAATGAAAGTGCATCAGAATTATTAATTTGTAGTAATAATAATGAACTTCAAGATATAAATATAAATAATTTTATATTAAAAGAAGAGCAAAAGAAAATAAGAAATAAATTAGAGTTAGTATATAGAAATAAAAGTGATATAATATGTGTTGAACAAGTTATACAAAATAATAAAAAAGAAAATATAAATGTTGAAAGTATAAGTACTTATATTATATATAATAATAAGCCTGCTATATTATCTATACTAAGAGATATTACTTCACAAAAGCAGGTAGAAAAACTTCAAAAGGATGTAGAAAAAAATATAGAATTATTAAATGAAAGCAGAGAATACAATAAATTAATAACTGATTTTTTAGCTAATATATCCCATGAATTAAAGACACCTTTAAATGTAATATTTACAGCAGTGCAAATATTGGATTTATATAAAAAAGATGCAAACTCTTATGATAAAAAGGAACAGTATATAAAAGTTATAAAGCAAAACTGCTATAGACTTATGAGGTTAATTAATAATCTATTGGATACAACTAAACTAGATTCAGGATATTTAAAACTTAATCTAGTGAATTGTAATATAGTAAATTTAGTAGAAGAGATTACTTTATCCGTTGTATATTATGCAGAAAGTAAAAATATAAATATCATATTTGATACAGATGTTGAAGAAAAAATTATGGCTGTAGATCCAGATAAAATAGAAAGAATAATATTAAACTTATTATCTAATGCTATAAAATTTACAGGTAGTGGCGGAAATATATATGTAAATATAAAAGATTGTAAAGATAGCATTACCATATCCGTAAAAGATACAGGGATAGGTATACCACAAGATAAAATAGAAAATATATTTGAAAGATTTGTTCAAGTAGATAAAACTTTAAGAAGAAATAAGGAAGGCAGTGGTATAGGCCTATATTTAGTTAAGTCCTTTGTAAATATGCATGAAGGTAATATAGATATCCAAAGTGTAATAGGTAAAGGTAGTGAATTCATAATAAATATACCAGTTAAATTGGTAAAAGAAGATTCAGAAAAGGAAAATAATGTACTGTATTCACCAAGTAAAGAATATGTAGATATGGAATTTTCAGATATTTATTCAGAGTTTTCATCTAAGTAGAATAGTTTTATATATAATTTTATTTGGATACATAATAAATCCTTTTAAAATGATTAAATTTTTATTAAGATAGATTTAATGTACACGTTAGTGTTTTTAATATAAATAATAACCTTAAATAAGCTGTATTTATTAAAAAATATAATATAGCTTATTTTTGATTTATTAAAAATCTTTTAACACAAAATAATATAAAAGTGTTATAATATTTTTCATAAGTGAGGTGAAAATATGAGTGGTATAGCTGGTAAAGGTTGTGAGGTTTTAGTACCTTTTAATGAGAGAATACCTCTTAAAGATATAGAAAAAAGTATTATTAAAAAATATAGAAAACCTATATGGAATAAATTTATTAAAGCTATTAAAGAATATAACCTTGTAGAAGATGGTGATAAAATAGCTGTGGCAGTTTCTGGGGGAAAAGATAGTATTTTAATGGCAAAATTATTTCAAGAGTTAAAAAAACATGGCCAAATAAATTTTGAAATAGAGTTTATTTCAATGAATCCAGGTTATCATGAAGATATAAGGAAATTATTAATAGATAACTGTAATTATTTAAATATACCTATTAATTTGTTTGATTCTGATATTTTTAAAGTTATAGATGATATAGCTAAGGACTATCCTTGTTATATGTGTGCTAGAATGAGGAGAGGAGCTCTTTATTCTAAAGCTCAAGAATTAGGATGCAACAAATTAGCTTTAGGTCATCATTTTAATGATGTTATAGAAACTATTTTATTAAATGTACTTTATGCGGGAAATTTTAAGACCATGTTACCTAAATTTAAATCTACAAATTTTGAAGGATTAGAATTAATAAGACCATTGTATTATGTAGAAGAAGAATATATACAAAAGTTCATACAAAATAGTGGGATTTGGCCTCTAAACTGTGCTTGTATGGTGGCAGCAGGTAAAATAGGTAATAAAAGGCATGAAATAAAAGACTTAATTAAAGAATTAAAGAAAAACTTTAAGGACGTAGATAAATCTATATTTATGTCATCTAAAAATGTTAATATGGAAGCTATATTAGGATGGCAAAAGAATAAAGAAAAATATTCTTACTTAGATTTTTATGATGAAGATTAATATAGTTAAAGAACAGATAAATAATTAAAAAAAGATTTCCAAATATTTAAAAGTGTAAATTTACTTTAATATTTGGAAATCTTTTATCTATAAATAGCACATGAATATCAATTATATAAATATTTTTAAAAAATTGCAGGGCATACTACTGTTAATATTTTAGAGTCCGTTTTAAGAGGATTAGAAAGTATATGCGGTATAGTAGAAGGGAAATGAATGGAATCACCTTCGTTTACAAAATATTCTTCCCCATCTAGATTAGCTATAATAGCTCCTTCTAATACATATATAAACTCTTCTCCTGGATGGCTAAATTTATGACCATGCTGTTTTTCAGCAGGTATTACAACTAATATAGACTCCATATTTCTTTCCGTAAAATTACCACTTAATCTTATGAACTTAGAAGCAGAGCCTTCAAGTTCAAAAACTTCTCTTTCTTGTTTTTTTACTAAATATTTATGAAGTTCTGGACTCTTGAAAAAATAGGTTATAGGTACATTCAATGCATCTGCAATTTTTTTTAAAGAAGTAATTGCAAGAGAAGAGGAATTATTTTCTACTTGTGATAAAAAACTTATGGACAAACCTGTCTTTTCACCAAGATCTTTTAAGGTTAAATTTTTTTCTTTTCTTAGATTTCTAATTTTTTCAGCAATTTCATTGATCATTTTGACCTCCAATATATATATTAGCAAAATCCAGAAAAATCTTACTTTTCTTTCAATAATAATAGCATAATAACCTTGGTAATTCAAGATTATTATCCTATTATTAGAAAAGTATATAATAAATATTAAAAAAATATATGACATAATAGAGTGTTTTACCAATAATTCAAAATTCTTAATATAAACAAAAAAACAACAAATTTATTACAGTAAACAATAAAAAATTACTGTAATATCGAAAAAATATATATACATAAATAAAAAATTATGGTATTATCAAAATATACTGAAAATATTTTAAAATTTTAATTTAAATATTTAACGAAACTAAAGAATTGACGTATGGAGGGATAAACATGAAAAAGAAAATAGGTCTATGGGACTTAGTTTTCATGAATGTATCAGCGCTTTTTGGAATTAGGTGGATAGCAAAATCTACAGCATCTAGTTTTGGGTTAGGTCTTGGTGCTATACCGGCCTGGGTATTATTCGCATTTATATTTTTCTTACCAAGTGCGCTTATTTGTGCAGAACTTGCAGCTACTTATCCAAGAGATGGAGGGCTTTATGAATGGGTAAAAGAAGCCTATGGAGAAAAATGGGGATTTATGGTTTCTTGGTTAAATTGGACAGCTAAGTTATTTTGGTATTCTTCATTTTTAACATTTTTAATAGTAAACGTTTCTTACGTATTAGGAAAACCAGAACTTGCAGGAAATAAAATGTTTGTACTTATATGTTCATTAGTTATATTTTGGATACTTTCATTAATTAGTACTAAAGGTATGGCCTTTGCTAAGATATTTACTAATGTAGGAGCATTAGGCTCAACTGTGCCAGCAGTTCTTTTAATAGTAATGGCTCTTATATCTGTATTAGTGTTTGGACATAAACCAGCATCAACTTATACAGTAGCTACGTTAACACCAAAATTAAACATGGATACTTTAGCAGCAATTTCATCAGTTATGTTTGGCCTTGCGGGAGCAGAAACTGCCGCAAACTTTGTCACAGAAATAGATGATGCTAAAAAAAATTTCCCAAAGGCAATTTTAATATCAGCAGCTATAGTTGGAGGTCTTTATGTATTAGGTTCAATTGCTATAACTATGATTATTCCAACAGATAAGATAACTGCATCTGAAGGTATATTAGCAGCCTTAGGGACTGTTGCAGCTAATTTAGGAATAGGACCATGGTTTATAAGAATAATAGCTTTTGGTATTTCTTTATCAGTGCTTGGAGCTATAATACTTTATATAGCATCACCAATAAAAATGTTATTTGGTAGTGTTAAAAAAGGAATATTTACAGAGAAGTTTACAAAGGTTAATGAACACAATATACCTGTACAAGCAGTTATATTACAAGCGGTTATAGTAAGTATAATATTATTAACTACTACATTGTTACCATCCGTTGATGCAATATATAATGTGCTTGTTACAATGACAGCATTAACATCATTATTCCCATATGTTTTATTATTCCGTTCGTATATAAAGTTAAGACAAGACAGACCAAACGAAGTAAGACCATATGAAATGTCTAAAAATAATGGAAAAGCTATATCTATAGCTAATATGGTACTTATAATATCAGTAGTAGGAATAGTTTTATCAGCAGCACCAGTTATGCCAACTTTAAAAGAAAATATTATATATGAATTAGAAATGATAGGCGGAGCAGTTTTAGTTATAGGTATAGGTTTATGGAAATGGAATAATTTTGTTAAAAAAACAGGATTTAGAGAAGAAAAATAGAAATATGAATTAAGAGGCTATCTAAAAGGTAGTCTTTTTCACAAATAAATATTGATTTTGTTTCTCTTTTATATAGAGAATAAAAAAATAAATATAAATTTAGGAGTGGATTTTTATGAACCAAGAAAGACTTAATAAAGTTTTAGAGGGAATGAAAGAAAGAGAAATTCCTCAAATGTTGATTTCAGATGCACCAGCTATATTTTATTTAACAGGAAAATGGATTCATACAGGAGAAAGGCTAATAGCTCTTTACCTTAATGAAAATGGGAACCATAAATTATTTATAAATGAATTATTCCCAGTAACTGAAGACTTAGGAGTAGAAAAAGTTTGGTTTAATGATAACCAAGATGGAGTAGAAATAATTTCTAAATATGTTGAAAAAGATAAAGTAATGGGTGTAGATAAAAATTGGCCAGCACGTTTTTTATTAAGACTTATGGAATTAGAAGGCGGAAGCAAATTTGTTAATGGTTCAATAATAATAGATAGAGCAAGAATGTTCAAAGATGAAAAAGAAAAAGAATTAATGAGAGCTTCATCAAAAGCAAATGACGCTGCTATGGAAAAATTATATAGCTTATTTAAAGAAAATCAAGATTTATCAGAAAAAGAAGTTGGTGAAAGACTTGCAAAAATTTATAGTGACTTAGGTGCAGAAAGATTCTCATTTGATCCAATAGTAGGATATGGAGCAAATGCAGCAGATCCACATCATGAAAATGATGGTTCTAAACTTAAAGAAGGAGATTGCATAGTTTTAGATATAGGTTGTGTAAAAGATTCTTATTGTTCAGATATGACTAGAGTTTTCTTCTATAAAAGTGTTCCAGAACATTCAAAAGAAGTTTATGATACAGTAGTAGCTGCTAATATGGCAGGTATAGCTGCTGTTAAACCAGGAGTAAGATTCTGTGATATAGATAAAGCTTCTAGAGACGTTATAGAAAAAGCTGGATATGGAAAATACTTTACTCATAGAACAGGACACTCAATTGGTATAGAAGATCATGACTTAGGAGACGTTTCAGCAGTTAACACTGAAGAAATAAAACCAGGAATGATATTCTCAATAGAACCAGGTATATACTTACCAGGTGAAGTTGGTGTTAGAATAGAAGACTTAGTTTTAGTAACAGAAGACGGCTGTGAAGTTTTAAATAAATATAGTAAAGAGTTAACTATAATAGAATAAATTTTTTATATAAGTATCCTATAAACAGAGTTCTTGGCTTTAGAGGGAGTTTTTACTCCCACTAAAGCTTATTAACAGAATTCTTAGGAGTTTTACTCATTAGAAGTCGTTATCCTTTAGGGGAAATCGTTATCCAGGGACGTAGCCGCTCTTTACTTCCACTTTGAAGAAGATGGGAGTGTTAGAGCGGGTAGTCATCGGATAAACAGTACCCTTTAGTAATAAAAATAACTATGTAAAAAGTATATTATAAAATATATTTTTTCATAGTTATTTTTTTTATCCATAAATATTATTTTAAATATAATAAATTCAATTTTAACATTAATGTGCAAAATTCTCCCATCTTCTATAAGTGGTAGTAATTTATAAACAAATTATCTATATCAAATTAATAATTTTATAAATGTACACTCAATAGTAACACGAGATGCCACTTTGTAAATTGAAAAGCAACCTTTGTAACTGACAACTGAATATTTGTAAACGAAACGCCACTTTTGTATCCGAAATGCATGTTTTGTAAATGAGATGCAGTTTTTGTAACCAAAATGCAGTTTGATTTTTCACATTTATTGAAGTATTATATTAAAAATAAGCATGCTAAATGGAGGTCGACTCCCTCTCGATTTTTTTGTAATCGGAGAATCCACCCCTTAATTTCTTAGATAGATTAGTGGTTGGCGGCACGCATTTTTATTATTTTTTTAGAAGAGTAGGTTTTAACATGATGTCACTGGCGGCAACCGGTGCGCATTCAAGTTTATGTAAAACTTCTTCTCCGTGGTAAAAGTTGAATGTTTCGTATGGACTTCGATTATTCAGCTTTTTTCTTTTGTATGAATTTATATGATTCAGCATCAAGGTGATATCTTCCTGTGTAAGATTATTAAAACTTGTACCCTTAGGAAGTATCCTTCGTATTAATTCATGATTTACCTCAATGGCTCCCTTTTGATAAGGGCTACCTGCATCACAGTAAAATATATTGGTACGCAAAGCTGGTACAGATTCCCGATATTCAATTGCTTTAGGATTCGAGAACTCGCTCCCATTATCCGTCAGGATAACAGGAAAAAGTCTACTGAAAGCATCTTTTCCCAGTTCTTTATCAAGCTGATTAAAAATATCAGTTACAGACTTTGAGGTGTTTGCATCTCTTAAGAATGCCAACATTAGACTGCAATCCACGAAGTGAATGGTCAAGAGGCATTTACCACCTTTGTTGCCAATAACAGAATCCATTTGTACCACTGCAGTATCAGGGTTCTTTTTAATAAACGCACTAAAAGCTTCGTAATTGCGACCAATGTGACAGCCTTTATCCACTTTGAATTCAGGCTTCTTATAGCGCTCACGGAACTTGACTTTCCTTGGAAGATCAATGTTCCTGACATCAAAAAGACATGCGTCGATATAATTATAAATAGTCTTTTCACTACACATAAGCTCGTCATGATGGTTGATGTAAATCTGATTTATAGACTGGCCATTTTGAATAAGTGGCGAAATAATCTTATTCAATCTGGCGATTTCATCTTCAGATACACACAAGCCACTTCGTGACTGTGATATAGATTCATGTGCTTTGATGTGAGCATGCTCTGCGTCATAAATATTTTTTAAAAGTGTGCATTTGCCAATGGTTTCACAACCATTACAAACATAAGGGACTCTGAATCTGGCAGTACATACTTCTTCAATAAAATCTGAGCAGTTTGAATTACAACAAGTACAAAGCTTACAATAGATAGCCGATTTTCTGGTGCATTCTTTGCCACAGACTTTCTTATTTCTACAGTTAATACGCTTTTTACAAGCATTGAATGGAAATCCAGGGTAACCTGTAGCAATTTTGGAACTATACTTGCGGACTTCTCTCGAAATAGTAGTTGGATTTTTTCCCAGCCTGCGGCTGATTTCTTTAAAAGAAAGATTCTCTTTTAAGTATTTTTGCAATTCAAGTCTTTCTTCATAAGTAAAAAATTTAGACATATATATCCTCCGTTCTGCCGCCAACAATCATAGGATATATAGAACAAAACTAATGAGCAAACAAAAAGACTGGTAATTAACCAATCTTTTGTAAACTATGATGCAACCACCTAACGAATAGATATTTATTATTATTAATATAACCTAGTTGGTATCGAAAGAGTTGCATTTTGATTTGCAATTAAGGTTTTATAAATGTACTATGTAATAAAAATAAAATAAAAAAAAGAAAAGGTTAACAAAATAAAATATGATAAAAGTTTAACAAATGCTATTGACTTTGATTTAATAAAGTATTATTATGAAATTGTTAAATAAATAACAATTAAGAAACTCTAAGTATTACTAATTATTAATACTTTTATATTTTAGATAACTTTGTGAAAAAATAAACTATCATTAAAAGAGGT
>Ga0129306_1000587_pt1 | contig 55146 bp, 28 predicted proteins | sample P827metagenome_FD_94438 | JGI IMG/M metagenome (GOLD analysis project Ga0129306, IMG submission 94438) | Capybara group fecal microbial communities from Wisconsin, USA - P827 metagenome | ecosystem: Host-associated > Mammals > Digestive system > Large intestine > Fecal | place: USA: Wisconsin... | reverse complement strand
CCTCGACAATCGAGTCCGTGACGGAGGTATCGGTGTCTACGAAATGGATGCGGCAGGCATCCGTGACGAGGGTTCCTTCGTTCGGGCTGCGGACCGACGCACCCCTTGCATCGGTGACGCGAAGATAATAGAAGAGCATGTCATAGTCGCGCACGTTCGCGCGGAACTCGATAGCCCAGGAGTCGTCCTTGTCGGAGTACGAGAGCGGCATTTCCAGGAACATTACCGCACTTGAATCCCGGTAATAGAGGGTAACGCCGTCAATGCCGTCGCTGTCCTTGATGCCAAAACGGAAGGTCTTCAGGTCAGAGGTCGAATCTTCACAGGCCACGGAGATAACCTCAATGGCGGGAATGTCGTTGTCCACGAAGATGGTATACGGCTGGCTCGCCGGATTCTGGATGCGGGGGGACTTACCCGTTTGCCCAAGGGAGTCCACAACAATCACGTAGAAGTCTAGGCCCGGCGCCATCAGAATATCTGCGGAAACGCTAAATTCCCAGAGGCTGTCGCGCACGTTATGCAGCGGGTACGGCGTAAAGATTTCGTTCGTGCCGGACGTACGCAAATACACATCCGCATAGCTGACTCCGACCTGGGTTCTGATGTACACGCCTAGCGTGAGCGGATTATTCGATTCCTGCGAGTGGTTGATCAGGTCCCAAGTGTCTTCTGTAAGCGTAATGACCGGCGGAATCGCCTTTTCATCCCATTGGGCCGCATCTATCGCAGTAATTTTGTTGAATGTTGTGCTGAGCGAAACATCGTGCATCTCGCCGTTCTGGAGCGTATCCGGAGTCTGGTAGCAAACAATATATTGTGAGAGGATGTTGTCTCGAATACCGGCATAGAGACCGGACAGTTCACTTGCATCGCTTGCAATCGAGAATGTCCCCCCCGTACCGGTAGCTAGGTTTTCCAGCGGGTATCTGGACTCGCTCTCCAGTGCAATAGAATATATGGTCGTATTCTTCGAGTTGGCGAGATCGATGGTCCCTCTCAAGTCAATGGAACCGCTGTTATTATCCCCATCGGAAAACACGACAACTGCAGTCGTATTGGTTTCGTTCACAATCTGATTTATGCCGACAATCGTTCCTGTAAAAATGTTCGTCTTTGAACTTATGGCACCAATAGAATCCACAGCTTGGAGCAACATGGATTTATCTGAAGTCATGGACTGATGAACCACAGTCGAATCGCTTCCACGGAAACCAACAATCGCTGTCCTATCGTAAGGTCCCATGGTGTTTATGAACGAACGAATAGCGTCCTTCGCCTTATCGACACGATGGTTGATACCCATCGAAGTACTTTCATCGACGACGATGACAATCGAAACACCCGTAACATTGTTTATGCTCGTGACCTGGGGCTGTATGGAATTTCCATCTTGGCTCAAAATGAAATCGTCAGCGACTAGCCCATAGAAAGAATGACCGGAATGTTTGTCTGTGACGGAAACCTGGGCGCAAATTTCGGGATAGTTGCCCACATCCAGTTTTGCAATGTTCAGAACGGGCTCTGCGGACTTATCAACCGAGAATGTCGCCTTGACGCTACAGACAGAGTCCGTCTGCGAGACCTTTGTGCGCGACGACTTCGGCGAGTCAATGGTCATCTCGCCCTCGGTATTCACCCAGGACTTGAACTTATAACCACCATAGGGCCAAGCCGTCAGAATCAACTCTGCCCCAGGGCTCATGAACACTTTTCCAGACGGATTGACCGCACCTTCCTTGGCCGTCAGGACGTTCAACACATAAGGTGTAGAAATCCATGCTTTGAACGACGTATTCGGAATGCCACTCGTGCTGTCCTGGAAAACCCAATATAGCGGAGTTCCGGGAGTTCCCTTGAAGGTAAAACTCGTCGTGCCACTGACGGCACTTTCAGATTCGACATTCGCAAACGTCTTGTCCGTTCCGTAATCCTTGAGAATCGCCGCAACAGGATCAACGGGTTCAAGACTAATCAAGTACGTTCCGGTATCGGGTGGAGTCCAGGTAAACCGGATTGCCGACCGGGTTGACTCGCTATAGTAGTGCTTCTGGAAATTGAAGGTCTGCTTTGTCTTGGTAAGCGAATGGACCGTACTCTTTTTAAAGCGGGCTTTCAACTCGGCATTCGCAGAGATTGTTGCAAATGTATAGGGAGCCTCGCTGTCGTCGATGACGGGCGAACCCGACACGATTTGCCAGTCAGAAAAACGATACCCACTATTTGCCTCGGCACCGATGGAATACTTCGTACCGGTGTACGCCGACGCATAGCCGCTATCCGGCACAACTTTTCCGTTTCCGTCCTGGGAAAGCGTGAGCGTATAGGCCTGCGTCGCATAATTGATAAAGAAGGAATTGGCTTTACTCGTCGTATTTGCGATAACGATAGAGAGAGTATCCCCCGCCGTGAGGTTCAAAGACTCCGAGTAAGCCCCCAGAAATGTCTTCGTGACCGTTGCTGTCGCATAGTCTGACGCTGTATATCGAATGTATTTTATTGAATCCTGTGTATAGGCGTTTGATACGATAATAGTATACGGGCCGTCATTCGGAGCAACAAAGGAAAATCTGACTCCGGAACTTCCTTTGCTAACCTTCTTTGCATATAGATGATCAGTGAAGTTATATTCCGTCGAAACATTCGTAATTGTATAGACTTTTCCAGGGATAAATATGGCTTTCACCTTGCAATCGCTCAGTACGTCTACAACTTTTGTCGTCTCACTTTTTGCGTCCAAGATAGAGCAAGAGCCCGATGCGACTTCCCAGTGGTCAAAAACATTGTCCTTGTCCGGCGTAGCGTAAATCTTGGTGGAATCAGAATCGATGACCTTGTCGTTCAACTGGACTTTTGTCCCCGAAGAATCAACCAAGGCACTTCCATTTCCCGACGCCACAGTTTCCAAGGAATGCGTTTTAACAATCCAGATTGCGGCCGAATCCTTCATGTTGTGATCGGGATAACGGGCAAGATAAACAACAAAGTAATTCTTGATCTGAGCAGGTGCATTGAATAAACACTTTATGCTCCCCGGATTATAATTAACACAGTTTTTGCTTGCGAGAAAAGAGTCGGTAGGAACAGCAGTCGTGAACGTAGAATCTAGAAGAAAATCCACGATACCAAGAACCTGGTTACTTTCATAAACCATCGCATACGACCCGGCCTCTTTGGTTTCATAGAAAAAGCGTAAGCCATATTGGTTATTTCTAGGAATATTCGCACTATTCTTATAAAAATTGAAAATGGTCTTCTGGTCGGTCACCACATAGATGGGCAATGTTTGGACAACCATTCTTAAAACAGCATCGTTCGATGACGGAATAAACGCGGAAGAATCCGCGGTCGAATCAAGAAATACCCCCGTTCCCGAAACAATTTTCCACTTGATGAAATTTTCTCCGGGCGAGAGTCTTTGCCGAGCTGCAATAGAAAGTGTATCGCCGATGGAAACATCATAGGAAGTCGTATCGCCTTCAATCGTAACGGTTGCGTTCGCACACACCGCAAACGCAAGGAAAAAGAGTAAAATCTTTATATATGTCCCCACCACAATCCAAATCCTTGATTCAGCAAGATCGAAAACGAAACCACTATTGCAAACAAAATATATATTAATTTTTACAAGAGCTCTCATTTCCTTAAATTTTAAAAATGCCGAAATCCGTCAAATTTCGGCTTTATGTTGCATTTTCAGCATTTTTTTGTATATTTGACCCCAACCACTAATGACTGGGGGTGCTCTGGTTTCGACAGGGTCGCCGAAGTGTTAGTTGCAAGCCGAGGTCTCAGACGGGGGCACTCGTTAAAAAGTCTGAAAAAAAATAAGTGCTGACGAAAACTACGCACTCGCTGCCTAATTAACGGCAACGCCGGGCCTCATTCCGCTCCCATCGGGATGTACGTCCGGACGCAATATGGGATAGGGGCCGGCCATGCCTAGGGACTTGCCCCGAGATTTACTGGGCTGGTCGAAATTCGCGCCGACCTTCTCGGGCGTGGACAAGACGAGATCTTAAATTCGAAGGGAAAGCTTGTAGGAATGGACATGGAAGTGATTTTGGACAGGGGTTCGACTCCCCTCACCTCCACGAATACTCTCAATACAGAATCCCCGGCTTTAAAAAGCCGGGGATGTTTTTGGGGGTAGGAGGAATTGAAACTCAAATAAAAAAAGAACCCTCCACGCCATCAAGGCGCGAAAGTCGCGATTAGACTATATCGTGAAAAAAGGCAAGCAATGCCAGAAAAATTACATCCCATACTAAAACAGTCCTTATAACTACGGTATAATATAACAAAAAAAGTGGACCGACAGCAATTTTTTCGCATACGATTCACATCCATTTACATACCAAAAAGCTTTTTTTCAAAAAAATGCCCGGCAAGAGCCGGGCAAAAGCCTTATATAGCCATGAACTGCGGGTCACGGTTCAGCTGGCGCAGGAAATCCTACGCGTGGAGCTGCGAACCGGAGCGTTCGATATCGAAAAGACGACGCAGATACTCCGTCTTGGCGGGATCGCGTTCATCGGGGAGCGTAAGCGGACCCATCGACAGGGCCACCAGGATGGAGCCCGGATAGTTGTTGACGCGCTTGATGAAATCGCTTTCCGACACGCCTTCGGTGTAGAAATCAACGACGAACGTATCCCAGTCGTCGGCCTCGATTTGCTCGAGAGCCTCGGCTTCGGTGGCCACGGCCTTGATGGTCGCCCCCATGAGGAGGTCGGACAGCACCTCGAGGCAGGCGTTGCGGCGAGCTTCGTCCTCTTCCCAGATCAGGATACGGCGGTCGCTATAGTCGCGGACCTGCGGGACAAACCCTTCTTCGGGATCCTCGTCGAACTTTTCGAGGGCAGCCTCGTCCATTTCGTCGTCGTTTTCAAATTCGTCTTCAAATTCTTCTTTCAGCATAGTAATCCAAATATAGTAAAAATCTCACTTGCGGACAACTTTCGTCACGGGAGCAAGGCCCGACCCCGATGCGCGGACGATATACGCGCCCCTAGGCAAGCGGTCCGGCACGACGAATCCGTTCGACGTGCCGAGGCAATTCCCGTTCAAGTCAAAAACGGCATAATCTGCAAAAGAAGCGCCAGGCACCGACGGGGTCCGCGCAATTCCCACAGTCCCAGACGAATCGCCTACGGCCGACGAGTCCGCGGCCGATGTCGAATCGGGCTTATCGCCGCCGCCAACCTCCCCCGCCCGTGCCTTCCGGACCTTCAAGCTAGCCACCATGAAGTCCACGACAAACGTCCCATCGGACTCCGGAGCGATAACGACGCCGTCCTGTTCCACGACAGCATCTTCCCCGACACCTTGCGTATCGATTTTAACACGCAGCGGGACCTTCTCGGGCATATGCTCATCCGGAATTTTCCAGCTAACGGTAAATCCGTCATCCGACGCGACCGATTCCGCCGCATCAATGACGAAATGCGCCCGGTGGTATGCGGCGACCGTACCGAAGCTCGCCGTCCAGAGCTTGTTCTCGACGGCCCGCTTCATGATTTTCTCGATATCGGAAGGGTTGATGGAGTAGTCGTCCCCAGCATCGTCGGTGACACCGTGGTTCAACACCACCAGCCAGGAACCACCCGTCACCTGGACATCCCACGGATTCGCCCCGCTAAAATCGCCAATAAAGGCCGCGGTATCCATGGAAGAGAGCATTTCTGCCGCCGTCGCCCCGGAACGAGTCCAAATTTTCGCCTGGATGTTGAACATCTCGGGCTCGGTTTCCCACATGTTGCGTCCGTGCCAGCCGCAGTTGCGGTTATTGAAGTGGCGTTTGGCAATAATCTTCTGCACAGATTCGTTCGTTTCGCAGAACGGGGCCGCAAAAGACACCACCTTGACATTAGCCCCGGCAGATTCAAGAGTTTTCTCGATTGTCCCTGCAAAATCCACGATTTCACTGTTCAATTCGGACTCGCTCTGCCCAGTCATGTGCCCATGCGACAGCGTGTGGTTCCCGATTTCGTGGCCCGCATTGGCCAAGGCGGCGAACCCGGCGGCATTTCCCTGCAGCCCGTTACTCATGTTCGTGACAAAAAAAGTCACTTTCACATCGGGAAGCCCCTCAAGTATGGGTTTCAGGTTATCAATCTGGTTCTTTAGAGCATCGTCAAAGGTAAAACTGACCGCCCCTACGTAGCCATTCCAAGGCACAGTCGTGACCGGCCCGGCCCAGGCCACAAAAGTGCAAAAAAAAGCCAGCACAGGCACCGCAAAAAACGGATTCCTCTTGAGCATAAAACCATCCTTAATCAGTCACAACAAAATATAACTATCGCAGACCACGACTGGGGGACGCACCGCAAACTACGTCCCAGTTTCATTTCCGTTATTTTACCAAAATATCCGATCCATTATCCTCAATTTTTTATATTACTTAATAGGATATGTTATATATTTAATGTATTACAAAATACGAGTTGTCGATTTTACTATTTGGGAAAGAGGTCTACGTGCCAGCTTTTATTGTAATGATTTTGTGTTTCCTTGTTTTTACAACGGAATCCATAGCAAATGTCCTTATTGAAGGGGATTCGGCGCCCTTGACAGCCTCCAAAGGCGACACCGTTTCCCTTGTCGCCCGAACACGCCTCAATTACGGAGAAAACCTTATCAAATGGGAAATCGTCTCCGGACAGGGTAAGTTCATCGACGAAACCGCCGATTCGACAGGATTCATCCTATCGGCAGATGACGTAATCATCAGGATGGTAACTCAGGAGCTCCCCATTTATGAATTGACGGAACAGAGGACGAAATACAACTTCGACAAGAACAGCGTCCGCGTCCCCAGATCGCGCTCTTGGGGCGGAGATTACGGAATCCGTTTTTACTTTGACGTTCAAGAAAGTGGACAATACGCGCAAATCAGCGAAATCGACCAGTCCATCGGAGTATTTAATATCGGAACCGATTCAACATTCAAGACCAACGATAGTAGGACATGCTTTAATCAAAAATGTTTCTTCACGGCGAAGGCCAACACTAAGCACTATACATACATCTATGCCTCCGGCTACCCCAACGTATTCATGAAGGACTCCGTATTCGTTCGGCTTTCCAAGACATATTCCATAAGCGCTTCGCACACGGGCGAAGGAACGGTCTTCGTTGATTCCGCAAATAAAGTATGGGCAATCGATTCTGCTTCCGTAACACGGACTTACACCAAGGTCATCGATAACGATTCCGTTAAAATATATGCCAAAGCAGGCACAAACAATGCATTCGACCATTGGGAGAAGGTGTCGGGCTCCTGCGTCATCGAAAACGACCAGAAAGACACGACACGAATCATGAGCATACACAGCGACTGTAAGGTCAAAGCCGTGTTCCGTGCGGGCACCGTCTATCCCATCTCAAGCACCCCCACCCAATACAATTTCGTTGACCACATATACGCAAAGAACGTTTCCAGCGGAGCTGCTGGAGTGCGGTTCCTGTTCACGGCCCCGAGCGCCGGCACCTATGCGATTGTCGTGTCAAGCAAGGCTACGCAAGATTCCGCCAAATACATCCGGTACACCGCGACCGACTACAAGACGGCCTCGGTAACAGAGCGTTTCCTCGGTACCTATTCCGAAACATTGACACTCACGGCAGGACAGGAAGTTGCAATCGTCATCGCCAACACGGGAAAAGACGCCAACCCCTTCTACATCAACTACGCAACGCAGGCATACAAGATTACTCTCAGCTCAGACGGTAACGGCCATGTTTTGCCCGCAGGGGGGTATACAACAGCCTACACCGGCTCTCGCTACTCCATTTCGGCAGAAGCTTCCTCGGGCTACCGCTTCTCGAACTGGCAGACCGTATCGGGCACGCCCACGATCGAGGACGCCAATGATCCTTACACGTTCGTCACGATCAAAGACAACGTGGAACTGAAGGCCCAGTTCAAGTCAAGTGCCATCTACACGCTCTCCAATAAGAAGCAGACATTCAACTTCCTGCAAAACTACTACAGTGAATCGACCCATTCGGAAATCAGGTTCACGTGGACACCTCCCGACACAAACTCCTACGCATTCCAAATCGCTCCGAGCGGTGATATCAATGGCATTTTCAAGGAATACGACGGAGACAAGACCTTTACAACGACATCGTCGGAAAGCAGCTTTAGCGAAGCAAGCAGCTTCATATTCAGGGGAACACCGGGCGTTCCGCTTTACTGGGTCATTCGAGACAGCTCGAACAACATCCCGAACACATCCTTCTCGGTCTGGATTTCGTCGCCCTATATTCTGAACATAAAGTCGGCCACGGAAGGAGCCACCAACCCATCCGGGAAAGTATACACAAGCCCCGGCGTCAAGAATATCATTACCGCCTGGCCTCATGGCGGCTACACATTCAAATCTTGGGTAGACATCGACGGCGACATGACCATCACCGATTCCAAAAGCTCCAGGACAACAGTCATCCTGAAAGATTCCGTCTGCACGATCAAGGCGACATTCAAGGTCGACAAAGCAGCAGAACCCTCGTTGAACATTTCCAAGCTCGACATAAGCAACTATCCCGAAATCTGCGCCCAGGTTTCCGTCACGGACAAGAACACCGGAAGTTCATTCTACGGTCTCGTCTCCGACGATTTCGTCTTGACGCAGGACGGAGAACAGCTGCAGCCCCAGGTTACCAGCATCAACAACGTCACAGGTGTTTCCGTCGTCATCGTTGTAGACCAAAGCAACTCGATGCAAACAAATAAGCGCATGGACAAGGCGAAGGACGCCATCCGCTCATTCGTCAACAACATGGGCCCCTATGACAGGACAGCCATAGTCGGCTTCGTCGGTAACGTGTATGTGAAGGATCCCTCCCCGACAGCAAGCGACACGGCAAAAATCAAGGTAGACTCCACCATCGTCCACCAGGCAATGACCTCCAACAAGACGCTTCTGCTCAATTCCATAGACGGCATCAAGGCCGTGGGCGGATCGACAAACATTATTACGGGAACCTACATTGGCGTACAGCAAATCGTGAACGAGACCAACGCGACGGCGGTCATCGTATTCTCCGATGGCGACAACAATAGCGGAACAACCAACCTGAACGACGTCATCAACCTAGCTCAACAGAAAAACACCCCCATTTATTCCATCGGGCTTGAAACAAACACCAAGTATCCGCTGGAAAACCTCGCAACAAGTACAGGCGGAACATTCTCCCTTGCAAGCGACGCCAGCGAACTGGGTGGCCTTTACGCAGCCATCCGCGACAACGTTATGTCGCAGTATGTCGTATGCTTCCAGACTCCCGACACGACACAGAACGGCGAGACGCACGATGTCGTCATCGGCATGACATTCAACAAGATCAAGACCAGCGATACAGCCCAATGGGACGAAAAGGCGATTCCGCCTATCATCACGCTTACAGAAGACACCTGGGACCTGATCAACCACTCGCAAGCCTCGAACACGCCGCTGACCATCGGTGTCTACATCAGGTCGCCGCTAAACATCACATCGGCAAACCTGTACGTCAGGGCGTCGAACTCCATGAGCGAGCAATTCACGACCTACACATTGCAGCATGTCCGCGACAGCCTCTGGACATTCACCATTCCAGCAAACATCGTCGTGGCCCCGGGCCTAGATTTCTACGTGACAGCTAGCGATGAGCTCGGGCAGCTGGGTAAGGCCCCGAAGATCACGACCCCGTCCATGGAGCCCTACACCATCTTCATCGACAACGACATCCCCAACGTAGAGGTCGCATCCGTTGCGTGCGAAGATTCCACCAAGGACACGAAAACATTCTCATTCCGGCTTAGCGACAGCGACGGTATCGGAAGCGCAATCCTTTATTTCAGGGATTCCAAGCAAGTCATTTTTGATGCGCTCATTCTTTCCTACTCCGACAAGAACGATACATGGACTGCAGAAATTCCCGCCAACGTGCGCGACTACACGAGCATCGACTATTACCTGCGCGTGACAGACCTTACCGGTGCAACCATCCGCTACCCGGGTAAAGAGAACCTGAACACGGACGCATGCGAAATCAGGATGGTTATCCCTCCGGAAGATACGGCCAAGACAGATCCGATTCCCGAGGATTCCATATTGCCTCCGTCGCCGCGCGATTCCATCGAATATTCGCTCTTCGCCGACACTGCTGAGATATACGACCGGAACCTGGACGGCCGTGCGGACTTCGTCCGCGTCCACTTCAAGGAAGAGAACGACAGCAACATCACAAGCATCGACTCCATCTTCTGGAGCTCGAACCAAGGCGAATTGCGCTACGTACCGAAGGGAACTATCAAGAAGAGCAAGAAAGACGGAAAATGGTACGAGGCCTACATCAACAGCCCCTACAAGTACGGCTTGACCAAGGCCGACACATTGCACAAGCCTTTCCTGAGCTTCACAAGCATCCTTTCCGACAAGGTCGAGAACGTCAAGCTCTCCGATAAAGTCGGTGCAGTCCCCACGAAAGCAATCAAGTACCCCGGAAAAGTCGGGCTCGAAGAGTACATGGATCCGGACTCGAGAATTCCTCCCGACACGCTCATCGTCAGGCTGTCCGAACCCATCACGAACATCGGCAAGGAAAAAGCGTGGAAGGACCTGTTCCGCTATTCAACATCCTGCAAGGACACCGCATCACAGCCGCTCAAGCTGAAGGAAGCCCCAAAGATTAACGACAATGGCCAGCAATGGACCCTTATTCTTGAAGATTATTCACTCAAGGCCGGATACTGCCTGTCCACGAACCCATCAGCCACATACGAAGACCTGGCGGGGAACTCCCTCGGTCGCGGCGGCATCGAAGTCGACGGCAAGGATGGCTCAATCTACCTGAGCGAAGTCAAGCCGGTAAAGCCTGTCAGCGGCAAGGGCAAGAATGCAAAATGGATTCCACCCAAAGCTTCCGACTGGGAAGATCTCCCGGACTCCATATCGGCTATCAGCGTAAAGACCATGAAGCCCTACAAGGCCGAAGTCTACATTTTTGACGGAATCGGAACGTACGTAACGGACTTTAATCAAAAGTTCGGCTATGACGACGAGATGGACGACCCGATACGCGGCAACTCCAATGACAAGTTCAAGCAAAGTTATCTGCACTGGGACCAGCGTTCCAAACAGGGCCGTCTAGCCGGTACAGGCGTCTACATCTGGAAGATTAACTTCAAGTTCAAGGACGGCCATAAGGAAACGAGAAACGTCAAAACGGGCATTTACCGTAAAGGCGACAAGAAAAAGAAGAAAAAATAAGGCATTTTCGCCATTCTTTTGGGCAAAGCACTGGACAAAAAGAGGTCCGGTGCTTTTTTTTGTTCTTTTTGTACAAAATAAGTATATATTCTTATTGGGCTAAACAATTTTCCATTTGTTTTTGAGAGGGGTGAGGGTGTTTGTCTTTTTCATACTATTTCTATGTTCCCTGGTCATGGCCGCAGGAGCCAACGCAGCCACAGTCACAATTGAAGGTGACAAGACCACCCATGAAGTTGCCATCGGAGATACACTATCAATCTCGACGTCGAACATCCTCAAAATAGGGGAAAACTTCGTCAAATGGGAGATTGTCTCGGGAACCGGACGTATCATTAACGAAACGGCTACTGCTACTGGATTTATCCCATCGTCCAATTCCGTAACCTTGAGACTGGTTACTCGGGCAATGCCTCCCCATAAAATAAGCGAAACCGTGTCCACGTTTCAATTGTACGAAAATAGCGTCCTCGGCATGTATAGCCGTTATGGCACGAACGTGTACTTCACCGCCACAGAAACCGGCACATACATAATCAACTACAAACTAAAAAATTCTCCCGGTATTTACACCTGCACCGACAGCACTGCACTTTCTTGCAGGGAATCGCTCACATCATGCGCAAATTCGAAATGCACGATCTCGGCAAATGCAGGCGAAACCAAATATTTCCTTTTTTGGTATTTAAACTATCCAGACATGCCTTTGACCGATTCCATAAAAATCTGGTTAACCAAGACCAACTCCGTATCCATCGCCGCTTCAGAAAATGGAACCGCGTATATCGATTCTGCACAAAAGAAATTTACTGTTCGTCGAGGACTTTTTGAAACAGACTCCGTGACCATCGTACCAACCCCCGGTGCAGACCATATTTTCGACCATTGGGAAGTTGTCTCCGGCACCTGTTCCATCCGGAATAGCAAAAAAGATACAACAACCGTATATAGCATAAAAACGAGTTGCCAAGTCAAAGCCGTTTTCGGTCCGGGAAAAATCTACGATATCACGAGCACACCAACAAAGTACAATTTCAACGAGCACTTGTACGCAAACTCAGTCACCCGTGGCCGAGTCGGCGTACGGTTCACCTTCAAGGCTCCCAGCAGCGGCACTTACGCCATTGTCTTGTCAAATACATTATCACAAGATACAATCAACTACATTCGTTACACATCTAGCGACTACACTACGGAAGCCCTATCAAAAAAAGTATATGGGACCGGTTCCGAATCCCTAACACTTACGGCGGGCCAAACCGTCTACATTATTGTCAATTCAGATCGCAATGCCCCAATAGATTTCTATATCAGCTATGCAACACAGACATATCGTCTCACGTTGAGTTCAGACGGGAAAGGGACTGTCAGTCCGAATGGAGGCTATTCGGCGGCCTACGCAGGCGCAAAGAATTCCATCAATGCAACAGGAAACCCGGGTTACCGCTTTTCCAACTGGCAGATTATATCGGGGTCGCCAGTAATTGAAAATAACGAACAAGCCTACACATATGCAGTCATCAACGGTGATGCCGAAATTAAAGCCATATTCAAGCCAGTCAGCATAAACACTCTTTCCTTGGCAAAGCAGGAGTTCAACTTTTCGAAGGACTATTATCATGAACAAAGCGCCGCAACAACGCGCTTTACCTGGACGCCGACCGATACATCCACCTATTGCATTCGAATTGAACCCATTGATGAAGTTTTCGGGTATTTCAGTGATTATGGGAACGACAGTTCATTTACAACAACCATTAATGGTGGCATGATAACGGGAGCAATCGATTTCTATTTCAAGGGTGAACCGGGCAAACCACACTACTGGTCAATCATGTCATATACAAAAGAGGTCTTTCCTGATGTAAGGTACAATGTGTGGGTTTCCATTCCGTACTCGATTGAAGTTCTAGCCACAAAGGGTGGCTCCACCAATCCGTCCGGGAAGACGAACTACCGCATCGGGGAAACAAGTCAATTGACCGCATGGCCCCATGGCGGTTACAAGTTCGATTCCTGGGAGGTCGTCAAGGGCAAAGTCGACCTTTCGTCCAAAAAAGACGCCAATATTATAGCCACCCCGAGCGACTCGATATGCGTCGTAAAAGCAAAATTTATAGAAGACACTTCCGCCATACCGGTGTTAGACATTTTACAACTCGACTTAGGCAACTACCCCCAAATCTGCACACAAGTTTCCGTTACAGACAAAAATACAGGGCTTTCATTCTATGGGCTCGAACCAAGCGACCTTACCCTGACCCAAGACGGGAACGAAATCAAGACACAAGTTACGGGCATCAAGACGGTCATGGGAATATCCGTGGTCATCGTTGTCGACGAAAGTTCTTCGATGCTAACAAACAACCGTGCCGAAAAAGCAAAGGATGCCATCCGTTCGTTCATCAACGAAATGGGGCCATATGACAAAGTTGCCATAGTCGGGTTCGTCGGGAACAAGGACTCGACCGTAGTCCGCCAAGCCATGACATCGAACAAGACTCAGCTTCTGAGCGCCGTGAATACCATTACAACCAGCGGAAGCTCAACAAACATCATCTCGGGAGCTTATGCAGCCTTGCAGCAAATAACGAACGAGAGCAATGCGACCGCAGTCATTCTTTTTTCGGACGGAGATAACAACGACGGTACAATCAAGCAAGAAAGCGTCATAAACCTTGCAAAGTCGAAAAAGACGAGTATCTATACGATTGGCCTAGAAACCAACACGAGAAATCCCTTGGAAGCCCTAGCCAAGGGGACCGGAGGTATATTTACCTTTGCCAAAGATGCTAGCGAACTGGGAGGCATCTACACGGCAATACGCGGCAATGTTGCAGAGCAGTACATGGTCTGCTACGAGTCGCCGGACAAGACCCTGAACGGCGAAACGCACAACGTCGTAATCTCAATGACATTCAACAAAAAGACCACCAAGGATTCCGTCCAATGGAACGAGGCGGCACTCCCGCCAACAATTACACTCACGGAAGACACGTGGAAACTGATAGACAAGACCCAAAACGCAAACACACAGCTCACAATCAGCGTTTACATCACATCCATGCTCGACGTTGCCTCTGCGACCCTTTTCCTACGTGAAGGTGGCTCTACGGACGGTCAATTCACGAGCAAAACGATGAAACACGTCCGCGACAGTCTCTGGGAATTTACCGTTCCTGCAAATCTTGTCACAAAACCGAGTCTGGAATTCTACGTCACCGCAACAGATACTGCTGGGCAAACCGGGAAGTCCCCAAGAATACCGACCCCGGGCAAGGAGCCCTACACGATATTTATCGACAACGACATTCCTGTTGTCGAGACAGTTTCCATAGCCTGCGAAGATTCCACGACGGACATCAAGACCTTTACCTTCCGGCTTACCGACAACAACGGAATCAGCAGCGCAACAATCCACTACAAGGATTCCCACGCCATCATCTATCAGGAGCACCCCCTCGCCTACTCCACCCAGAACGACACATGGACCGCAAATTTTTCAGCGGGTGTAACGCAATTTTCCGGCATAGACTATTACCTGCGCGTCACGGACTCCTTGGGATCAACCGTCCGTTACCTGAGCAATGGATTCTCCACCACGGACGCATGTGAAATCACGGCGGTGCTCCCCCCAGAAGACTCAACCGTAACGGATTCGACCCTATCGGATTCAATTCCCGAAGACACTATCACAAATACATGGCGCGATTCCATTGTCTACTCGCTCATCGCCGACACAGCCGAGATGTACGACAAGGACCTGGACGGCAAGGCGGATTTCGTCCGCATCCATTTCAAGGAAGAACGAGACGACAATATCACAAGCATCGACTCCATATTCTGGAATTCCAACCGCGGCGAATGGCGCTACGTTCCGCAAGGAACAATCAGGAAAAACCGCGACGACGGGAAATGGGTCGAGGCAAAAATCAACACTCCCTACAGATACGGCCTAACCAAGGCTGATACCGTTCGCAAACCGTTCCTTGGCTTCACGACAATCCATTCCGACAAGATGGAATACGTGATGCTCACCGACAAAGTTGGTGCAGTTCCCCAAAAAGCAACAATTTTCCCCGGGAAAGTCGGTCTCAAGGAATATATGGATCCGGAGGCGAAAACACCTCCCGACACGCTCATCATCATCATGTCCGAGCCCATCAAGAATATCGGCAACGAGAAGGCATGGAAAGACCTGTTCCGCTATTCCACATCTTGCAAGGACACGGCCTCGCAGCCAATCAACCTGAATGAAGACCCGCAAATTCACGACAATGGCCAACAATGGAAACTGATAATCGAAAACTATTCCCTCAAAGCCGGTTTCTGCTTGTTCACCGATCCCTCGGCCACATACGAGGATCTCGCAGGTAACACCCCCGGGCGCGGAGGCATTGAAATCGATGGAAAAGAAAACTCGCTGTACCTCAGCGAAGTCAAGCCCGTGCTCGCCATCAGCGGAATAGGCCATGCCGAGTGGATTCCGCCCGAAGGATCCGACTGGGAAGATCTTCCGGACACCCTGTCCGCCATCAGCGTAAAAGCCTTGTCCCCCTACACAGCCGAAGTCTACATCTTCGACGGAATCGCTTCCTACGTGACAAATTTCAAGCAGAAATTCGGTTATGACGGGGAAATGGACGATCCGGCTCGAGCAAATCCAGACAATCGATCCAAACTCGGATTCCTGCATTGGAACCAGCGTTCAGACAAAGGTCGCCGTGTAGGCACCGGAATCTACATCTGGAAAATCTTTTTCAAGTTCGAGGACGGCCACAAGGAAACGCGGGTCGTCAAGACCGGCATTTACCGCAAAGGCAAAAAGAAGAAGAAATAATCGAAGGACCTAGTCGGAGGTCTGCTTGTAGATCTTGTCGCGAGAAACTTCGATGTTCATCGCCAGCATGATTCCGATACGGAACGAAGACACCCTGAACTTGATGTCGTCATCCGTAAAGGACTTTTGCATGGAAGAATAATCGACACTGGCTTCCAGCGTAAATCCTAAAGGAAAGACAACGCCTACGCCGCAATTAGCAAAATAGTTGAACGGGCGTTCCCACCAGCTCGACTCCACCGAGACCGGAGCAAGATAGCCACCTTTCACAGACAGATACGGAGAGACAAAGCTTTCTCTCTTTATTCGGCCAAACGAAAGCACAGCCCACAAGGGAATTGAAGGAGGCGTCGCTTCCGTACCATCACTCCGCTGCGCACTGCGAAAGCCCATGCCCATGCCATAGCGCATTGAACTGAACTCAGCCGAGAACAAAGCCTCGATACCGGCCTCGATGATAAAATCGGATTCCCATTCCTGTTCCGAGGACACATCCATTGAATCCCTGGAAACAGTAATATCGGTCGGTAAATAGAACTGTGTGAATGGTTTCAAGTCAAAAGAATGTGCGAAACCAATCAGGCAAAAACTGACCAAGACAAATAAAAATTTTTTTAGGGACAAATTTAATCCTCCGGTTCACACATAAAATAAAAAAAGATTTCAATTAAAAGCAAGATAAATAAAAAATATATCGCGAATCCGCTTGTTCTAAAAAGTTTTTACAACGGAGCGCTGCCGCAGGTCCGGTTTAGCTTGACAAAAGCGTTTACCGGGTCCGCATAATTCCAAATTCCTCCAAGGCTAGCAACTCCGGCAGGGGCAAACCTACGGAAGTCCTCCAAGGAATCCACATCCACGCCGCCACCCAAGATAAGCGCAGGCGGACAATTGCCCCAGCATTCCATTTTACTGATCTTTTCGACAAAGTCCAATCCAAGGGTTTCTGCAGGCCCCAGCGCAGACAGCGGCTGGAATACCGGCCCCACAAGCACACCGGAAATCCAGCCAGGCAAAGCGGCATATTCGTCGGCATTTGAGACCCTGGCAATGCAATTTATCCGTTTCCAGCTTTCGGGGACCTCCCCCACAAGCAACCGGGCATCACAGACGCAGCCACGGACATCCAGCTGTTCGGCCATGCTAGGCGAACCGGACAGCCAAATGCGGTCCCGGCATTCCATCGGGAGCCCCAGCAACCATCGTTCGTATTCATCGGTTCCGGCACACCTCCCGGACCTCGAGCGTTTATCCAAAATCAGCCGCGTAAGCCCACGGCGAAACATTTCCTCGATGTCGTCATATTCCGAGGCGAAATCATCCGGAGATGTAATTACCCATAGCCGCATAAGCAAAATATAACAAAGATACAAGTTTCAACCGATAAATCGAGAAAATAACACAAGGCGACCCCTAAAATTAATTTGTCAAATAAAATCGAAGCAGGAGTGGTTATCGAAAGGATGGAGAGAATGTTACAAAATGCTATCTTTGGGTTCTCTTATAGAGGTTTTATGAAACTGAGCAAATACCCTAGTGTCGTTGCATTTCTACTGTTTGTATTTTGCAGCATTTTCGTACAAATGGGACTGTTCGTCCACTTCCAGCGCTGGCTGTCGTTTTCGTTCGAGGGGTCGGCGTTCTGGTGGCGCAGCATGTTGCTTCAGGTCGCCATTTTCTCGCCCGCCATCTTCATGATGCCTGCGGCAAGCTATTTTGCAGGGCATTTCCGCAAGGGCCGCGTCATGGCCTGGTCATCGGTAGGGATGCTTGCCGCCGTTATCGCCATCGTCGTTTGTTATGTGGCAGGCGCCGAATGGGTGGCTTATGGCCTACTTGGTCTTTACGGCGTTTTTCTCGCCATTCTCACTCCTGCAAAGCTCGGTATCATGAAGGAGATGGTCGAAAGCGAAGATCTGGCGAAGATCAACGCCTGGTACATGGCCCTTTCCGTGCTCGGCACGGCAGGCGCAGCATTCTTTGCGATGGGCCTTTCCGGCAGACCGGACTCCCCCGTCAGCATCGATCTTACCCTCTGGATCTACCTCGGACTGAGCGTTCTCGCTAGCATCAGCTGTTTCTGCATCAAGGTGGGAAAGATGCAGACGAGGCTCCGGATGCGCTCCACTCGCCGTAACTTCGCAGCCACCTGGAGACACCCCATCGTCCGCCTTTCCATCCTGGGCCTTTCCGCATTCTGGGGCGTCACGCAGATATTCCTCATCCTCATCCAGAACATGACGGACATGCTCAACACGGCGGTCATCCCCATTTCGATGTTCATCGTCACCATGGGCTACGTGTTCGGATCCCTCTCTGCCAGCTGGGCATCCAAGGGTTTTGTCGAAACAGGCCTCATCCCGTTCTCGGCCGTAGCATCTTCCATCACCATGTTCGCGCTCCCCTTTGTGCACAACGGCTGGCTGCAGGCAGTTCTTTATGGTATCATCGGCTTTAGCGCCGGTTCTGCATTCGTCATCTTGCGCACGGTCATCCAGAACTTCACCCGACCCGACACGGCCGGGCGCATCCACGCCGTAGCGAACATGATCCAGATGGCATTCCTCGTGCTCATCATGGGCGGACAGACCCTGCTCCTGATATTCACGCCGATTACGCTGGATTACTGCTTCATGATTCTCGCGGTCATCCTCGCGCTCAGCTTCATCATGAACCTCCGGCACACCCCCATGCCGCTTCTGCGTGCCGCGCTCCGTTTCGCATTTGCATTCGTATTCCGCTACCGCGTCAAGGTCGTCGGCGTCCAGAACATTCCTGAATCCGGCCCGGTCATTCTCGTAGGTCCGCATTTCAGCTTTATCGACTGGGCCGTGCTGCAGATGACATCGCCCAGGCCGCTCCGCATCGCAAGCAACCGCAACACGTTCGCCGACTGGTACCAGCGCTGGTTCTCTCACGGAAAATTCTTCATCAACATCAACCGCCGCGATCCCGCTCCCGCAATGAAGCGCATCCACGAGGCCCTGAAGAAAGGCGAAGCCGTTGTCATTTTCCCCGAAGGCGAAGTTTCCAAGAAAGCGTTCATGTCGTCGTCGTTCTCGCTCGACTATTCGAAGGCATTCGAGGACACGAACGCTCCGATTGTCCCGTTCTACATCCAGGGACTGTGGGGCAGCCGCTACAGCCACGCCTCCGAAAGCGTGAATCGCCCGCAAGTATTCAACCGTGTCATCAGCGTCGGCTACGGCAAGCTCCTCCCGGCAAACACGCCCGAAGAGGCCATCCACAAGGAACTGGAATTCCTGGGAACCGACATCTGGAACGTCGCGATGGACCATTCGGAAACGATAGTCCCACTCTGGTTCAAGGCGATGCGCAAGCGCCGTTTCCGCCCGATCCTCATCGATCCCGCTGGCAGCCATGTGAATGGCTACGGCATGATCCGCCTTTGCCACTACTTCGGCCGCATCATCAAGTCCGCTACCAAGAGCGACAGGCACGTCGGCTTCATGTTGCCCACGAGCAGGGACGCGGCCCTCGGTATCATCTCGATTCTCGGCACGGGCAAGACCAGCGTGAACCTGAACTACTCAGCCCCAGTCGACACCATCCTCGGATGCATCGACAAGGCGGACGTGAAAACGGTCGTCACGACACATGCCTTCTTCGACAAACTCTGCGCAAAGAATATCGCCTTCTCGCAGATTGCAGGCAAGTGCGCGATGATATACCTGGACGAAGAAGAAGCGAAGATTTCTACGATAAGCAAGATTCTCTCGACCGCGATAATCATGGCATGTCCGGGAGGACTCCTGCGCTGGCTCTGGTTCTCGGCAGCAAAGCTGAACGACGATGCCGTCATCCTGTTCAGTTCGGGTTCCGAAGGTACGCCTAAAGGCGTCGAGCTCACGCACAAGAACGTCATCTCGAATGCGCAGCAGGGTGACTACGTCATAAAGCTCTGCCGCACAGACGTCATGACTGCGCTGCTTCCGCTGTTCCATTCCTTCGGCTTTACGCTCACCTTCATCCTGCCGCTTTTGGACGGCGTGCCGATGGTGCTCTGTCCCGACCCGACAGACATCAAGACGCTCGCCCGCGTGTGCGCCCAGTACAAGACCACCATCATGATGGGCACGCCCACGTTCCTGCGCGCCATCGCCATCAACCGCTGGGTTCACCCGATGTGCCTTGATTCGCTGCGCTACATTATCGCCGGCGCCGAAAAGCTCCGCCCCGAAATGCGCGAGGCGTTCAAGCTCAAGTTCGGCAAGGACATCTACGAAGGCTACGGCTGCACGGAGCTTACGCCGCTCACGACAATCAACGCACCCAACGTGTTGCTCGATGACTTCCTCACGATGGAAAAATGCAGCGACCCCACGAGTATCGGACTTCCGACCCCGGGTGCCGTATGCGCCATCATCGACCCCGAAACGAACGAGTTCTTGCCGCAAGGCGCAGAAGGCATGCTTGTCGTGACCGGCCCGCAAGTGATGAAGGGTTATCTGAAAGACAAAGAAAAGACCGACAATGTCATCCTTGAAATCGATGGCCGCCGCTGGTACAAGACGGGCGACAAGTGCTCCATCACGAAGGATGGATTCGTTTTGATTCTCGGACGTTACAGCCGTTTCGCGAAGCTCGGCGGAGAAATGATTTCGCTTACTGCGGTCGAGCTCCGCATTGCCGAAACGAAGATTCTCGATGGTTCGGAATTTGCAGTGACGGCCGTTGCCGATTCGTCGAAGGGCGAACGCATTGTACTGCTGGTCAAGGGGGACCTCGATACCGAAGAAATTTCACGCAGTTTGCGCAAGTCCGGCATGCCTCCCCTGATGCTCCCCGGCTCGGTATTCTGCGTCAACGAAATTCCGAAGCTCGGTTCCGGAAAATGGGATTTCCCCGGAATGAAAAAAATGGCGACAGAACTCGAAGAGAACCGGAAAAACTCTACAAAGTAATTAGCACATGGGAATCGTTGAAATCATCATCATCGCGATAGTCGAGGCAATGGACTGTTTCGCAGTTGCCATCGCCACGGGACTTTCCAAGTCGGGCATCCCCTACAGTCGCGCTGCGCTCCAGGCTGTCAGTTTCGGCGTGTTCCAGGGCATGATGACGCTCTTCGGATACTTCCTCGGCAGTTTCGCAGAACGCTGGTTCAACGCCATCGGGACTCCCATCGCCTGCACCATTCTCTGCATTTTAGGGGCGCGCATGATTTGGGGAGCCGTGTGCGGGAATTCCGGCGAAGAAGAAGGCGAAAAAATTGCGGCCAAGAACCTGACCATCGTGAACATCCTGCTTTTGTCCGTCGCCACAAGCATCGATGCATTCGCAGTCGGCATATCGTTCGCCTTCGTGAACGCCAACATGGTTTTCGCCACGTCCGCCATCGCGGCAGCGAGCTTTATCATGGGGATCGTCGGCTACGAAGCCGGGCGCCATGCAGCCAAGCGCTTCAAGACGAAGATACCGGAAATCATCGCCGGCATCATCCTCATCGGCATCGGTGTCAAGATATTAGTGGCCTGACTTTATTCCAAGCTTGTTCATGCGGTAGTTCATCATGCGCGGGGAAACTCCCAAATCGCGGCCTGCCGCAGAAAGGTTCCCGTTATTGCGCTTGATGGCCTCGGTAATGATTTCACGTTCGTAATTGTTCATCATCACGTCGAGCGGAGCACTCTTCGCCCCGGATACGTCCACCGTACCCACGCTGAGGCTAGTCTGCAGTGACGGCGGCAAGTTGTAGCTGTGAACGCAGTCGTCGGTCGCAGTGAGCACCGCACGTTCCATGCAGTTCTCCAATTCACGCACGTTACCCGGCCAATGGTAGCTCATCAGCAGGTTGATAGCCGTCGTCGAAAGGCGCTGCACCTTCTTGCCGTAGCGGACATTCATCTTCTCGATAAAATGTTCCGCCAGCAAGATGATGTCGGACTTGCGCTTTGCCAAGTCGGGCATCGTGATGGGGAAAATGTTCAGGCGGTAGAAAAGGTCCTCGCGGAACTTTCCCTGCGCAATCAAATCTTCGAGGTTACGGCTCGTAGCAGCCAGGAAGCGCACATCGGAATGCAGTTCCTCGTTGCTGCCCACACGGCTAAAGGTACGTTCCTGCAGGAATCGCAGGAGCTTGACCTGCGTCTGCATGGTCAAATCGCCAATTTCGTCCAGGAAAAGTGTGCCCCCGTCAGCAGCTTCGGCTCGGCCGATACGGCGGTTCACCGCACCCGTGAAGGCGCCCTTCTCATGACCGAAAAGTTCGCTTTCCACAAGGTTTTCAGGAAGCGCAGCACAGTTCAGCGTAATGAACGGCTTGTCCTTGCGAGCGGATAGGTTCACAATGGCACGGGCAATCATTTCCTTACCCGTACCGCTACCACCGCGAATAAGTACGGTCGCATCGCTCGGGGCCACCTGGCGCACCTGCTCGTATATCATCTGCATTTCGCGGCAGTTGCCGACCAAGTCACCGGGGTTGTTCGAAAGCATGTCGCGGAGCTTGCGGTTTTCCTCGAGCATAGCCTCGCGCTCGTTATGCAGTTCGATGCATTCGTTCGCGGCATCGCCCGTGATATTTGCGATAATTTCTAGCAAGGCAACGTCACGATCCAGGTCCGTCGACCCGTCAACCGGGCGGTCAATCGAGAGCGTCCCGATAATCTGCTCGTCATGAATCAGGGGAACGCAGATGAACGCCACCTGCGATTCGTAATGGCGCGAGCCCGTACGGTTCAAAAAGCGGGAATCCTTGCGAAGGTCCGGAATCACATGGCTGATACCGCGTTCGGCGACATGGCCCGTGATGCCCTCGCCCATGCGGTAAAAACCTTTCTGCTTTTCGGATTCGTCCAATCCACGGGAAGCTTCGATCTTGAGCGTATCACCAAAAAGGAGCGCGAAAGTGCCGCGCAACATTCCCAGTTCAGATTCCAAGATGCCAAGTACGTTTTCCAGCAATTTCTCCACATTGCGTTCGTGGATAATCGCGACGCTAATCTTCTGAACCACTGAAATTTCTGGACCTATGGGAGATGGCATGTGCATAAGATAGTAAATGGGGGTTAGTGGTTGGTGGTTAGCGGTTAGTAGTTGATGGTTAGGAGGGTATCATAAGCAGACACTAATCACTTAAAAGGTATGAGGTCGGTGCAAAAGCCCCTTTGAGGACGCTTCGCTTTGAGCTATGAGGTCGCGACCTTCGGTCGCTTTGAGGTATGAGATACTAGCCTCATTGCTCATTGCTCATCGCTCATTGCCCACTGCTCGAGCCTCATGCCACGCGCCTCAAAGTTTCTCCTTTATTCGCTGGAGAGCGATTTTCGTGCGTTCATGGTCACCGAAGGCGGTCAGGCGGAAATATCCCTCGCCGCAGGGGCCGAATCCGCTACCCGGGGTGCCCACCACCTCGCATGTAGCCAGGAGCCTGTCGAAGAAATCAAAGGACTTTTCGCCATCGGGAATTTTCCACCAAATGTACGGGGCATGTTCGCCGCCGAACACCGTGTAGCCCGCAGCCGTGAGTTCCTGCCGGATGAGCTTCGCCGTATCCATGTAACCCTTGATGACGCCCTGGGTCTGCTGCCAGCCCACTGGCGTGTAAATGGCCTCGGCGGCACGCTGCGTCACGTAGTTCACGCCATTGAACTTGGTACACTGGCGACGGTTCCACATGGCATGCAGTTTCGAAAGTTCGTGCGGGATGACCGTATAGGCACAGCGCACGCCCGTGAAACCGGCCGTCTTGCTGAAGCTGCGGAACTCGATAGCGCAAGTACGCGCCCCCGGAATTTCAAAAATGGAATGCGGCAGCGTTTCGTCCTGGATATAGCAGTTGTAGGCGCCATCGAACAGGATCAAAGCCCCGGTCTCGTTTGCGAAATCGACAAATTTCTGTAAAGTCTCGCGGCTGAGGACCGTACCCGTCGGGTTGTTCGGGCTGCAAAGGTAAATCAGCTGCACCGGATTCTTGGGCAAATCCGGCTGGAAATTGTTCTCGGCAGTCGAGGCGAGGTAGGTCACCTCGGAAAAATGACCGTCGGCCTGGAGCGTTCCGGTACGGCCAGCCATCACGTTAGAATCCAGATAAACCGGATAAACCGGATCGGGAATGGCAATCTTTACATTTTCTGAAAAGAGTTCCTGGATGTTCGCCACATCGCACTTGGATCCGTCGCTCACGAAGATGTCGTTCGGGTCCATTTCGATGCCGCGGGCGGTGTATTCCCCGCGGACGATAGCCTCACGGAGAAAGTCGTAACCCTGTTCGGGGCCGTACCCGCGGAAGGTGTCCTTGACGGCCATCTCGTCGACAGCCTTGTGCATAGCGCCGATGACCTCGGGGATAAGCGGCGTGGTCACGTCGCCGATACCCAAGCGGATGATGTCGGCATCGGCATGCTCGCCCTGGTATTCCTTGATTTTACGGGCGATTGTGGAGAAAAGGTAGCTGCCAGGCAGGCGGTCGTAGAAGGGGTTGATGTAGGATTCGTTCATAATCAGGTTTGAGGTCGGCGCGTTGCGCCTTTGAGGTCGCTGCGCTTTGAGGTATGAGGTGAAGGAAGTGGTTAGTGGTTGGAAAACAGCGGTTAATGGTTGATAGTTAGGGGTTAGGGGATATGAGGTCGGCACTTCGTGCCTTTGAGCTATGAGGTCGCGACCTTCGGTCGCTTTGAGGTGTGAGGTATCTAGCCTCACAGCTCATGGCTCATCGCTCACAGCTCTATCTCTCCTTTAAATACTTCTTGTGCGGGGCCGGTCATGAGGACGGGTCCGTCTTCCTCGTGCTTGATGTGGAGGACGCCTCCGTCCAGCACGATGTCGGCCTCGACGCCCACGCGGCCCGTTCTCTGGGCCGCAACGAGGGTTGCGCAGCTACCAGTGCCACAGGCCATGGTGACGCCGCAACCCCGTTCCCAGACCCGCATGCGGATCTGGGTGGGCGTCACCACCTGTGCAAACTCGATATTGCATCTGTCGGGGAACTGCTTGTCGACCTCCAGAATGCTCCCCCACTTTTCCAGCTGGATCTTCTCGATGTCATCGACAAAGATGACCGCATGCGGGTTGCCCATCGAGACCGTCTCGGCAGTAAAGTCGTAGCTATCGGCGGTGAGCTTGATGGAGCCGAGGAAATTCCTGGGGAGCCCCATATCCACGCACACGCGACCGTCTTCCAAAAGAGCCGGTTTCACGAGCCCGCTCTTCGTATGCAGATTGAAAACCTTGGTGTCGGCCGACTTGGCAAGCCCGCGGCTGACGATGAACTTTGCCACGCAGCGCGTCGCATTCCCGCACATAGCCGCCTCGGATCCGTCGGCATTGAAAATGCGCATCTCGAAATCGACGCCATTCGCGACCGCCTTGGACGCAGGTCCCACTCCGGCCTTGTCCAAGACCAGGCACCCATCGCCATCCATCGGAGTCACGATGACCACGCCATCGGCTCCAATACCGAACCGCCTGTCGCAAAGGCGGATAACATTTTCCGTAAAGCCCTTACCAAAATCGGGAGTCTGACCAGGCTCCAGGAGCACAAAGTCATTACCCAGACCGGTCCATTTTGAAAATTTCATAGGCATTTTTCTCGCTATGCTTAAATTTGTCTTTTAACTAGCAAAGAATATGCCAATTTTACAGAAAATGTTAAACTAGCCCAAAAACGCCATTTTTATCAAATATTCACCAATTAAGCCAGTATTTTACTTTACATTTTATGTAAAGTAAAAGCCTAGTTTTTACATAAAATGTAAATAATTACTCTTTTTGTATAAGCTCAATCGCATTCAGTAGCGAATCCAGCCGCCGGGTCAGCTTTCGCGCCCCACTAACGCTGAGGTGGTCGCGATTCGCCGCATCCTCATCGACGTAATCGTGCAAGCCCATCTTGTTTTCATCCATAAAATGGAAATACGGATTTGCCGCAGCAAGGGAATCGAATCTCTCGATAATCCTTTCCGCAACAGAACGCTGGATACCATAAAGCCCAAAGCTCCCCGTCTCGCTATACTTGGGCGCCTGGGGGAACACAATCCCTATAAAATGGATTTGCCTTTGAGCACATTCTTCGGCCAAACGGAATATCTCGGCAACTGCAGCATTGATATAGTCCATGCGCTCCTGCGTAACCATGGAATCTTCAAGTACCTCGAGACCATCCTTATCCCAAGAGCCGGACGCAAGAAGCCCAGCCCCGCTCTTTGAATAGCTCTGCCTGATTTCGGCACTCGGGGCATAGGAGTACTCCACCATTTCCAACAGTTCAGGCGGAATTCCCTCCTTCCAAAAACCATGATTCCGGTCGTAAATGTATCCAGGATAGAAGATTAAATTATTCAAGATTCCCCCGGAGGGGCGCCAATTATCGAAATCCAAGGACATCGCAATCGCCTTCAGATTTCCCGAATGGTTCATCGCGTAATTATTGATAAAATACAATTCACGGTTTACATCTATGCCCATGGCCCCCAAATTCAGCATTTTCCGGTGGGGACAAACATCAGGATCGATTCCCTGCTCCACACGAGAACTGCCATATACCAGCACCTGGGAAGTATTGATATTTTTCCAGAAGAGTTCCATCTTCAGCCTATAGACTGCGGCCTCCTTGGAATAGAACGGAAGCAGGTAGACGCCGGCACTGTCCAACGCCAACAAGGACAACGTCGGGCCAGAAGCCGATCCAGCCCACAAATTGGGATGCCAGAGTTCCTCGCCCTCGACAAGTTCCGTGAGGAGCCCGTCAGAAAGATTTATTAGCACAAGTTTTTCGTGAGCCCCTTCGAGATTGGCTAAAGAAGCAACCGCAAGCCCCGAGGGCGAGACCTGGGTATAGCCAGAAGATGTCCACTCGCTATGGTCAAATGTATAACCGGGCGGAGCAGGAACCATTTGAACGATATTTCCAGCAGCATCGGCTACAAGAAGCTGTTCATGCGTTCCGTATCGGTGTCCTACGAAAGCCTGCCCCGTTGTCCCACCAAAATCCAAGAAAAGCGTACGTTTCGTTCCATCCTTGGAAAGGCTCGCATTGCAAGCCTGCTCCCCATTGTACCACACGACATCGGTGGCCGATTCGGGACCGGTGACATGCGCCCGAAGAAGCCGGGCACCCGTCACGGCAAGCATGCCGTCATCGCTGACACCACCATGATAGTTGCCATCGAAAAGTTTTGTCGGAATTCCAAACTGCCCGTTCGAGAAAGGAACCTGCCATGTACCGTGTGCCAAAAATTCAGCATCATTCTTATTATTCCCAGCATCCGTCACATAGATAATTACCGTATCCCCTTGCGGAGTCACCTTCCAACGAGGAATAGCCGCAGATTCCACATCCAGCTTGACAAGGTTGCTTCCTGACGCACTCAAATTGCGGACATACAGTTCAGACTTTCCACCTACACCCTCCGGTTTCGTGCAGAAGGCGACCTTCTTCCCATCGGGAGAAATTTCGGGATGGTAGGAATCTATGGTATCCAGTATTTCCACAACAGTCACCTTTGACCCGTCAAAATAGTCTATGTAAGCCAAATTTCCGGTCTGGTCATTTCTGAAGACCAGTTTCACTTCATAAACTCCAGTAAGGTTCTGCAGAGTGAGCGAATTTGCAACCGGGGTAACCGGGATCGAATTTTGTTTCTCGTCTTTAGCCATCCAAGCGGCATTCGGAATGGCCCCGAACGCAAGACGGAAACCCACATAATCCGCGCGGGTCGATGAAGTCACCGTATAGACGTCTCCCCGGCTAAACGCGGCCATAGAAGCAGCCGCATTGCGGTAGCTCCCCCCTTTCAAGACCCTTTCTCCGAGGCCACCGCCATCGGAAGCCCCCACGTAGTTCACGACCGTCGTGTCACGAAAAGAGCCAAGCCAATCGTTCGTCCATTCCATGACATTCCCGGCCATATCGCACAAGAGCTGGGGAACGTTCTCAATAGGCACACCGAGCGACGAGCAGACACTGTGCACCCTATATTCCGAATTTTCGGATGTCCATCCAAATTGGGGATTCCAGTTATACTGCGCGGCAAACATCCATTCCGACTCCGTCGGCAACCGGTAAGCTTCCACTTCCGGGCGAAATTCCAACTTGTCCAAGCCAACACAGTGTCCACCGTCATCGTAAACGGTCGCCCCGTACACATAGGACGTGTCACGGCCTTCCTGACGGCTGCGGGCATTGGCAAACAGGACTGCATCGTAAAAGGTCATGTTCGAAGCAGGGAGCGAATCATTGACGCAATCCAGCCGAGCCATTTTCCCAGAACCGGAATTCATCAAATCGATCAGGGAATTGTACTCCCCACAAGTTACCTCGTGCCGGCCAATCATAAAATCGTACGAAAAGGCGACACTCATCTGGGGCTGTTCTTTTTTCTTCGCCGAACTCTGATTCGTCCCCAGCACGACCGTCGAACCCTTCGAAGCCATTTTCACCAGTTCCGACCGCAAGACGTTCAGGACTGTAACACTGGATGAAGAATTAACCGGGATGTCTTCTGCCGAAGAAGAAAAGGACGAATATTCAACGATTAGGCTAGAAGAACTCGATTCAGGAAATTCCTCCTCGGGAACAGAAGATACGTCCTCGTCCTCGGAAGAACAAGAAGCAATCGCAATTGCGATTAGCAATATAAAGAACCGACCTACCATCTACCCCCGGTTGGGTCTCAAACTATTCTAAATATATTTTTTGTTTACAATATAGTGTAAATACGGGGTTTAGGCAAGCCTAGGTTTACCCGTCCATCCGAGTTTTTCACGGAGAGCGCCCACGAATCCCGTATGGCGCATGCGGATGAACGTCGTCACGGAGGCACTCTCGCTCAAAGTCACATGTTCACCTTGTTTCATCTCGACAAAGCTACGCCCATCAAAGACGAGGTCCAGCGAACCGTCCACGGCCGACTTGATTTGCATCTTCTTGTCGGTCAGCGAAAGCACCAGGGGACGCACCGAAAGGCTGCTCGGGGCAACGGGAGTCAGCACCACGGCAGGGGTATTCGGATGGATAATCGGCCCGCCAGCGGCCAGGTTGTAGGCGGTCGAGCCGGTCGGGGTCGAAATCAGCAGGGAATCGGCCCAGTATTCGGTGAGCTGGGTGCCGTTGTAGGCCACGTTCACGTTCACCATGCGCTCGGGCATGTGCGGGCGAATGTGGAGCTCGTTCAGCACAGTCTGTTTGGCAATGCACTTCTTGCCGCGATAGACGGCGACATCGATCATCATGCGCTCGCGTGTCGAAAAATCTCCGGCCAGCAAATCGTCGAGAGTCTTCGTGAGGCCTTCCACACGGGATTCCGCCAAAAAACCGACACGCCCCACGTTCACGCCGAGAATGGGCGTATTGTGGCCGAGGGCGATATGCGCAGCCGACAGCACGGTACCGTCGCCACCAATAGCCAGGAGCATGTCCATCTTATGGAGTTCGGACTGCTTGACAGCGACAATCGGCTTCTTGACCAGACCTCCGAGCGTATTGATAGCGCAGAACTTGATTTCAGGATGCTCTTTCGCCCAAGCACCGACCAGTTCCAAGGCAAGAACCAGGTCCGCACTTTTGTCCTTGAACCCGACGATGCCTATTCTTTTGAACGGAGTCTTCATGCGCCCTCCTTTTCAGAATTTTCCTGGACCAACACGCTCTTGAGTTTATCGGTGATTCCCGGGAAAATATTTTCCACCAGATCGCAATTCTTTACCGGTTCCTCATTCTGCAGTGCAAGCGAAAGCACTGTAAGCGCAAGACCGACCTGCGGCCACTCGCCGCCATCGAAATCACTGCCGTTGACAATGTTTTCCATACCGCGGATGACAATCCCGTCGTCGTAGACGCCCACTTCCACGCCCGTCTTGCGTAAATTCTCGGCCAAAAATTCATTCACAGAGCGCATCGAGTCGCGCACTTCCTTGGGCAGGCGGAGAATGGTTTCGCCCGAGGCAAAGCAGGCTGCCACAGAAAGCAGCGCATACTCCTCGAGAGCGGTCGAAACCAGTTCCTCGGAAAAACGGCGTCCCTGCAGGCGCTTGCCAGCAGCGAGCGGACGAATCTCCAAATCCCCGTAAACGTCGCCAAACTTTTCGCGACGCGATACCGTCTCGATGTTTGCGCCCATACGCTTTAGGCAGCCGAACGCTCCGGCACGGCCACCGTTCAGGTCGACATTCTTGACTCGCACGACGGTTTCCTTGTGGAGAGCGCCGATAGTCACAAGCAAGGCAACCGCAAAGGCTTCCGTCGCATCGCCGGGAATGTAGTACTCTCGGGCAGTAATCACCTTCGTTTCCGAAAGTTCCGTCGCCTGGGTACGCTCAATCTTTTTTCCCTGGGCCATCATCAAGCGGCGTTCAAATTCACTCAGTTGTTCCATGCCGCGGCCCTCGTACTTGAGCGCCACACCGAAATACTGGAGCATACGGGTCAACTGGTCGCGCACCACGGACGCTTCTTCGAAGGCAAGGTATTCGCTACGGACAAGCGTGCGCAACAGCAGGCGGTTACGCATGATATAGGGAACGTTGCCAAGGGAATCCTTGCGAATCGCAGGTTCCGCAATCTGGAAACAGAACGAAAACTTCGCCGGTTCGTCGCCCTGCACGTCCACCTTGAAATACTTCTGAAGCACATCCTTGGCCGCATTCACGGATGCAATGCCGGCCTCGTCGGCTTCGGCGGCAAAGGTAAAGACGGTGTCGCAGGACTTGCTCGCAAGCGTCCACAAAAGAACGCTCTCGTATTCCGGGAAATCTATCGGGAGCAATGTCGGGGCAGAATACTGGAACCCCTTGCCGGTCAAGACCAACTGGTGTCCCTGCTGTTCGTACTCAAGTCCGAATTCCTTTAAAGCGGTGGCAAAACGCTCGGCCCCCGTAGCCCATGCAAAATCTTCAAAAACGGTCCGGCCGTTCACCAGCAGGGCCATAAGGAAAGCAAGTTTCGAGCGTTCGCGGTCCGGGTTAATAAACAAGTCCATTCTCAGCAAATCTCTTCGTCAAAAAATGATAAACTATCGCTCCTTGACCTCGTATTCAAGGTAGCGAAGCACGTTAACGGCACGGGCAGCCTCCTCGGGAGTCTTGAACGCAAGCAGCAGCGTTCCGGCCACATTCTCGCGGACCTTCATCAGTTCGATATCGCGGATGTTCAAGCCTTCTTGGGCAAGCGGCTGCATCACGCTGAGGAGCGCACCCGGTTTGTCCTTGAGCTGCACCGTAATTTCGGAAAAAGACGCGGCGGCGTTCCTGCCCGGCGAAAACAAGCTTGCACGGCCATCGTTGCCGGCCTTGAAAATCTGGGCCAGGGATTCGGAATTGTCTCCGGACACATCGGCGACTGGCTTTGCTCCATCCACCACGGCCAACTTGTCCATCGCCTCGATGGTCTCGCCGAGGCCGTCGCGAACCTCGCGCAGGGCAAGCACAGTCTCGTCACGGTTCGTGACGGCAATGTCGTGCCACATTCCCCAACCGCTCGCGGCGATACGGGTCATGTCGCGGAACGCGCGACCCGCATAGTGCTGGTAGTTGTGCTTGAGCAAGCGTTCAGGCAACTTTGCGGCAAGCGTAGAGCTCAGCATCTGTGGCATGTGACTCACCCAAGCCATGGTCCGGTCATGATGTTCCGGCGGGAACACAACCGCATTGGCCCCTAAAAAGCGCACTAGTTCCAGAAGCGGCGCATAAACGGATTCGTCCGTTCCTTCCGGCGGACACACGAACCAATAGGCGTTCTCAAAAATGGCAGGATCGTTAAACTCGCAGGTTCTCTTCTCGGAGCCGGCCATCGGATGGCTGCCCACAAAGCGGAACGGTTGCGGGAGCCTTGCCCCCGCCTTGCAAATCTGCACCTTGGTACTGCCGATATCGCTCACCAGGCACGTTTTATTCCCACAAGCTGACGAAGCCCAGGACACGTTGCCCAGAGCATCAATCGTCCTAAGGATATGGAGAATCGGGGAACAGAGCAAGATGAGGTCACAATCCTTTGCCCATTCCTCTACCTGGTCGTACACAAAAAATTCATCCGCCAAGCCAAGTTCTCGTGCACGCTTGAGCGTCGAAGGCGAACTCACGGCGCGGATTTTCGTCGGCAATTCAGCCTGCTTTATCGCCGAAGCAATGGAACCGGCCAAAAGACCAAAACCGACCAGGGCAACACGCCGGAGCGAAAGCCGAGCAGCAAAACCTTCCGCCATCTACTCCTCCACCTTCCGAGTTTCTTCCATAATCACACTAAAAATTTTCTTGATAGAATCCGGCGTAAGCGGACCGCCCGCTACACGAGCCTTTTCGGACACGCAATCCAAAACGCTCTGTTCACGCGAAGCATCAAAAACAGGCAACCCCTGCTGCCGTTTAATTTCACCAATCTTCTCGGCGTAAGATGCCCGCTTGTTCAGGAGGGCAATCAGTTCATCGGTCAACCCGTCAATCTTTGCGCGCAAGTCATTGATATCCATGCCCACGAATGTAGCAAATAATTCCATACGGCCATGCCGTGCCATACCCAAATTTGCTAAATTTGGCGTCATGAACAAGTCAGTACCTATTACGCTGCTCACCGGTTACCTCGGAGCCGGAAAAACCACCCTCCTCAATTTCGTCCTCAACAACCAGCAAGGCTACCACGTCGCCGTCATCGTGAACGATATCGGTGAAGTGAATATCGACCAGACGCTCATCGAAAAGGGCGGAAACATCACCAAGGAAGACTCCGGCAAGGTCGTCCCGCTCTCCAACGGCTGCATCTGCTGCTCACTGAAGACCGACCTCCTCGAACAGATTGCCGAACTCCTCGAGATGGGAAAATTCGACTACATTCTCATTGAAGCAAGCGGCATCTGCGAGCCCATCCCTATCGCGCAGACCATCTGCATGGCCGGTGGCCAGCTGCAGAGCCGCGACGGACGCCCGCTCCGCTGCCACCTGGACAACATCGTGTCCGTGGTCGACGTTGCCCGTCTCGCCGACGAATTCTCCGGTGGACAGAAATTGCTCGACGACAACCTCGAAGAAGAGGACATCGCAAACCTGCTTATCCAGCAGATTGAATTCTGCAACACCATTATCATGAACAAGGTCGATTCCATTTCCAAGAACGACCTTGAACACGTGAAGGCCGTGGTGCGTGCATTGCAGCCCGAAGCCAAGATGATCGAGACGAACTACGGCAAGGTCGAGATGAAGGATATCCTCGACACCAAGCAGTTTGACTTTGAAAAAGTCGGGAACTCCGCCGCCTGGGCCAAGGAACTCATGAAGGAAACGGCTCCCGAAGACGTCGATGACGACGATGAACACGACGAGCACGAGCATCATCATCACGACCATGACGAAGATGAACACGAACATCATCACCATGATCATGACGAACATGACCACGAGCACGAGGACCACAGCCATTGCGACCATGAACATGGCGTGTGCCACTGTGGCCACCACCACGACAAGGACCATCCGCATGGCGATGAATACGGCATCAGCACGTTCGTTTACGAACGCCGCCGCCCGCTCATCCGCGAACGTTTCGAAGTGTTGCTGGACGACTACCCCACAAGTATCATCCGCACCAAGGGACTTGTGTGGTTCGAAGACGACCGCGACAACAGTTTCTTGTTCGAACAGGCCGGCAAGCAGGCTTCTGCCCAGAATTTCGGCCCCTGGTTCGCTTCCGAAAACGAAGAAATGCAAAAGCGCATTCTCCGCGAAAACCCGGACCTCGTGAAAGTGTGGGACGAAAAGTACGGCGACCGCATCATCCGTCTCGTATTCATCGGCCAGCACATGGACAAGAAGAAGATCATCGCCGCGATGGATTCCTGCCTCGGCGAATAACTTCCGAAAAGCCATCAAAAACTATAACAACACGCCTCGACCCAGTCGGGGCGTTGTTGCATAGTCGAGTACGTATTTGTGCCAAAACTAGTGAACGAATAAAATTGTTTTATGATTCCCGATAAAGTCGGGAATAATAGTTCGTTACTTCCCAGCGATTTCCTTAGCCTTCGCCTCGATTTCGGCGATGGCTTTTTTGTGACCTTCAGCAGAGTCTTCGTTGCCGAGCACGATGTTCACGAACACGGAACCCGCGACCACGGCGTACACGTGCTTGGAAAGCACCTTGGACTGTTCGCCGTTACGGATGCCGAAGCCACCGAGCACCTTAGCGCCACCCTTACCGACGGTGTCGATAAAGTCGAGTGTCGCCTGGTCAATCGTGGTTTCGCTGCCGGTAGTACCTGCACGGAGAGCCGCATAGATGTACTTGAATCCATGAGAGGCCATCGTTTCGAGGCGTTCCTTCGTCATGCTGGGTGCTGCCACCGGGATGTTTTCGAGGCCGTGCTTCTTGCAGGCTTCGGTGAGGCCTTCGTCGCAATCAAACGGCAGGTCGGGAATGATGCAGGCGGAAACGCCAGCGTCCTTGCACATCTTCACGAAGTTCTCGATGCCCGGAGTGAAGGCAAGCGAGCCATAGGTCATGATGTAGATAGGCGTTTCGGGGTGGCGTTCGTGAATTTTCTTCACGATTTCGAGTCCCTGCTTGGTAGAGAAACCCTTTTCAAGCGCGACTGTAGAGGCCGTCTGGATAGCGGGACCGTCTGCGCTCGGGTCACTGAAGGCAAGCTGGATTTCGAGGATGTTCGCGCCACCCTTCACGAGGGCATCGGCGATGGCGATGGATGTTTCTGCGTCCGGGAACCCGGCAATGAGATGAGACATTAAGTTCATAGCTTAGACGATAGACCGCTTCGCTGGTAGACGATAGACGAAAGATCTTAATTTCAATCTACTTCATCTAGAAGCATTGCTTGGTCTTCTCCTTATAGTTAAAGTTTAATTGTTTATTAATTGGATTTATCCTTAAATACGAGAAAATGAAAATTCTTTCGTCTGTAGGACCGAAGGTCCGTTCTTTCGTCTATTTATTCATTATCTCCGCGTCATGGATGTCTTCATTATTTTCGAGGCGCTTGAGTTCCGCCTTCAGGAATTCCTTCCACTTTTCAGGGCGGAACACCGGGCTCGTGATAAAGATGTCCTTGTCTCCGCGGCCGCTCATGTTGATGACGAGCGCCTTGTCCTTCGGGAGTTCCTTCGCAATCTTCATGGCGGCGGCGCCGGCGTGCGCGCTTTCGAGCGCAAACAGGATGCCTTCGTTGCGGGCGAAGAACTTCACTGCGTCTAGGGCTTCCTTGTCGAGGATGCTCGTGAATTCCACGCGGCCCGATTCACCGAGGGCAGCAAGCTGCGGGCCGATACCCATGTAGTCAAGACCGGCAGAAATGGAGCGGGTCGGCAGAGACTGGCCGTCTTCATCGATGAGGAAGCGGCTCTTGTAACCCTGCACAATGCCTTCGCGGCTCGCGTTACCCGTCATGCGGGAAGCGTTCTCGCCCATGTTCGGGCCGATGCCACCGGCTTCGGCACCGATCAGGCGCACGTTCTTTTCTTCAATAAACGGGGTAAACACGCCGATGGAGTTGCTTCCGCCACCTACGCAGGCGACGACCGCGGCGATGTCGATGTTACGTTCGGCAGCCTGGCGCTTGACTTCTTCGCCGATGATGGACTGGAACGTACGGACGATATCTGGGAACGGAGCAGGGCCGAGGGCAGAACCGAGCACGTAGTGCGTGTTCTGGAAGTTCGTTGCCCAGTCGCGCATCGCCTCGTTCACGGCGTCCTTCAAAGTGCGGCTGCCGCTCGTGACCGGCACGACCTTCGCACCGTACATTTCCATAGTGGCCACGTTCGGCTGTTGGCGGCGAACGTCCACTTCGCCCATGTACACGACGCATTCAAGCCCGAGCTTGGCGCAGGCGGCGGCGGTGGCGAGCCCGTGCTGACCGGCACCCGTTTCGGCGATGATGCGGGTCTTGCCCATCTTCTTGGCGAGCAAGCACTGACCAATGGCGTTGTTGATCTTGTGGGCGCCCGTGTTGGCGAGGCCTTCAAGCTTGATGTAAATCTGAGCGCCGCCCAAAAGTTCGGTCGCCGTCGGGGCAAAGTACAGCGGAGTCTCGCGGCCAATATAGTCGCGCTGGATGATACGGAGCTCCTCGAGGAATTCCGGATCGTGGATATACTTGTTGAATGCCACTTCGAGGTCATCGAGCGGGCGGCGGATGATTTCGGCAACATACTTGCCGCCGAACTTGTCAAAGAAACCGTTGTTGGAGGCCGTGAGGGATGAGGTCGCGCTAAAGCGCTTTGAGCACGCTTCGCTTTGAGATATGGAGTTGTTTATTTTATTCTGCGTCATTTTTTGAAAGGAATGGTTAATGGCTAGGGTTAAAGGTTCTCGGGGTAAAAAAATTAAGGCTTCCGGAGAGTCCGAAAGCCTTTTGCAAACACTTGATGAAATCGGCAAAACCGGACTCTATGTTCTAGAGCCCCACCACCAACGGTTGAAACGGATTGCAGATTTCATCTTCATGTCGCATAATTTAGGAATGTCTTTTTTCAATGGCAAGGGGTCGCTTTTAGAAAAGACAAAAAAAATGAAGGCTTCCGGGAGTTCCGAAAGCCTTCTGTTAAACACTTGATGAAATTGGCAAAACCAGAATCCCGTTTCGAGAACTTCATCGCAAGCAGCGCAAGCGTCGAAGCGGATTGCCAATTTCATCTTTATGGTAAACAATATAGACTCTAATTCATTGATAGTCAATAGTTTAACGTCATTTTTATGTAATATTTTATTATCCTTTGTGTAATTTTCGCCTATTTTTTGACTTTTTGGAACAAATCACGCAATTTCTGGGAGGCCTTGATTCCAGGCGCGTCTTCGACACCGCTGGAAACGTCGATGAGTTCGGGATGGAACTTTTCGCAAATCGTGCCCACATTTTCGGGCGTGATGCCGCCTGCAAGCCAGATCGGCAAATCGCCGGCTTTTTCACGCAGCAATGACTCGGGAATGGTCTTGCCGGTACCACCGGGAATACCTTCGACTTTCGCATCCAGCAAGATGCGCGGTTCTCCGTTCTTGCGGAGGCTGGCGACTTGCTCAAAGTCGGAAGCTTCGCCTACGCGGACGGCAGCATAGCAGGGAATATCCGGATAAAGATTGCTTCGCACTTCGTGCTCGCAATGACATGTTTGGTTCGATTGCGCGGGAACTTGCTTGGGCAGCACGGGAGTCGGGATTCCGTGGAACTGAACTGCATCCAAAACGCCTTCCTGCGCGAGCTTGATGGCTGTCTTGCCTTCTTCGGAATTCGGGTCGGTAATGACACCGACGAGAAGCGGGGCTTTTTCGGGTGTGCGGGCTGCGCGAATTTTTTCAGCGAAACTGCGCACGAATTCCTCGGTCGTGAGCCGTTTTGTAGTGCTGAATACAAACCCGAGCATGTCGGCACCGAGCTCAGCGGCCAGCAAGCCGTCTTCTTCGCGCGTGATACCGCAAATCTTGACCAAAGGACGATTCTTGCCAAAGATTGCTTCGTCACTTTGTTTCTCGCAATGACAAGTGACGTTGGACGATGCGTGAATGTGTTTCAGCACTTTTCGTTCCGCGAACTTTTTCCAGAACCCGCCTCGCGCATTTTCGCCGCACGCTTCAAAGGCGCCAACCACTTCTTTCGCCAGCGGAGGATTCTTCGCGACGGCCTCCCCCACGAGGATTCCCGTAAACCCGAGGCTACGTGCATAGGCTGCATCGCCAGCACTCAAAATGCCAGATTCAAAGACTGCCTTTGCCGGGAGCTTGCTACGCACCGACGCCGGTACCAGCGGATCCGTATGGAACGTGGCTAGGTCGCGCGAGTTTACGCCTGCGACAATCGTCTTTGCAGCAGCATCGCCGAGGGTTTCCGTCACTATTTGCAACTTGCGGAAGTCATCCTTTTCGCGGACTTCGACAAACGCCTGCATGTCAAAAGACTGAGCGCGCTTTGCCATCTTCACGAGTTGTTCGTCATCAAGAATCCGGGCAATCAAGAGAACGGCATCGGCTCCGCAGCGGTACGCGATATCAATTTCGTCTTCGAACAGCAAGAAATCTTTGCGGAGCACGGCGCACGCATGCAAGCCCTGCTGGCGGCGGATTTCCATCAGATCTGCAACTGCAATCAGGTCGCGTAGTGAACCCTTGAAGTAGTTCATCTCGGTCAGCACCGATACCGCCTGGGCATGCGCTTCAGCATAAGTCGTCGCCAAAGTCACCGGGTTTAAATCCGGCGCAATGTCGCCCTTTGACGGCGATGCGCGCTTGACTTCGAGAATCGCACCCGCATTGCCGAGGAATTCCGTATGGCCTACGCGGCGCTTTTCCGGAATGTCGATGCCAAAGTTCAGACCGAGCCGCTCGATGTCGGCGCGACGCTTCTCCACGATTGTTTGCAGTATATCAGACATGTAGATTGTCATGCCCGCTTGCGCGGGCATCTCCCATTACGAGTTGGTTTGAACCTTCACTTCTTCGATCTTCTTCAGCACGGAGCCATCTTCCATGGCCTTCATGGCCTTGTCGAAGCCTTCCTTGATGCTCTCTGCCTTCTTGCTGATGTAGAGGGCGGCACCAGCGTTCAGGGCGCAGGCATACTTGATGCCCGGGCGACCGTTGCCATTCAGCACGTCAAGAGCGAGGTTGAAGTTGTCGACACCCGTACCGCCGGCGAGGTCTTCGGGGTCCACGGCCGGGACGCCGAATTCCTTCGGGTCAATACGGTATTCGCGATATTCACCGTCTTCCAGGATTTCGGCAATGGTCGTCGGGACGCACGGAGAGATTTCATCGTAGCCGTCATCGGAGATGGCGACCATCACGCGCTTGGCACCGAGGGACTTCGCCGCCTTGGTGAACGGTTCCAGAATCGACTTGCTGTAAACGCCGAGCATGAGGTACTTGGCTTCGGCCGGGTTCGTGAGGGGGCCGAGCAGGTTCATGATGGTCTTCACGCCGAGGGCACCACGAACCGGGCCGGCAAAGCGCATGGCGCTGTGGTAGACCGGAGCCATGAGGAACACGAAGTTCGTCTTGTCGATGACGCTGGCAGCCTTTTCCGGAGTCATGTCCAGTTTGAAGCCGGCTGCGGTGTAGAAGTCGGCAGCGCCAGACTTGCTGGAAACAGCGCGGTTGCCGTGCTTGGCCACCTTGGCGCCGCAGCTGGCGGCAATCAGGCCGGAGAGCGAGCTCACGTTGAAGCTGCCCTTGCCGTCGCCACCGGTACCCACGATGTCGGTGAGTTCGTCACCGCTGTACGGGAACTTGCGCTTCTTGCTGCTCAAGACCTTCGCGCAGCCCGCGATTTCTTCGGTCACGGGGCCCTTGCTGGAAAGTGCGGTAAGAATAGCGGCCATCTGGCGTTCGTCCATGATACCGTCGGTCAGGTCTTCCATGAACATTTCAGCGGTTTCGCGGCTCAGATCCATGCCTGCGGTAAGCGTGTTCAGGATTCCACGGATGTCGAGCGGTTCGCGACGGTAGTTGAGGAATGCTTTGAAGAATTCGTCGGCGCGGCCGCTCGCGATAGATTCCGGGTGGAACTGCACACCTTCGATCGGGAGCGTCTTGTGGCGAATACCCATGATGTCGCCGTCGGTGGCGCGGGCAGTCACTTCGAATTCCGGAGAGAGCGTCGCTTCGTCGATGACGAGGCTGTGGTAACGCGTGAAGATGTTTTTCTTGCCGATGGTGCGGAAAAGCCCCTTGCCGTCCAGGTCGATTTCTTCGGCGATGCCGTGCTTGATGAACTTGGCCTGCACAATCTTTGCGCCGAAAGCGTAACCGATAGCCTGGTGACCGAGGCACACGCCGAGAATCGGGAGCTTGCCAGCAAAGTGCTTGATGGCTTCCACAGAGATGCCAGCGTCTTCGGGGCGGCCCGGGCCCGGGCTCACAATGAGGCGGCTCGGGTTCAGCTTTTCAATGTCGGCGACGGTGCATTCGCGGCTACGGAGCACACGGATTTCTTCAGTGGTAATCTTGGCCAACGCCTGATAAACGTTGTAAGTAAAAGAGTCGTAGTTGTCGATAATGACGATCATAGTTGTAATCTCTTTTTTTAAAGTTTTAGGGATTTATGTCATTGCGAGGCTGAAAGCCGAAGCAATCTAATTCTCCCCCTCCAGTACGGCTCTGATTGCTCCGAGCTTTTCGTTCGTTTCTTCAAATTCGCGGTCGGCATTCGAGGCCGCGACAATGCCACCACCGGCCTGCAGGCTGATGGTCTTACCCTGCTTGAGGCAGCAACGGATAGCGATGCAGAAATCCAAGTCGCCGTCGGATTCCATGTAGCCCACCGCACCGGCGTAGAAGCGGCGCTTGACCTTTTCAAGGCCAGAGAGGATTTCAATCGCGCTGATTTTCGGAGCGCCGCTCACCGTGCCTGCCGGGAAGCTGGAGCGCAGCACTTCGATGGCCTTCTTGTTCTTTGCCACACGTCCCTGCACGTCAGAGACCAGGTGAATCACGTGGCTGAACTTTTCGCATTCCATATACTTGGTGGTTTCCACCGTACCGGCTTCACAGACGCGGCCGAGATCGTTACGGGCCAGGTCCACGAGCATCAAGTGTTCGGCGCGTTCCTTCGGGTCACCCTTCAGGTTCTTCATCAAGGCTTCGTCTTCCACGTCATCCTTGCCGCGGCGGCGAGTGCCTGCAATCGGGTGAATCGTAGCGATACCGTCACGCACGCGCACCAAGCTCTCCGGCGATGCACCGATAAACTGGTGCGTACCGTAATCGAGGAAGAACATGTACGGAGACGGGTTCACCGTGCGGAGGCGGCGGTAAATGTCGAGCGCTTCGATGTCGCTTGCAAATTGGATGCGGCGAGAAGGCACTGCCTGCACGATGTTGCCGGCGATGATATGCTTCTGCAATGCCTCGACCTTTTCGGTGTATTCCTTGCGGGACTGTTCCAGGTCGGTCATCGTGATGCCCTTGCCGTACTGCTGTTCCGGGGCGAGGTAGCTGAAATCGAGGTCAGCAAGGCGAGCCTTCACGCGTTCGATGGCTGCCTTCAAGTCAATCTGGTGTTCTTCGTAGTTCAGGGCGAACAGGTGAAGCTTTTCGGTAAAGTGGTCGAACACGATGTAGATGTGGCCCACCAGAAATTCAGCTTCGGGAATGTTGAGTTCGTCGACCTGCGGGGCAAGGCGAATCGTATCGCAACGGGCACAGAATTCATAACCGAGGTAGCCCACGCCCGAAGAGGGAATAGGAATCTGGTTAGGCGGCACCGTATTTTCGGCAGAAATCAGCGTGAGGGCGTCAAGAATGTCACCCTCGCCTTCCTTGAGGAACGTGCTTTCCTTGCCGTCGATGATGATGCTCACGTCCTTCTCGTTCTGGCGCAGACGGAAGCCTTCGTCCACCATCAAGGTAGAGTAGCGGCTACGGCCGTGCGAGAAACTCGCCGATTCGAAGATGGCCTTCGCGCCAAGCTTCTTGCCGAGCGAAAACGGGGTGTAACGTTCACCGGGCAGCGCCACGTAGATGCTGTCGGTACGGGGTTCGTAGTTAGGACTTTCCGTAATGTGCTTTGTTGCGGTTGTCATGTTATCCTCTGGTTTAAAAATTCGTTTGCCTTTTTCGTTTCGGGTTCCGCAAAGGCTTTTTTGTCCCGGAGGATTTCGTTTTAAGCAAAAAAGGAAGGCCTCCGTGAGTCCGGAAGCCTTTGCTTAAAATCTTGGGTGATTTGCTACAAATACCGGGCTCTATGTCAGAGTCCGCGCCACCAACGACGGTTAAGGGTTGCACTTGTTGCGTAAATCATCATGGCCCAAAAATATCTATCAATAATCCGGTTGTCAAGGGGTTACTTCAAAAAAAGTTCTTTTTTTCAAGAAAACGAGAACATAATATATATCTAATGGCACCACCAAAGATACGTTGATAAAGGCAAATCACCTCGACCAATCGTCAAACGAAGCGTCACTGGGCATGCGCCAATCGGCACGCGGGGACAGCGAGATGGTTCCCACCTTCGGGCCATCCGGGATGCAACTACGCTTGAACTGTTGCGTAAAGAAACGACGCACGAAAACGGCAAGGGCCTTTTCCAATTCCCCGTCAGTGAATCGGCCTGCAAAGGCATACTTGGCGAGGAACAGGAGCTTTTGAGGCGGAGCACCGTATTTCACGAAATGGTACAGGAAGAAATCGTGAATTTCGTAGGCACCCAGGATGCTCTCGGTCTTTTGCGCAATTTGCCCGTTGGGAGCGGCAGGCAAAAGTTCCGGAGAAACCGGAGTGTCCAAAATATCCTTGAGCACCCCCCTGAGCGCAGCATCGGAACGGCCTGCATACCAATCCACAATATGGCGCACGAGCGTCTTGGGGACATCGCAGTTGACAGCGTACATCGACATGTGATCGGCATTGTAAGTGCTCCACCCGAGCGCAATTTCGGAGAGGTCTCCCGTGCCAATAACAATTCCGCCCTCGCTGTTCGCGACATCCATCAGTATTTGGGTGCGTTCCCTAGCCTGGACGTTTTCGTAAGTCACGTTAAAAACCTTCGGATCGTGCCCAATATCGGCAAAATGCAATTGACAGGCATTGCGGATATCAACAGTCCTGAGTTCCACGCCCAAAAGTTCCGCAAGCACCACCGCATTGTTCTTGGTACGCCTCGTGGTCCCAAACCCGGGCATCGTGAGCGCAAGAATTTCGTTGGCAGGGCGCTTGAGCAACTTGAATGTTTCCGCAACAACGAGCAAAGCCAAAGTCGAATCGAGGCCGCCCGAAAGCCCGATGACGGCACGCTTACTATGCGACGCATCGAGACGCTTTGCAAGCCCCGCGCACTGGATGTTGAAAATCTCGGTGCAGGATTGATCCCTGGTTTCCAGGTTTCCCGGCACAAAAGGCGCCGGCGAGACAAAACGAAACTTGAGCGATTCAACCGGGCGCAGGTTTTCAATCGTAGCGGCACGGGCATAGACCTCCCGGCCGTCAAAGTCCTGGAAGGAACCTTCGCTTAGACGCTGCATGTTCAGTCGATCGGCATCGACATCGGCATAAATAATTTCTGTTTCGCGGGAAAACGGCTTGTTTTCGGCCAGCATGCTACCATTTTCGGCAATCATCAAATGGCCGCTAAAGACCATATCCGTCGTCGATTCATGTACGCCAGCCGAAGAATACACGTAGGCAGCCATGCAGCGTGCCGACTGGTTCAGCACCAGGTTACGTCGGTAATCCTGCTTGCCCACCAACGCATCGCTCGCGGAAAGGTTTACAATGACATTGGCCCCGGCAAAAGCAAGCTCGCCGCTAGGCGGCGCCGGAGTCCACAAGTCTTCGCAAAGTTCCACGCCCACGCGGACCTCGGAACCAGAACCTTTCACCGTAATAAAATTCGTCACCGGGACATCGCCCGCCCCTTCGATACAGCAAAGGACCGGATGCCCGTCAGCACCGCCCCGCAACAAGTCTCGGCCACTCGAAAAATGGCGTTTTTCGTAGAACTCGCGCTGGTTCGGCAAATGAATCTTGGGCGTTACCGCAACCACCTTGCCTCGCTGCAAAAAAGCGGCACAATTATAAAGACGGCCAAACATCCGAAGCGGAAGCCCTACGGCAATAACCGCGTCTGACTCTTCGAACGCCTTTGCGATTTTCAGTAGCGAATCCAGGCTATTCCTGAGCAAAAGTTCCTGATGGAACAAATCGCTGCAAGTGTATCCCGTAATGCTGAGTTCAGGGAACACGACAAAAGCCGCCCCGTTGGAAACAGCGGCAGCGGCACTTTTTATAATCTCTTCGGTATTGTAGGCGGTATCGGCCACCCGCAAACGCGGAGAGACACACGCAAAACGATAAAATCCAAACATGAGAAAAATATGTTAGAGTCTGCTTACCTTCGCGCGAGCGTCGGCCATGGCACGCACCACGAGGGAGGCTCCATTCGCACAGTCGCCCACCGCATAGATGTGTCGAGCTGGATCCGGGATAATCGCCGTACGCGGGGTCAGCTTAAGTCCGAGATCGTTCACGATGCCTTCGGCAGGAACGCCGGTGAAGCCCATCGCGAGCACAACGAGATCGGCCTCGATGATTTCCGTCGTATTCGGGACCTCGTTCGGCTTGAGCGGTTTGCCTTGCGGGGACATTTCCCAGTCGACCTTCACCACTTCGACACCGGCCACGTGACCGTTCTTCACAATGAACTGCTTGGACGAAACATTCCAGCGGCGCTCGCCACCTTCATGCTGGGCGTAGCTCGTGCGCAGCACGTAAGCCCAATCGGGCCACGGCGTCGACGGAGAACGGGTCTCGGGCGGCTTCGGCATGAATTCCACCTGCAGCACGCTTTCGCAGCCTTCGCGGATGGATTTGCCCACACAGTCGTTACCCGTATCGCCACCACCGATAATCAAGACTTTCTTGCCCTTGGCACTGAAGCGCTCGGGATTCGTTTCGCCGGGTCTGTTCGCCCCATGCAAAAAGTCGAGCGCGAGGAAGATGCCTTCGGCTTCGCGGCCAGGGATTTTCAGGTCACGGGCGTTCGGAGTACCGATGGCAAGGATGACCTCGTCATAGTTCTTGCGGATGTATTCCGCCGAAATGTCCTTGCCGATTTCGGTATTGCACACAAACTTGATACCGGCGGCTTCGAGAAGCGCTACACGGCGGTCGATGACGGACTTGTCGAGTTTCCAGTTCGGGATGCCGTAACGGAGAAGCCCGCCCACCTTCGGATTCTTTTCGTAGACCGTCACCGCGTAACCCTTGCGGCGAAGCGCCTCGGCAGCGTACAGGCCCGAAGGACCCGAGCCGATGACTGCAGCAGTCTTTCCGTTAGGTTCTGCAGACGGGAGCTTTACCAAGCCCTGCTCATAGGCAGATTCGATAATAAATTTTTCAATCTGGCGGACCATCACCGGATCGTCATGGACATTGCCGGTGCAAGCGGATTCGCAAAGCGCCGGGCAGACGCGTCCCGTGAATTCCGGGAAAAACGCCGTCTTGCTGATGACATCGTAGGCACGTTCCAAGTTGCCAATGGCCACGGCCGCGTTGAATTCGGGGACCAAGTTCCCGAGCGGGCAGCCCGCACCATGGCAGAACGGGATGCCGCACGTATGGCAGCGGCCCGCCTGGTTGATGACCTCAATCGAAGTGAGCTTGCGCTCGACTTCCTTATTGTCCTTGACGCGCTCTTCGACAGGGCGGTAGATATCTTGAATTCGGGTTACTTGTTCCATAGAGACCTCATCCCTTCTTTGCCAAAGCGTTACGGTAATCGATCGGGAATATCTTCACAAACTTCGGACGTTCGCAGTTCCAGTTTTCAAGGATACGCTTGCCCTTCTCGCTACCCGTAGCGTCCACATGCTGCTGGATAATATCCATCAGTTCCTTTTCGCTTTCGGTACCGGGGAGCACGCTTTCCAAGTCAGCGGAATCCACATTGCAGCTCAGGTCAAAGTGACCCGTTTCGTCGTACACGTAGGCAAATCCGCCCGTCATACCGGCAGCGAAGTTCACACCCACACGACCGAGCACGACCACGCGGCCACCCGTCATGTATTCGCAACCGTGGTCACCCACGCCTTCGCTCACCAGAAGCATACCGGAGTTACGGATGCCGAAGCGTTCGCCGGCGAGACCGTTGATGAAGATCTTGCCGCTCGTTCCGCCGTAACCGATGACGTTACCGGCAATGACGTTCTCTTCGGCCTTGAACGAGGCGTTGTGCGGCGGACGTACGATAATCTTTCCGCCCGAAAGGCCCTTGCCCATAAAGTCGTTCGCTTCGCCTTCGAGGTCGAGCGTGACACCCGGAGCGAGGAAGGCACCGAAGCTCTGGCCCGCGACACCCTGAAGGTGAATCTTGATGGTATCTTCGGGGAGACCCTTCACGCCGAAGTGTTCGTCCACTTCGCCAGAAAGTTCCGTACCCACCGTACGGTCGGTGTTGTGCACCACCGTGCAAAGTTCCACCGGAGCACCGCTCTTGAGCGAGTCGCTTACGAACGGGAGTATTTCGCGACGGTCGAAGTTTTCGAGAGCTTCCTTCACGTAATTCTTATCGAAGGACTTGACGCCGCCTTCGACAGTCTGGAAAATCTTGCTGAAGTCAAGGTGCTTGGCCTTGTAGAATTCGATAGCGGAATCCTTCTCGAGGAGGTCGCTACGACCGCAGGCTTCTTCGAGGGAACGCAAGCCGAGGCTGGCGAGGATTTCGCGGACTTCGTCGGCGATGAAGAAGAGGAAGTTTTCCACGTATTCGGGCTTACCGGCAAAGCGCTTGCGGTAAGCAGCATCCTGCGTGGCGATACCCATGGGGCACTGGTTCGTATGGCACTTGCGGTCCATCACGCAACCGAGGCTTACCAGCAGGTTGGTAGCAAAGCCGAATTCTTCGGCACCAAGGAGGGCTGCCACCACGATGTCACGGCCCGTCTTGAGCTGGCCATCGACCTGGAGCTTGATGCGGCCACGCAAATCGTTAAGCACGAGCGTCTGTTCCGCTTCGGCAATACCGAGTTCCCAAGGAAGGCCGGCATGCTTGATGGAGGTGAGCGGAGATGCGCCCGTACCGCCATCGTGACCGGAAATCAGCACCACGTCGGCATGGGCCTTAGCCACACCCGCGGCAATCGTACCCACGCCCACTTCGGACACGAGCTTCACCGAGACACGGGCCTTCGGGTTCGAGTTGCGCAAGTCGTAAATGAGCTGTGCCAAGTCTTCAATGGAGTAAATATCATGATGCGGCGGCGGAGAAATCAGCGAGACGTTCGGAATGCTGTGACGGATACGGGCCACAAATTCGTTCACCTTGTGAGCCGGCAGTTGGCCGCCCTCACCGGGCTTCGCTCCCTGCGCCATCTTGATTTGCAAATCCTTTGCATGGCGCAGGTAGTCGATCGTGACGCCAAAGCGTCCCGATGCCACCTGACGGATGGCAGAACTGCGGATATCTCCGTTAGCAGCCGGAGTATCGCGGTCGGGGTCTTCACCACCTTCACCGCAGTTACTCATGGCGCCGATGCGGTTCATCGCAATGGCAATCGTCTCGTGGGCTTCAGGGCTCAAAGAACCAAGGCTCATGGCACCCGCCACGAAGTGCTTCAAAATCGATTCACGGCTTTCGACTTCGGAAATATCGATCGGAGTCGTTTCCTTGAACTTGAAGAGTCCGCGCAAAGTCGCCTGACGTTCGGACTGGTCGTTGATGAGCTTGCTGTAAACCTTGAACTTTTCGTAATCGCTGCCCTGCACGGCCTGGCGGAAAGCAGCCAGGGACTGCGGAGTCCAAAGGTGCTTCTCCCCTTCCTTGCGGAAGGCATACTGGCCACCCGACTGCAGCACGCGACTGGCGTCGGCAAAGGCGATTTTCTGACGGTCGTTGACTTCGCAGGCAATTTCCTCGAGTCCGATACCTTCGATACGGCTTGCGGTACCCGGCAGGAACTTTTCCACGAGTTCGTGGTTCAGGCCGACGGCTTCGAAAATCTGGGCGCTGCGGTAGCTGCGGAGCGTCGAGATACCCATCTTGCTCATGATCTTCAAGAGGCCCTTGTCCACGGCCTTCACATAATTTGCAGCAGCCGTCACCGGGTCGACATCCAGGTCGCCGTTGTGGCACATGTTGGTAATGGTTTCGAAAGCGAGGTACGGGTTGATGACCGTCGCGCCAAAACCGAGGAGCAAGGCAAAGTGCATCACTTCGCGGACTTCACCGCTCTGCACGATCAAGCCGATTTCGGGACGGACGCCCGCTTCCACCAGGGCACGGTTCACGCTAGCCGTCGCCAAGAGCGAAGGTATAGGCACATAGCCCCAGTCAATGTTCTTGTCCGAAAGCACGATGATATCGTACTTGTCGTTCACCGCACGCACGGCATCGCCGGCGAGGTTCTGCAAAGCAGCTTCCAGCACTTCGCCGTTTCCGCCGAGCGGGAACTGCATCTTGAGCACCTTCGCCTTGAAAGCCTTGTCGCCGATATTTTCGAAACGACGGATTTCGTCTTCGGTCACAATCGGGCGCGGAATCTTGATGAGGTGCGCCTGCTCCGGAGTCTCTTCCAAAATATTGCCGTGGTTTCCGATGTAAGTCGTAAGGCTCATCACGAGCTCTTCGCGGATCGGGTCAATGGGCGGGTTCGTCACCTGGGCGAACAGCTGCTTGAAGTAGTTGAACAGCGGCTGTGGCTTGTCCGAAAGCACGGCCAGCGCGGCATCGTTACCCATGGAACCAATCGGTTCGGCACCGTTCTTGGCCATGGGCTGCAAGATAATGGAGAGGTCTTCGGCAGAATAGCCAAAGCGCTTCTGCTGCACCAGGATGTCTTCCGGGACATCGGACGGGTTGATTTCGCTGAAGAGGCCGCGGACGCTCATCTTGTTCTCGGCAACCCAGCGGCGGTAAGGCTTGGCTCTCGCCACCTGCGCCTTCATTTCGGCGTTCTTCAAGATACGGTGGTTTTCGAGGTCGAGGTAGATGATCTCGCCGGGTTTGAGGCGGCCCTTTTCTTCCACTTCGTCGTCGCGGAGGTCAAGCACACCCGTTTCGGAGGCCATCACGAAAAGGCCGTCTTTACATAAAGTGTAACGTGCCGGACGGAGGCCGTTGCGGTCGAGGATCGCACCCGCGTTCACGCCATCGCTGAACGCCACGGCGGCAGGGCCGTCCCACGGTTCCATAAGCATGGATTCGTATTCGAAGAAGCCACGCACGTCGCGGCCGAGGTAATGCTTCTTGCCCCAGGCCTGCGGCATGAGCATCATCATCGCATGCGGGAGGCTACGACCCGCTGCGACGAGGAGCTCAAACATATTGTCCAAGCTGGCGGAGTCGCTCTGGCCCGGCATCACGAGCGGCAATAGCTTCGGCATATCGTCACCGATGATTTCGCTCTTCAGGTACGGCTCACGGGCGCGGAGGCTGTTCAGGTTACCGCGCAGCGTGTTGATTTCGCCGTTGTGTGCGAGGTAGCGGAACGGGTGCGCCAATTGCCAGGTCGGGAAAGTGTTGGTGGAGTAGCGCTGGTGCACAAGGGCGAGCGGGCTTTCGAAATCGAGGTCGTTCAGGTCCTTGTAGAAGCCTTCAATCTGGCTTGCGAGAAGGAGGCCCTTGTAGACAATGCTACGGCGGCTGCAGCTGCAGACATAGACACCCTTGCAGGCCTTTTCAATCAGGCGGCGGATTACATAAAGCTTGATATCGAAGGCAGAATCGTTTTCGAACTTGGAGCCATCGAAGAATGCCTGGCGGATATGCGGCAAAGTCTCGCGGGCCGTGTGGCCGATAGAAGAAGCATCAACGGGAACCTCGCGGAAGTTCACGAGAGAAACGCCTTCAGATTCGGCGATGCGCTTGATTTCTGCATCGAAAGCCGTCGCCTCGAGCGTATTTTCAACGAAGAACATCGCCACGCCATAGCGTTCCGGCAGATTCGCGTTCACCTTGCGGAAGAACTTGTGCGGCATAGAAAGCAAAAGACCCGCACCGTCACCGGTTTCCGGGTCTCCACCTGCTGCGCCACGATGCATGAGCCTCTTCAGGACAGTAATGCCCTGCAACACAATCTGGTGCGAGGCGACATTATTAATATTGGCAACCAGGCCGACACCGCAGGCGTCATGTTCATTGGCCGGATCGTAAAGAGCTTGAGCGTGCATATAAATCCTTTCTTCGTTTCGCGCAACCACGCGCGACATTCATTTTTGCGAAAAAGGAATGCAAAATCCGTGCCAATTAGTAACGAGCCGCTCCAAAAAATGGAAAATCGGAAATAAAATGTAAAAAACAGGCTTTTTGCTCGTTTAAAGCCCACGACATATTACAAATTATGTAACAACAATGACAAAAATTACAATTAATGTAATACCTACATACAGCAAGCGAAACTCGATACAGATAAACAAGGTCCAGGACACCAGGCAAACCCTTCCCTATTATATAAGCAGAGGGTATAAGAACAAGAACGCCCCACCTTTACACTATCCGTAACCTTTTTTGATTTTTTTCATTTTCTGTAATATTTTCACATTTCTCAAAAGCGCATCGAAAAATCAAATTTTTCTCTTTTTCAAACAAATTCCGCAAGTTTTGCATACAGGTTCACAACTTGGCACACTTTTTGCATTCATGGCACCGAAAACAAAAACACAAAAGGAGTTTGCCATGAGCAACGAATATAGAATGAAAGCAATCAAGGCCATCGCCGCGGAAAACGCCGGCGAGAACCTGCCCGCAGCACCCGCAAGCCTCGACTTCTACGGAGAAGACGTTTTTAACGCCGACGCCATGCGCGCCTATCTCCCGAAAGACATTTGCAAGAAGCTTTTCGCCACCATCGACGGCGGCGCACCGCTCGATGCCTCTATCGCAAGCGAAGTCGCCCACGCCATGAAAAAGTGGGCCATCGACCGCGGCGCAACGCACTTTACTCATTGGTTCCAGCCTCTTACCGGTTCCACCGCCGAAAAGCACGACTCCTTCCTTGAACCCGAAGACGGCAAGGCCATCATGGCTTTCAGCGGCAAGAACTTGATCGTCGGCGAACCGGACGCCTCCTCGTTCCCGAGCGGCGGCCTGCGTTCCACCTTCGAAGCCCGCGGCTATACCGCATGGGATCCGACCTCCCCTGCATTCATCAAGCGCCACGGCAACGGTGCCACGCTCTGCATCCCGACCGCTTTCTGTAGCTACACCGGCGAAGCCTTGGACAAGAAGACTCCGCTGCTCCGTTCCATTCAGGCTTTGCAGAAGTCCGCCGACCGCCTCATGGGCCTCTTCGGCGTCGCCGCACAGAAGGTCACCGTCACTCTCGGTGCCGAACAGGAATACTTCCTGATCGACAAGCGCTTCTACCTGCAGCGCCCCGACCTCTACCAGGCCGGCCGTACGCTGTTCGGTGCCGCCCCTGCCAAGCACCAGCAGATGGAAGACCATTACTTCGGTAGCATTCCGGCCCGCATCATCAACTTCATGAACGACGTGGAAAAGGAACTCTGGAAACTCGGCATCCCGGCCAAGACCCGCCACAACGAAGTCGCCCCGGCCCAGTTCGAACTCGCCCCAATGTTCGAGGAAGTGAACCTCGCCTGCGACCACAACATGCAGATTATGGAAGTGCTCCGCCAGGTCGCCGACCGCCACGGTCTCGTCTGCCTGCTGCACGAAAAGCCGTTCGCCGGCATCAACGGTTCCGGCAAGCACAACAACTGGTCTGTGAACTACGGCAAGGTGAACCTGTTGAACCCGGGCAAGGATCCGCACCAGAACGCCATCTTCCTCACCACGCTCTGCGCTGTCATCTACGCCGTCGACACCCACGCCGACCTGCTCCGTATGGCTGTCGCTAGCGCCGGTAACGACCACCGTCTCGGTGCCAACGAAGCTCCTCCGGCAATCATCTCCATGTACCTCGGCGACCAGCTTGCCGACGTCATCGAACAGCTCGAGAAGGGTGAACCCAAGTCCAGCAAGCAGGCTGGCGCAATGAAGCTCGGTTCCGACACGCTGCCGCCGCTCCCGCGCGACGCTACCGACCGTAACCGTACCTCTCCGTTCGCCTTCACCGGCAACAAGTTCGAATTCCGCGCTCCGGGTTCCAGCCAGAGCTGCTCCGAACCGAACGTCATCCTCAACACGATCGTGGCCGAAGCCTTCGACCTCATCGCCGACAAGATGCAGGACGTTCCGGCCGACAAATTCCACGAAGAACTGCAGAACCTGCTGCAGAAGATCGTGAAGGAACACAAGAAGGTCATCTTCAACGGCAACGGCTACACCGACGAATGGGTCGAAGAAGCTGCCAAGCGCGGCCTCCCGAACATCCGCACCACCATGGAAGCCCTCCAGGCCCTCGTGAAGAAGGAGAACGTGGCACTGTTCGAAAAGTACGGCGTGTTCAACAAGCGCGAACTCGACTCCCGTTACGAAGTGAACATGGAAGATTACCACAAGAAAATCCATATCGAAGGCAAGATCGCTTTCGACATTGCAAAGAACGTGGTGCTCCCGCAGGTGCTCTGTGCATACGGTAACGCGTTGAAAACCAACGAGATGGCCAAGACCCAGGGCTTCTACGCCGTGGACGGTTACGCCCGCGAGCTCGGTGAAAAGCTCAAGGATCTCGAAGCCGCCGTTGCCCAGATGGAAGCCGCTCTCGGCGACAAGCACGAAGCGATCCTCGACGCCATGGCGAACCTCCGCATCATCGTCGACAAAATCGAGAGCGTCATCCCCGACGAGAAGTGGCCTCTGCCGAAATATCGCGAGATGCTTTTCATCTACTAAGATAAAGCCTAACAAGAAGTTAAACCACATAAAATGCAGTCCGTTGGTCTAGTACTGGCGGATTGCATTTTACAAAAAATGAAACCCCTGTGCTCCAAAAAAAATATTCAAAAAACCTCTTCCAAACCCGGAAAAAGATTTACTATATTTTGAGTCCGATGAAAATATCGGAATCCATCGAGGCACACCTGAGCGCAGCCGTTGCAGCAATCTCGCAACGGAACCAAGCGACTCTCCCCGGATTTCACAAAATTATCATTTCCCCCGTTTTCAACATTTTTCGGATTTTCAAGGCAAAGGCATTTCGCTTTTGCCTTTTTCTTTATACGACCGGAGCTGCCGGCAAAGTTCTTTTCGGCAAGCTCAATGAACTTAAGTTTTTTAACACTTCAGCAATGAGAATCGTATGACAGACAAGTTCAACTGGAAAGCGAAACGCGAAAAGAAAGCGTTCCTTGCACTGGCGGATGGCGCCGTGTTCCACGGGTATGCCTTTGGAGAGGCTACCGATACCGTCGGCGAAGCGGTGTTCAACACCGGCATGGCGGGCTACAAGCAGATTTTGACGGACCCCTCCTACGCGGGGCAGTTCGTGGTGTTCACCACGGCAGAAGTGGGTGCCTACGCGGCGAACCTCGAGAAGTCCGAATCGCGCGACGTATTCCTGAACGGCATCGTCGTGAACTCGCTGGATGACGTGAGCAAGGAAATCGGCGAAGAGAGCCTGCACGACTACATGCTCGCCCACAAGAAGCCTGGCATCGCGGGCGTGGATACGCGCGCCCTCACAATCCACCTGCGTGACAACGGAGCGCAGAAGGCCTACCTCCACGTGGACGGCACCGAAATGAGCGAAGCCGACGCCATCAAGAAAGCCCAGGAATGGGAAGGCCTCGACGGCCAGGACTACGCGAGCAAGGTGAGCGACCCGAACGGCTACGAATTCAGCACCGAAGGCAACCTGAACGTTGTCGCGCTCGATTTCGGTATCAAGACGAACATCCTGCGGAATCTCGCCGAACAAAACATGAAGGTGACAGTACTCCCGATCAACACCACCTACGAACAAATTATGGCGAAGAATCCGGATGGTGTATTCCTCTCGAACGGCCCTGCCGACCCGAACTCGCTCCCGCAAGTCGCGGCAGTCGTAAAGCAGCTTTTGGGCAAGGTTCCGCTGATGGGCATCTGCCTCGGTAACCAGTTGCTCGGCCTCGCACTCGGCGCAAAGGTTTCCAAGCTCAAGTTCGGCCATCACGGTTGCAACCATCCGGTCAAGAATTTGAAGACCGGCGCAGTCGAAATCACGAGCCAGAACCACAACTACGCCATCGAGGAATCCAGCCTCCCCACGAACGTGGAAGTCACGCACATCAACCTGAACGACAACACGGTCGAAGGCATCCGCCACAAGGAACTTCCCGCGTTCAGCGTGCAGTACCACCCGGAATCAGCTCCGGGCCCGAACGATTCCTACTACCTGTTCGGCGAGTTCAGACAGATGATTCTCGATTTCAAGGCCGGCAAAAATGGTGCCGCGGAGGTGAAAAATGGTTAAGGCGACAAACAAAGGCAAGCAGACCAAGTACATCTTCATTACCGGCGGCGTGGTCAGCTCCCTCGGTAAGGGCATCACCTCGGCATCGCTCGCACTGCTCCTCAAGAGCCGCGGCTACAACGTGTTCATGCAGAAGCTAGACCCGTACCTGAACGTAGACCCGGGCACCATGAGCCCCTACCAGCACGGCGAAGTATTCGTGACCGACGACGGCTACGAAACCGACCTTGACTTGGGCCACTACGAACGCTTCGCGGGCGTACACTGCTCCAAGGCATCGAGCTACACATCCGGCCGCATCTACTCTTCCGTGCTTTCCAAGGAACGCGCAGGCAAGTACCTGGGCGGCACAGTGCAGGTCATCCCGCACATCACCAACGAAATCAAGGACGCCTTCCGTTCTGCAGCCGAAAGCGGCGCCGACATCGTGCTCTGTGAAATCGGCGGTGTGGCAGGCGACATCGAATCACTCCCCTTCCTCGAAGCCGCAAGGCAGTTCCGCTTCGAAGTCGGCGTAGAAAACACCTGCTTCATCCACCTGGTTTTGGTGCCTTACCTCAAGGCCGCTGGCGAACTCAAGACAAAGCCCTCGCAGCACTCTGTGGCAGAACTCCGCAACATCGGTATCTTCCCAGACATTCTCGTGTGCCGCACCGAAATGACGATTCCGCAGGATCACCTCGACAAGTTGGCGCTCTTCTGCAACGTGAAGCCCGAATGCGTGATTGAAGAAAAGGACGTGACGGATTCCGTCTACGCCGTGCCCCGCGAACTTTCCAAGCAGGAGTTGGACCTCCGCGTGCTTGAACAGCTCCACCTGAGCGTTCATCCGATCGTCCACTCCGAATGGGACAAGCTCGTCAAGAAGGCTACACAGCCCAAGTACGAATGCACCATCGCGCTTGTGGGCAAGTACATCGCCATCCGCGACGCCTACAAGTCTGTGCACGAAGCATTGCAGCACGCCGGCATGGAACACAACGCCAAGGTGAAGGTGGAATGCATCGAGGCCGAAGAACTCGAGAAGAACCCAAACATGATCAAGAATGCTGACGGCATCCTGATTCCGGGCGGCTTCGGCAGCCGCGGTGTGAACGGCAAGTGCGTGGCCATCAAGTATGCCCGCGAACACAAGGTCCCGCTGCTCGGCATCTGCCTCGGCATGCAGTGCTGCGTGATTGAATTCGCCCGCGATGAGCTCGGTTGGAAAGACGCTAACTCCACGGAATTCGACGAGAATACCGCCCACCCGGTCATCGACCTGATGGACGAACAGAAGAACGTCACCGAAAAGGGCGGCACCATGCGCCT